>WNGH01006423.1_pt1 | contig 18448 bp, 41 predicted proteins | sample 5400631 | NCBI WGS metagenome assembly WNGH01 (sample SAMN13153373, study PRJNA577476) | soil metagenome | isolation source: 115 cm soil or saprolite under Garry oak tree replicate 1 | place: USA:California | collected 2016-06-15
GCTGCCGGCCGGCCAGCCGTACCGGTACGGGTACCGGGGGCAGCCGGTGACGCTGGATCCCGCGGAGCGGCAGCTGCTGCGGCTGCTCGGGCAGGCACCCGGCGGGATGACGGCGGCGGAGCTGGGCCGGGGGATGCTGCCGCCGCGGACCGCGGCCGCGGCCCGGCACGCCGCGGCCCGGCTGATCCGGCACCAGCTGGCCGGCGACGCCGCCGGGACGCTGGTCATCACGGCCGGCGGCCGCCGGGCGCTGGCGCGGCTGGGGTGATCGCCCTGGCCGCGCTGGCCGTGACCTTCGCCGGCATCATCGTGCTGGCGTGCTGGTCCTGGATGCAGAACACGGGAATGTGATGCCGGCCGCCGAGGATGTCCCGGCCTGGGATTGCGACGCCTACGGCCCGGACGGCCGCGAGGTCGGCGCGCTGTGCTTCCTGGCGGACCTGGGCGAGCGGGTGTGCCTCTCCCCGGTCATCTGCCACGCGATGATGCAGCTCGAGCGGCAGCGGGTGTTCCGGATGATCAGCGAGCACGCGGCGCGGGGCAACCCGGCATTCGTCGAGCTCGAGGCGGCGTTCCCCGACCCGGGCACGCTCTTCCGGGGAGACGACTGAAACGAGAAGGGAACAGGGATGATTTTCACGGAAGAGGATTACCCCGCCTGGAAGACCGTGGCCGAGGACGCGCGCCGGGCGCTTACCGCCCTGCATCACGAGGTGCCGCAATGCCTGCCGGGCGAGCCCGCGGCCTGCGGCGGGACCTTCGCCGAGCACACCGCGTCCTACCTGGCCACGCTGCGGGCCCGGGTCGACTTCGAGATCGAGCACCTCGGCCAGGCCGCGCAGCCCATCGTGCAGATGGTCTACCGCCACATGATCACCGAGATCCGCGGCCGCGAGGGCTGCGGGGATCCTGAGCACCAGCCAGTGCCCGGAAAGGAAGAATAACCGATGACAGTGACAACGAGAATGAATACCGACGACGGCACGGATGCGAAGATCACCGGACTGATCGGCGAGCTGGAGCCTGACGTGGATCCGGACCGGTGTGCTTACATCCTGATCGTGGTCGACCTGGATACCCACGAAAAGAAGATATACGCCAATACCAACGATCGGGATCAGATCATCGCGCTGATGCACATCACGCTGGTGTCGCTGACCTCGGAAAAGCTATGGCCGGACATCAACTGGGTGGTTTCCGGGGATCAGGATTCTGCGCCCCCCGGGAACGAGCCGTGACTGCCGGTGCCCCGATCGGGCTGAACTGCCCGGGCTGCGGCGACCTCGGCGACCAGCTCGGCACCTCCCAGGCGTTCTGCTGGAACAAAGCCTGCCGCATCCTGATGTGGGATCCCGTCAAGACGCTCGACGAGATGATCGACGGCTTGCGGATAATCGATCTGGTTGCCGCGGATTCTGCGCCCCCCGGCCAGGGGCGGCCCGACCCGGCCGGGTAAACCGCGACGGCGGACAGGATGAAGCCGGGGACCCCCGGTGCCAGTGCTGGTCCTGCTGGCACCGGGGGTTTTTCCATGCCTCGCGCGCGGGCGCGCGGGGGGGGGGTTTCGCGGAAAGCCGCCGGCCCGATATTGGGGCGGACATGCGCCCCGGCGCGGTTTCCGGGACCTTTACCTGCTCACAGGCCATTTATCGTACTGGATGACCAGGCCGGAAACGTTGTATTAAAATACATTTCCCGGGTCTTACCCGGGCTCGCCGGCGTCGTTATAGCGGGTCCGGCGGGGCTTATCCCACGGGTTGTACTTCAGGTTGGCCGGATCCCCGCCGGCCTGCCGGAGCACGTGCGAGCGGCCCCGGCTCTTGGAGAAGAGCCGGAAGCACACCATGTGCGGCGCATCCGGGGCCGGGCAGTCCCGGTAGCACGGCTGGCCGCCGGAATCGGCCACCCAGGCGGCCGGGGACAGGTTCCGCGCCCGGGCCGAGGCGTTGACGGACCGGCGGCCCAGGTTCGCCGCCTCGTGGCCGGGCAGGCCCGGCACCGTGTAGACCCGGCCGCTGTCCACGTAGCCGAGCCGGACGGCCTTGTCGACCACCTGGTCGGCCCGGTCATCGGGTTCCCGCAGCCGGGCCGGGTGCATGCCGCTCATGGAAAAAAGCATAGACAGCGCCTATCGTCTGGCATATGAGCGAAACCGCCGTCGATGAAAAGGGCGCGGAGGAAGCCGGCTTCGCGGCGATGATGGCCCTGGCGGCCGGGCAGGCCGCGGGCCCGGCCGAGGAGGCCCCGTACGGCTACACCACCGACAAGGACGGCAGCACCCGGCCGAAGAAGACCGCCGGGCGGCCGCGCAGGTCCCCGCCGGTGGAGGAGCTGAGGGCGCAGCGGGAAGCCGGCGACGCCCCGGAAACCCGGGCCGGGGACCGGGCCCCGGATACCCGGCGCCGCCGGGCCCGCAAGGGCGGCGCCGACGACAAGCCGGCCCCGCAGTTCCGCGAGGGCGTCATCGCCAAGGGCATCAACAAGCTCTACCGCCGCGGCGGCAAGCTCGTGCGGGTCATGGACCGCGACACCGGCCAGGCCCTGATCGACATCACCCGGAAGGACCTGCTCGAGGACGGCACCCCCGACCCGGAGGACATCACCGTCGGCGAGGCATGGGAGGAGCTGGCCCGGGCCAACCCGCGGATCCGCGCGTTCCTGATGCGGGTCATCGCCGGCGGCGCCTGGGGCCAGCTGTTCATGGCGCACGCGCCGGTGCTGCTGGCGGTCATGATGAAGGACGCGATCCGCCGCCGGATCCCGTTCACGAAGCTGATCGAGGCCTTCCTGGAGCAGGACACCGAGCAGGGCGGTGATGGCGCCGCGCCGGCCGACGGCACCCCTTTCGAGGGCCTGACCATGCCGGACATGGAAACGATGATGGCGATGGCCCGGCAGATGGCCGAGCAGGCGGTGAGCCCCCGGGCGCCGGGGGCGACCCTGCGGGCCCCGGGGCCCGGCCCGGACGCCACCGCCGCCGGGCCCGCCGCAAGCGGAAGCTGAGGCGCTGATGGCGTACGGGTCCAGGTCGGAGATCATCCGGCAGCAGCCGCCGGATGAATCGGCGCCGGCGGTGGAATGGGATGACTTCCTGACCTACGTGCTGGACTGGCGGCAGGACCAGCACCTGGCCGCGATCGGGCCGACCGGGCAGGGCAAGTCCGTGGCGATCCACGGGCTGCTGGACGCCAACCGCACGTACGTCACCTACCTGGCCACCAAGATCAAGGACCCCACCCTGGACGCCTACATCGGCGCCGGCGGGTACCAGCGGCTGCAGGACTGGCCGCCGGTCAAGGGCGTGATCTTCCGGCGGCCGGCCCGGCCGGCCGAGATGCCGCGGCGGCTGGTCTGGCCCGACGCCTCCACGCTGGACGCCGAGCACCGGCAGAAGGTGGTCTTCGACAAGGCGCTGGCCGACATCTACGTGCAGGGCGGCTGGTGCACCGTCTGGGATGACTACTGGTACCTGACCCACATCCTGGGCCTGGAGCGGACCGGCAAGAAGTTCTTGATGAACGCGAGGAGCAATGACATCCCGTATCTTCGACCAGGCCGAGCACCTGCTGTTCTTCCGCGACAACGACGAGGCCAACCTGCGCCGCATCGGCGGGGTGGGCTGGCTGGACTCCGCGCTGATCCGCGCCTACGTCGCGCACCTGGAGCAGTTCCAGTTCCTGTACGTCAACACCCGCTCGGGCTGGATGTACCGCAGCCGGGCGCCCGAGCTCGCCTAGCATCATCCGGTGTCGCGGGAGGACTTCGATCACGGCGAGGTGGTCCTGCGGATCTGGGTCCACGTCCGCCGGCACCCGGGCCTGTCGGTGTTCGAGATCGGCCGGGCGCTGGGCTTCGGCGACAGGGCATGCCCGAACCACAAGAAGGTCCGGGCCGCGCTGGCCCAGCTGGAACGCCGCGGCCTGGTCACCTGCCAGGTGGTCGAGCCGTGGCCCTGCACGGCCGGCTTCAAGCGGGTGTGGCACCCCTGCTGACGCCATGCCGGGCGCGGCGGAGCTTGCGCCGGCGTCCGGGCCGGCGCATACTCGGCGTAATTATGTTCATGCCGAAAGCAAAAAGGCCGGCTGATGCCTGACGTGATCGTCGAGGGCGATGAGGAGACCGTCACCACCGCGGAGGGCTCCGCGCACGAGGCGGCGGTCGCCGAGGGCGCCACCGCGGTCCAGGCCGGGCAGGCCGCCGAGTCGGCGGAGCAGGCGAAGGCGGCCGCCGAGGTGGCGCTGCAGGCAGCGCAGGCGAACGCGGAGACCGCGGAGGCGGTCACCGAGGCCACCGCCCGGGCCGACGGCTCGGCCGCGGCCGCGTCCGTGTCCGCCGACATGGTGATGGACGCGCTGAAGGCGCAGACCCAGGCGATCACCACGCTGGCCGAGGAGCTGAAGGCATCCCGCAAGGCCGCGGCACCGGAGGCCACGCCCCGGCCCGCGGCGCCGGACAGGGAACCGGGCGGCGGCGGCCGCCGGTGGGTGAAGAGGTAACCGCATGTACCGGTACAGCGTCGCGATCGAGTTCCTGACCTGGGTCGCGTTCTACATCATCTTCAAGATGGTCATGCACTTCGTCAACATCGAGGCCCGGCGCAACCAGTGGACCACCGCCGCTGGCGTGGCCGGGCTGCTGGCATAGGAACAGGGGGACGCTGATGGCCGGAGCGCCCGGCACCACCCAGGCCGCCCCCGGCGGCACGAAGCAGCAGGCCCCGACCGCCGCCGCGCAGCAGACACCGGCGCCGCCGCAGAGCGTGGTCCCGTTCCTGCGCGGCAGCGGGCGGGGCAAGTACAAGTTCTTCTCCAAGGCCGGGCTGACGCTCACCGCCGCGACCCAGGACCTGGGGCCGATCGACGTCAAGGCGTATGACTACATGCGGTCGATCCTGGTCACCGTCACCACCACGGCGGCGGGCGCCGCGGGCACCGGCGGCGTCCTGGCCGCGGACGGCCCGTTCAACGTGTTCACGAACATCGCGGTCAAGCAGCCCAACGGGCAGACCATGTACCAGGTCTCCTCCGGCTACCGGGCCGCGCTGATCCAGAAGTACGGGTTCTACCGCGGCGATGCCGACGGCAACGACCCGCGCGCCGACCCGGTCTTCGCCTTCGCCGGCACGGGCACCGCGCAGCTGACCTTCACGTTCGCGTTCCGGATCCCGTTCGAGGTCGATCTCCGCGACGCGCTCGGCTCGCTGCCGAACAAGGACGCCGCCGCCCCGTTCACCCTGGAGCTGACCCTCAACACGCTGTCGAACGTGCTCACGGCCGGCACCGGCACCACCCCGACCTTCACCGTCGAGGCGTGGCTGGAGGCCTACGACCAGCCCCCCTCGCTGCTGGCGGGCAGCCCGGTGCAGACGACCCCGCCGAACATGAACACGCTGCAAAGGTGGACCGAGCAGTTCGTGACCATGAGCACCGGCCAGTTCGACGCCCGGCTCCGCAAGCTGGGCAACTACATCCGGATGCTCATCCCGGGCCTGCTCAACTCCTCCAACGCCCGCATCGAGGGCACCGACTGGGCCGACCCGGTGCAGATCGTCCTGGACGAGGACGTCAAGGACAACCGGTCACTGGCCGACTGGAAGCGGCAGATCTGGGAGACCTGGGGCTACGGCGCGGCCGGCGCGACCATCGACTCGTTCGCCTCCGGCCTGTCCGGCCGGGACACCGGCGTGTTCCCGCTCCAGTACTGCACCGACAACCGGTCCCCGGAGGAGAACGCGAACCTGTACCTGCCGACCATCGAGTCGGAGGACTACCTGCTCCGCGGGGTGTGGGGGGCGAACGCGGCCAAGATGTTCGTGCTGGTCAACGAGATCCTGCCGCAGGGCAACATCTTCGGCTAGGAAGGAGGGCCCGGTCATGGCCAACGGCCAGCAGACCGACGGCACGGGCAGCTACCCGATCACCCGGATCTTCGCCGGCCTGGTCCTGGCCGCGCTGGCGTACCTGATCCTGACCAGGCACCTGTTCGGCGTCATCCGCGTCGAGGCGGGCACGAGGTAGGGAGGGGAGGGAATACCGTGCAGATCGAGTGGATGCAGGTGCTGATCGCCTTCTTCCTCGGCGTGCTGACCAGCGCGATGGTCAAGGGCTTCGCGTCCGGCCTGCGCAGCAAGGTCGCGGGGGGCGGAGGAGGCTGAGATGCACGTCAACGACGTCTTCGACATCTTCGGCGGGCTGCTCACCGTCGCAGTGATCGCGGTGGTCCTGACCAAGAGCAACACCGCCAAGGACATCCAGGCCGCCGGGGGCACGTTCACCGCGGCGCTCAAGCAGGCAGAGGCAGGCTAGCCCATGGCAGAGACGAACGACGAGCGCCGGGCCCGGCTCGAGGCCGAGCTCCGCGCCCTGGAGACCCAGGACCGCGAGGCCGCCATCAGCCAGCAGGCCGGCCAGACCGGCATGGGCGACGTGCTCGGCCACCTGGTCGCCCACTCCGCCGGCTACCCGGCCCCCGACGACCGCGAGGTGCACGCCCGGGCCGTCCGCAGGGAATACGGCCTGGGCGAATACGCCCCGGAGGAGCTCGAGAAGGCCAAGGCCGAGAAGACCCAGGCCAAGAAGGCCAAGACCGAAGCGGGCAGCGAATAGTAGGAGGCAGCTGATGGCCGGTCTCATGACGCGCCTGCTCGGCGGCCGGCCCCAGCCGGATCCGGACCCGCTGCCGGGCCAGGGCGGCTACGACGCCGCGCCGGGCCCGTACGGCGGCACCGGGTTCCCCGGGTCGACGTCGTCGACGCGCACGTTCCGCGGGGCGAGCCCCCGCGCGGCCAAGATCCGGGCCGACACCGACACCGGGTTCGAGCAGGCGCTGTCCGCCACCGCGCAGGTGCGGCAGGCCAGCTACCGGGGTGACATCCCGGGCGCGGGCACCGCCAGCCCCCGGGCCACGCCGCCGGTGGCCACGCCGCAGCCGCTGGCCGCCGCGCTGATGCAGGGCAACTCCGCGGCCGAGTTCTACGGCGGGCAGCCGCTGCGGACCCGCCCCGGCTATGACCTGGCCGGGGGCAATCCCCTGTCCGGCGCGGCCCGGGCCGGGGGCCACTCGGCGCGGGAGACCACCACGCCGTGGCGGGACGCCCAGCCGGTCATCGGCGCGGGCACCCCGGGCGCGGCCAACGTCCGCAACCAGGTCGCCCAGCGGTACAAGAACCCGGCCGGGCAGCTGCACGGCTACCGGCCCGCGCCCCGCGCCGACCAGCCCGGCTCCACCCCGTCGGCCGCCGCGGCCGGCGCCCCGGTGCAGGTGCCGAACCGGTTCACCTTCCCCGGCGGCGGCAGCCAGACCTGGTCCGTGGAGCGGGAGATGCCCTACGGCGGCCGCGGCGACGGCGCCCGCGGCGCGGACCTGAACGGCACCCGCTACTACGCCGCCGGCGGGTATGACAACTTCTTCAACGCCGGGCAGGGCGCCTACGGGCAGGCGCGGCTGGCCGGCCCGCTGCACCGGCCCACCGTGTTCGCCGAGCCGGCCCCGTGGTCGGCGAACTACTACGACACCACCGCCGGCGTGGGCACCCCGGACAACCCCGGCGCCGCCGGCCAGGCCCCGGACATGGTGTACCTGTCGCCGCAGGCGCCGCGGGCCTCGAACTCGACCGGGAGGACCGGATGACCACCTGGCAGCTCGCCGACCTGATCGTGCTCGACGTGCTCATGGTGCTGCTGCTGCTGGCCGGGCAGCCCTGGAGGCGGTAATGCCCGGTGCGCCGGCCTCCTCACCGTCCAAGGGCCTGGGGTTCCTGACCCAGAAGGCGGGCCCGTTCCCGCTGTGGGTGTGGCTGGCCGCCGGCGTGGCCATCTGGTATCTCACGCTGCGGCCCAAGGCCACCACGAGCCCGGCGGCGGGGCAGTCGGCGATCGGCTACGGCACCGACCCGGCCGGCAACACCGGCTACATCGACCCGGAGAGCGGCTACGTCTACGGCTCGGCCGAGGACATCGCGGCCCTGCAGCAGCAGGGCCTGGTGGCCGCGAACACCTACGCCCAGCAGGCCGCGGATGCCAGCGGCACCGGCGGCACCGGCGCGGCCGGCGCGGCCGGGCCTGCCGGTCCTGCCGGGCCGCCGGGCCCTCCCGGGCCGGCGTCGCAGCCGGCCCAGGTGAACCGGTACCCGGCGCCGGGCGGGCTGCACGTCACCGGGACCACCCCGACCACGGTCAGCGTGGCCTGGAACAACACCAGCCCCCCGGCGGCCTCGTTCACCGTGGCGACCTACCAGCAGAACGGCAAGCGGGTCGGCTACAGCACGGTCAGCGTCCCGGACTCGGCCGGCGGCAAGGGCGCGTATACCGTCCCGGGCCTGCACACTAAATGGTCGTACAAGGTCGAGGTGTGGGCCAACGGCGGGAAGACCGCCCCGCCGCACGCCACCGTCGCCGCGACATGCAAGTAAGGGGGGCCGGGATGGACCAGCAGACCGAGGAACGCCTCACCCGGGTGGAGGACAAACTCGACCAGGTGCTCGAGCTGGTCAAGGCCGGGCAGCAGGCGTTCGAGCAGTTCCTGGCCGGCCCGGGCAAGGGCCTGGCCAAGGTGTTCCGCGCGATCGGGGGCAGCTGACCATGTGGCAGATCTTGCCCGAGGGCACGACAGCGGGAATGAGCATCCCGCAGAACCTTGCCCTGACCGCCGTGATCTTCCTGGCCGTCATCGGGTTTTTCACTGTCATCGGGTTTATCAAGATGCGCGGCCGGGTGGTGCCCGATGCGGGCTAGCACCATCATGCTCATCGCGGCGCTGCTGTACGTGGTGCACCGGTGGGCCACCAACAAGCAGGCCGTCGACGCCAGGACGGTCATCGAGGCCGCGTTCGCGATCCTGGTCATCGCCATGCTCGACCAGGGCCGCACCGAGCCGGCCGCGCGCGGGTTCGCCTGGCTGTTCCTGCTCGGCGCCGCGTACGTCACCATCCCGGTGATCGCCACGGCGTCCGGCAACGCCGGGAAGGCCGCGGCCAGGCCCGCCCCGCCGAAGGGAGTGACCCTGCTGTGAGCCTCGTCGACAAGCCGGACCTGAAGACCGGGTTCTGGGTGGGCCTGGGCCTGCTCGGCGCGTTCCTGCTCCTCGGCCTGGTCCAGGCCGCGTACTACCGGGCGAAGGGCCGCGCCGGTGCCGGGTAGCGAGCTGGTCAGCGAGGATGTCGCGATCACCGTGGCGGTGTACGCGGCGCTGACCTACGACATCATCTCGGCGACGAACTCCTCCCCGCAGACCACCGAGCTCAACGCCGCCACCAGGGCCGGCACGCTGATGAAATGGGTCCGGATCGGCCTGCTGCAGGCGGCGCTGTTCGGCGCCATCGGCGCCATGCTGGACAAGCGGCGGTGGCCGCCGGTGCTCGGCGCCGGGCTGGCCGCCGGGCTGCTGTGGGCCCAGTACGTGCACGCCAGGAACGCCGGCCTCGCCAAGGGCCAGCCGGGGACCGAGACCTACTAGGGAGGAGGCGCACGGAATTCATGGACGACCTGGCAAACCGGTTCACTTATCACCCGCCGAAAGATGACCAGGCACTTCGCTATGAGATGATCCGCGACAGGGCCCACGGTCTCGCCGAGTTCATCGACGAGAAGTGCCCGCATTCGCGGGAGAAGTCGCTGGCCATCACCCATCTGGAAGAAACCGTGATGTGGGCCAACGCGGCGATCGCGAGGAACGAATGAGCAGGGCGCACGGCAAGCACACCGGGCGGGAGCCGGTCCTGTCGCCCGGGCAGAAACGCGAATTCGGCATCGATGACCGGGACATCCCCGGCGGCCGGCCCCACATCGCCAACACGCAGGTCCTGGAGCAGCAGGTGCCCGCCGCCGAGCCGCTCGCGGAGCACCGCGGCATGATGGCCCACGGCGTGCCGCCGGAGGAATACGGGCTGCACGACCGGACCCGCCCGGCCAGGGACAGGCCGTGGCACCCGCAGTACGAGCAGCTGCCCGAGCCGCCCTCGCCGGTGCCGGTCTACCTGGTGCAGCGGTCCGGCCGGGGCCTGACGCACACCGCGATGAAGCACTTCGCCGCCCCGCCGGTCAGCGCCGAGCCGGTCAGCATCTGCGGCCAGGACGTGGCCCGGTCCGCGGTCCGGCTGCTGAACACCGACGCGGCCCACCACGCGTGGATCGGCCAGCTGAACGACCTGGCCGTCGACCTGGCCAACGCCAAGGTGATCGGCGGCGCGATGCTGCCCAAGGGCATGACCAGCTACCTGACCGTGCAGACCCAGGGCCCGCTGTACGTGATCTCCGATGATGCCGGCACCCCGGTGATCAGCGTGATCATCGAGACCGAGATCGCCGGCGCCGGATGACCGGCCCGGCGGTCACCGAGACCCAGGCCGAGCTGAAGAAATCCGGCCAGGTGATGCTGAACGCGGCCGGCACCGGGGTGATCACCTTCGACCCGGACCACGCCCGGCAGCGGTGGGAGGTCACCTCGGTCATCATCCGGACGAACCAGCCGGCGGCCGCCACCGTGATCCCGGTGGCCACCCTGGCGGTCAACACCGCCGACATCACCGCCCTGTCGGCGGGCAACCACCGCGGATCGTCCTGGAGCGGCAACCAGGACACGTTCAGCGGCCTGATCCGGGTCGGCCCGTGTGATTACCTCACCGTCGCGTTCAGCCCGCCGGCGGGCTCCACGGCCGCGCAGATCGCCGCCCTGGCCGGCGTGACCGCCGCCGCGGTGATCACCGGCACCAAGTACACCCGGAGGGCGTGATGCTGACCATCCCGCGGTGGGGGCTGTGGCTGATGCTCATAGCGTCGGTCACCGGCGCCGTGCTGCTCGCCATCCAGCTGAGCCGGCTGGGCTGGAGGCCCTGAGGTGGCCGGCCAGGGGCAGTGGTGGGTCATCTGGGCGAACAACCAGCCGGTCACCGGAGCCGGCGTCACCGCGACCACGTTCCAGGGCACCAAGGCCCAGGCTGACGCCAGGGCCGCCGGGATCGTGGACGGGACCGTCACCGGGCCCTACCCGACCCAGGCCGGGGCCCTGGCCGCGATCAAGGCGGCGGGCGGCTCGGGCAGCGGGAGCACGGTCACCAGCCCCCCGCCGGGACCCCAGCAGCCGGCCGCCAGCCCGCTGGCCGGGCTGGAGGGGCTGGCCAGGATCTTCGGTGACTTCTTCACCGCGCTGACCGACGGGAAGATGTGGCGGTCGCTGGGCTGGATCGCCCTCGGCGTGGTGCTGATGCTCGCCGGGGTGCTGTGGTGGATCGGCCCGTCAGCGGCCCGGCGCAGCCCGGCCGGGATCGCGGCCGGGGCGGGACGGCGGCTGGCCACATGACCGAGACCGGCGCCGGCCCGCAGGTCGCCACCCCGGTAGGCGACGCCCCGGTCATCCCCCTGTTCCTGCTCGGCACGGGCATGTACCTGGCCTGGTTCGGCGTGCACTACTGGCGCGGCGACGTCAAGTGGCCCACCGACCCGGTCAAGGCCGCGCTGGGCGGCCGGCCGCTGCCCGCCGCGGCCCGGTCCGGTATCTCCCCGCACGCCCAGCTCACCGCCGACGTGGCCGCCCTGCAGCCCGATGCGGGCACCAGCGGCACCGGCACCGGCGGCTCCGGCTCGAGCTCGGGCTCGTCCGGCCAGAACCTGGGCAGCGTCGGCGCGGGCGCAGCCACCAACCAGCAGCTGGCCAGGATGCTGGCCACCGCGATGGGCCACGCGGACTGGACCACCGGCCAGCAGTGGGCCGACTGGGTCTGGCTGTGGAACCAGGAGAGCGGCTGGTCCGCCATCGCCTACAACGCCGGCGCCTCCTGCGACGGCGTGCACCACGCCTACGGCATCGCCCAGGCCTGCGGCCACGCCGGCCCCCAGGACGCCAGCGCGCACGACGCCTACGGCGGGTACGGGCTGAGCCACGCCCAGGCCCGGGCCGCCAACAACGGCGAGGCCCGCTGGCAGATCGTCTGGGGCATCGGCTACATCCACGCCGAGTACGGCTCGCCGTCCGCGGTCCGGGCCCGGTACCACTCGGGCTATTGAGGAGGGGCTGATGAACAAGGCGGACACCGGGGCGCTGCGGGGCCTGGTGCTGATCGCCGGGCTGTGCGCGGCGGCGTACCTGCTCGCCTGCGTGGTCCTGGAGCTGGCCGAGAACGCGCGGCGGGCCGAGGTCGCGGTGCTCCGCTCGGACCTGGCGGTCTACGCGGTCGCCGAGGTGCTCGCCGAGGCACGCGAGATCCTGGCGCGGGCCGCGGAGGAACGGCCGTGATGCCCGGCGACCCGGTCGTCGGCGGCACGGTGCTGCGGCGGCCCGCGATCGCCTCGCCGAACTACGCGGCCGGCGTCGCCGGGTGGACCGTCAACGCCGACGGGTCGGCCGAGCTCGGCGATGCCACCATCCGGGGCGCCATCAGCGCCTCGCAGATCATCGGCTCGACGATCCAGTCCTCCCTGGCCCTGCCGTTCACGCAGATCGACCCGTTCGGCAACATCAAGATGTTCAGCGCCAGCGGGTCGGTCATCATCCAGCAGTCCCCTGCCTACGAGGCGATCTTCATTTACGAGGAGTTGTTCGGGCCGCAGGGGCCGCTGCTGGTCGCGCTGGCGGGCAAGGCGGGCACCGACCCGAATACGGGGACCGCGTTCCCGGCGGGCCTGTACGTCGCGGCCGGCGTGATCGAGGGCGCGCAGATCATCGCCTTCGGCGCCAGCGGCGAGATCCTGGTCTACTCCGGCACCCCCGCGGCCGGGAACCTGACGGCAAGCATCTCCCATGCCGCGGGAACCGACCAGTTCGGGAATGCCTACCTGGCGGGCTGCTCGAGCTATTCCGGCGCCGGCGGGTTCTGGCTGGCTTCCTCGATGAGCGCGGGACTGATCAGCACGTATTCCGCGGCCGGGGCCGCCGGCCCGTGGACCCAGCTGACCAAGGTCGGCGCGATCCAGAATGACGGGGACAGCCACTTCGCGGCGGTCGGCGGGTCGCACATGGTGGCGGACACGCTGTGGTTCGCGCTGGACCCGGTCGCCGGATCCGGCCGCGCGCTGTGGCAGGACATGCGGCCATTGTCCAACTCGTTCGCGGGGACGATCGCGGGCACGTGGCCGCCGCAGTACCGGCTGACCCCGGCCGGGTTCGTGGAGGTCATCGGGCACGTGCAGTTCCCGGCGGCGGGCGGCCCGAATTTCAATTCGGTCACGTTCGCCACGCTGCCCGCGCAGTACCGGCCGGGCCTCGCGCACCGCTGGCCCGTCGCCTTCACGACCAACGTGACCCCGGTCGGCACCCCTTTCGTGGCCATCGACTCGGCCGGGAACCTGCAGTTCCACAGCTGCCCGACGTCGGGGATGCTGGGGAATATCGCGAGCATCTACGGCCGGTACCCGCTCAATAACCCGGTAGGCCCCTGACATCATGAATACCGCGCTGCTCATCATCGTCAGTGACCTGGTGACCCTGGTCCTGGCGATCGGCACGTCCCTGATCGGCATCGGGGTCAAATGGGGAAAGATCAACGCGGAGCTGGCCGCCGTGAAGGAATCACTCGCGGAGATCAAGGGAATGTTCGTCCTGCGGCTCCGCGACCGCGACTGAATGGCGCATCTCGCAGTCATGGCCCTGGTCCAGGCACGCCCGGCAGCCCACCTGGCCCGGCCGCGGGGCATCCTCCCCGCAGGTCGCGGCGGTCTTCTCGTGGCCGCACCCGCACCGGTAAAGGTGCACGGCGGCAGCCGGCTGCCCGCATTCTGCCCACGCCAGGTGAACTGATTCGGTGCCGGTGACGATGACGGGGCTGTCCCCGAGCATCCGGCCGGTGTAATTGTGCACCGGCACGGGGATTGCCGCCCGGCATGCTTTCACTGAACGGGCGGCCTGGGCGGCGGAGCCGGCCGGGGGGGGTGTGCGGGCGTGGTTATCGATCTTCTTGTGGGCAGCCTGGGCCCGGAGCCACGCGGCGGCGGACAGGCCCACGGCGGCGAGCACGGGTACGAGAGTGCCCCACTGGGCGGCGGTCATATCATCCCCTTCTTGGCGAAATACTGTCTTGCCTTATCAAATCCGGCCAGGTGCGCGGCTTCCACCTTTGCGCAGACCTGTTCCTGGAGCGCGTCGTATTCCTGCTCCCGGCGGTGGATGATGGCCTCCAGGCGGTTGATCCGCCTGCGCATTTCGTCGATGAGCTGCCCGGTTTCGGACTGCGCTGTCCGGGTTTGCGCGGCCATCTGGTCGATCAGCTCGTGGAGCTGGCCGACGGTGGCGCGCCAGTCGCCGGTGCCGAGTTCCATTTCCATGCGGGCTATCGCGGCCAGGGCGCTGGCGTGCCGCTGGGTATCCCGGCGCTTCCCGAGCATTCAGGCGATCTCCTCCCGCACCCGGGCGCGGATCCGCTTGAGCCCGCCAGGCTGCGGCTCGACCTGATCCGCGGCAGCATGCAGCGCCCGGCGCAGGAGCTCCGCGAATTCGGTGTCGTCCATTCAGGCGATCTCCTCGAGCTCGCGGTCGATGCGGCCGCTGGCCAGGTCCGCCGGGCGCCAGACGGCCCAGTCCTGGCCGAGGGCGCGCAGCGTGTACCCGGTCAGCTTCTGCTCCCGGGTGACGTCTTCGCGGGGGCCCTTGCGCTCGCGCCACAGCAGGCCGCGGGGGCCGATGATGATGTTCACCGGCGCCCCCGCCGCCGCCGCCGGGACCGGGAGCGGGCGGCGGCGGGGGCAGCTGCAGCAGCCACTCCGACGCCATCACCTTGCCGTTGCCGAGCCGGTGGCCGCGGCGCAGCCGGACCAGCAGCCCGGTGCCGCGGGCCCAGCGCAGCGCCCGCTGCACGGTGGAGCGGCTGTGCCGGGAGAACCGGCCGAGCTCGGCGATGGACGCGAACCCGTCGCCGCCGCCCCAGTCGGTGAACTGGACCGCCAGCGCGGTCAGCACGTCGCGCTGGATGGCCGGCGGCCGGTCCGGGTGCCGGTACAGGCAGTGCAGCCACTCGGCCAGCCGGAACCCGGCCACTCACCCGGATTCCGTCCCGGTCCGGGCGCGGGCCCGGGCGCCGCGGACCTGGGCGGACAGCCGGGCCATCCGGCGGAAGTGCTCGGTGCGCATCAGCCGGGCCAGCCGCTCGGCCTGCTGGTCGGTCAGCGCCGGGTTCTGCTCCCGGGCGATGCCGATCCAGCGGTCCAGGCTGTTGACGTGCCGCGGGCTGGCGAACGCCTTGGCGGTCAGCTGCTTCCAGTCGTGCCGCGACAAGGTGGCGATTGCGCCGGGCGTGCCCCGCCCGGCCGTGGTTCCGGCTATGGTGATCACCGTTCCTATGCAGATAGGGACAGGTGCGGCCGGGGCGGGCTGTGGCAGGCGTAGCCCCGGCCGCTTTCGCGTTTCTTACGTCAGCGTAACTACGCCGGTGTCATTTCCCGGCCCGTAGCTGATCATGGTCTACCCAATGGCCGCGCCGCCGCGCAACCCTCTGGCGCCTTTTCCCGGGCACATTTTCCGCGGCCGTGAGTGGCCTCTGTCCGGGCAGGTCAAACGGTTCGCTCCCGTTGTTACGCAACCGCGATGCGGCCCGGTTCTCAAGGCGTCAATGACTTAGCTGAACAGGCGCCTCTCAAGGCGTCAGGGAAAGGCCGGATGAGGGCGGGCGGGCCATTCTCAAGGCGTCAATCGGTGTTTCTCAAGGCGTCAGGGCGCGGCTTCCTCTCATACCCCTCCTCAACCACACCCCTGTTCGTCGCTGCGCGCCGCTGCGTGACGGGACTCCGCTCCGCTCCGCCCCGCCACGCCTCGAGATCCTCTGGCTTGCGGCGCGCGAAGCATCCGGCACCAGGCACCAGTCCCCAGCCAAGGCGGGCACCGTAGGGGCGGCGCCGGGCCGCGGGGCGGGCGCCCGCGCCCCGGCTCTCAAGGCGTCAGCGGCGGGCGGCCGGGGCGCCGGGATCGCCGTCGAACAGGCGGCGGGCCTCCTCGATGGCCAGGTCGTTCTCGGCCGCCCGGATGTACCGCTGGACCATCGAGATGTCGGTCCAGCCGCCCAGCGCCATCAGCGAGGTGACCTGGCCGCCCTTGCGGCGGAACGCGATGGCGCCGGTCGCGCGGAGCATGTGCGGGTGCAGCCGGAACGGCGGGTCGGCCCGGAGCGCCCGGCGCCGCAGCGCCGCGTAGAGACCGCCGTAGATGAGCCGCGGCTCGCCGCTGCGCTTGACCGGCAGCCACAGCCACGGCTCCCCGGCGAGCCGGTGCGAGGCCCGGGCCCGCAGGTACCGGTCGAGGTCCCGCGCGGTCTGCGCGCTGAACGCCGTCACGCGCCCCTTCCCGCCCTTGCCCCGCTCGACGACCGCGGTCCGCTGCCGGACGTTCACGTCGCCGGTCTTGAGGTCGAGCAGCTCGGCCGCGCGGGTCATGGTGTCGGCCATGAGGTTGATGATGGCCCGGTCCCGCAGGTCGTTGAACGAGCGCGTCGAGCACGTGGCGAGCGGGATCTTGTCGTCGAGCTTCGGCGGCTTCATCCGGTCGAGCCGGTCGGGCCTGCCGGCGTCGCCGGCGAGCCACGCGGAGAACCGGCGGACGCCCCGCTGCCGGGACAGGACGGTGGCCGCCTCGGCGCCGCCCTCGAACAGGCCGGCCATGAACTTCTCGACGGGGCCGGGCTCGAGCCTGACGGCCACGCGCTGGCGCTCGCACCAGGCGATGTAGGCGCTCAGCCCGGCCGTGTACGTCCGGATGGTGTGCGGGGACTTCCGCTCGGCCTCCAGGTGGGTGACCCACGACTCGGCGAGCTCGCGGGCCTGCGACGGTGTCATGGCCGGTGCGCCTCGCAGAGCCAGATGAAGTGATCCCCGGCCGGGGTGGCTCCCCGGAACATGTACAGGTCCACTTCCTGCTTGTCGCCGTCGAGGTCGTGCGCGTCATCCTCGCACCAGCCCATGATGCGCCCCGGTGGCAAAGGTTCCATGCCGGTATCTTGACAGAGAAGCTACGGGCGTGCAACAATCAGCGGCACGAAGACCTGTTTCCGCAGGTCAGGACAAGAAAACGGGACAGGGCCTCAGTCGAGGTACTCGCGCAGTACCGTGCAGTGAGCTACGCGCGTGGCCTGCATAAACGCAGGTCACCAGCGAACGCAGCGCACCGGGTATCCTCGACTGAGACTCCCGGGCAGGGAGCGGGCATGGAACTCACGAAGCACCAGCAGGCGCGGGTCCGCGCCGCCAGGGAAGCCCTCGGCGCGGAGCACGGCTACGACGCCATGTCCCTGGCCGGGCACTGCGGCCGCCTCGAGTGGCACCTGAAGGAAATGCTCTGGCTCGCCGGCGAGCTCGCCGAGGGCGCCGTGCCGGATCAAGGCGTCAGCGGCCCCGGATCCCGGGCGCCGGAGCCCGTGCTACCTTGAGGCTTCCCCAGTGGTACGTGAAGGCCCCCCGCCCGGCAACCGCTCCGCCGGCGGGGGGCCTTTCGCGCTGATGTCAGGATCCGGCCGGCTCCCGCGGCGGGCCGGGCTGGCGGGCGACCAGCGCCCCGATGCCCGGCACGATCACCACCAGGCCCTCGCGGACCAGCACCTGCAGCGCCCGGTGGGCGGTCATCCTGGCGACGTCGTAGCGCTGCATCAGCGTCGTCTGCGACGGGATGGGCTGGCCGGGGGCCAGCTCGCCGGAGGCGATCCGGCGGCGGATCAGCGCGGCCACCTGCAGGTAGCGCGGGACCGGCGAGAGCATGTCTACCTCGTCATCACTATTCGTCACAGCCAGCCAGCCTAGGGCCCTATGACCTGCACAGACTACGCACCGTATCCAAGATGACGGCGACCGTCCGGGTATCTAGGATGTCTCTGCCCGTATAGGTTGCCATATGTGCTCTAGGTGATCTACCCTCACCAGTGTAGCCCGGGAGCGAGGGAGGGCAGGCTGATGATGCCTGCGGGGAGCGAGCTGGAGCAGCTGGGCGATGAGCTGAGCCGGCGGGGCCTGAAGACCATGCTGGGCCCGCAACCGGACGGGGCGCTGGCCCTGGACGTGATCCGGACCGCCTACGACCCCCGCTGGTCGAGGGCCGGGCGGGTGCACTGGTCCGGCGGGTGGTTCCGCTGGGCCAACGGCTGGCCGATCACCCGGGACCTGGCCGGCGCCGCGGACCTGATCGCCGGCACGCTGAGCGCGCGCGGCATCCCGCGGCCGCGGCGGCTGGCGTAAGACGCCGGGCCCGGAGCTGATCCGGCATCCCCCTTGCGCTCCGGGTCCTGATTCCCCCGCCCCGGGTCCAGGGCCCCGGGGCGGGGCCCCGGATCCTCCCTGCGGCAACCGAGCCGCCGCAGGGAGGATCTTCCGGTTTCACCAGGCGAGAGGAGAACAGAAGATGATCATGATCGCGGTCGCCGGGATCGCGCTGCTGACGGGATTCGCGACCGGGTTCTTCGCCAGGGGCCGGGATGACCGGTGAGCTGGCGGCCGCAGGGCGAGCTGCCGTGGCCCGCGTCCCGCAACGGGCTGCCGGCCGGCCGGCC
>WNGH01011989.1_pt1 | contig 18429 bp, 16 predicted proteins | sample 5400631 | NCBI WGS metagenome assembly WNGH01 (sample SAMN13153373, study PRJNA577476) | soil metagenome | isolation source: 115 cm soil or saprolite under Garry oak tree replicate 1 | place: USA:California | collected 2016-06-15
TCGAGCGCCAGCACCGATTGCTCCATGCGGGCTGCGCGCTCGGTCGAGACCGCACGTGCGGCGTTGCTGCGGAATTTTTCGATGATCGCCGCCTCGGCGAGCGGGCGCTCGCCGTTGCCGCGATTGATCTCTTCGCGATGGCGCAGCGTGCGGCCTGCGCGCGTCGTCACGATCACCTCGCCGCAATAATGCCGCGGGAAAGTCGAATGCGGATCGATCTCGTAATCGACGCGCTCGGCGAGCGCGAGAATGGCCGCATCCCCGAGCGCTTCGTCCTCGAGCTCGGCGAGCGTGAACCGTCCCCGGATGAGCGCCGCCGCGACGACGTAGGGAATCGAGAACTGGGCGTCATAGCTGTTGGCGGGACGGCGCTTGTTGGCGAGCGGCTCGCATACGGTCTTGACCACTTCGACCGGCACCAGGGCGCGGATGCGGTCGATTTGGGCCGGATCGAGCCCCTGCTCGCGCAAGAGCGCGAGCGCCGCGTCGATGCAGGCGTGAACGAAATGGCAGGCCGGGTACGGCTTCACCGCGACCTGCTGCAACTCCCAGACCTCGCCCAGTCCCGCGGTGGCGAGCGCCAAATTGGCGGGATCGAAATGGCCCTGCAGATGACTGGGATAGAGCCCGAACCGGCCCTCATAGGCGCGCCGCGCGCCGACAAACCCCTGCTGCGCCAAAGCGGCGGCCGTGATCCCCGACACCGCCGCCCACCCGGGATGGAAGCGCTTGTTCCAGGCACCGTCTTCCAGGAACTCCAGGCTGCCGGCGCCTGCCGAGAGCGCGATGCCCTGCGCCATCACCAGCTGCTCTTCGCTCAGACCCATCAGGCGGCCTGCGGCCAGCGTGCAGGCGAACGCGCCGACGAGGCCGGTCGGGTGGAAGCCCACCTGGTGGAAGGCGCCTTTGGCCACCGCGCCCAGCCGCGCCGCGGCTTCGACGCCGAGGACGTAGGCGGCGAGCAAATCGCGCCCGCTTGCATGCTCGCGCCCGCCGACCGCCAGCACGGTGGGAAGCAGGCTCGAAGTCGCGTGAATAACGCCGCCGGTGTGGGTGTCGTCGAAATCGAGCCCGTGGATGAGGATGCCGTTCAGGAGCGCGGCATCCCGCAACGGCAGCCGTGCCGGCATGCCGATCACCGCGGCGTCTCCCGTTCCGGCAAGCCCGGCGATCGCCGTCATCGCCCGGTGGGCGAAATCGTAGGTGGTCGATGCCAGCGCAATCCCGACCGCATCGAGGACGAGATGCTTGGCGCGCGCGATCACGGCGGCCGGAATGGCATCGCCCGAAAAGGTGCCGACGAAACGCGCGAGATCTTCAGCGATCAGCGGAGGCGTCGCCGCGGGCTCCGGTTGAGCTGGCTCGAAGGCGACAGCCCGGGCAGTTCTTTGCGCGCACATCCGGCTCCTCCTGCTATCACCTCGCCCGCAGTACTTCGGATTCTTATCGTTGTTGCCGCGTGAGGATCCTCAGCGCTTGTAGAGACCCATGATCGCGGCCTTGGCCAGCGTGTTGAAATTGAGCTGAAAGCCGACGACCGCCGCCGAGGTGTCGGCTTTCACCGGCAGCGCTTCCGTGCCGACCGCGAAGACGGTGAACAGATAACGGTGCGGGTGGTCGCCCGGGGGCGGGCACGGGCCGCCGTAGCCGGGCGCGCCGAAATCCGTGCGGGTCTGCAGCGCGCCTTTCGGCAATTTCCCCGACTTGGGATTGCCGGCGTCGAGCGCAAGCTCCGCCACGTTCGGCGGAACGTTCACGACCAGCCAGTGCCAGAACCCGCTCCCCGTGGGCGCGTCCGGATCGAAGCAGGTGATGGCGAAGCTCTTGGTGCCGCTCGGCGCGCCCGACCAGGCAAGGTGCGGCGACTGGTTGCCGCCCGCGCAGCCGAAGCCGAAATCGGCCGAAAGGATGTGATCCATGCCGAGATAATCGCCGTCCTTGAAGCTGTCGCTCCTGAGCGTGAATGCCATGGCTGTCTCCAGGATTGTGCCCGCAAGGCTAGCCGGAGACCGCGCCCGGGCGCAACCGGACAAGCCGTGCCGTGCCTGACCGGCCCCGGAAGGCAGGCGAATTCGGCACGGCTGCGGCCCGGCTCATGATAGCCTCTCACGCGCGGAGGGCATGGTGTCGGGAACGATCGAACTGCCGGTCTGGCTCGTCGGCATTCTTGCGGCGCTGGCGCTGGTCGGCCTGCTCGATCGTTTGCTGATCCCGAGCGTGCGTTGGTTCCTGCGGCGGCGGCTCAACGAGGCGATCGCCGAGCTCAACAGCCGGCTGCAGCTGCGCATCCAGCCGTTCAAGCTCACGCGCCGGCAAAGCCTGATCGACCGCCTCATGTTCGACCCGGAGCTGGTGCGCGCCGCGGAAGCGCATTGCGCCGCCACCGGCGAGCCGCGCGCATTGGCGATGGCGCGCATCGAGGCCTATGCCCGCGAGATCGTGCCGAACTTCAGCGCCTACGCCTATTTCAAGTTCGGAACCCGGGCCGCGCGCCTGCTGTCAACCCTGCTGTATCGCGTGCGGCTCGGCTACATGGACGACGAGGCGCTGCGCGCGGTCGATCCCGATGCCGCCGTCGTGTTCGTCATCAATCATCGCTCCAACATGGATTACGTGCTCGTCACCTACATGGTGGCGGCAAGCTCGGCCTTGTCCTACGCGGTCGGCGAGTGGGCGCGCGTGTGGCTCTTGGAATCGATCATTCGCGCGATGGGGGGCTATTTCATCCGCCGCGATTCCCGCGATCCGCTGTATCGCAGGGTGCTGGCCCGCTACGTCCAGCTCGCCACCGCCGAAGGCGTGACCCAGGCGATGTTCCCGGAAGGCGGGCTCTCGCGTGACGGCGCGCTCAGGCCGCCGAAGTTCGGCCTGCTCTCCTACATGGTGGCGCGGTTCGACCCGGACGGCGAACGCGACGTGGTGTTCGTCCCGGTCGGCATCAATTACGACCGGGTGCTCGAAGACCGCAACCTCACGGCTTCCGCGGCCAAGGACGCGGGCACGCCGTACGCCAAGCTCGGAACCTTGGCGTTGCTGCGCTATGTCGTCCGCGCGCTCGGGCTCGCCGTGACCGGCCGCTGGTACCGCAACGGCTACGCGGCGGTGAGCTTCGGCACGCCGGTGTCGCTGCGAACCTATGCGCGCGCGCGCAACCTCGACTTCCGCAGGCTGACCGAGGAGAGACGCTTCGCCGAGGTGGAGGCGCTCGGCACCATGCTGATGCGGCAGGTCGGCAAGCTCGTGCCGGTGCTGCCGGTGTCGCTCGTCGCCGCCTTGCTGGTGCGGGCGAATGGCCGCGCGTTGGCGGAAACCGAGATCGCGTCCGGGGCACTGGCGCTGGTCGAGCAAGTTCGAGCGCAAGGCGCCCATGTGCACGTGCCGCGCAGCGACATGAGCTACGCCGTGCGCGTCGGTCTGCGCATGCTCGAGTTGCGCCGCATCGTCGAAGCGAGCAACGGAAAGTATTCGGCCAATCCGCGCGAGACGGTGCTGCTGCGCTATTATGCCAACTCCCTTGCGCAGCATTTTGCCTCGCCGCCCTGCGCATCCGGGTAACTTGCGCATCGTACGACGCCCCATGCCGCGGAACGGCGTGCGGCCGCCCAGGCACTGAAGGCAAAGTATGGGCACCATGCACAAGCAATCGGCAAAGGGCGGCAATTTTTGTGGAAACCGGGCCGCCAGTCGCGGCGCGTTTCTTGCTTGCATCGGGAATCGGGTGTTGGAGTCCTGGGACGCGTCGATCCAACGGGGCTGGCCATCATGTCCGCCTCTGGCGGGAACTGCGCTCGAGCGGATATCATGGCCGCCGAGGTCGATCGCCGACCCGGCGACGACAGGAATCAATTGCCATGCTGGTGCTCACTCGGTTCGCTGCAATTCCAGCGGGCTTCCTCGGGGCTCAAGGGCGAACATGGCGCTCGTGCAGTAAGCGGAGGGCAGTGTGCTCGATATCGCTCTGAAGCTCGCCGTCGAGGTCGCTTGCGCCATCGTCGTCATCTACCTCCTCGTGTGGAAGTCATGAGGACAGCATGAATCGAGTCGGCCTGGGTCATCGCCTCGCGAGGTCGCCCGGGTTGGAACGCCCCGGCGAGCGAACGTTCGCCGCCGCCCTCAGCTTCCCACCCGTAGCGTGCTGACCAGGCCGCGCAGGCAGGCGATGGCGCTCAGCGCCGTGATCTTGCCGGTGCGCGGGTTTTCCGAGGGCACGTTCTCGATCGTCATGGAAAAGCGCGCGCAATCCGCATCGACCTCGATGTGATGGATGTTGCGAGAAATCCCCGGATCGGCCCAGATCTCCAGGCGCGTGCGGTCGGGACCGATGCCGGCAAGCGCCAGCGCCGCCGAGACGTTGACGTTGGCCGGAAAGCCCCGCACCCCTTCGCGCGCGCTGCCTTCGAACAGTTTCACCGGCTCGGCGATGCCGGCAAGCGTAATGCCGCGCTCCTGAAGATACGGCGCACCGACGAGCCCCGACGGCGGCTTGCGCGACACGAGCTTGACCGAACCGATGGTGCCTTCGGCCGCGGCGCGCACGGCGTCGAGCCCGATCAGCGCCCCGGTCGGCACCAGGATGCGGGCACCCGTCTGTGCGGCGCGGTCGAGCAGCTCCATATGGTCGAGCAGCGCGCCGGCGCTGAGCGCGACCAGCATGCGCCCCGCCTCGATCGCGGGCGCGGCGATCGAGCAAAACGCCGCCGCCGGCGCGCATTCGACGATCACGTCGCAATGCTCGGGCAACGCCGCGGCCGCGACCATCCGTGTCGCGATCGCGTTCGCGGCAAGCCGCGCTGCCGCGGCGCTATTGTCGCGTGCCGCGGCGGCGGTAAGCGCAAGCCCGGGAATCCCCGCCTCGAGCCGGCGCGCAATCGCCATGCCGATCGCGCCCAGTCCCGCAAGCCCGACGCGCAGATTGGGCTTCATGATTTCGCCTCCAGCGTCATCCCGGGGCGCGAGCGCCCGGTCGCAATGGGATCGCATCCGGAGCAGGCCCGCGAGCGAGCCCGGGATCTATGCACACGATCAGTGCCATGTTTCTCCATCGCTGGTCATGGGTTCCGGGCTCGCCGCTCCGCGGCGCCCCGGAATGACGCGCTGCGGCTATTGACAGCAAACTTGGCGCCCACTACGCTTGATGGCAAAATAACCGTTGAATTTCAATTACATAGGGAGGATCCCATGCAGACACGGCGTTCCGTGCTCAAGCTCGCGGCGGCCGGCGTTGCGGCGAGCCCGCTCCTGAGCGTGCCCTCGCTCGTCCGGGCGCAGGAAAAACCGATCCGGATCGGCGTGCTCTACGATCTGTCCGGCCCGTTCGCGGCGGCCGGGTCGCTGCCGTGCGCGATCGGGGCACAGATCGCCATCGATCTTGCCAACGAGCACGGCGGCGTGCTCGGCAAATACAAGGTCGAGCCGGTCAAGGCCGATTCCCAGAGCAAGGCCGACGTGGCCATCAATGAGGCAGAGCGCCTGATCGACCAAGAAAACGTCGACATCATTCTCGGCATCTATTCGAGCGCGCATGCGGTGCCGCTCGCCGCCAAGCTCGAGGCACGGAAGAAGATTCTTTGGATTACCACCGCCATCGCCTCCTCGGTGTTCAAGGGCAAGGACCTCCACTACGTGTTCCGGGCGCAGATTCATTCCGATCAATACGGCGAAGCCGGAGCATCGTTCCTCGCGGAGCATGCCAAGGCCAAGCTCGGCGTCGATCCCAAGGACCTCAAGGTCGCGGTGATCTACGAGGACGGACCGTACGGCACCGGCGTCGCCGAGGCGGACGTCGCGCAGTGCAAGGCGCGCGGCATCGATCAGATCGTGCTCAGGGAAGGCTACTCGGCGAGCACACCGGATCTTTCCTCGCTGGTGACCAAGCTCAGGCGCGCGCGCGCCGACGTCATCCTGCACACCGGCTACAACCCGGACATCACGCTGTTCCTGCGCCAGTCGCGCGAGGCCGGCCTGCGCTTCAAGATGCTGATCGGCAACGGCGCGGGCTACAGCCAGATCGACAAGCTGCGCGACACCTTCGGGGCCGATATCGACAATTTCTGCAACGTCGATCCGGTGCCGGCGCAGCTGCTCGATCCCAAGTCGCTGGCGCCCGCCATGGGCGACCTGATCAAGATCATGGTGGATCGCTACAAGGCGCAGACCGGCGCCAAGGAAGTGCCGCCGCACACCTCGATGGGCTTCAACCAGACCTGGCTGCTGCTGGAAAAAGTGCTGCCGATCGCGATCAGCAAATACGGCGGCACCGATCCGGAAGCGGTGCGCAAGGCGGCGCTCGACGTCGACATTGCGCCCGGCGGCACCATCCAGGGCTACGGCGTGAAATTCTTCCCGCCCGGCACGCCGATGTCCGGCCAGAACGAACGCTCGACGCCCGTCGTCATGCAATACGTCAAGGACGGCACCAAGGTGGTGTGGCCCACTCCCATCCGCACGGCCGACCCCGTGCTGCCGCTGCCGGCGTCCTCCCCTTACGCGGTGACGTGAGGCTGACCGGAAACCCAATCGCATTTGCGCGCTCGTCCGCTCGCTTGCAGCGGGGCGAGCGTAGGCAGACGAATCGAATCATCGAGGTCCGCCGGTGCTGGCCGTCGAATCCCTGACCAAGAGCTTCGATGGATTCCGGGCGGTGAACCGGGTGTCGTTCGAACTCCGCAAGGGCGAGATTCTCGGCCTGATCGGCCCCAATGGCTCGGGCAAGAGCACGATCTTCAACCTGATCGCCGGCGCGCTGCGCCCGACCTCCGGCTCGATCCGGCTCGACGGTTCCGAGATCGGCGGCATGAGCGCCGACCAGGTCTGTCATCTCGGCCTCGCGCGCACCTTTCAGATCCCGCGACCGTTCCGCAAGCTCAGCCTGCTCGGCAATGTGGCGCTGGCGGCGTTCTTCGGGCAACGCCAGAGGGTCACGCGCGGCGAGGCCGAGCGGCAAGCGGCGCGTGCGCTCGAGCTCGCGGGCCTGCCCAGCGATCCCCGCGCGACCACGGGCGGCCTGGGCGCGGCCGGCCTCAAGAAACTCGAGCTCGCACGCGCGCTGGCGACGCAGCCGCGCATCCTGCTTGCCGACGAGAGCCTGGGCGGCCTCGATCACACCGAGATGGATCAGGCGGCCGCCGTGCTCGAGCGCATCCGCGCGGAGCTCGGCATCACCATCATCTGGGTCGAGCACATCATGGGAGTGCTGATGCGGGTGGTCGACCGGGTCATCGTGCTGGACCACGGCGAGAACATCTTCGAAGGTGCCCCGTCAGAGGTCGCGCAGGATCCGCGGGTGATCGAAGTCTACCTGGGCAAGGGGCACAAGTGAGCAGACGGCTTGCACGCAGTGCGGCGCGTGGGAGCCACGCTCCCACCTCCCCCTGGAGGGCAGGGGAATCGCATATGCATTTAGGAGGGGTATTGCGCTGGCGAGCGATATGGATTCTGAGGACGACTCCCGAGGCACTGGGGGAGTCGCATCATGGGGAAATTCAAGAAGGTTTTCCGAGGGTTGCCGGATCCGCGAGCCGACAACGCGCAGCACGAGCTGGCGGATATTTTGTTCATCGCCCTCGCCGCGCTGCTGTGCGGGGCGGAGACCTCTTCGGACATGGCCGAGTTCGGTCTCGCCAAGGAAGAGTTCTTCCGGCAGATCCTGGTGCTCAAGCATGGGATTCCCAGCCACGATACGTTCAGCCGGGTGTTCCGGCTGCTCGACCCGCAGGCGTTCGCAGCGACATTCCGGCAGTTCATGGCCGCCTTCGCCGAAGCCAACAAGCTCGACCTCAGCGGCGTCGTGGCGATCGACGGCAAGGCCCTGCGCGGCGCTTTCGAGCGCGGCCGGCAAGCGACGCCGCTGCACATGGTCAACGTCTGGGCAGCGGACGCACGCATGGTCCTGGCGCAACGCAAGGCCCCCGGCCGCAACGAAGTCGCGGGTGCCCTGGAACTGCTTGGGCTGTTGTCTTTGGACGGCTGCATCGTTACCGCCGATGCGCTGCATTGCCATCGCGCGATGGCCGTCGGCGTGCTGGAGCGCGGCGGCGATTACGTGTTGGCGCTCAAGGAGAATCAGTCTTCGTTGTTTGCCGCCGTCAAGCGACGCTTTGCGCGCGCGGGCAAACGCAGCGTTGCCGAACGGCTCGAACTTTCCACGCACGATCGCCGCGAGCACCGGCGCGCCACCGTCATTCGCGATACCACCTTGGTTGTCGAACACGACTTCCCCGGCATCGCCGCAGTGGCGCGCATCACCTCTCGCCGACGGGTGCACGATGGCCGCGCCAAGCCGCCGGTCGTACGCTACTTCCTGCTCTCGCAATACGTTCCGGCCAGGACGCTGCTGCGCATCCAGCGTTCGCATTGGACGGTCGAGAATCAGTTGCATTGGGTGCTCGATGTCGTCTTGGACGAGGACCGCAGCCGAACGAGAAAAGACAACGCCCCGGAGAACCTGGCCATCCTGCGCGGGTTCGTCCTCAACATCCTCCGCTCCCACCCGAGCACCACTCCGATGCGCCGAAAAATCAAGCGTGCAGGGTGGGACAATGCCTTTCTCATCGAGCTTTTGGACCATATGCGATAGCCCTGCCCTCCAGGGGAGGGTGAAGCGCGCGTGATGCTCAGCAACGAACCAGTCGGATTCCGCATCATGCAAGGACAAGAGAGAGCGGCAAACTGCGGCGGTTTCCAGTTGCGGTCAGCCGGCGGCGGGAAGCAGCTGCAGCATCGAATTGCGCGCGAGCTTGCGGATCGCGCTCGAAGCCACCACCGTTCGGCTCTCGGCATAGGCCTCGTGATTGCGCTCGATCTCTTCGAGATCGTAGAGGTAGTTCACCATCAGGCCGTGCGACTGGCGCAAGCCCTTGGGCGAGGTGTCGGCGAGCCAGTCGATCTGCTCGAGCCGCGCCCCGTTGCCGAGATGGAACCGGGCGACCGGATCGAGCGGCACGCCGCGCGGCGTGCGCGCGCCGAGGAAATACGCGGCCGCGGCGCGCAGCACCGGCTCGCGCAGCGCTTCCGCGGTTTCGGGTTCCTGCCACCAGTCCGGCCGGTCGAGCAGAGCGAGCTTGGCACGGTCCTCGGCGGCGACGGCGGCCGAATGCTCGCTCGCGCGCTCGCCGGCGAGCCAGGCCGCAAAGCCCGGCACCGGCGATAGCGTCACGAAGGTCGCCAGCCGCGGCAGCTCCCGCGAAATCTCCTCCGCCACCTGCTTGATCAGAAAACTGCCGAACGTGACCCCGCTCAGCCCGCGCTGGCAATTGGAGATGGAATAGAACGTCGCGGTGGTCGCCCGGTCGGGCGTCAGGATCTCACGCCCGTCGGCGAGGATCGGCGCGATCGCGTCGGGGATCCGGCCCGAGAGCGCGACCTCGACGAAGATCAGCGGCTCATCGACGAGCGCCGGATGGAAGAAGGCGAAGCAGCGCCGGTCCGGCGGATCGATGCGCCGGCGCAAATCCGCCCAGTCACGGATCTCATGAACCGCCTCGTAGCGGATGAGCTTCTCGAGCACGATCGCCGGGGTCGACCAGTCGATGCGGCGCAGCACCAGGAAGCCGCGGTTGAACCAGGACGAGAACAAATGCACGAAATCCGCGTCGACGGGGGCGAGATCGTCGCGGCGCGCGAGCGCGTCCATCAGCTGCTCGCGCATGGCCACCAGCGCCGTGGTCCCGCCCGGCGCCAGATTGAGCCGGCGGAACAGTTCCTGGCGCCGCGGCTCGGCGGCGACATGGAGCTCCGCCGCGGTCAGTTCGGAAGGGCTCGCCTCCCAGGCGGCGACCGCGGCCGCGATGCGCTCGCGGTCGGCCCCGAATTTCGTGGCCAGCGCCTCGAAGAAGGCGATCCGCGGTCCGGTGGTCAACTCGGCGTAGCGCAGCAGGATCTCGCGGGCGAGCGCCACCCCGGAAGCCTCTCCGCGGCCGGACAGCAGCTCCTCGCAGAGCTCGACGAGGCTGTCGGAGCGCTGCCCCGGCAGCCCACGCCGCTCGCGCGTGCGCTCGATGAAGGCGCGGCCGCGCTCCGAGATCGCCTGCAGCAGCTCCCCGAAAAACGAAGCGTTCATCTGCCTGTTCCGTGTCGGCATCGCAAGCCCGCGTTGTTGTCTGTTGTCTGCCACGTACGATATGAGGGTGCGGCGAGCCGACCGCGAGTCGGAAGGGCGTCACCATCCGCCAGCGCCGCTTCCCGCGCAAGCGCGCCAGCCTGGCTTTGTTCCGCAAGGCTATCGCCGCTGACACCCGCCTCGGCCCGGTCGGTAGCCCGGATGGCGCGCGGCGCAATCCGGGATCGAAGCCCCTTCCCCGGATTACGCGCCGCTCCGCGGCGCGGCATCCGGGCTACCTTCCCCGGCCCGAAATTTCTGTTGTATAAATAATAACTTAGCTTATCTTATCACTGCTTAAGGTGCTCTCCCCATGCAGATCGGCTTCGACCCCGAGCTCCTGGTGCTGCTCTACGACGTCGCCCCAGCCGGGACTTTCCCAAAACGAGCTGGCGGCGATCGTCGAGGTCGAGCCGATCACCATCGGCCGCCTGGTCGATCGGCTGGAGGCGCGCGGCCTCGTCGAGCGCCGGTCCGATCCGAGGGACCGCCGGGTCTGGCGGCTGCAATTGATGCCGGCGGCCACGCCCATCCTGCGGGAGATCAAGAAATATCGCGCCGAGTTGCACGCGCTGATGACCGCGGGGCTCGACCCGGCCACGCTCAGGGTGATGGCCGACGGCCTGCTGCGCATGAAGGCCAATCTCGCCGCCGAACTGCGCGACAGCGGCGCGGTTCGCGCCTCGGGGGCGAGGAACGGCTGAGCCATGCTGCAGCGGACCCGCGAGATCGAACGCGCCATTACCCGGTCGCTCGGCCGCAAGCGCACCCTGCGGCTGCTGCTCATGGTGGGCGGGATCCTCATCGTGCTGGTGGCGGCGCTGACGTTCTGGCTGCGCGGCGGCCGCTTCGTCTCCACCGACGATGCCTATGTGCGCGCCGCCAAGCTGATGGTCTCGACCGACGTCTCCGGCATCGTGACCGACGTCGACGTCCGCGAAGGCCAGGCCGTGAAGGCCGGCGACGTGCTGTTCCGGATCGATCCCAGGCAGTTCCGGATCGCGCTCGACAACGCCAAGGCCCAGTTGCAGCAAACCGCGCTCGTCATCGAGGCGATGAAGCAGGACTACAAGCGCATGCTCGAGGACATTAAGGCTCATCAGGCGCAGGTCGAGCTCGATCAAGCGAACTACGAGCGCTACGCCGTCCTGGTGAAAAGCGACAGCATCTCCAAGGCCAACTACGACCAGACGAGGTTCACGCTCGCGGCGGACCAGAAGAAGCTCGAATCGCTCAGGCAGCAGGCCCAGGTGCAGCTCGCGCGACTGGGCGGCAATCCGGACATCCCGGTCGCCGAGCATCCGCAGTACCAGCAGGCCAAGGCCAACGTCGACGAGGCGCAGCGCCAGCTCGACCACACCGTGGTGCGCGCGCCGTTCAACGGCATCGTCACCCAGGTCGACACGCTGCAGCCCGGGACCTACCTGGTTTCGCAGACCGCGGCGCTCACCAACACCGGCGCGGTGGGTCTCGTCTCCACCGACACCGTGTGGATCGACGCGCACATCAAGGAAACCGACATGACCTATGTGAAGCCCGGCGACCCGGTCGGAATTTTCGTCGATGCCTATCCGAACCGGACGTGGTCGGGCTCGGTGGAGAGCATCAGCCCGGCGAGCGGCGCCGAGTTCTCGATCCTGCCGCCGCAGAACGCGAGCGGCAATTGGGTCAAGGTCGTGCAGCGCATCCCGGTGCGCGTCCGCGTCGACCGCAAGCCGGACGATCCGATCCTGCGCGCCGGCATGAGCGTCACCGTCGACATCGATACCGCGCACCGGCGCTCGCTGTCCGAGCTGTTCTGAGATTGAATGATGATCGCCACGACCGAGGCTCGCTCGGCCTGCTCCCTCTCCCATCGGGAGAGGGACGGCGCAACTCGTGAGCGCGGCCACACAGTCGAAGCGCCTGGGTTCCCCTCCCCCCGCGCATCAGCGCGGCGGGGAGGGGTTAGGGGTGGGGGGCCGCTTTCCACTCGGAGCTTCTCGACCCCCCACCCGGCTCGGTGCTCCGCACCTCGCCACCCTCCCCACCGCTTCGCGGGGGGAGGGTATCTGCTCTCGCGGTTGGCGACTGACCGCTTGGACAAGCGGGCGCAGCTCGGCCTACCGGGGAGAGGGAGTCCGCCGCGTTCGCGGCACCCGGATACGTGCATTTCACGGCCATGACCGCGGCGACCTACGCGTCAAGAAAACCCGCCGTATCCCATCGCGGCATCGTCACGGCCTGCGCCATGGTGGCGACCCTGATGCAGGCGCTCGACAACACGATCGCCAACGTCGCGCTGCCCTACATGCAGGGCTCGCTGTCCGCGACCCTCGATCAGATCACCTGGGTGCTGACCTCCTACATCGTGGCGGCCGCGATCTTCACGGCGCCGGTCGGCTGGCTGGCGGCGCGGTTCGGCCGCAAGAACCTGTTCCTGACCTGTCTCGCCGGCTTCACCATCGCCTCGATGCTGTGCGGCTCCGCCGAATCGCTGGCCCAGATGGTGGTGTTCCGCTTCCTGCAGGGCACCTTCGGCGCGGCGCTGGTGCCGCTGTCGCAGGCGACCATGCTCGACCTCTACCCGATCGAGCAGCGCGGCTCCGCGATGGCGATCTGGGGCATGGGGGTGATGGTCGGGCCGATCCTGGGTCCGACGCTCGGCGGCTATCTGACCGACGTCTACAATTGGCGCTGGGTGTTCTTCATCAATCTGCCGTTCGGGCTGCTGGCGATCGCCGGGCTGTGGCTCTTTCTCAAGGAAACGCGGCGCGACGCCGAGCTGAGATTCGACTGGATCGGCTTCGCGGTGCTCAGCTTGGGGATCGGCGCGCTGCAGCTGATGCTCGACCGCGGCGAGCAGAACGACTGGTTCGGCTCGACCGAGACCATCGTCGAGGCGGTGCTCGCCGGGCTCGGGGTCTATCTGTTCGTCGTGCACCTCTTCACCGCCAAAAAACCCTTCATCACCCCGCGCATCTTCCGCGACCTCAATTTCGTCGCCGGCCTCTTGGTGATGTTCGCGATCGGCATGGTACTGCTGTCGAGCGCGGCGCTGCTGGCACCCTGGCTGCAGAACCTCGGCGGCTACGGGGTGGCGGAGGCCGGGCTGCTGATGGTCCCGCGCGGGGTGGGCACCATGATCGCCATGATGGTCGCCGGACGGCTGAGCAATCGGGTCGATCCGCGCCTCTTGATGCTGATCGGGCTGTTGATGATCGCCGGATCGATGTGGCAGATGACCGGATGGACGCCGGACATCAGCATCTGGTCGCTCACCGTTACCTCGGTCATCCAGGGGTTCGGGCTCGGCTTCGTGTTCATCCCGCTGCAGGTGATCGCGTTCGCCACGCTCGCGGTCGAGCTTCGGACCGAAGGTACCGCGCTGTTCAGCCTGATGCGAAACGTGGGGAGCGCCATCGGCATCTCCATCACCTCGTTCCTGCTGGCGCAGAACACGCAGATCATGCACGCCGAGATCGCCGCCCACGTCACGCCGTTCAACCGCATGCTGCAGACCGGCGGCGCCTATCTGTTCTGGAACAGCGCTACCCACCGCGGGCTCACCGCGCTCAACAACGAAGTGACCCGGCAGGCGCAGATCATCGCCTATGCGGACGACTTCAAGTTCATGCTGATGATCACCTTGCCGACCATCCTGCTGCTCTTGCTGATGCGCCGGCCGCGGACGGGGCCGCAAGCGCCGGCGCCGGAGCAGGCGGTGATCGATTAGCTATTCCGCCGGCGCGGGTGCGACCTCCGACGCGACCGCGTGGCGCGGGATGTGCAGCCACAGCGCCGCGACGATCGCCGCCATGAGCGCGAAACCGGCCAGCGCATAGAGCCCGCCGGCGAAACTGCCGGTCAGCTCCCGCACCCAGCCGACGATCGATGGGCCGAAGAAGCCGCCGAGATTGCCGAGCGAGTTGATCCAGGCGATGGTCGCGGCCGCCGTCATGCCGGTCACGAACATCGGCGGCATCGCCCAGAACGGTCCCTTGCTGCCGTAGAACCCGATCGCCGCGATCGTCATGCCGGCGAGCGACCAATAGGTCCCGACCGTCAGTCCGGCAAGGATGAGGCCGGCGCAGGACACCGCGCTGGCGCAAGCGAGATTCCAGCGCCGCTCGCCCATGCGATCGGAGATCCACCCCCAGGTCAGCATGCTCACCGAGGCGCAGAGGTAAGGGATCATCGTCACCCAGCCGACCTGCATGTTGCTGAACCCGAGCTGCTTGATGATCTGCGGCAGGAAGATCAGCATGCCGAGGCTCGCGGTCACGATGCCGAAATAGTTCAGCGCCAGCAGCAGGACTTTCGGGTTCCAGAACGAGCGCAGCACTGTGATCCCGTGGAACGTCTCGACGCGGCGGCGCTCGCTCTCGATCGACGAGGTCAACCAGGCGCGTTCGTCCGGGTCCAACCATTTCGCCTGCGCGGGACGGTCGGTGACGTAGAACAGCACCACGATCCCGATGAGGATGGTCGGGATCGCCTCGACGAGATACATCCACTTCCAGCCGGCGAGTCCCCACAGGCCGTTGAGCTCCATGAGCCCGGTCGAGAGCGGCGCGCCGAGCGCGACCGCGATGGGCAGCGCCAGCATGAACCCCGAGACGATGCGGGCGCGGTGGTGGTCCGGGAACCAATAGGTGAAGAACAGCACGATGCCTGGGAAGAACCCGGCCTCCGCCAGGCCGAGCAGGAAGCGCACGGTCATGAAGCTCCAGGGCCCGGTGCACAAAGCGGTGGCGCCCGAGAGAATCCCCCAGGTGATCATGATGCGCGCGATCCAGATGCGCGCGCCGACCTTCTCCATGATCATGTTGCTGGGGACCTCGAACAGGCAATAGCCCCAGAAGAACGCGCCGGCCGCCATGCCGAACATCGAGGCGTCGAGCCCGAGGTCCTTGTTCATGGTCAGCGCGGCAAAGCCGACGTTGATGCGGTCGAGATAGCAGAAGAAATACGTCAGGATCGCGAACGGCAGCAGGCGCAGATAGACCTTGCGCATCGTGCTCTGCTCGAGCGTGCGGACCATGGCGTGCCTCCCGGGCCGATTCCGGTTTCGTCGGGAGAGCATAGCGCCGGCGAGGCCGGCGCCAAAGGCAAAATCCCATGGTAGCCAGGATGCAACGTCCGCACAGCGGGATCGCCAATCCCGGATTGCGCTGCGCCCGATCCGGGGCTGCTCCGCGGATTTCCGGCGGCGGGCCGCGTTCAGCGGGCCAAGGTGCCGTTGTGTCCGGTATAGGTGACCGACTGGCCGGCCTTGAGGACGGCGGCGGAGGGGGTCGCGCTCACGTGCGCGGCAATGCCGACGCTCACCACCAGGATGGCGCCCAACAGCGCAACGACCACGATCTTGACGTGGGTGGTGCGGGAGGCGGCGAGAAGCGAATGGTCCATGGGCTGGAATTGGATGCGCATGGGGCTCGTGCAACCGGCGCTCACGCCGGCTTGAACATTTGTGATATTGGGCGGTCGTTCCGGGACGCCGTCCCAAGTCCGGGGCAGGCGCCGCGGCGAGCCCGGAAGCCTCATTCGCGTCATGCCGGAGCATCCTTCATGTCCACACCCAAAGCGCTGTTCTTCGACGTATTCGGCACGCTGATGGATTGGCGCAGCTCGATTGCGCGCGAGGCGAGAGCCATTCTCGAGCCGCTCGGCCATTCGCTCGACTGGCTGAAATTCGCCGACGCCTGGCGCGGCGAGTACCAGCCGAGCATGGAGGAAGTGCGCTCGGGGAAAATCCCGTTCTCCAAGCTCGACGCGCTGCACCGGATGAATCTCGAAAGGATCCTGCCGCGGTTCGCGGTCCGCGGGCTCGACGAGAGCGCGCTCGAAAACCTCAATCTCGCCTGGCACCGGCTCGATGCGTGGCCGGACGTGCCGCTCGGGCTTGCGCGTCTGCGCCACGTCTACCTGCTCGCGCCGGTGTCGAACGGCAACATCGCCCTGATGGTGGATCTCGCCCGCCGCAATCATCTGCATTGGGACGCGATCCTGGGCGCCGAAGTCGCCGGCGACTACAAGCCGAAACCCCGGGTTTATCTCGCGTCCGCGGAAGCCTTCAATCTCGAGCCCCACCAATGCATGATGGTCGCCGCCCACAGCCGCGACCTTGCCGCGGCCGCGCAATGCGGGCTCAAGACCGCGCACGTCGCGCGGCCGGACGAATATGGACCGGGCACCGGCGAGCGAGGCCCGACGGTGCCGGTCGATATCGCTGCGACGAGCCTCGAGAATCTGGCGGCGAAGCTCGGTGTTTGACCGCGCCTCGCAATAACCGCCGTTGAGTTTGCCCAGCCCCCTGGCGCATAATCCGCCCTCCCCTCCCGGCGCGGCACCCCGCCTCGCGTCACACCTCAGGTCGGAGCCAATGAGCATTGCGTGCGTGTCCGATCTTCGCCCGCGGGCAAAACGGCGCCTGCCGAAATTCGTGTTCGACTATCTCGACGGCGGCGCCGGCTCGGAAACCGGCGTGCGGCGCAACGAGCGAGCGTTCGACGAGCTCATGCTCAAGCCGCGGGCGCTGGTGAACATCGAGAGCCGCGATCTCTCGACCAGCCTGTTCGGGCGGCGCTGGGCGGCCCCGTTCGGCATCGCGCCGATCGGGCTCGGCAATCTGATCTGGCCGCGCGCCGAGGAGGCGATCGCGCGCGCCGCGGCGGCCGCCGACATCCCCTATACGCTGTCGACCGCGGCCAACACCAGGCTCGAGCGCATCGCCGAGATCGCGCCCGGCCACGCCTGGTTCCAGCTCTACGTCTCCAAGCGCGACGAGGACGTGGCCGACATCGTCGAGCGCGCCGAGCGCGCCGGTTACGACGTGCTGCTCTTGACCGTCGACGTGCCGCTCGCGGCGCGGCGGCTGCGCGACATCCGCAACAATTTCATAGTGCCGTTCAAGATCACGCCGCGGGTCGCGCTGGAGCTGCTCACCCATCCGCGCTGGTCGATCGAGACGGTTTCCGCCGGCGTGCCGCGCTTCGTCAACGTCGAGCAATACGCGCCGATGGTCAATCGGCAGTCGATCGCCGCGTATCTCACCTCCGAGATCCGCGGCCGGTTCGACTGGGAGGATCTGAAGAAATTGCGCGCCCGCTGGCGCCGCCGGCTGGTCGTCAAGGGGGTGATGACCGCGGAGGACAGCGTGCGCGTGCGGGATCTCGGCTGCGACGGCATCGTCGTCTCCAACCACGGCGGCCGCCAGCTCGATTCGGCGCCGGCGACGATCGACGTGCTCCCCGAGATCCGGGCCGCAGTGGGCCGGGACTTTCCGCTGATCATCGACAGCGGCGTGCGTTCGGGCGAGCACATCGTCAAGGCGCTCGCGGCCGGCGCCGACTTCGTCCTGGTCGGTCGCGCCATGATGTATGCGGTCGCCGCGCACGGGCCCGCGGCAGCGCAGGAATTGATCGAGCTTCTGATCGACGAGGCGAGCCGCTGCCTCGGCCAGGCCGGCTATTGCGATGTCGCCAGCCTCAAGAGCGCCGCTCCCGTGATGCGGCGGCCGTAGGCTGGGTTGGGCGGAGCGAAACCCACCCAAGCGATGGGGTTCGTGCCGCTCCGCTCAACCGATTCTACGGCTGCGGGAACGCATGTCGCTCAAATACAACAGTTTCTAATTTTTTGCAGGATTCGCCCCGATTCGCCCAAAAAACGGGCATTTGCCCCCGGTTTCTCCTTGCCGCGCTGTCCCCCAGGTTGGATCGTAGGTGCCTGATTACGCCGGCGGAAGATTCCGGCGGGAGCGCGGAAGGGCTTGGGGTTCGGGCCGCCCCTTACCGCGCCAGGGAACGGGGGTCTATCGTGAAGAAATTCGCTTCGGCAGCAGTCATCGCTCTCGGCTTGTCTACCTCCGCGGCGTTCGCGGCGGATCTGACCATGCCGGTGAAGGCGCCGCCGGTCGCGGCGCCGGCAGCGACTTCGCCATGGGACGTTGCGTTCGGCGGCGCGCTCATGAACGACTACGAGTTCCGCGGCATCACCCAGTCCGCGCACAAGCCCTCGGTCGCCGCCTATTCGGAGATGCGCTACAATGTCAGTCCGACCTTGCAGCTCTACTACGGCAACGCTGGCGAGAGCATCGATTTTCCGAACCACGCCGCGGCCGAGATCGACTTCTACGGCGGCATCCGGCCGACCTTCGACAAGCTCGCGTTCGATTTCGGGTTTTGGTACTACTATTACCCGGGCGGAAGAAATTTCACCGGCATCGTGCCCGGGCCTGGACCGGACGACAAAACCGCCACGTTCGATTCGGATTCGAACTGCACCAACGGCTTCGTCGCGCTCAACGCGTCTTGCAACCCCCTCAAACGCAACCTGAGCTTCTGGGAGGTGTA
>WNGH01006420.1_pt1 | contig 18428 bp, 15 predicted proteins | sample 5400631 | NCBI WGS metagenome assembly WNGH01 (sample SAMN13153373, study PRJNA577476) | soil metagenome | isolation source: 115 cm soil or saprolite under Garry oak tree replicate 1 | place: USA:California | collected 2016-06-15
TATCGCCTAACCGTGAACAATGCCGCTGTGCCGGCGTACGCGCTGGTGCCCTGCCCATAATGAGTCCGGGTCAGAACCGAGAGCGGTAGCGACCGGATCATCAAGTTTCGCCACGCGAGTGAGCCTCAGTGAAGTGGACGTGAGTGTGAAGATTTCGGTAACCTGCGACATCGCCAGATCCCCCTGGCGGGCCTTGACGACTGACTATAGGTTTGAAAGACGTGGCGGCCGGCGATCCGCCAAGGGCTGTGGTAGGGCCGGCGTGAAATCTTCACCGGGATTTATGAACTGGTCGCGCTCGAACTTGTACTGCTTGTCGTAGAGTTGTTTGTATCGGCCCTCAGCCGCCAGTAGCTCTTCATGCGTGCCCCGTTCGACGATCTCGCCGCCTTCCAACACCAAAATCTGATCGGCGCTGCGGATGGTTGAGAGTCTGTGGGCGATGACGAAAGTGGTGCGGCCGTGCCGAAGCGATCTCAAGCCGTCCTGAATCAGTGCTTCGCTTTCGCTGTCGAGGCTGGAAGTTGCTTCGTCAAGAATCAGCAGCTTGGGATCGGCGAGGATGGCGCGTGCAATTGCGATGCGCTGACGCTGGCCGCCGGAAAGCTTTACGCCGCGCTCGCCGACGATCGTGTCATACTTCTGCTCGAATTTTTCGACGAATTCTTCACAATGGGCAATGCGGCTTACCGCTTTAATCTCATCCATCGTGGCGTGCGGATTCGAGAACGAGATGTTCTCAGCAATGGTGCCGTCGAAAAGAAAGTTGTCCTGCATGACCACACCGAGATACGAACGGAAGTCGCGCAGGCGCAGCGTGCGCAGGTCTTTGCCGTCTACTCTGATTGTCCCGGAAAGCGGATGATTGAAATTCATCGCGAGACTGATGAGCGTGCTCTTGCCTGAGCCGCTGGATCCAACCAATGCCGTGGTGGAACCGGCCGGGGCTTTGAAGGAAACACCTTTCAGCACCGGCACGCCTTCGTTGTATTCGAACCAAACGTTCTCGAATTCAATCTCGCCCTGGACCTCCGGCAAGGGCGCGCGCTGAGCATCCTCTTGGTCTTCAGTTGGCATGTCCATTATTTCGCGAATGCGATCGAGTCCCGCGAAGGCTTCGGTGATCTGAGTTCCGATGGCCGCAAACTGGATGAGCGGCATCGCCATCATTCCGGTGAAGATGACATACATGAACAGATCGCCAATCGTCATTTTCCCGCTGACGACCGAAGGCCCGCCGACCACGATGATCACTACGCCGACCGCGCCCACGATCAGCGACGCGAATGCGTTCGTGGCTGAAACTCCGGTCATTGATTTGGCGACGTTACGAAAAAGCTTGTGGGCGCCTCGCGCAAAGGTGATCTCCTCGCGCTTCTCAGCGGTGTAGGCCTTGACGATGCGAATGCCGCCCAGCGATTCGGTCAACCGTCCCGTGAGCGTCGCTGTTATCTCACCGCGCTCGCGGAACAAAGGTCTGAGCCGCGTGAAGGCGTAAGACAAGGCCGCACCGAAAGTCCCGAGCACCACAATTGTGACGGAAGTCAGACGCCAGTTAAGCCAGAAAAGAACACAGAGAGCTACGGCCGCGGTAATAAAGCTTCCCACCAATTGGACCAGGCCGGTGCCGACCAGGTTACGAATGCCCTCCGCGTCGTTCATGATTCGCGAAATGAGCTTGCCGACCTGGGTTGAGTCGAAATAGCTGACCGGCAGACGGGCAATCTGGGCCTGCACTTTTTTGCGCATTTCCGTGATGGCGCGCTGCGCTGCGACTCCGAGAACCTGTGTCAAGCCGAAAGAGGTGGCGGCTTGCACCACTCCGGAAGCACCAGCCCCATCGCCTGATTAATCACCATCAAAACGGCGCCGAGTAACAGGCGGCGGCGATGCGTCCAGACCAATTCGCGGGCATCGGCCCAGGCGGCCGACCAGCGTATCTTTTTCTTTTTCGCTTCAGCCATAAGCTTTCATCTACGCGAACCACAACCGAAGAGTTTCGAACGCGATCGATATCGCGATCGATATTTCGGCTTCAAGAGACAAAGAGTATCGTTGAATGAGCTTAGACGCTAACTGAGGTTATGCAAAGCAGGGGCGTGAATAATCCGGCTTTGCGTCTTTCGACCATCTTCGCGCCTTGGCGCGAAAATGTTTTTGGTTCACACAAAGGCGCGAAGTAAAACTTAAGACGCTAAGAAGAAAGAGATTAGGGTTCGAATCTCAGCTCGGGCACAGAATCCTTTGAATCGCGTCGTCAGCGACATTCCTGAAGGTCGATCGGGAAACTTTGGAAGGGTGAGTTGGCGAGTCAGTTTGCCAAAGGCTAATATTAATAGTCTGTTTTCAAGAAAGGATTCTGAATTCATGAAACGTGTTGGCATTTTGGTTGGCCGAGAAAAGACTTTTCCCGAGGCACTGATTAGGAACATCAACGAGCGTGGCGGCGGGTCCGTCGCGGCTGAGTACATTATGCTCGGCGGAGTCCGGCATGACGCACCGCCGCTTTACGACCTGGTGGTCGATCGCATCTCGCACGAAGTGCCTTTCTATCGCGCGACGCTCAAGCGGCTGGCGTTGGAAGGAACGATCATTATCAATAATCCTTTCTGGTGGTCGGCTGACGACAAGTTTTTCAATTACTCGCTCGCGCGCAAATTGGGCGTCGCGGTTCCGAAGACAGTCTTGCTGCCGCAGAAGGATTACATTACCGGAATCGTGAGCGAGAGTTTGCGCAACCTGGAATTTCCGCTTGACTGGCAGGCGATAGTTGATTACACGGGCCTGCCCGCGATCATGAAACCATTCGATGGCGGCGGTTGGAAGAATGTTTCGCGGGTCAACAGCCTGGAAGAGTTGATAGCCGAATATGATCAGACAGGGACCCTGTGCATGACTTTGCAGGAGTTCATTGATTTCGATCAGTTTGTGCGTTGCTATTGCGTCGGACAGGAAGACGTAATGATCATGCCCTATGACCCGCGCAAACCTTATTTGTCTGGCGAGCAATACGTTTACGATCCCAACTATCTATCGCCGGAGATGTCGGTTCGGGTGGTCCATGACGTGCGAACGCTTTGCGCAGCGCTGGGTTATGACCTCAACACGGTCGAGTTTGCAATCAAAGACGGCGTGCCCTACGCGATCGATTTCATGAACCCCGCGCCTGACGCCGAACTGCAATCTGTCGGTGAGTTCTATCATGGTTGGGTGACCGATGCGGTAACTAATCTGGTCTTCAAAAGACTGAGCGAGTCCTCTGAGCGTCCGCGCTATCGTTGGGATGCATTCCTGAATCCTGAACCGACTCGAATTGAGGCCGTCGCATCCCAGACCGAACAAGCTGCGCGCACAATTGCGCCGAAGGTCACTGCCGAAAAGAAATCGACGAAGGCTCGCAAAACGCCGCCACGAAGTAGCGCGAAAGAAGCAGGTTAACCAGCGCTACATAGCTTAGACCGTGCGCCTGAACGCGGCGATAAAGAAGCCATCCACATCCTGGCGATGAGGCCAGGTACGAATTGCTCCATTTTCGAGCAGCAAACCGGCGGTTGCCTTCAGTGGGGCCTGATCGAAGGTCGAATGATTCTTCAGGAAATCGTCGATCACAATTTCGTTCTCATCCCGTTCCACGGAACACGTCGAGTAAACAAGTAAGCCACCCACGCGAACCTTGAAAGCGGCGTTCGCCAGAATTTGTTTCTGGATCGACGAGAGCCTGGCAATGTCTTCAGGCTTGATTCGCCAGCGAATTTCCGGATTGTGGCGCAGTGTGCCTGTGCCGGAACAAGGGGCGTCTACCAGGACCCGATCGAACGAAGCATCGGCGAAGGGCAAACCGCGTGTGCCATCGTAAGCGAGCAGATGAATCGATTCGCAGCCTTGCACGATTGCCAAGTCTCGCAGAGTGCGCAAACGATGCTCATGCAAATCGCCGGCGACCATCATCGCTTGGGGCGCCATTGAACAAAATAGTGTCGTCTTGCCTCCGGGAGCGGCACAAACATCGAGCACGCGCTCGTTGTGTTGGGCGGCAAGAAGATGAGCAACCAATTGCGAGGCTTCGTCCTGAAAATAAATGAGACCGTAATGCGCGAGCTTTCTTAACAGCTTGCTATCACCAGTCACGCGCCAGGAATTGGGTGTTATTCTGGATGGCTCGACACGCGCATCTGATCTCTCCAGCTCTTGAATGACTCGCTGCTGTTTGTTTTCTCTAGTAGTTCTTGCCGTCAAACGAAACGACATCGGCGCGGGTTCGTTGTTCGCTCGCGCCAGGGCAGTTGTCTCGTCGAAGCCAAACGAGTTGACCCAGCGTTCAATCAGCCACGGCGGGTGCGAAGTTTCAATTGCCAGTTTCTCTAGCGGATCTACAGCGCGCGTCGCAGGATCATAATCCGGTTCACGAGTTGCCCGGCGCAGCACGGCGTTAACAAAGCTCACCGCGGATTTCAAACGGGCCTGGCGTACGAGTTTGACTGACTCATCAACCGCTGCCGAAGGCGGAATCCGCGAAAGAAAGCGGAGCTGATAGAGGCCCAGGCGGAGCGCCAACTTCACGTCCAAATCTAACGTTTCAATCCTGCGATTAGCGAAATGTGCCAGGGCATAATCAAGCCACAACTGTCGCCGGAGAACACCAAGCACCAACTCGTGACAAAGCGCACGATCGTCATCGCGCATGGTCTCACTCAGGGACGCTAGTAAGGACGACGCAAAGGCGCCTTCCTTTTCGACGCGCTTTAGAATCCGGAGCGCTGCTCGTCGTGCAGGCGAAGACCTCATTGATGATGTTCGCGGTGAGTTTATTGAGTTTGAATCGGACACGCTTGAATGGCGCACAATTGCCAGTGACCATCGCGCAGGGTGAAGATCGAGATTAGTTTATATTGGCCGGAAATCTCGCGCCCATGATATAGCCAGGTCGCCGCATCAAGCGCAGTCAGGATCGCCGTGGCGCCAAAAACGCGCACGCTTATATGTTCGCGGCTGAGATGCTCGATCTTGAGATTGCCAGAGGTAACCTCGCCGATGAAGTCTTCCTTGTCATCACCTTCAAGCGGATAAGTGAAAACAAAATCGTCCGCCATGATCCTGTTCAGCGTCTCCCCATCGCCTCGCACCAGGGCTTTGACCCACTCGTCATTCAGTTGACGAACTTGCTGCTCGACTTGAATCTGATTTGAGATTTCCATTTACCGGCGCTGAAAGATTTCAACCTTGGATTGGGAGCAGTGTAAACCTGAACTCTGCATGGTATCAACTCACCTTCTGCGGCCCATGTCGTCTAATCTGACACGATTTGGGATACTGCACGCCCTTCGTTCGATATTTTCGTCGTGAGAATGAGAATGGCATGTTCATTGCGAAGGGGCTCTGGCGGAGGTAGTAATATGAAACTCATTAATGTGACGAAACTTGGAGGGTCAATCCTGGGACTTCTGTTGCTGTTGGGCGTGGGAGTGATGTCGAGCACGACAGCCCAGGCACAGTATCCATATCCGAATCAGGATCAATATCGCCGAGATCGTGACCGCAACAATGATCGCTATCGTAACCGCGACTATGATCGTGGTCAGGATCGCTACGGGCAACGCAACCGTGGGCGCAACTGGGACGGCTATGCTAACTATGGCGGCACCTATGAACTGCGGCAGACGGCACTGAATGCCGGCTATAACGAAGGCGTCAAGGCGGGCCGGAACGATCGGCAGCACGGTCGAGGTTATGACTTCCGCGACGCGAGCGCCTATCAGAGGGCGACGAAGGATTACAACCCGCGCATGGGCGACCGTTGGATTTACCAGCGTTACTTCCGTGACGCGTTTGAGAATGGTTACGCGGACGGGCTTAGGGGATACTAAACCGGCGGAACCTTAACTGAATCAGAGCGGGAGCGGAGCATCGGAGTTCCGCTCCCGTTCATTTTGTCTGCTTTGAAGATGGGGTGGTATTAGTGTATATACGCTGAGTGTTCGAATGGGATCCGCAGAAGGCGATTGCCAACTTCCATAAGCACGGTGTCTACACGATAAGGAGATCACCTAATGGCCAGGAATCAATCCGCATCGTCCATGCGCGGCAGGCGTCCCGCAAGGAACGTCAGGCATATTTCGGACGATAAAATAGACTTCAGCGACATTCCTGAGTCTACGGATACTGAATTAGCAAAAGCCCGACGCGTCGGACGACCAAGCACCGGGCGCGCGAAACAACTCATAGCCGTTCGTATCGATCCTGAGGTGTTGTCGAAATTGCGAAAGCTCGCCGCGAAGAAACGTCGGCCGTATCAGACCGTGCTGCATGAGATTCTCGAATCTGCTGTTAAGAAAGCTGCATAGTACGAAGCGCCCCTTGCCGTTAGAACTAGCGTGGGGTTAGTGATCGACAGTCCAATATTGTGGTCTGCGCATTATTTTTCCCATCCGATCTGAACCGTTCGAGCAAGATGTCCGCATTTCCAAATTGCTTCTCAGATACTATCCTAGCTAGCTGAAAGGTAGGGAATCGCGTTTTTGCGGGATTTCCGTGTCTGACGTGTCGAAAAATCTGAAACTTTTGGTCCCGGTGGCTCACTAACACACCGGAACACGATGAAACGGCTAGCCCAAGAATTGAGCCTGGAAGGGCAGCCCGGAGCGTTCGCAGGATCTCTGATGAACAGTTCAGCAGACCTAGTTGCGCGCGCTTGCCAGGGCGAACAGGAAGCGTTTCGTCTGATCTTTGAACGGTATTCGAGACCCATAATCAGTTTCATCTACGATCTTGTAGGCGATCGCGAGTTGGCGGAGGACCTGACGCAGGAAACGTTCGTCCGCGCGCATCGCGGCCTGAAGGCGTTACGCGAAGAGGCGAAGCTCTCGACCTGGCTGTTCGGGATAGCCAAGAACGTCGCGCGCGAGTCGCTCCGATCGCGCACGCGTCAACAGCAGCGAGTTGAGCTTGACGATAGGACGGTTTTGGATTTGAGCGATCGCGGACCGGCACCCGTCGATCAACTTCTTGACCGGGAACTGAATGGAGTAATTCGGCGCTCGCTGGCGGCTCTTGACGATGATAAGCGAGTGGTTTTTACGTTGAAGATTTTTCATCAATGCAGCTATGAAGAGATTGCCGAGATCACCGGGTTCTCGATTCCGAAGCTGAAGACGGATTTGCACCGCGCGCGCATTGAGATGCGGCGCCGAATAGGTCCGTACGTGAGGGTTTAAGCGATGAAGTGTAATGAATGTCTGAATTTGATCGAGCAGTACATCGATGGCGAAGCGCCAGAGCGTGACGCGGAGCAAGTCAGCGCCCACCTGATAACCTGCGCCGATTGTGCGCAAGAGTTCGAGGCGTTGACTGGGGAACAAGAAATCTACGCGCGGTATGACCGCGAGCTGGAGATTCCGCAGTCGATGTGGGGCGTCATCGCGGCACGCACTGCCGTAGCGGACAGCGCGATCGAGACCAGGTCGCGATCCGGTTTGCGTGAATAGGATTCGCATTTTCCGGCGCGATGGCAGTTTTGGTTGTCGCAGTTGCGGTCGGAGTCATCTATTTGCGAAACCATCAAGAGCCGAACGCGCCGTTTATTGCTGGGACGAACAACGTGAATCCGTTGCCACCGCCGGCTAAGGTGCCCGAACAGACGAATCCGCCGACAGAACAAACGAGCAAACCTTTGATTTCGCAGAGCCCTATCCAAGGGAAGACCTTGAAAGTTAATCAGCCGGCCCGCAAGAAATCTGTTGCCGGCGATCAGGGAGGTGTGCTGTTCACTGACGCCGCTTACCCCGACATTGAAGATCGCGATACGGCAAGCCATCTTGAGCAGGCGCAAAACCTGCTGCTCTCGATCAGAAACATCAAGTCTGATGACGACGAGGAAATTGATGTTACTTACGAAAAGTCTGAGTCCCGCCGGCTGCTGAATGAAAACATCGTGCTGCGCCGCGACGCAGAAATGGCGGGCAAGTTTCCAGCTAAGTCTGTGTTGGGCAGCCTGGAACCTTTCCTGATCGATATCGCAAATCTTCCGGACAAAGCACCGGCGCCCGATGTGCGCCAGATCAAAGAACGGGTGCAGAAGACCGAAATTGTTGCCGAGTTGCGTGGCTACTGAAATCTCTTAACCAAAAATACCGAGGACGAAAACTAATGAAATACGACCTAAGACAACTCAACCGAATCCCCCGAAGTCTGGCTCTCGCGGTGGCGATAGCATTGGCCCTGATTGCAAGTGGCACGATGCGCCAGGCCGCCGCCCAGCGATACTCTGCGGGACCTAAACTGAGCAAGTTCGCCCAGCAGGGAAGTAACGCTGCCGCGAACACGATGTTTAGCAGCGGTCGAGACCTAATCGACGACGCGCAGTGGGCCAAGGCAGAAGCGCAGTTCGCTCAATACCTCTCGGCATATCCACAGGAGAAGAACCTGGATGCGGCGATGTACTGGATGGCTTACTCGCAGTACAAGCTGCGCAAGTTCGATCAATCCAAACAAACAATCGATAAGCTCTTGAAGGCTTATGACAAGACGGCGTGGAAAGATGATGCTGAGCTGCTGCTTGCGCAGTTGCCCGGTGCGGTGACCGTTAAAGTAGATCCCGTCACCGTAACGGCCGATCCGGTCGTTGCGACCCCCGCCCCAGCTCCGCCCATCGCCGTGACGATAGGTCCGGTTGTCGCAACTCCGGCGCGCGTCGCTGTCGCCGTGCAGGATCCGATCGAAGTACAGGTGCGCGCGCAGGATATTCAAGAGAGAGTTGCCGAAGCGAAGGCGCGCGCGCAGGAGCGAGTCCGCGAGTCGCAGGAGCGAATGCAAGAGCGCCTGGCCGAAGCGCAGGCGAAAATGAAAGACAAGACCGCCTTCAAATACAACAACTTCGATTTCGACTTCGATTTTGATTTTGACGGAATGGGCAAAGGTGTTGGCAAAGGGAAAGGAGCCGCAGATGACGATCCGTGCGAGTTTAAGATCGTCGTGCTCCAGGCCTTGTTCGAAAGCGATCCGCAGCGCGGGATTGCCGTCGCGACTCAGTGGCTGAAGCCGAACTCGGGTCAAACCGTAACGTGCAAACGCGCCGCCTTGTCTCTGCTGGCTCGTCATGGAGGCAAAGCCGTTACGCCGACGATCCTCGACGTCGCCCGAGGTAACGACGATCTGAAAGTCCGCACGCGGGCGATCTCGCTGCTGGGCTCGACCAACGACGATAGCGTTATTGATACCTTGCGTGACTTTGCTTTGAACTCGACCCAAACCGAAATCTCCGAAGCGGCAATTTTCGCCCTGAGTCAAAACACCAGTCCGCGAGCGACGACTGTGCTGGTGGATATCGCTCTAAGCAACAAACCAGTTGCGTTGCGCCGGAATGCCATCACGAACATTGCCAATCGGACGGGCGAGCCGGCACTTGATGCTTTGTTCAAGATTTACGATTCGACTCAGGACCTTGAAATCCGCAAGTCGGTAATTCGCGGCTTCGGGCAGCGTAAAAGCGAGCGCGCTGGCGCAAGATTGCTGGAGATCGCTCGTAGCGCCGACAACATCGAGCTGCGCAAGGCGGCGATCAACGCCTTCGGCCGCCGTGGGGGCGAACAAGCGATCGATGCCTTGATGAGTCTTTACGACTCCGAGAAGAATGAAGAGATCAAAGATCAGATCCTGAATTCGCTCGCATATTCCAACGACCAGAAGGTCATAAACAAGCTGATCACTATTGCCAAAAATCCCCAGACACCAAACGAACGCCGCCGCCGCATCGTGATGATCCTGGCCGGACATAGTAAGAATCCGGAAGTGATTCAGTTTTTCGAGGATCTTCTGAAGCAGTAGTAGTAGCGGCGACGCAAACCAACCGCAATCAGTTTACGAGTCGGGTTCGGCCCGACTCAGCGGGCGGAAGCTCGCTGGCAAAAACAATGCTTGACGGTGACGAAAAGCGGAGGACGGCTGTGTACAGATTCCCCAGGATACTTGCTGCGATTACGTTCGCGTTGACGATCGCCACGATCACAACCGCGCAGACGAAAAGCTTCACGCCCGTTGAAGGCGCGAGCCTGAAGGCCAAGATCGATAACGCGATTGTCCAAGGTAAGGCTGGCGCACCCGCCGGACTATTTTGGGTGGGCTATCAATTTGAAGTTCGTCCCGGCGTGGCCATCGATTTCGAGATTGTTGACGCCAACGGCACCTTCTCGATTTCGAATGATGGGTGGTCGATGATGTCGGATTCGCGTTACGAAACGCGCGAGTTGGGTTTGTTCCTGCTCTTTGAAACGCAGCGCAATGTATTCACGCGCGCTGAAGTTTACAACCTTCGCCGCGAACATCAATTCAGCGGTTATCCGGTCTATTGGGCTGGACACGCCACGAACGAAGAGAGTCTGAACTATCTGAAGGCAATCATCGATTCAAATGCGCCCGAGATGAATCGCATGAGCGATCGCGCGGCGTTTGCAATTGCTCTGCATGACGATACGCGGGTCGAGTCAATTCTCACTGAGCTAATCAAGAAACCCGTCACGGATTCGATTCGATCGCGGGCGATCTTTTGGCTGGGTTATACGCCGGAGAGCCAGGCGAAGAACACGTTTCTGGCCGACATCGTCCGCAACCCGCAGGAGTCGAGCGAGGCGCGGCAGCAGGCCATGTCGGCGTTGGGCATGAGCCGGGCGGCGACGACTTTGCCGTTGCTCGAGAATTTTTACGAGACGATGACCTCTGGAGACTTAAAGCGACGCGCGCTAAGCGGCATAGCGCGCAACGATAATCGCGATGGGGCGGCGACGTTTTTGATCCGCGTGGCTGAGAATGAAAAGGAGCTCGAGTTACGAAGAAGCGCGATTTCCAGTTTGGGTCGCGTCGCCGGAGAGAAAAGTTTGGGAGCGCTGACGAACCTGATGGATGCAGATCCCGAAACGGAAATCCAGAAGCAAGCTGTGACTGCAATTGGCCGCCGTTCAAAAGACGAAGCAATCCCAATTCTGATTCGCGCGGCGCGCAGTCATCCAAAGATGGCCGTGCGGCAGCAGGCAATTCGCATGCTTGGCCAGACCGGAGATGAGCGCGCCGTGGCGTTGTTCAGAGAGCTGCTGGGGAAGTGAGCCCTGTTTCAGAACTCACTCTCCGTTTGGGAGGGCAATAACATAGTTGACACGCCCTAAGGAGTTAGGTCTCTCCAAGTCGCTGAAAACATTTTCTGAAACAAGAAGGAATTTAATGATGACTTCACGGAAGGCGGATCGTAAACGAGCCATTGCAGCTCTAGCAATCCTAGTCCTGGTAATTGCCGCAGGCTCAAATGTTCAAGCAGCAACTCTTCCCATGCAAAACCCCGTGCCCGTTACCGGAAACGCGGCGCCCGCCATGAAGCTGGACAAGCTATTACAGGCGCCGCCGAATGCTTCGACTGACTGGGTAAAATTGAAGGGCAAGGTCGTTGTGTTGGACTTTTGGGCCACATGGTGCACGCCGTGCGTCGGCGGGATGCCTCACCTGAATCAGCTTGCAGTAGAGTTTTCCGGCCAGCCAGTCGTGTTTATTGCCATCACAGACGAAAGCGAAGCACGGCTGCAAAGCTTTTTGAAAACGGCGCCAATCAAAACGTGGATCGGCATAGACGCGGAGCGCACAAACTGGTCTTTGTTTAATGTTCATGGGATACCCACAGCCGTTATTTTCGGTGCGGACGGCAGATTGGTTGGGGCCACTAGGCCTGACAATTTGACCCCCCAGGTTCTCCGCGATGTGATAGACGGGAAGACTGTCAAGCTGCCACCTCTGGAAACGCGCGATTCTAATTTGGAATGGGACAAGGATGAGATTGACTGGAAAGACGGAGTCAGCCCCATCTCCGAAGTGATTATCAAGCCCATCAGCACGGCAACCGGCGGGATGTGGCCGCGCCCCGAAGGAAACTATCTGACCGGGGATGGAATCCCTTTGGAAGTGCTCGTCCAAGTTGCTTATCAGACTGATCACTTCCACCTTGACTGGCGCATTCCTCAGAGCGATCAAGGTTACCGCGTTGCTGCTCGCGTGCCGAAGGGACGTGAACAACAACTTTTGCCGCTCTTTCAAAATGCCCTGGCGGCAACGTTCGCGCTCAAGGCGCATTGGCAGCAGGAAGAGAAAGACGTGTATGTGCTCCGCATCCCCGCGAACAGTAAACCAAGGCTAACCTCCGCGACTAGTGACGAGAAACCTCTCTTTTACGCGATGCGGGGTCAGGCATCCGCGAAACGACAACCACTCGCTAAGTTTGCCGACTTCTTATGTAATTTTGTTGTTCACGCACCGGTCGTCGACGAGACGGGCCTGACCGGAGAGTATGACTGGGAGATGCCCTATCAACCCCTACAGCCCAACCTTACGTTGCAGGCCCTCAAAGATAATCTGGGACTCGAACTCGTCAAGGCGCGCCGCTTTATCAACATGCTTGTCGTAGAACGTGAGGAGACAATCCAGAAACATTAGCTGCGTACGGACCTACGCACGTCTCTGCGGGGTGAGTCAAATATGTTAATGCCTTTGGAAGAGGGTTGGGCTGAGGGCTTAGACTGTTTCTGTTGCTACAGCAGCTCTTTGGTTTTTGCACGTAGACCCCTCCCTAGACCTCACTCTGTACACTCCCAGAGGGGGAGGGAAAAAAGATCTCTATCAAACGGGCTTCAAGGAGGCATAAAATGAGTACTACGATTTGGAGAACGGAAGATGTTTCGTCGTCGATTGGGGTGCACGCCGGAAGTCTGTTGCACGAAGAAACGCTTGATACCCGGCTCGACGCGTTGCGAGAAGTGGCGCTGACTCTTTTGCACGAAGTCGAATCGATCCGGAGCCTGCGACCCCAGCGCAGCGAGCAACCAAGACTTCCTGAAGCCGTGCGCCGCTTTGAGACCCATCTGATCTTAGCCGCGTTGGAGAAGACGCGCGGCAATCAGTTCCGCGCCGCTCGGTTGCTCGGCGTTAAGCACACCACACTTAACGCAAAAATCAAGCGCTACGGCATTTCTTTTGAGCGCTATCGGAACGCAGGTCGTAGTCTCGATCAAGAAATGGCTGCGTGAAAGGCAATCTGATGAAGAATCAGCTTTTGCCTCTGATGATTCTGGCTTTGTCGTCGCTTACCGTTGGCGCCCAGCCCTCAGCCACGAGCGCAAATCCGGCCGCTCCGCCTAAGGCTGACAGTCCAGCCGGGAAACGGAATATCGTTCTGCCGCCAGAGAAATCGCAGCCGGTGAAGCTGCCGCGCTTTGAGAAAGCTCCGCTGATTGATGGCAAACTCGATGACGAAGTTTGGACGCATGCGGTGGTGCTCAAAGATTTCTACCAGGTCCAACCGGGCGACAACATAGCTCCCTCTAAACCAACCGAAGTTCTGCTGGGATACGATTCAAAATTCCTTTATATCGCTTTTCACTGTTACGACGAGCCGAACAAAGTACGCGCCACCATTCCCAAACGCGATAACGTCTGGAACGATGATTATGTCGGTATTCTGTTCGACACTTTCAACGACGGTCGCAAAGCCTACGAGTTTGATTTCAATCCGCTCGGCGTGCAGGCCGACGGCACCTGGACTGATCAGAACGAAGACTTCAATCCTGATTTCGTGTTTGAGTCGAAAGGGACACTGACTACGGATGGTTGGACTCTTGAAGTTGCCATTCCGTTCAAATCCCTTCGCTACGTTGCAGGCAAGGACAAACTTTGGGGCGCGCATTTCTTTCGCCGCATCAAGCGCTTCAACAACGAACTCGACATGTGGATGCCGCTCAATCGCGACAACTCCAGTTGGCTTGCGCAGGAAGGACATCTGTCGGGCCTGGAAGGAATTTCGACAGAGCGGACGCTGGAATTGATTCCCAGCTTAACTTTGTCGGAGACCGGAAAAAGGAAGGCGACACTGACGCCCGATCAAGTAAGCGCCGGAATGAAAGATCCTGGCCGCTTCGTTAACGAACCAGTGAAATTCGATCCAGGGCTGACGGGGAAGTTCAGCATCACTCCGAATGTCACGCTCGACTTCGCCATCAATCCTGACTTTGCTCAGGTCGAGGCCGATCAATTGGTCGTCACCGCAAACCAAAGGTTCCCAATTTTCTTCTCCGAAAAGCGGCCGTTCTTCCTCGAGGGCATCGACATCTTCAACACGCAGATTGCTGCGGTGCATACGCGGACAATTATCGATCCTGATTACGCTGTAAAGCTTACGGGCAAGGTGGATCGAAACACGTTCGGCTTGCTTCTGGCTTCGGATAACGGGCCGGGAGACTTCAGTCCCGAAGATCGCCTGACTGCAGATCCAAGATTCGTTGACAAAAATGCGGCGATTGGAATTCTCCGTTTGAAACATGACATCGGGAAGAAGGATTCATTCATCGGATTTCTCGGCACTTACCGGAGATTCGTGGATCAATACAACGAATTGGGAGGATTTGATTCACGCCTGCGCGTTAATAAAACCACGACCTTTAGCGCGCAAGCCCTGGCCACGCGTTCGCGCCGCAATTTCTTTTATCCGGATCTTGGTCAAACTCTGGATCGCAAAGAAAATGGATTCATCTACGCTACCGATCTCAACATGAGCGGGCGACATCTTGGCTACGATTATTCCACCGTTGGCCGCACGCGCTACTATCGCGCCGACGTTGGTTTCAACCGGCGCACGAATACCAACAATCACAATTTCTTTATTCAATATCGTTCTGAACCGAAGCCCAAGGCCAGGCTGGTTTCGTGGCGTGTTTATAACGCGGCCGGCACGAACTTTGATTGGCAAGGCCGGTCCCAGTCTTTCAATAACGAATCCCAGATTCAATTCAACTTCCAGCGTCAGACTTCGATTGGGATTGGCTACGACCAGGGATACGAGCGCGTCTTCGAAGAAGAGTTTGGCGCCAAGCGACAGCCTGGATCAAATTGCGCGCTCTTAAATACCTGCACCTTCTGGGGGAACGATAACGAACGCTCAGCGTCAAATGGCGGCCTGTATGTTTTCGCCAGTTCGACTGTGAACAAGAAAATCAACTTCAACGTCTTCGCTGATCAAGTTTATGGAAGTCTGGACTTCGATTTTGGCGCCGGTTCGCGCTACCCGCGTGTGAGCATCCCCGCAGTCGCAGCGCGCGAGGCTCAGGCCGCGGGCAAGTGCAACGGAACGACGCCTCCGCCGGTTTGCAACGCTCCTTTGGATCCTGGTCCCGGGAAGTCTTTCAACCTCAATGGCAAAGTCAACTACACTCCGTCGTCCGCATTGAACCTCACGCTTAACTTTACGAAGCAAAACTTGCGCAGAAACGATACGGACCTGCTGGCTTTCGATGAGAATATCGTCTCGCTGCGCGCCACGTATCAATTTACCCGCTTCGTTTTTGCGCGCGGCCGCATCGACTTCGATTCGCTCAGTTCAAATTATAAGGGCCAGTTTCTCTTCGGCTGGACGCCGAAGCCGGGAACCGCCTTCTACGTTGGTTATAACGACGATATCAATCGCAATGGATTCAGTCCCTTCACTGGGCAGCTCGAGCCCGGCTTCCGCCGCAACGGACGCACCTTCTTCATCAAGATGTCCTACCTCTTTAGAAAAAGTTTCTAGATCACGTTACAGAGCCGGGAGCAGTAGCGACCGGATCGTTTTTCATTTGTCATTTCACAGTTGTTATTCGCCATTGCCGACCGAATAATCGGAACCCGTTTAGAGTGGGGACTTCTCCCCACTTCGGCGGGTAGCGGACAAGTCCGCTTTCTAAACGGAACGCTCTCATGAAAATGGCCAAATGAAAAATGTCAAATGACAAGTGGAAAATGATCCGGTCGCTACCGCTCGCGGTTCTGTAACGTGAGCCCAATCTAAAGAAATCAGAACCTATTGGTCGCCTGGCGCGTAAAAGTGGAAGCGGCAGCAGGGCAGTAGCGTCTAAGTGATCTAAGCGCGTCGCTCGTACTCTGGCGCGGAAACGCGTATAAACGAAAAAGCCTGGACTTAAATCTGGCCGACGTTCAAAGTCACCTCGATGACATCAAAGCAAATGATCGTGCTCGGGTGCGTATTATGCCTTTTTCCTGCCCTGGGAATTGCGCAGTCGAGCAATGGCCCGACTCCGGCTTCCTCACCTTCGACCAAGTCAAAATCCGACACGAAGACGGCAAATGTCCTCAAGCACGCGCTCGTGATTCCTCCTGAGAAGGCTAAACCGATTCGCGTGCCGCGATTTGATAAGGCTCCCGTGATTGATGGCAAGCTCGACGACGAGGTTTGGAAGCAGGCGGCTGTGTTGAGGGATTTCTACCAAACGCAGCCGGGCGATGACATTGCGCCTTCGAAACCGACTGAGACCATGATCGGCTACGATTCGAAGACGCTTTACCTGGCTTTTCATTGTTACGACGAACCCGAAAAAGTGCGCGCGACCGTCGCGAAGCGTGATGAAGTCTTCGGCGATGATAACGTCCGTGTCTTTCTCGACACGTTCAACGATCAGAGACGCGCCTACGTGCTCGGGTGGAACGCACTGGGTATACAGCAAGACGGAATTATGACCGAAGGCTCAGGAACGGACTTCAGCGTCGATATCGTCATGGAGTCGAAGGGAATGATTACCAGCGACGGATGGAGCGTCGAGGTCGCCATTCCCTTCAAGTCGCTGCGCTACGAAGCGGGCAAGGACAAGCTCTGGGGAATTCACGTCTGGCGGAACTTTTTCCGTTTCAATGATGAAATTGACTCGTGGATGCCTAACTCGCGCGACATAGCTTCACTGCTAAATCAGGAAGGACATCTGACGGGTTTGGAGGGAATCTCGACCGAGCGTACGCTCGAAGTCATTCCGAGTCTTACCGTTTCGGAAACCGGCAAGCGCGTCGCCGCATTGCCTGCGGGCGCAACCGGATTGGATCCGGGCCGTTTCGTCAACGAACCAATGAAGTTCGATCCCGGCGTCTCGGTTAAGTTCGGGCTGAGTCCCACCGTGACTCTCGACCTGACCTTAAATCCCGATTTCGCGCAAGTGGAAGCCGATCAGACGGTAGTTACTGCAAATCAGCGTTTCCCGATCTTCTTTCAAGAGAAGCGTCCGTTCTTTCTCGAAGGCATTGACATTTTTCAGACACCGATGCGTGCGGTGCACACGCGGGCGATCGTAGATCCCGACTGGGCCGCGAAACTTACCGGCAAGCGCGGGCGCAATACATTCGGGTTTCTCATCGCCAGCGACAACGCGCCGGGAAATTTCACCGCCGAAGAGAAGACCGATCCAGTGAACACGCGCTTCCTCGGGAAGAACGCCTACATTGCGGTGCTGCGTTTGAAACGTGATATTGGAAAAAACGATTCAAACATCGGCTTGCTCGCCACCAGCTACAACTTCATCGAAAAACACAATCAGCTCCTCGCTCTTGACGGACGCTTCAGGGTCGATCCGAAAACCATCGCCTCATTTCAAGTTGCGGGAACGACATCGCGCCGTTGCTTCTCGGAACCGGCTAAAGACGAACATACACCGACCGCAAGCGAACCGTGCTTCGTAAATGGCTCGACGCGTGATTACTATCGCACTGGCAAAGGCTTCGCTTACTCCGCTGTCTACGACTTCACGGCTCGGCACGTTGGCTGGGTTTACGAAGGCTCAGGCCGCACGCAGGATTATCGCGCAGACGTGGGGTTCACTCGGCGGTTGAATACGAACAATCACGGCTTCTTCGCGAGGTTTAATAATGAACCGAGACCAAAGGCAACTCTGATCTCGTGGCGCATAAGCAATGGCGTCTCGACGAACTTTGATTGGCAAGGCCGCATGCAAAATTGGTCGATAGAGCCGCACCTCGGTCTTCAATTCCAGCACAATACGTTTATCGAGGCGGGCACGAATTTTGGTTACGAACGACTCTTTGAACAGGAATTTGGCGCCCAGAGAACCGCAACCCACCCGGGCGCGTTCTTTGGTGGGCCTGAACGATCAACTTATCAGAGGGGCATGTTCGGCGGGATAGAGACGAATCCTTCCAAGAAGTATTCGGGCGACGTCTTCTTCGGCACTGGCTGGAACAGCTTTGATTTTGATTTCGGCGGTGGCTCACGATTTCCGCGGGTCAGCCCTGCCGCGTTGGCTGATCCCGATGCCGCGCTTGATCCGGGACCGGGAAAGAGCCTGGACATCAATGCCGGCGTTTCCTATCGGCCAACGAATGCCTGGCGCGCGTCGCTCGACTATACGAAGAGCCGGCTGAGGCGAAACGATACGAGACTGCTGGCCTTTGATGAGAACATTTTCTCACTTCGCTCGACGTATCAGTTCACGCGATTCATCTTTGTTCGGGCGCGAGTCGACTATGATACGCTGGCCTCAAACGTACGCGGTCAGTTCCTTTTTGGCTACACGCCGAGTCCGGGAACTGCGTTCTATGCCGGCTACAACGACGATATGAACCGCAATGGTTTTAAT
>WNGH01002507.1_pt1 | contig 18426 bp, 16 predicted proteins | sample 5400631 | NCBI WGS metagenome assembly WNGH01 (sample SAMN13153373, study PRJNA577476) | soil metagenome | isolation source: 115 cm soil or saprolite under Garry oak tree replicate 1 | place: USA:California | collected 2016-06-15
CGGCGACATCGAGCGATTGCGATTGGCGGCAATCGAATTGGCCAGCACCGAGGGTTTCACGCGTTCGGCGGCGGACGTTTCACTGCGCCGTCTCGCCCATTACTCCCTTAGCCCGGTGATGAAAAGCGCGTTCGAGCAGGTTTATGGTGCGCCCTTTTTGGCGCGGCTGCTTTTTGCCGAGATTGGCTCGAGCCCGAAGGAAGATTTGTTTTTGCGCATCGATTACGACGGCGCAATCGCGGCTGATGGTTTGACTGGGCAACCGAGGCAGCGGTTTGCAGTCTTGGGTGGAACGCGCCAGTCGGCAGAGCTGATGGAAAAGTTTTTGCAAAAAGAACACGTCACCGATGCGGCGCTGCCGGATGCGATCAATGTGGCGTTCGATGCGTGGAGCGTTGGCCGAATGGCGATGGGAGAAGATGCGACCAAGGAATTGCCGAAACGCGACGCGATTCGGAAATATCGAGATGAGCAGCTGGCCAACGCTGGAATGGAAGCGGCCGTGCTGGAGCGCGACCGGAAAAGCGCTATTCGTTATCGAACTTTGGCAGACGAAGAAGTGCGGTCGGCTCTTCAAAAGTAACGATGTTTCGAGGGCGATTCGGCTTTGGCGGGGCAATGAAGAACATTGTCGCGTGGTTGGGACTTTCGCTGATGGTCGCGTCGTTCGTCTGGTGGCAAATCCTTTCCATTCCGCGGCCGCCGACTCCGATGCTACACACGGCCGCGCCCGCGCCATTTACGCTGGTTGTCCTCGATCCTGGCCACGGTGGCCAGGATTCTGGCGCCATGTGCGGCGCGATTTTCGAAAAAGATTTGACGCTCGATGTCGCACAACGAGTCGATCGATTACTTCAAGCCCAGGGCCTCGCCACTTTGATGACGCGGGTCGGCGACAGTTATGTTTCGCTGGCGGACCGCGCCGCGGTTACGAATCGCGCGCGGGATTGCATCTTTGTCAGCATCCATTTCAACGAGGCAAAGAAAGTGGTCAGCGGCGTGGAGACTTATTTCGCGGAACATCAGGCTGCTCCGGCTCCGCGGCTGGTTTCGTGGATCCCTTTTTTCCAGGGGCCGGCGGCCGAATCGCCCCCGTTGGCGAGCCAGAGTCTGGCCCGATTCATTCAGGAAGCGATGGTGGCCCGGACGAAGGCGCCCGATCGTGGAACGAAAGCGAAACAGCTTTTTGTCATTGCTAACGTCGGGGTGAGATCGCGGGACAAAAGCGGAACAGTTTTTTGTCATTGCCAACGTCGGCGTACCGGCGGTGCTGGTGGAAGCCGGATTTCTCAGCAACAAGGAGGACATCGCGAAACTTGAGAGTAACGATTACCGCGAGCAAATGGCGGCCGCGATTAGCGAAGGGATTTTGCGTTATCGCGACGTTTTGAAGGAGCGCCAACTGCCCCTGGGCGTGACCGGCCCAGGGACTGAATAGGGGGAAGATTTAGGCGTCAAAGCAACATCGACATCAGATGAGACTTCGGATCGCAATTTTAATTCTGCTCACTTCGGTCGGACCGCTTTGGGCCGACCAAGCGATCCAGAATGTGCAGCAGGCACTGAAGGACCAGGGTTTCTATTACGGTGAAATTACCGGAACAAAAGATGCGGACACCACCGCGGCGATTCGCCGCTACCAGATTCGCAACGGGCTCCAGATTACGGGCGATCTCAATGAGGAGACATTGAAGTCTCTTGGCGTCGATTCTTCCGGTGCGCGCGCGATTGCCAAAGCCTCGCCATCTCCCGTGCCGACAGCACCGGATAGTTCGGATTTGGGCGCCGAACCACGGGAAAGCGCGGGTCCGACAAATCCGTTGACCGGCCAAACGTTTCCGGAACCGCCCCAAAGTCGACAAGTGCCGGCTCGTCCGGATTATGATTTCGTTCCCGGGCGTCCCGCCGAGAATTTTGCCGGCACGCCGTATCAAGCAGCGCCGCCGCAGGTTCAGCGCAATGTGATTATTTCAGCTCAAAATATTCTGGCGCGACGCGGACTCTATCGCGGCGCGATCGACGGAAACGCCGGCTCCGATTTGGAATTTTCGTTGCGTGCCTATCAGGCGCGGGTCCGGCTTCCCGTTACCGGCCGACTCGACTTGGAAACGCTGGCCGCGCTTGAACTGTTACCCGGCGCCAACGCGCCGGTTTACGTGCCGCGCCGTCGTCCGTGGCGACAAGCGCCGGTGCGCGGCGAATGGATTCCCGACCGCTGATTGTTCGCCACGGCGAATCCGTCCTGCGGCGGATCGATCTCGGGAAAAGATCGCGATCGTTTGGCTTAAGTTTTATCCTGATCGAAACGCACCGTTTGCAGTTCGGCAAACACGGTGCCGACAAAAATCTGCGCTTCGATGCGAAGTGGAATGCGATTAGCATCGTCCGAAATCCAGATCGTCGCGCGCCGGAATTTGCGATGCGGTTCCAGTTCAAGGTTCTTCCCGATACGCTTGAGCTGAAGGTCGATTTTGATCGCATTGTATGTTCCCGCACGAACGGATGCTCGCTCGTGTCCCAGCACGGTGACTGTCGTCAGATAAGCCGACGTGGCGGGATAAACAACGATGCGATAAACGCTGCGGTCATTGAGTGGCTGGCTCCGCAGGTAAAGCAGGGCGCTGTGCAGATCAAATAAACCGACCCAATTGAACGGTTTGGTCTTCGTTGCTTCGGCACTGGCCCCTTCAGTTCGCGCGCGCGTCACGCCGGAATTGGTGAAGGTAAGATCGGTGATTAGCTTTTTTTTGCGGTAAATCTCAGTCTGCTTGCTTTCGATCGGACGCAATGTTTCGGCATCGGCCAGGCCGCGGTAACTAGCGTCTAATTTCCACAAGGCGCGGACGAGACCAATCGTGCGACCGGCGGCCTCGAGTTGAAAATATTTATCAGCGGTCTTGCTGAAGTGCGTGTCCCCGGTGCCGGCAGTGAATCCGGACCAGCCGAAATGGTATGTCGCGCGAACCGGCCGGAGTTCGGGAAAATTACCAGGCGGATCTTTGGTCAGCGTGGATTCCCAACTCGGCGCCGCTTGTCCAATTCCAACGAAGGCAAGCGGCAGGAAAGCGATCAAACAGATAAGCGCAGTTTTGCATCCAGGCGACCGAGTTCGCTTGTATTCCTTTGAATTCACGTTCGCTCCGAATCCACCCAAAACGTAATCGCAAATTTTTAATCCGTACGCAAAAAACACACGCCAGGTCCTTTCCCGCGTGTGTTTCTTAATTCGCGAATTGACGTTAAGGCTTCTTCGGCGTGGCGGACGGGCTTGTTCCTTGCTTGCTCGGACTGGTTCCAGTCGTTACTGAGCTGGCCCGGCCGGGCTTGTTCAAGACGGTGATCACGTCGTTGGTGAAATCGACGCTGTCGCGAGAATACATCAGGACCGGAACGCCATTGAGACTGTTGCCGGATTTATCGAAGACCAGGTCGAGGCTGCTCGCTTTCACTTTGTCCAGGACGACGTCGCTAATTTCTTTGACGATGCCCTCGCGCATACGCAGCGCCTGTTCCTGAAGCTGACGTTCGCGAGTCTGCCGAAACTCGGTGATCTCGCGCTCCATGTTCTTGATGTTTGAAATCTTGTCGTCCCGTTCTTTGGCTTTTTGGGCCTTGGCGTCGGCGCTCAAGGCTGGGGCCTCAAGTTGTTTGTTGAGGTTGTTGATATCGTCGAGCGCTTTTTTGTAGGCGTCTGCCCGTTCGTCGTATTCTTTCTTCGCCTGATTCTTGGCGTCGTTAATCTTCGCCTCGGCGTCCTTGGTTTTGTTGTATTCCCGGAAGGTGCGGTTCATGTCGACCGTCCCGATTTTCAAGGTTCCTTGCGCCCGGGCCGCGATCGGCAGGACGAGCAATGAAACCAGCGTCAAAGAGAACAATTTTTTCATAAGAGGGCTAAATAAGTCGTCGGAAACCGGCCACACCGCAAGTGCCAATATTGGATTAAAACTGGTAGCCGACGCTGAAGTTCAGATGGCCATGCTTACTGTTCCCAGCTGTCTCAATGGGAAACCCGTAATCGAGGCGCAATGGTCCAATCGGCAGATCGAGGCGAAGCCCGACCCCAAAGTCAGAGGCGAAGCTATCGAACGTGCGACGAGGAGGAATCGAGATATTGAGGTTCTTGGCATCTGTGACACCGGTTTGCTGAAAAATGAAGCTTGCCTGCCCATTCACGCTCCGTGGCACCCCAAGTGTCTCGGGAGTGAAATCCCAGGCATCGGGATTGACGAAACCGCAATCGTAAAAGACGGCCCCGCGCGCTTTTTCGACGATAGGAAAACTTACCTCGACGGTCGCGCGGGCCATTGATTGCCCGCCGATCGGCTGGTTGTTCGAATCTTTTGGTCCGACATCGCGAAATCGAAAACCGCGCAAATTATTCGAGCCGCCCAGATACAAGCGATCGTAGATTGGCACATTTGAGACTTCCGTTGGAATATTGTGCACAATAACTTGGTTCATCGTTATCGGATCAATGACAGGCTTGCCGTTGGCGTCGAATGCCAGTCCGAAAATGCCCGGAATTGATTTTGTTTCGGGCTGATCCCACACGTCCACGGTGGCAGCCTCGACATCCGCCAAAAGGATAACGTCTTTCCAAACGCGGACATATTTAGTCGCTCCGAAATCTACTCCGTAGATTTGCTCGTCTCCGCCCAGGGGACCACCGGTCACATAGGGCGAAATCGAAATTCGCTCGCCGCGCCGAGTTAAAAATGGATTGTCGCGCCTGTCCCAAACCAGACCGGTGCTCACCATACTCTTTGTCGTTGTGCCTTCTTCCGCGCGAATTAGCGGCGAGACGCCGGCGTTCACATTGTAGATCTCGTAGTTTTGCAGACTATAGCCGAGGATGCCATAGATCCAGGAGTAGATCGACTTTCGCGCTTCCAGGGAAAAGCCGTAGTTGCGCTGGCTGTAAACAGAACTCAGATAAGTCGCCTCGGTATAAAATGCCTGCCCGCCAAGCGAAATCCGCCGGTCGAGGAAATAGGGCTCGGTCAGGCCGACCGAAAAGTCCTTCCGCTGGCTGCCGATCTGTGCTTTCGCCCGAAATTTTTGACCGCCGCCGGTTAATCCCGGCCAATTCGTGATATCGAAGTTACCCTGCGTCAACTCCACGAATCCGATCAAACTGTCAACCGTGCTGTAGCCGGCACCGAAATTGAGCGAACCGGTTCGTTTTTCTTCCACCTGGACTACCAGGTCTTTGCGGCCCTCGACGCCGGTTTCTTCCGGATAAGTCTCGACTTTGGAAAAGTAACCAAGATTTTCGAGGCGCTTCTTGCTCGTGTCGACTCGCACGGTGTCGAACACATCGCCGGGGGCGACCAGAATTTCGCGGCGGATCACCTTATCTTTGGTACGCGTGTTTCCGACAATGGTGATCCGCTCCACGAATGACCGATTGCCCTCCTCGATATTGTAATGGACGTCGATCAAGCCGGCCCCGGCCGGAGTCCCTTGCGGCAGAATCACAAGATCGACATATCCCCCGCGGCCGTAGGCATCCGCGATCGCTTTCGCATCGTCGTGCAATTGTTTGGGCGAGTAGACGGCGCCCTCTTTTGTTTTGATGACCTTACGAATTTTCTCCTCGGTCGTTTCTTTGTAACCGGTGAAAGACAGTTTATTGACATGATATAAAGTCCCCTCTTTGATTCCGATCGTGATAACCAGCGGCCCGTTCTTTCGCTCCCGGCCGACCTCTTGCACGTCCACGTCGATGTAGCCGTGGTTTTGATAAAACTCTTTGATGCTATCGAGGTCCTGTTGCAATTGGACCTCGTCCAATCGCCCTGATTTGTCGATGAAAGAGATCATTGTTTTGCCGCGAGTCTTCATTTCCTTGCGTAAAATTCGCTCGCTGAAATGCTCGTTGCCTCGGAAGCGGATCTGTTTCACCGCTCCTTTCACGCCCTCTTTCACCGTATAAATCACCCGCGCCGTGCCACGGCTCTCGTCGATCGGCTCGACCCGGAAGTCCACTGCGATATCCGTGAAACCTTTGCTCTGATAACTATCGATAATTTTTTGCCGCGCTTTTTGCAGATCGTCTTCGTTCACCGGTGCGTTGAGCTTCACGCCAATCTCCTTGCGAAGCTTCTTTGCATTCACACGGTGCGCACCATCGATAACCAGTTCGCGCAGCACCTGCCGGGTCTGCACGGCCACGATCACCTTCACGCCGTCGCCCTCCGGCTGTGCGAAAATGCGCACGTTTTGAATGGTTCCCGTCTTGTAAAGACTGCGAATGTCGTCTTCGACCGTCGAATCAGAATACGGCTGACCGACCGCTGTCCTGATTTGGGCGAGAATCCTTTCCTTCGACACTGTCGCCGGGCCGGAATATTGCACCTCGATCGAGCGTATGATCGGTGGTCCTTGTTGCGCGTGTGCGCTCGCCGGCGCGAAGAACGCTGCGCAGGTCACGAAAAACATCGCCACCGCCCAGCACTGTGCCGATCCCCGAAATTCTCTCATAAATCAAGATGCCGAATCCCGCGCAGCATAAAAACTGGCGCGGGACACGCGGCAATTAGAGGAGAAGCAGGCTATCGTCAAGGCAGGATTTTCTTCGAGAGTGGCGAGGCGTCTGTCATAGACAGCGCCAGCGTCCGTTCAGTTCAACAGTTCGTAACAATTATTTCGTCGGCGCGGTTCATAACCGGCATCACGAATGAGGGCCTCGATCTTTTCCGCGTCCAGACGAAAAGTCGTTCCCGCCGCGCTCACCACGTTCTCCTCCATCATTACGGAACCGAAGTCATTGGCGCCATATTTTAACGCCACCTGCCCAATGCCGGGGCCCTGCGTGACCCAAGAACTCTGGATGTTGTCGATGTTGTCCAAAAAAATCCGCGCCAGCGCCTGCATCCGCAAATATTCCGCCACGCCGGTCGGCTGTTTCACTTTTAAGACCGTGTGTTGCGGCTGAAACGTCCAGCAGATGAACGCGGTGAATCCGCCGCTCCGGTCCTGCTGATCGCGAATTCGTTGCAAATGTTCGATCCGTTCTTCGATGGTCTCAACGTGACCGAACATCATGGTCGCGCTCGATTTCAAACCGAGCTCGTGCGCGACTTGCATCACTTCCAACCATTGGTCGCTGTTAATTTTCAAGGGCGAAATTTTTTTGCGCACCCGATCGACCAAAATCTCGCCGCCGCCTCCGGGGATCGATCCGAGTCCCGCCTTTTTGAATTCGGAAATCACTTCCCGCAGTGGCATTCGGAAAGTTTCCGCGAAATGCTGGAACTCCGGCGGACTGAATCCATGAATGTTGATGTGCGGATATTTTTTTTGGATGTGCTGCAGAAGATCGACATACCAGCTGAACGGCAATTTCGGATGATGCCCGCCTTGCATCAAAATCTGCACACCGCCCGCGGCCGTAAGCTCGTCGAGTTTCTGGTCGATCTGTTCGAGCGAAAGAACGTAGTGATCTTCGTCGCGCTCCGTCCGATAAAACGCGCAGAACTTGCAATACACATTGCAAACGTTCGTGTAATTAATGTTCCGGTCGGCGATGTAAGTTACGATCTCGCGTCCGCGTCCGCCGTAACTTTTTTCCTTGGCCAGGTTTCGCCGCGCGTCTGCCAGCGCGCCGAGTTCCTCCAGCGGCAACGAATACAGCTCGATCGCTTCGTCGGATGAAATGCGCTCCCCTTCGAGCACCTTGTCGCTGAGCGTATCTCGATTCAGTGAAACCATTAACGCTAGTTTAACCGACTCGCCCGCTACTTACGAGCGATTTACAGAAGCTGATTTTGTTGCAGAAAAACCATGAGCGCGGCGTTGAACTCACGCGGCTTCTCCATCATCAGGAAATGGGACACGTTCTCCCACACTTGATAATCCAGTTTCGGAATGAGACCGCGCACGAACTGCTCGTACTCCGTTGTCCACACCGGTTGCTTCGCCAAAATCATCAAAACCGGGATGTCGATCTTGTCCTCTTTCCATAAATCAGGATCGACCGTTGCTTCGAATTCGCTTACCGCCACGTGCTGTGGTGTTTTCAGCATGAGCGCTTTGATCTTGTCGCGCAGCGCGCCGTCCTTGATCGGCTTAGTGACCGTATCCACGAATCTGCCCATCGCCTGCACATAACCGTCGCTGCGGAACGGCCCGATGAATCTTTCCATGTTATCCTTGTTCACGAACGGGCGCAGTGGGCCTTCGACAATCACGAGCGCTTTCACTTTCGCCGCAAATTTCCGGTAATATCGGCGGATCACCGGTGTCCCATTGCTGTGTCCGACCAAAATCACCGACTTCACGGTCGCATCGCTCAATACGGCTTCAATCGCGCGTGCATACAAATCCATCGTGTATTCAATCGTCTTTGGCTTCTCGCTTTGTCCGTGACCCGGCAGATCGATCGTGATCACGCGAATCTTCTCCGCCAACGCCGGCGCCTGTTCGCTCCAAACCGTTTCGTCGCAACTCCAACCGTGAACAAAAAACAGCGCCGTGTCGCCCTTGCCGTAGTTCGTGTAATGGACCTTGAGGTGATCGACATCGACGAACTTTGATTCACTCACGATCAGTTGCGCGACAAGCCGGCTCGCAGTTGCGATGATGAACAAAAACGCGCCGAAGTTTTTCATTCGGCGGATCTTATGTGAGCTTGTCATCGTCTGCACGCATCTTTCCTATTGTAGGGCAACCGCCTCGGTTGCCGTTTTTAAAGTTGGCAGGGGGAGCGTCTGCCCTACAACTTCTCGCGTGGCGAAATCAGTCGCGATCGTTGGCGCGGGCGTTTCCGGACTGACCTGCGGTGTTTTTTTTGCCGAGCACGGATTTCAAACCGCGATTTTTGCCGAGCAGATCGGCCAGCAGACCACTTCCGGCGCCGCGGCCGCGCTTTGGTTTCCATACGACGCCGGGCCGGCCGACAAAGTGATTCCGTGGGCGCTCGCGAGTTACAAAGTGCTTGTCGATCTTATAAAAGACTCGCGCACCGGCGTCTCAATGATTGAGCTGCGCCAATATTCGCGCGCCGGCGAAATTTCTATTCCCGATTGGGCGCATCCTTTTGTCATGTCGACTTCTCCTTCTGTCATGTCGAGCGAAGCCGAGACATCTCTAGATATTTCTGCGTCTGCGTTCTCCTCCGGCTTCTCTCTCAACGTTCCCCTCATGGACACCACGATTTATCTCGACTACCTCGCCGATCGATTTCAGAAAGCCGGCGGCGCAATCAATGAGGGCGTTCATTTCGAAAAACTCGAAGACGTCGATCCAAAATTCGGTGTGGTAATCAATTGCGCTGGAATCGGCGCCCGTGACCTCGTGCACGATGTCGATCTTGAACCGCACCGCGGCCAGGTCGCGATCGTCCCCAAGATCGGCAATCTCAATTGCGCGATCGTCTGTGACGAAGCCCCACTCATGTACGCCATTCCGCGGACGAACGATTGCGTCTTCGGCGGCACCAACGAAATCAGCGACAATCTCGACGTCGATCCAACATCGACATCGCGCATCGTCGCGGAATGCAGCCGCGTTTTGAAGATCGAGAACCCGCGCGTTCTGACCGAGCGCGTCGGTCTTCGCCCGTTTCGAAAATCAGGCGTGCGCCTCGAATGCGGAAAACTTCGCGGCGGCCGCATCGCAATTCACAACTACGGCCACGGCGGCTCCGGCTTCACCCTATCGTGGGGTTGCGCCGAAAATGTTTTCACGATCGCAAATTAGCCGTGAGCTAGATACCTATTTCGGGAATGTTCGACATCCACATGAACGTAAACCCCCAAAATCCAGCCGTGTCGAGAAATCAGGCTCGCAGGTTGAGGCATCAATTGCCCGAACGCCACCTATCTGACTCAAACATTGCTACGTCAGTGTGATGCACTGGAAGGAGCTGACGACGTCGTCCGGGCCTTTGGCGGCGAAGAAACTTTCGTAATAGCCGGGGCCGAGATCCCAGTAGGGGCCTTTGTAATATTCGTCGCGATAAAACCGCCAGACGCCGCTGACCACGATGACGCAACTCATCCGGTCGTTCCAAAAATCGCCGGTATAATGGAAGCTCAAGTTCGTCCGCGCGTAAGCGCCTTTGAAGCCGATGTGATCGTAAAGGACGAGCTCCGGCAATCGAATGGCCTCCTGGGTCGGTTCGATATTCACTTTGCCGGCGCCGCTCGCATGGTATCCAAGCGGGCCGAGTTTCCATTTCATGTCGATAATACAGCCGTTATCCGGCGACAATTCAGTTTTCGGTATTTGTCTCATAAGCGGCGGAGGTTCGATGTCGATCTTGAGCCAGGCATCGCTATTTGTCGAGAAGATTGAACCGCGGGTTTGCGCGGATTTAGACGGATGACAGATGGCTTTTCCCTATCCGCGATATCCGCGTAATCCGTGGTTCAGATCAAATGTTCGCGGTTGTCGGAGCGGAGCCGGATGGTTTTGTTTTGCAAATTGTGCATCGCGCGGATGAGCCGCACAGTTTTGCTTTTGGCGCGCATCAAAATGGAATGGGTGATCGCGGTCGTGCCTTTTGATTTCACGCCGCGCAAAAGCGCGCTGTCGCTGATCCCGGTCGCGCAGAAAACGATGTTCTCGCCTTGAGCGAGATCGTCGGCGGTGAAAATGCGATCGAGATCTTTTTCGCAGCCGTCGGCGATGAGTTGTTTGCGCTCCTTCTCATCGCGCGTTCACATTTTGCACTGCATCCCGCCACCGAGACATTTAATCCCCGCCGCCGCAAGCACTGCTTCGGGCGAACCGCCAATGCCCATGTAAAGATCGACATCGGATTCGGGTAACGACGGCGCCATGGCCGCAGCAATGTCGCCGTCGCCGATCATGCGCAGCGACGCGCCGGCCGCGCGGATTTGTTCGACGATCTCTTTGTGACGCGGCCGGTCGAGCATCATCACGACCACGTCCTGGACACGTTTGTCCACGGCGCGCGCGACAATCGCCAGCGTTTCAGCGATTGGCGCTTCGATGTTCAGCGAATAGCCGCGTTTCTGCGTGTATTGAATCACGCGCGGCCCGTAGGCGAGCTTTGACATGTAAAACGACGGCACGTCGCGCAACGCGACTTTGACGCCTTCTTGCGGACTCGCGGCCGCGATACAACTGATCGAGTTCGGCGCGCCTTTGGAAATATTTGTTGTCCCGTCGATCGGATCGATCGCGATGTCGAACTGCGGCGCGCCGGGCAACCAGGTGCCGAGCTGTTCGCCTTTTAAAATCCCGGGCGCTTCGTCTTTGATTCCTTCGCCGATGACGACTTCGCCGCAGATGTTCATCAGATCGAACATCCCGCGCATCGCGTCGCACGCCGCCGCATCCGCCGCTTCCTTGTCACCGCGCCCAAGCCAGCGCAATGAATTGAGCGCGGCCGCTTCCGTTGCGCGCACGAAATCGAACTCAATGATGCGTTCGATGTCGGGGTAGTTCTGCTTCGGAAGACGATGCATCACGGAGCGGTAGATTGACGCACTCGTCAACGATGATCAAGGCGTGGATCAGAATTTGACTGGAACGACTGCCGGCACCCTGCGTTTGTAATCGTCGAACGCGGCGCCGAACTGTTCACGCAAAAGTTTTTCTTCGCTGCGGACGCGGATCGCGGTGCCGACACCGTAAAGTGCCAGCGCTGCGACAAACGCGACCCAGTGGCTGCAGACGAGACCTGTTGCAACCAGCATACCCAACATTCCGGTGTAAATCGGATGCCGGACAAATCGATATGGTCCGTCGCGAATCAATTTGTGATCTTCGAGCACGCGCGCCTGCAAACTCCATTGCTTGCCGAGAACCCGCACCGCTGCGGAGCACACCCAAAGCGAACCGATAAGAAGCGTGACGGCGATCACGAGCAGCAGAAATTCAAACCAACGACCAAAGGCGAAGACCGACAGCCCCGGATGGCGATCACCCAGCCACACGAGAGCGAACGCCACGCTTTGTAAAGCAAGGCCAATGACGGAAGCACGGTCGCTTCTTTTCGTTCCATCACGAGTGCGCTTCCTTTGCAGAATGAAAATGGCGGCGCACGCCGTCCAACCGGCAACGATCGCATAGAACGAAAAAAGATGAAACGTGTGCGCGCTCAATTACTTGGACATTGATTGCGCTGGCTCTTCCATCTGCATTGCGCTGTGGTCGTGCCGCGACGGGCGAATGCGTAGGAAAACTTGAAATCCGTAGCCTGGTCCGCCGCCGTAGTAACGATCAAGTTCCTCTGGCCAAAAGTCGATCGTAAATTGTCCACCCAAACCGATGTCGATGTTATTTCCGTGGGAAAGGTCGCGCACGTAACCGATTGAAACGGCGTTCACCGGGAAGATTTCATTGAGATCCGCTGGCGCGAGCACCAGTTCGTGTCCTGATTTCTCGACCCGCTCCCAACGCCCGTACACGGCGTCGCGCTCGCGCTGATAATTTGTCTCGATCAGCACTGACTCCGTTTTTCCTTCGTGGGTGTCATCATTCTGCCCCCAAATCAGCGAGGCGGCCCAATTCGAATCGGGGCCGAGGCTCTTATTATATATGAGCGACGCCGTGGTGCGGTGCCGGTTCAGGTCAGGTTCGAGCCCTTCCGGGCTTTCGATGTAGCCATGCGAAACTTGGAGCGCGAGGTCGGGCATCGGATTCCAGGAGATTCGGCCGCTGAAGGAATCGAACCGTGGTCGGTCGAAGTCGTAACGGTTCTCATCCGGCTCGCGCCCAGTGAAGACGCTGCCTTCGATCTTCACGCTGCGCCATTGCAATCCTGCGGTGGCGACTCCGAATGTGATATGCGTCGAGTCCTGCCAATGATGGCCGATCGGTGCATCCGCATCGTCCATGGCCGACAATCGGTGCATGAACGTGGGCGGTCCGAGTGCCGGTTCGCCCGGATAACCGAAATATAAATATGTGCTAAGATCGTCGGTGAATTTTTGGGACAAACTTATTGAGAGTTCGTCAAAGAGATCGTGCGGATGCTGCCGATCGTGGAGGGGCTGGTCGTGCCACGACTCGCCGCTTTGCAAGAGCAGCGGATAACCACGGCCGCCTTCGGTGAGCGGATCCAGACTCATCATGAGTCTCCCGCCAATTTGGGTTGTGTCGCTAAACGGATGCGAATACATCGCCATGATCCAGTTCGGCGCGTCGATGCGATCGTCGCCGCGGCGTGTGGTCACGTTGGTGTAGCGGGGGAAAATTCCGCCGTGCAACATCAGCATATCGTCGCCGAGCATTTTCATGTACCCGTACATTGGGGTGGAGTCTGGAACCCAGGCGGTGCCGGAACTTTCCCGGTTCATCGGATCGGCAATGTTCACCGACGATTGCATTTTCATTTCATGTTCATGTTCGGCGCGTTGCGGCAAAGCCATGTCGTTTGCGTTATGGGTCGCGTGTTCGCCGTGCATTTGATGCACGGCATGTTCTGGATTCGGCATTGGATGTTCGGCCTTCGGCTTCGTTTCTTTTATCGGGACCAACGTCATCCCGCATTTGGGACAGTGCCCCGGCTCGGATCGCACGATCTCGGGATGCATGGGGCAGGTATAGAGTTGTGCGTGTTGGGCCGGTGGCGAATGACTTGGCGTTGGCGCGGACTGAGCAAAGGCCGTTGTGGCGGCGAATGTCATCGCGCTGGCGACCAATATTAAAATCTGTTTTTTCACAGATGTTTGTCGAATTCGATTGGCTTTGTAGGGCAGGCGCTCCGACTTCCGAACTAAGAAGCGGCGACCGGCGCGGTTGCCCTACAACCGAGACGCGAAAGTTCGCGTCTTAAGCGAAGACAGGCGGAGCGTGCGCGCGCATGCTCCCGATCAATTCCATGAATGACGTTGTGCCTGGCGGCCCGGTGTCGAGCGTCGCCGGCAGGAACGAAATTTTTGGCGGGGGGAAAACCGCAAGCGTATCAAGTGCAAGATCGACATGAACAAGGTCGACAATCGCCGGTGCAAGAATCTTTGCCGGTGTTGTCGAGACGGCGCGAAGAATTTTACAACACTCGGTCCCGGCGGGTCGCGGTTGAGGTTTAGCCGGCTTGGAATGGAATGGACAACCGCTCTCGATCGCGTTCGCTTTTGTTGCGATCGCGCGGAACGCGCAATGATTGGAAATCGCGATCCAGGAGCAGATGGTAATCGCGACGATCACCCAGCGCGCTGTCGGACTCACATCGATTTAATCGTCGACGTGCTTCGAACACTCAAATGTTTTCTTTTCGATCGATAAGGGGCCCCACTGCGCCGGAAGTTACGCCTTCGGGCGGGACAACATCGGGAACTTCAGTTATCGGTGTTGGCGCAAACTGCGGCTGCTTGATCCGCATCGCCATCAACATGGCAGTAAACAGAAGCGCGGCGGCGAGGTAGTAGCCGGCACCGGGCACGTGGGTCGCACGCTTTGGATCGATGAACCAGGCGAACGTCCACGAAAATAAAAATGGCCCGATGACAAACGCGATCGAACGCAAGCTGCTGATCGCGCCTTGCAATTCGCCTTGTTCGCGCTCGCTCACGTGATGGGTCATGATGCCCTGCGCAGCCGGAAAGGAAATATTCCACATCGAAATGACCGGAATCGACGCGACGTAAACTGCGCCGCTGCGGGCGAGCCCGGCGATCAGCATGCCGACCGCGCCAAAGAATTGTCCGATGTAAAGGGTGCGGCGCTCGCCGAGCCAGGCAACGATTCGACCGGTCAAACCTCCGGAGATCAGGGCCGTGCAAACGCCGACGACAAAGAGTGATTTGGCGATGCTCCAAGAATCCCAAGCAAAACGGTAAATGGCGTAAAGTGCCCAGATCGCGAAAATTTCGTGGGATACGTAGGCCAGAAATTGAATGGTGGCGAGTTTCCACAAATCAGGATGCGACCGGAGCAAAACGAGCGAGCCGACGGGGTTGGCGCGTCGCCAGCTGAATTGTTTGCGTTGATCGCGCGGGAGGGACTCCGGCACGAACAAGTATCCGTAGAGCCAATTCGTTAGGCTAAAACCGGACGCGACCCAGAACGCCATTCGCGGATTGGTGTTGCCAACCAGACCGCCGATTACCGGGCCCAAAGTGAATCCGATTCCAAAGGCAGCGCCAATTATGCCGAAAGCGCCGGCGCGTTTTTCTTTTGGCGTGACATCGGCGATGTAAGCAAAGGCGGTTGGAATGCTCGAAGCCGTAATTCCGGAAATGATGCGGCCAAGAAAAAGCCAGCCGATGGTCGGCGCCAGAGCCATCACCACATAATCAAGGCCAAGGCCGAGACTGGAGATTAGCAGCACCGGTCGCCGGCCGGCGCGATCGGATAAAACGCCAATCACGGGTGAGAAGAAAAACTGCATGGCAGCAAACACGGTCAGAAAAATACCGTTCCAGTTCGCCGCGCGGGTCATGTCATTGTTCAAGAAACTCAAGACCAACTTGGGCAGAACGGGCGCGATCAGGCCGAGCGCGAGCATGTCGAGCATGACCGTGACAAAGATGAAAGCGATGGCGGCCTGGCGGTTTCTCATGATGAGAATCGCCGCTATTTTTACTTGTCACTAGCCACTTGTCACTCGTCACTTCTATCGTGCCGCCGCTTTCTTATCGCTCACCGAAAACCGAAGTGCGCGAGAGCAAAATTCATGGGTGCGGGTTATTTGCCAAAGCCGACATTGCCAGAGGTGAGATCGTAGCGATCAAGGGCGGACACATTGTCGATCGCGAAACTTTGCAGCGCGACATCACGCCAAGATTGGGCCCGGTCGAAATTCAAATCGACGACGATTTATTCATCGCGCCGGTGAATGCCGACGAACGCGAGTTGTCGATGTTGTATTCAAATCATTCCTGCGATCCGAACATCGGTCTCCGGGGCGAGATCACTTTCGTGGCTATGCGCGATATTCCCGCCGGCGAAGAACTGACCCACGATTGGGCGATGACCGACAACGATGATTACTCGGTCGAATGCAATTGCGGCGCTCGCAATTGCCGAAAAACTTTGACCGGCAAAGATTGGCAGAAGCCGGAATTGCAAAAGAAATACGCCGGATATTTCTCGGCCTATCTTGCAAAATTCATTCTCGCGCAGCGGGAACAGAATTGACGCCCTCTCCGGTGCAGCTCATGTAACCGTTGGCAAGAACCGAGAACTCCACCTGGAACGGTGAAAAGTTTGTTAAAGAAAAATAGGCAGCGTGACGCCGCACCCACTTAACACAATGAGTTCGTTTCGCAATTCGTGCTTTGTGTTTGCGACCGCCTTTGTGCTCGCCAGCTGCGGCGAACCGGAAAAACCAAGGACGGCTGCGTTCAACGCCAATGTTGCGCCGGTTGGTTCGTCGTTCGATCAGGTCGGCAAAGTGAGTTTGTATCTGGGTGAATCCTGCACATCGCAAATCATGTTCGTTTTTCACTCTGGAAGATCGACATCGATCTCACTCGCCGCGCCGATGCGGGAATCGAAAATCCTGACCGATGCGGCAAAGCATCAACGTCGGGTCCACATTTCCGGCAAATGGCGCCGCGGCAAAGAGGCCGGATGCAGTTACGTTGACGTTACAAGCGTGGATTCGCCCAGATGAGCGAACTGAGCGAAAAGTCGCTTGTCTTCAGGTCACAGAATCGATCGAGGCGCCGAATCGCTAATACCGATAGTGTTCTGACTTGAACGGGCCGTCGACCGGGACGCCGAGGTAATCGGCTTGTGCCTTGCTAAGCTTTGTTAGTTTGACGCCGATTTTTTCCAGGTGCAGGCGCGCGACTTCTTCGTCGAGCTTCTTGGACAAAACGTAAACGCCGACTTTGTAGGTGTCGCGGTTTTTCCAGAGATCGAGCTGGGCGAGCACTTGATTTGAAAATGAATTCGACATGACGAAGCTCGGATGACCGGTCGCGCACCCGAGATTTACCAAACGCCCTTCGGCGAGGAGGAAAATTTCGTGGCCGTCCGGGAAGGTGTACTTATCCACGCCTTGTTTAATGTTTGTCCTCTTCACGCCTTCGCCCGCGTTTAGAGCGTCGACCTGAATTTCATTGTCGAAGTGGCCAATGTTCGCAACCACGGCCTGATCCTTCATTCGCTGCATGTGTTCGAGCGTGATCACGTCCGTGTTGCCGGTCGCGCTGATATAAATGTCGCTGCGGCCGAGCGTATCTTCGATCGTGGTGACTTCGTAGCCTTCCATCGCGGCCTGGAGCGCGTTGATCGGGTCGATCTCGGTGATGACGACGCGCGCGCCCTGACCACGGAGCGATTGCGCGCAGCCTTTGCCGACGTCGCCGTAACCACATACCACCGCGACTTTGCCCGCGACCATGACATCGAGCGCGCGATTTAGTCCGTCGATCAGCGAATGCCGGCAACCGTAGAGATTGTCGAACTTCGATTTGGTGACGGAGTCGTTGACGTTAATCGCCGGAACCAGGAGCCGGTGGTCCTGATGCATTTTGTAAAGACGATGCACGCCGGTTGTCGTTTCCTCGGAAACGCCGCGCCAATCTTTCGCGATCTCGTGCCAGCGATACGGATTCTCGCGCAGGATCTCGAGCAAGAGATCTTTGATGACTTGTTCTTCCTTGTTGGCCGATTTTGTCTTGGCCCAATCGCTGCCTTCCTCGAGCTCGTAACCTTTGTGGATCAGCAAGGTCGCGTCGCCGCCGTCATCGACCACGAGCTGCGGACCTTTACCATCGGGATGCGAGATCGCCTGATAAGTCGACCACCAATATTCTTCGAGCGATTCACCCTTCCACGCAAAGACGGACACACCGGCTTTCGCGATCGCCGCGGCCGCGTGGTCCTGGGTTGAAAAAATATTGCACGAGGCCCAGCGCACGCTTGCCCCAAGATCGATCAGTGTTTCGATCAACACCGCGGTCTGGATCGTCATGTGCAGTGAGCCAGTAATGCGCACACCGGCGAGCGGTTTTTGGGGCGCGCATTTCTCGCGAATCGCCATCAGTCCGGGCATTTCCTTTTCCGCGATCGAAATTTCTTTCCGGCCCCAATCCGCCAGATTGATGTCTTTAACTTTGAAATCCTGCTTCGCGTTCGTCTTGGCTGCGCTGATCATAAAATCTATTTCACCGCTTTCTTTAGTTCGTCCGCTTTATTGGCGCGCTCCCAAGTGAGAGCGTCGAGATCATCGATGCGGCCGAAGTGGCCGTAGTTCGTCGTCTTTCGATAAATTGGACGGAGCAAATTCAACTGCCTGATGATCTCGGCCGGTTTGAAGTTGAAAACTTCGCAGACGGCGCGCTCGAGCTTTTCCTCATCCACTTTGCCGGTGCAGAATGTGTCGATGCTGACGCTGACTGGATCGGGGTGTCCGATGGCGTAAGCGAACTGCACTTCGCAGCGATCGGCGAGGCCTGCGGCAACCACATTTTTTGCAACCCATCGGCCCATGTATGCGGCGCTGCGATCTACTTTGCTCGGATCTTTTCCCGAGAACGCGCCGCCGCCGTGGCGTCC
>WNGH01006453.1_pt1 | contig 18406 bp, 20 predicted proteins | sample 5400631 | NCBI WGS metagenome assembly WNGH01 (sample SAMN13153373, study PRJNA577476) | soil metagenome | isolation source: 115 cm soil or saprolite under Garry oak tree replicate 1 | place: USA:California | collected 2016-06-15
ATCGACGCCCGCCGGCGAACACCCGTGGCACATCGACGTTCGCCGGCTGGCGGGCTGGCGAACAGCGGTGGCACATCGACGTTCGCGGGCATGGGGCGGCGGGGCTGGGGTCGCGGACTAGCCCGCGGCTAGGGCGGCGATCGCGAGGGCGGCGACCTCGGCCTGGGCGGACAGGCTCTCGCTCCAGGCGACCGGCCAGGTGGACAGCTTCGCGACACCGTCCGGGACGGCCCGTGCACCAAGACGTGCTGGCCGTTGATCGCGCTTGCGTGGAAGAAGGGCAGCGCGGGATCGCGTGCCGAAGAACCCGGTTGGCCGGGGCCCGGCCGAGCCGATACCTTGCGTGCCGTGGAGATTCGAGAGTTCGCCGAGACCGACTGGCCGCAGGTCTGGCCGATCGTGCGAGATGTGGTCCGGGCGCGGGACACGTTCCCCTATGACCCGGCGATGACCGCCGAGCAGGCCAGGGATACCTGGGCCGAGCCGCCGCCCGGCCTGACGGTGGTGGCGACCGAGGCCGTCCGGGTGCTGGGGACCGCCAAGATGGGTCCCAACAAGGCGGGACCCGGATCGCACATCGCGACCGCGAGCTTCATGGTCGCCGGCGACGCTAGAGGCAAGGGCGTGGGCACCTCCCTGTGCCGATACGCGCTTGACTGGGCGCGGGAACGGGGGTATGCGGGGATGCAGTTCAACGCCGTGGTCGAGACGAACCGATCGGCCGTCGCACTCTACAGCCGGCTCGGCTTCGAGCTGATCGGGACCGTGCCTGGCGCCTTCGAACACCCGGAGCACGGCCGGGTCGGCCTGCACATCATGTACTGCGCGTTCTAGGGTCCAGATTCCGGCCGTGCCTGACTACGCGTTGATCGCCGCCGAGTTCGCGCTCGGCCGGCCGGGCGCGGTAACCGCACTGGCTGGCGGCGGCCCTGCGTCGCCGTGGTGCTCGGAGCGGCCGGCATCCGGCAGGCCCTTCCCCGGCGGACGGTGACCGGCCCTGCGGTCTCCTCGTCCGGCCACGCTGTTCAGGAGTTCCTGCCCGGCCAGATCAGCCTGCGGCCGACCGCGGCCCAGACCGCCGCGACTATGCGGCACGTCGCCGAGTACCACACCGCGCTGGCGCAGGTGCGCCCCCCGGCCGCGCTGCGGGTCGCCGACAGCATCTGGAAGCGGCTCGCCAGCGCCGAGTACCTCGTGCGGGCAATGCCAGGACTGCTGCGCGACCCCGGACCACCGCTCGACGCCGGACCACCGCCCGACGCCGGACCACCGCGCGATCCTGAACCACCGCGCGACCCCGGACCCTGGCCGGAACCGGAAAGGCCGCGGGACTGCGGAAACGTGATCGCGGTCGCGCTCGGCCGGCTGGCCGACGCGCTGCCGCTGCTGCGTCGGCTCCCGGCCCAGCTCGTCCACGGCGACATCGGGCCGGACAACGTTCTCATGGACGGCGACCGGGTCGTCGCGATCATCGACTTCACCGCGCACGAGCAACCCTTCCTGTTCGCCCTGTGCACGGCGGTGTACTGGTATCACGTCTACGGCCACGACGACCTCGACTTCGGCGCCGTCGCGGCGAGCCTCGCCGCGGCGCGGGCGGCCCGGCCCTGGACAGAACTCGAGGCCGCGGCGTGGCCGGCGATGCTGATCCGCGAGTCGCTGCGCAGGCTGGCGACCACGCTGGCCGTCGCCCGGGCGGCCGGTACCGCGGCGGATCCGGCGGCAGCGGCGAGCCGTTACCTTGCCGTCCGGTCGGTCATCCTGGCATGGCCCGAGCTGACCGGCCTGGCCCTGAGCCGGGCGGGTCGGCGCCGAGCGAAGCCCTGATCAGCGCCCCGGCCTCGACCCAGTCCCGCGCGTGGGTGCCGTAGCCGGGAACGGGCTCACGCTGCGGGCCGAAGAAATAGTGATGATCAACGTACCCGCGGATGGCGGTGTGGACCTCAGGATGATCATCCACGAAGTGGGTCAGACTGAGCTGCTCGCAGTGGATGCGAGCATGACGGCCTCGCTGCCCTGGAAGAACGCGGTGTCCCCGCCGCCAGGATGCGCGGGCCCGTTGATGATCACGCGCCCGATGTCGACTCCGAGCCTGGCCTCACTGCCGCGTGCGGGCATGCTCATGACACTAGGATGCCGCACCGGCCGCGCCCTCGGCACCGCGACAATCGGCTTGGCCAGCCCGCCGTCGGCCACGATGATGGGTTCATGAATGTTGTGGAGATCAACATCGGGCCAAGCGAAGCGCTCGCCCCCGTCGAGTCCGTTGCCGCCATCGCGGGCAAGGGACTCAAGGGCGACCGTCAGTTCTGCGAGCACGGCGCGCGACCCGGCGAGGCGCTGACCCTGATCGAGGCGGAGGCGCTCGAGGACGTCGGCCTCACCGGCGGCCAGTCCCGCCGCCAGGTGGTAGTGCGCGGCGTGCGGCTGAACGACCTGGTCGGCAAGCGCTTCCTGGTCGGTGACGTCGAGTGCCTCGGCGTCAAGCTCTGCGAGCCGTGCCAGCACCTGCAGGAGATGACCAGGCCAGGCATCATCAAGGACCTGATCCACCGGGCCGGGCTCAACGCGGACGTCCTGACCGACGGCCAGATCAGCGTGGGCGACCAGATCTCCGCCGCCAACTAGTGGGTCCCGGGATCGACCCGGCTTTCCGGGGTGGGTCCCGGGATCGACCCGGTCTCCGCACCACCCCGCCGCCAGCTCGCCGGGCACGCTGGCCGGCTAGACGGTGCCGCAGGCCTCGTGCTCGGCGAGAACCTCGTCGATGACGTGCTTGTTCGCGATCGCATCCTGCGGATCGTTGTCCAGGGCGTCAACGAGCACGATCAGTGCCTTCCACAGCGCCCAGCCGCGGCCCCGTGCCCACGTGGCCTCGTCGAAGGGCAGCAGCGACCTGAACACCCGGCGGGCCTCGCCGGACAGGAACGTCCACGCGATCGCCGTGTCGCAGGCGGGGTCGCCCACGCCAGAGGAACCGAAGTCGATCACAGCGTGCAGGCGGCCGCCGCGGACAAGCAGGTTCCCGCTGGCGATGTCGCCGTGCACCCAGACCGGAGTCCCCCGCCATGTCGCGCGCAGCGCCGCCGCCCACGCCCGCGTCGCGCACCCGGCGTCGACCTCGCTGCCGAGCGCCGCGATCGCCGCCCTGGCCTCGCCGTCATAGACGGTCAGCGGGCCGCCACGGAAGAAGTTGTGGTCTCCGGGCGGCGGGCCGCCCCGCGCGTCGATCCGGTACAGCGCGGTCATGAACCCGGCCAGGTCGGCCGCGAAGGCGACCTGATCGGTGACCCGCTCGGCGGTCGCGGTGTCGCCGTCGAGCCAGCGGTAGACCGACCACGGCCTGCCGAACCCGCACCCAGGGGCGCCCTTCGCCAGCGGCTGCGGGATGGGCAGCGGCAGGCGCGGGGCGAGCACGGGCAGCCAACGGTGCTCCTTGTCGACCTGAAGCGCGTACTGGTCGCCGCTGGGCAACCGCACGGACATGTCCTCGCCCAGGCGGAACGTGGTGTTGTCCCAGCCGTCGAGCGCCACGGGCCTGACGGCGAGTCCCGCCCACTGCGGAAACTGCGCGGCGATCAGCCGCGATACGAGATCCGCCGTGATGGCTGCCTTGTCCACCCGCGCATGTTGCCACAGCTGGCCAGTATCCGGCCTGTCATTTTCCGGCCGCCCCGGCCGCGCGCACTCAGGCGATGACGACGCGGATGCCTGCCCCGGTGAGCCGCGCCTCCTGGTCGGCGTCGATGCCGGCGTCGGTTACCAGCACGTCCACCTCGCTGGCCGCGCAGATCCTCGCGAAGGCCCGCCGCCCGGCCTTGGACGAGTCGGCCGCGACGATCACCCGGTCGGCCCGCTGCGTCATCAGCCGGTTGATGCTGGCCTCGCCCTCGTGGTGCGCCGTGGCTCCCGCCTCCGCGCCGATCCCGTCGACTCCGAGGACCGCGACGTCCAGCGCGACCTGCTCGAGCACGCCCGTTGCCAGCGGCCCGGTCAGCTCGTAGGACTGCGGCCGCGCCACTCCCCCGGTGACCACGATCTTGATGTTCTGCCGCACGGCGAGCTCGGCGGCGATGTTCAGCGCGTTGGTCACCACGGTCAGCGCCGGCGCGAGCGGGTCGCCAGACTGGAGGTCGGCGCGGACCGCCAGCGCCCTGGCGACCTCGGTGGTGGTCGTGCCGCCGTTCAGCCCGGCGACCTGGCCGGGGCGGATCATGGCCGCGGCCACGGCGGCGATCTTGTGCTTCTCTGTCGGGTGCCGCTCGGTCTTGTACCGCAGCGGCAGGTCGTAGGTGACCCCGCGGGCGACCGCGCCGCCGCGGATCCTGGTCAGCATCTGCTGGGCGGCCAGGTCGTCGAAATCGCGCCGTACCGTGGCCGCGGAGACGCCGAGCGCGGTCGCCGCCCGCTCCACGGTGACCTGGCCGTCCGCGGCGAGCAGTTCCAGCAGGTCGTTCAGCCGCCTGTACCGGCTCATCAGCCCGCCACCTGCGGGGGGTTCCGGGGGGTCGTCCCCCCGGGCCAGCACTGCAGCACGCCGAGCAACCTCGTGACCTCGGCCGCGACCGCGTCCCGGCCGGCCGCGCCGTACCTGCGCGGGTCGACCAGCCGCTCGTCGGCAGCCAGCCGGTCCCGCACGGCGGCGGTGAACACCTTGTTCAGCTGCGTGGCGATGTTGATCTTCGTCATCCCGGCCATGATCGCCTTGCCGAGCGAGGCGTCGGGGACACCGGACGACCCGTGCAGCACGAGCGGCACCGCGACCGGCACCCGCGCCCTGATCTGCCTGATCAGGTCGAAATCGAGCACGGCATCCCTGGTGAGCATCGCGTGCGAGCTGCCGACGGCGACGGCCAGCGCGTCGACCCCGGTCGCCGTCACGTAGGCCGCCGCGTCGTCCGGCCTGGTCCGCACGCCAGCGGCGTGCACGCCGTTCTTCCCGCCGATCTCACCAAGCTCCGCCTCGACCCAGATGCCGCGCCGATGGCACCAGGCGGCGAGCTCGGCGGTGGCCGCGACGTTGGCCGCGTGGTCCAGGGCCGACGCGTCGAACATCACCGACCCGACGCCGGCCGCGGCGGCAGCACGGACCAGGTCGGCGCCGGTCGCGTGGTCCAGGTGCACGGCGACCGGCACCGCGGCCGCGCTGGCGATGGCCAGCGCGGCGAGCGCGATCGGCTCGAGGGCGCCGTGATACTTCACGCAGTTCTCGCTGATCTGGAGCACTACCGGCAGGCCGGCCGCCTCCGCGCCCGAGACGATCGCCTCGGCGTGCTCGAGCCCGATCAGGTTGAACGCGCCGACGCCACGGCCCTCGGCCCGGGCCGCCGCGATGATCTCCGCCGTGCCGGCCGCCGGCATCAGCCACCCTCCCGCGTCGGCATCAGCCACGCTCCCGCGCCGACGCGGCCCCGATGACCTGGACCGTCGTGACCAGGCGCTCGTAGTCCGCCAGCGCGAACTCGCCGGCCACCGGCGTGACCGCCGACGCGGTGCCGAGCGCGACCGCGTGCCGCAGCATGGCCGGCCAGTCATGGCCGCGCGCCAGCGAGTCGGCGAGCCCGGCCACGACGGCGTCGCCGGCGCCGGTCGGGTTCCCGGCCACGGGCCCTGGCGGCCGCGCGTGCCAGGTGCCGTCGGGTCCGACGGCGAGCAGCCCGTGCGGCCCGAGCGAGACCACGACGGCTCCGGCCCCCAGGGCGACCAGCCCGCGCGCGGCCGCCTCGACCGCGGGCAGGTCGGGGGTGTCCGTCCTGCCGGCGGTGCGCAGCCCGTGCCCGGCGGCCGTCTCGAGCTCGGCCAGGTTGGGCTTGACCAGCGCCGGGCCGGCCGCCGCGCCGCTGGCCAGAATGTCGCCGCTGGCGTCGAGTATCGCCGGAACCCCGGCCACGGCGGCCGCCGCGATCAGCCCGGCGTAGCTGTCCGGCGGGACGCCGGGGGGCAGGCTGCCCGACAGGACGACCGCCGCGGCCGGCGCCAGTGAGTTTTCATACGTAACGAAAAACTGCTGGTACTCGGGCGCGGAAACGGCCGGCCCCGGCTCGTTGAACAACGCCGTCTGCCCGGTCACGCTGTCCGCGACCGCGAATGTCCGCCTGGTCTCCCCCGCGATCGGCGTCAGCTCGGCCACGATCCCGGTGCCGTCCAGGCCGTCGAGCAGCGCCCGGCCGGTCAGCCCGCCGGCCAGCCCGGTCAGCGTCACGGGCTGGCCCAGGGCCCGCAGCGTGCGCGCCACGTTCAGCCCCTTGCCGCCGGCCCTGGCATGGGTGGCGAACGGGCGGTTGGCGCCGGCCCAGTCAGCCCCGGCAACGTGGTGCGTGATGTCCAGCGCCGGGTTGAGCGCGACGACCAGGATCATCGCGCCCGATCCGCCGGTCCGGCCGGGCCTGCCGGCCCGGCCGGACCGGCCCCGTCCAGGATCACGGACCTGGTCAGGTTGCGCGGCCGGTCCGGGTCCAGGCCAGCGGCGCGCGCGATCGCCACCGCGACCCGCTGCGCACGGACCAGCTCGGCGAGCGGATGCCCGCCGGTCTGCCACATCAGCCCGCGAGCGGGTGCTCGCCGCTCTGCCACATCAGCCCGCCGGCCGCCTCGACCTGGCCGGCCAGGCCGTCCGGTGCCCGCCCGAGCATCCACACCACGCTGCCCGGACCGGTCACCGCGATCGGGCCGTGCCTGAATTCCATCGCCGGGTACGCCTCGCTCCACATCCCGGCCGACTCGCGCAGCTTCAGCGCGGCCTCGCTGGCCAGCCCGCAGGTCCAGCCGGTACCGAGGAAGGTGAACTGCCGGCCGCCGGTCAGCGCGACGGGCAGCGGGCCGGCCAGCACGCGCTCCGCCGCCTCGGCGGCCGGCTCGATGTCGGCGCCCAGGTGCGCGAGCAGCAGCGCCAGCTCGGTCGTGGCGAACCTGGTCTGCACGACCGACTCCTCGTCGGCGAAGTCGAGCGCGATCACGGCGTCGGCCGACGCGGCGATCGGCGTGTCCGCATCGGCGGTGATCGCGACGGTCGGCTGCGCGGAGCCGGCCGAGGCGAGCAGCCGCAGCACTTCCGTGGTCGTTCCTGAGCGCGAGAGCGCGATCAGCCGGTCGTACCGGCGGCCGGCCGGCATCTCGGACGCCGCGAACGCGTCGGTCTCGCCCAGGCCGGCCGCCTCCCTGGCCACCGCGTAGGACTGGGCGATGAACCACGACGTGCCGCAGCCGACGACGGCCACCCGCTCCCCCGCGGCCGGCAGCAGGCCGGCCACGTCGGGCAGCATCGCCGCGCCGCGCCGCCAGCAGTCCGGCTGCGACGCGATCTCCGACTCGGTGCGGCCGGCGTGGGCCTGCCGCACGCGAGCCTGAGGTCCCGGTCAGCCCGGTCGCGGCGACCGAGCGGACGAAGTACCGCTGAGCCAGCAAGAAGACGAGCAGCATCGGGATCAGGCTCATCATGTTGCCGGCCATCAGCAGCGTCCACTGCGTGGAGTGCGCTCCCTGGAACGTGGCCAGCCCGAGCGGCAGCGTCATCGCGCCCGTCGAGTTGATCGCGATCAGCGGCCACAGGAAGTTGTTCCACGAGTCGAGGAAGGTCAGCGCGGCCAGCGTGGCCATGGCCGGCGCCGACAGCGGCAGCACGATCCGCAGCAGTACGGTCAGCCTGCTCGCGCCGTCGACCCGCGCGGCCTCCTCGTACTCGATCGGCAGCGTGCGGAAGAACTGGCGCAGGAAGAACACTCCGAACGCGGTCGCGGCGTTCGGCACGATCAGCGACCCGATATGGCCGATCCCGGCCCCGGCCAGCAGGTGCACGCCGATCCACTTGGTGATGATGAACTGCGGGATCATCGTCACCTGGAACGGCACCATCAGCGTGGTCATGATCAGGACGAAGAGGAGACCGCGGCCGAGGAACCTGAACCTGGCGAACGCGTACCCCGCGCCCGCGCAGAACACCAGGTTGCTCACCACGGTGGTCACCGCGACGACAGCGCTGTTCCAGAAGAACCGCCCGAACGGCGCGGCCCGCAGCGCGTCGGGGTAGTTGGTGAACCGCAGCACGTGCGGGGTCAGGTCGGGCGGGAACCGCAGCGCCTCCGACGATGTCTCGACCGAGGTGACGATCATCCAGAAGAACGGGAAGATCAAGATGATCGTCGCCGGCACCAGCACGAGGTGCCACGGGCTGAACGGCAGCGGCCAGCGCCGCCGCTTACGGACGACTCCCGGCACCGGCGAGGGAACCGGTGCCGTGGCCTTGGCCAGGTCGACCGTGCGGCCCCCGCTCGGTGCCAGCCGGGGGGACGACCCCCCGAGCCCCCCGCTCATGACCGGTAGTAGGTGAAGCGGCGGCCGACCCTGAACTGGATCGCCGTCGCCACCAGGATCACGAGGAACAGCAGGTACGCGATCGCCGAGGCGTAGCCGGCGTTGAAGAACTGGAAGGCCTGGACGTACAGGTAGTACACGACCACGGTGGTCGCGCCGAGCGGGCCGCCCTGGGTGGACAGGTAGACCTCGTCGAACAGCTGCAGCGCGTTGATCGTCAGCCAGACCGCCAGGAACAGCGAGGCCGGGCTGAGCAGCGGCAGCGTGACCCGGCGGAACGTCGCCCAGCGGCCGGCGCCGTCGATGGCCGCCGCCTCGGTCAGCTCCTTCGGCACGCCCTGCAGCGCGGCCAGGTAGATGACCACGGCGAACCCGGTCCAGCCCCAGATCGTCATCGTCACGATGACGAAGAGCGCCTGCGACGGGTCGTTGAGGAACTGCTGCTGCGGCAGGCCGGCCAGGCTGAACGCGTAGTTGACGATCCCGTAGGAGGGGTCGAAGAGCCAGATGAAGACCAGCGCCTCGCTGATCGTCGAGATGGCCATGGTCGCGTAGGCGGCCGTGCGGTAGAGCCACATGAACCGAAGCTGCCTGTTCATCGCGACCGCGAGGAACAGGCCGACGATCATCGTCCCGGGCACGAACAGCGCGGTGTACACGATCGTGTGCTCGGTCGCCGACAGCACCGCGGGGTCGTGCACGAGCTGCCGGTAGTTCTTCAGGCCGACGAACGGCGTTTTCGGGGACAGCAGGTTGTTGCGCTGGAACGACATGATCAGCGACCAGACGATCGGGACGGCGCCGAACAGCAGGATGATCACGGCCGCGGGCGTGACGAAGGTCCAGCCGGTCACGGACTCCGAGCGAGCCAGGCGCCTGCCCCGTCCGCCGCTGGCCTGCCCGGCCGGCGGCCTCCGGCCGCCGGTCACCGTGCTCACCGCCACCTCAGCCGCCGGAGCCGGCCAGGATCGCGTTCACCTTCGCGGCCGCCTGGTCGAGCGCGGCCTTCGGCTCGGACTTGTCCAGCAGGACCGACACGATCATCGTGCCGAGCACCTGGGAGATCTGCGGGTACGTCGGGATCTGCGGCCTGGCCTGCCTGACGTTGCCGAGGTTGGAGATGAAGGTATCCACCCCGGGCAGGGCCGCGTTCATCTGGCCGGTGAATCCGGGGGCCTTGGCGACGGACGCCCGGATCGGAAGGTCGCCGCTCGCCAGCGAGAAGGCCTTAGCCTGGGGCGTCGCGGTCAGCCAGAGCAGGAACTTCTCCGCGGTGCTCACGTGCGCCGCGCCGTTGTTGAAGACCACCCAGTTATCCGGGCCCGCGATCGTCTGGTGCCCGCCGCCCGTTGCCGGGTACTGCGGCATCACCTGCACGCCGTAGTGCACGTTCGGGAAGCTGGACAGGTCCCACGGCCCGGTGACGACCATCCCGATCTTGCCCGAGTTGAACAGGTTGCCGTAGGCCGAGTCGGCGGGGTCCAGGTACATCGAGTGGTCGGTGACCGCCATGGTCCGCAGCGTGTCCAGCGACGCGAGGCCGGCCGGCGAGTCGAACGCCGCCTTCGTGTTGGACGGGTTGAGAATCTGGCCGCCGGCCTCCCAGAGCAGCACCTCCCAGTGCCACACCGTGTCTTCGGATCCCGGGGTCACGTAGGCGGTGCCGTACTGCTTCTGCGCGGAATTGGTCAGCGCCTTGGCGTCGGCCTGGAACTGCGCCCAGGTCCAGTCGGGCGACGGCGGCGTGAGGCCGGCCTGGGCGAACAGGGTCTTGTTGTAGACGACCGCGAGGTTGTCCACCAAGGCGGGGATGCCGATCACCTTCCCGTTGACGGTCGCCACGTCGCGCTCGCCGACCCAGAAGTCGTTCCAGTCCACCGACGGCTTGCTGACGACCTTGGTCAGGTTGACGACCTGCGGGATCTTGGCCACGTTCGGCGCCCACGAGCCGTACAGGTAGGCGATGTCGGGCTGCGTTCCGCCGCGCACGGCGGCCAGCACCTTCTGCAGCGTGTTGTCGTTGTTGACCTGCAGGACGCTGATCTTGACGCCCGGATTGGCCTTCTCGTAGACCGAGACCAGGTGCGTGAACTCCTTCTGCTCGGCGCCGGTGTAGCCCTCCCAGATCGAGATGGACTTGCCGGACCCCGACTCGCCGCTGCCGGCGCCGCAGGCTCCCAGTCCGAGCACGGCCAGGGCGCAGGCGGTCAGGGCCGAGACGGTACGCACGGCCCGCAGGTGATGTGATCCCATCGGTGGCCTTCTTCACGCTGTCGCAGGGAACAACCCAGGTGGAACGGACATGCGGTGTTTGAGGCATATCTTGGGCGTCCGCAGCGCACCCTGTCAATCACGGACCAATCACAGTTGCGCAGACGGACCGCAGGTCACGAGGACCCGTCCAGAGCGATGCTGCGTGCTCTTGCACGAATCCGGTCGTAATGGAACACTTTCGAGCTGTGGTCAAGATCGCGTTCATCGGCGCAGGCAGCATCGAGTTCACCCGCAACGTCGTCACAGACCTGTGCGGCTTCACCGAGTTCGGGGGTGAGCTGCAGCTTGCGCTGCACGACATCAGCCCCGAGCGGCTGAACTTCGCGGACCGGCTGGTCAGGCAGATCGTCGCCCAGTCCGGCTCGGCGATGACGGTCAGCGCCTCGCTGGACCGCGAGGACGCGCTGGCGGGCGCCAGCTACGTGATCAACGAGATCCAGGTCGGCGGCTACGCCGCGACCCGGCTGGACTTCGACATCCCGGCCCGGTACGGGCTGCGCCAGACGATCGCGGACACGCTCGGCATCGGCGGGATCTTCCGCGGGCTGCGCACGATCCCGGTCGCCGTCTCGCTCGCCGAGGACATGCTGCGGCACTGCCCGGACGCGTACCTGCTGAACTACACCAACCCGATGGCGATGCTGCCGTGGGCGGTCTACGAGGGAACCAGCTTCTCCCGGATCTTCGGGCTCTGCCACTCGGTGCGGGACACTCACGCGTTCCTGGCCGGGCTGGTCGGCCTCGACCCGGCCGAGGTCACCTTCCTCACCGCAGGCTTCAACCATCAGGCGTTCGTGCTCAGGTTCGAGCACAACGGCACCTCGCTGTACCCGAAGCTGGCCGAGGTGATCGAGGCCGACCCGGAGCTGCGGCGGCGGGTCAGGGTCGAGATCTTCCGCCGGTTCGGCTACTTCCCGACCGAGTCGAGCGAGCACTCGGCCGAGTACGTGCCGTGGTTCATGCGGCACGACTCCCAGGTCGAGCGGTTCCGGATCTTCGTCGGCGACTACCTGGCCCGCTCGGAGGAGAACCTGCGCGAGCTCGACGAGCTGAGCGGGCAGCTGGACGCCGGCGAGCCGCTCGCGCTCGAGCCGACTCACGAGCTGGCCTCGCAGTTCATCTACTCGACCGAGACCGGAACCGAGCAGGAGATCTACGTCAACGTGCGCAACGGCGGGCTGATCGAGAACCTGCCGGCCAGTGCCTGCGTCGAGGTGCCGTGCGGCCTGGGCCACGGCGAGCCACGGCCCAGGCCGGTCGGCGCGCTTCCGGCGCAGCTTGCCGCGCTGAACCGGACGTTCCTCAACGTGGTCGAGCTGACGGTCCTGGCGGCGCTGACCGGCAGCGGGGACCACGTCTACCAGGCGGCGCTGCTCGACCCCAACGCGGCCGCCACGCTGACCACCGACCAGACCGTGGCGCTCTGCGACGACCTGCTCGACGCGCACGCCGCGCTGCTGCCCCCGGCCCTTCGCCGCTGAGCCGATCGAGTACGGTGCCGCCTGGCCGGGCAGATACTGCTGCGTGCCCCTGTACGTCGGAACCTCGGGCTGGCAGTACCGGCACTGGCGCGGCGTGCTCTACCCGCCCGGCGTGCCGCAGCGGTGCTGGCTCGAGCACTACGCGGAGCGGTACGCCACGGTGGAGAACGACGGCACGTTCTACCGGCTGCCCGCGGCCGAGACCTTCGCCGGCTGGCAGGCCAGGACGCCGCCCGACTTCGTGATGGCGATCAAGGCGAGCCGCTACCTCACCCACATCAGGCGGCTGCGCGATCCCGCCGAGCCGGTCGAGCGGCTGCTGCGGGCGGCCGCCGGCCTCGGTCCGCGGCTCGGGCCCGTGCTGCTCCAGCTTCCGCCGAACCTCTTCGCCGACGCTTGCCGGCTGGATGCCTGCCTGGCGCAGTTCGCCACGTCCGACCCCGGCGGCAACGTCCGCGTCGCGGTGGAGCCCCGGCACTCGTCCTGGTGGTCCGAGGAGATCAGGCAGGTGCTCACCGACCACGACGCGGCGCTGTGCTGGGCGGACCGCGGCGGCCGGCCAGTCACGCCGCTGTGGCGCACCGCGGGCTGGGGCTACGTCAGGTTCCACGAGGGCCAGGCCCAGCCCTGGCCCAGGTACGGCACCCGGACGCTGCGCTCCTGGCTGGACCGGATCATCGCGTCCTGGGCCGACCAGGCGCCGGTCTTCGTCTACTTCAACAATGACCAGCACGGGGCGGCCATCGCCGACTCGGCTGCGTTCGCCGGCCTGGCCCGCCAGGCCGGGCGCACGGTGACCAGGACGCCGACCACGCCGCCCAGGCCGGACTGAGCGCGGGACGGCGGTGGTTACCCGGCGAACGTGACGTAGAGCAGGTAGCCGTTCAGCCCGATGACCAGCGCCGCGATGGCGCTCGTGCCGACGCTGGTCAGCCGGCGGTTCACCAGCGGCCCCATGATGTCGGCGCGGCCGGTCAGCAGCGCCAGCGGCACCAGCGCGAACGGGATGCCGAAGGACAGCACGACCTGGGAGACGACCAGGCTTCCGGTGGCCGGCAGCCCGGCCCAGAGAATAACGAGCGCGGGCAGCATGGTCAGCGCCCGCCGGACCAGGAGCGGGATCCGGCGGCCGGCGAACCCCTGCATCACTACCTGTCCCGCGTAGGTGCCCACGCTCGACGACGACAGGCCGGACGCGAGCAGCGCGACCGCGAACGCGAGCGCGGCGCCGCCGCCGACCACCCGGCCAAGGGCGGAGTGCGCCGCCGTGATAGCGTCCGCGCCGGCCGGCCCGGCACGGTGAAACAGCGCCGCCGCGACGAAGAGCATCGCGAGGTTGATCACTCCGGCGGCGCCGAGCGCGACGACCACGTCAAGCCGGGCGAAGCCGAGCAGTTCCCGGCGCTCGGCGTCGTCGCGGCAGGCGACCCGCGACTTCGTCAGGGCCGAGTGCAGGTAGACCGCATGCGGCATCACGGTCGCGCCGACGATCCCGGTCACGATGAGCAGGCTGCCCGGTCCGGCCAGGCTCGGCGCCAGCCCGGCGGCGATTCCCGGCGGCGAGGCCCCGACCACCGCGAGGTCGTAGGCGAAGCCGAGCAGCACGATTCCGAGCAGGGCCGCGATCGCGAGCTCGAACCGCCGGTAGCCGCGCTGCTCCAGCCCCAGGATCGCGAACGCGACGACCGCGGTGATCAGCCCGGCCGGCAGCAGAGGCACCCCGAAGAGCAGGTTGAGCCCGATCGCGGCGCCGACGACCTCCGCCAGGTCGGTGGCCATCGCGATCAGCTCGGCCTGGAGCCACAGCCCGAGCGTGACCGCGCGGGGCAGCCGGTCCCTGCACAGCTCGGGCAGGTCACGCCCGGTGGCGATGCCGACCTTGGCCGACAGGTACTGCACCAGCATGGCCATCAGGTTCGCCGCCACGATCGCCCAGGCCAGCGCGTAGCCGGAGGTGGCGCCGGCCGAGAAGTTGGTCGCGAAGTTGCCGGGGTCGATGTAGGCGACCGCGGCGACGAACGCCGGCCCGAGCAGCGCCGCGCCACCGCGCACCCGGCCCCGCGCGCGCAGCAGCCGCAGCGCGCTCGGCGCGGCCACCAACTCGGCGGCCTGGCTCCCGGCCAGCCCGGCGGGTGGCGCGAGAATCGGCCGCGCGACCGAATCCGCGGCCACCGGGAGCCTCAGCCGACCGACGGGCCGAGCCCGAGCGACTGCGGGGTGCTCGCGTCGGGTGACGGCTGGTTCAGGCCCTCGTCCAGCGGCCCGAACTCCGTCATCAGCGCGGGGCTGCCGCCCCACGGCGTCTGCTCCTCGGCGATCAGGGTGCTGGTCGTGAGCAGCAGGCCGGCCACCGAGGCGCCGTTCTGCAGCGCCGAGCGTGCGACCCGCAGCGGGTCGATGATGCCCATCTCGATCATGTTCCCGAAGCGGCCGGCCAGCGCGTCGAATCCCTCATCCCGGCCGAGCTCTGCCATCTTCGCGACGACTTCCTGGCCCAGGTAGCCGGCGTTGCTGGCGATCAGGTAGGCGGGCTCGGCCAGAACCCGCCGCACGATCTCCACCCCGGTCGCGTGGTCGCCGGAGACGTCCAGGTCGTCCAGGGCAGGCTCGGCGTGCAGCAGCGCGGCACCGCCGCCTGCCACGATCCCCTCGGCCATCGCGGCCCTTGTCGCCGACAGCGCGTCCTCGACCCTGTGCTGCAGTTCCTTCAGCTCGGCGTCGGTCGGCGCGCCGACCCTGATCATGGCGACCTTGCCGGTCAGCGCCCCGATCCGCTCGGTGAGCACGTCCTCGTCGATCCCGAACGTGGCCCGCTCGAGCTCGGCGCGCAGCTGCGTCACCCGGAACTCGACCGCCTGCGGCGAGCCCGCGCCGCCGACGATCGCGGTCCGGTCGGCGGTGACCCTGACCTGAGCGGCCCGGCCAAGCTGGCCTGTGGTCATCGTCTCGAGCGAGAATCCGGAGTGCCTGGACAGCACCGCGCCGCCGGTGATCGCCGCGATGTCCTCGAGCTTGTGCAGGCGACGGTCGCCGAAACCGGGAGCGCGCACCGCGACGCACTGGAAGATGCCGTTGACGTGATTGTGCACCAGCATGCTCAGCGCCGTACCCTCGACCGACTCGGCGACGATGACCAGCGGGCGAGGCTCCCGCATGATCTTGTCGAGCAGCGGCATGAGCTGCTGCACCTTGGTGATCTTCTCGCTGCACAGCAGGATGTAGGGATCGGCGACGACCGCCTCAAGGGCCGCCGGGTTGGTCACCATGTACGGCGACAGGTAGCCGTTGTCGAACTCGAAACCCTCGATGAAGTCGACGGTCATGCCGTGCACCGCCGACTCCTCCACGGTGACGGTGCCGCCGTCGCCAACCGTGTGCAGCGCCTTCGCGATCACCGTCCCGACCTTGTCGTCGTCGTTGGCCGAGATCGCGGCGACCCGGCAGTAGTCGTTCTCGGTGGCCACCGGATAGGCCACTTCCTGCAGCCGGGCGACCAGCCGGCCCACCGCCAGGTCGATACCGCGCTTGACCAGCACCGGGTTCGCGCCGGCGCCGACGGCCTTGTTGCCCTCCCTGACGATCGCCTGGGCGATCACCGTCGCCGTCGTGGTGCCGTCGCCGACGATGTCGTTGGTCTTGATCGCCGCCTCCTTGACCAGCTGCGCCCCCATGTTCTCAAACTGGTTCTTCAGGTGGATCTCCCTGGCGATGGTCACGCCGTCGTTGGTGACCACGGGCGAGCCGGTGAGCTTCTCCAGGATGACGTTGCGCCCCTTCGGCCCGAGCGTGGACTTTACCGCCTCGGCCAGCTTGTCGACGCCGGCCATCAGCAGCTCGCGCGCTTCATCGCTGAAACGCAGTTCCTTGGCCATCGGCCCTCCTGTGGCGTGCGAGTGTACGGACCTGGCGGCAGCGGCGGGCGGCTAGGGAACGAGGATGGCTCGCCCCCGCACCCGGCCGGCGTCGAGATCGGCGAAGGCGTCCGCCGCCGCTTCCATCGGGTACGTCCTGGTGTGCAGCGTGACCCGGCCGGCCTGGGCCAGCACCATCAGCTCGGCGAGGTCGTTGTATGTCCCGACGATGTTGCCGATGATGTTGCGCTCGGTGGAGATGATGTCCAGCGTCGGTATCTGCAGCTGGCCGCCGTAGCCGATCACGAAGTACGAGCCGGCCCGCCCGGTCATCGCGAACCCGTCCTGCTCGGCGCCCTGCTCGGCCACGAAGTCCAGAACCACCTCGGCGCCTGCTCCGCCGGTCAGCTCCATGACCGCGCCGACCTGGCTGCCGTCGCCGACTACGGTGTGGTGCGCGCCGAGCTGTTCGGCGAGCTTGAGCGCGTCCGGGTTGCGGTCCACGACGATGATCCGGGTCGCGGTGAGCGCGGCGAGGCACTGGACGCCGATGTGGCCGAGGCCGCCCGCGCCGATGACCACGCAGGTCGTACCGGGATACAGCAGCGGGATGGCCTTGCGCACCGCGTGGTAGGCCGTGATGCCGGCGTCCGCGAGCGCGGCCACGTCGGCCGGCCCGGTCTGCGGATCCAGCTTGACGCAGGCCCGGGCCGAGGTGCGCAGGTACTCGGCCATGCCGCCGTCGCGGGACAGGCCGGGAAACTCGGCGGCGACGCAGTGCATGTCGTCGCCGGCCCGGCAGGCACGGCACAGCCCGCACGTGGGGGTCGGGTGCAAGATCACCGTGTCGCCGACGGCCACGTTCGTGACCCCTGAGCCGACCTCGTGCACCCAGCCGGCGTTCTCGTGCCCGAGGATGTAGGGCAGCGGCGTGCCCATCGCGGCGTCCCACTGGCCCTCGATGATGTGCAGGTCGGTGCGGCAGACGCCGGCACCGCCGATCTTCACGATCACATCGAGCGGTCCGTCGATGGCCGGCTCAGGGACCTCGTCGACCACCGGCTGTGCGTGGAAAGCGTGCAAACGGACGGCCTTCACTGTTCCTCCTCGCCTAGTGCTGACGTGCTGAGTAGGCCCTCCGGCTCCGTCAGGCCGTACCGGTGCCGCAGCATGCCCCGGCAGATGCCGGTGTTCGCCTCGATGCTGACCCGCGTGGTGTGCGCCCGGCGCAGGTGCAGCGGTACGGCATCCGCCCCCACCGGCTCTCCGGTGACCGGGTCGAGCACGAGCGCCGACGCGTCATCGGCGCGCAGGCCGAGCTCCGCCCTGCGCGCACGCAGCCGGACGAGCTCCGCGGACGGCGGTACCTGGCCTATCGTCATCGCCGCCAGCGCCTGCGGGTCGGCACCGGCTGCCACCAGAGACCGGCACAACGCGTCTGTGCCGGCCATGACGGCCTTGCGCAGGAAGTCGGCGCGCAACTGGTCGAGATCGCTGGTCGCCTCGCCATCGAAGGACGCCATGAACCCCGCTCTGGCTGCCACGCCGCCATTGATGGCGTCGGCGGCGAAGTGGTCTTCCAGCACCACCTCCGTCGTGCGCACTCCCGGCACGGCCGACACCGCGTCGTAGGCGTCGGCCACCATCAGGAACGCGAAGTTGGGCGCGCAGAAGTACGTCGGCAGCCGCAACCTGACCTGCGCGTCCCCGTCCGGTGAGACGGCGGCTGAGGCCACGAAGCCCAGCGAGGTGATCGGCTCGTCGAGCTCCGGGTCGCGCACCGCCTGCAGTACGGCGAGCAGCCGCGACGGGGTCGCAGCTGAAGTTGTCATGCTCCCGAGACCAGCTGGGCGTCGTCCTGGGCCGCAGGAGTGCCCTGAGCGGCGTCGAGCTGGCACTCGGCCGGCACGTCGATGCCGTACAGCCGGGCCGCGTTCAGGCCGAGGATCTTCTTCTTGGTGGCCGTGTTCACCCGCGGGTAGTCAGAGAACTCCTCCGAGTCCGGATAGTCCCAGTCGACGAAGCCCTCGATCTGCCAGCGAGGCTCCCAGATGGCGTAGTCGCTGCCGAAGGTCATCTTGTCCTCGCCGACCCAGAACAGCAGCTCGCCCATGACCTTGGCGAAGAACCTCGGCCTGGCGTGCATGAGCGCGCCGATGGCCACCGCGAGGCCGGCGTGGACATTGGGCTCCTGCGTCGCCATGAAGCAGAAGTCCTCGATCCTGGGCAGCCCGACATGCTCGACGATGAAGTTCAGCTCGGGGAAGTCCGTCGCGACGTGGTCCACGTCGGAGACGTCGAAGGCATCCTTGTCCAGCGGCCAGATCGTGGGGCCCTTGTGCACGTGGATGTTCTTGATCCCCAGTTCCTGGCATGCCGCCAGATACCGGTACGCCCCTGGGTCGGTGAGCTTCCAGCCGCGCGATGCGTTGTTCCACTCCGCGGTGTAGAGCTTGCAGCCCCGTGACCCGTAGCGCGCCACGTTCTCCC
>WNGH01002200.1_pt1 | contig 18401 bp, 19 predicted proteins | sample 5400631 | NCBI WGS metagenome assembly WNGH01 (sample SAMN13153373, study PRJNA577476) | soil metagenome | isolation source: 115 cm soil or saprolite under Garry oak tree replicate 1 | place: USA:California | collected 2016-06-15
CTTTTCACCATGACAGAAGCCCGGTTGCTGGCGAGCCAATCCCGATGAGGAAATCACCGACTGGAGAGCCGTGTGCGGGAAAACCGCACGCACGGTTCGGAGGGAGGGGTGGGCGGGAGCTCATCCCTACCCCTATCGGAATTGGGGGTTCACCGGCGGCTTGCCGGCGAACTTGGGCGGAATCTCGATCATCGCCTTGTTGATCAACACCGCCACCGGATTCAGGTCGCTGGCATAGCTCTCCAGCCCCAGCCGCTGCGCTTCCAGCGGCAGCGCGCCGCCGCCGGCGAAGGGATCGTGGAAGGCAGGCAGCTTGTAGCGGTCGAACAGTTCCCTGGCGCGCGGATGGTCGGCGTTCTCGGCGCAGGTGTAGCGCCAGCTCTGCCAGATTTCGTCGCGCGCCTGCTGCAACACCGTCTCCTTGGTGGTGTTCTCCCACTTGACCAATTCCTCGATGATGCGGAACAGCCGCTGCCGCTCCTTCTCCTGCGCCTTCTCGGTCTTGAAGAGGTCCGGATGCGCCGACGGGTCATCGACCATCTGCGCAAAGATTACCGCCCGCGCCGCCGCCAAGGGGCGGCGCGCCCACCACAGATGCAGCGTGGAGGGATGCCCATGGCGTATGGATTTCTCCCGCGCGCTGGCGATGTTGATCGCCTCCAGCGGCAGGGCGACTTCGATGAGTTTCTTCTTGGGGGTCATCAGGCAAAGAAGGTTCGTTGCAGCCAGGCAGCAAAAGTGTCCGCTGCGGGCAAACAGGGATCAAGATAGCGTGCAGTGATGGCCTGCCCAAAGGGCTTGCCGGGCTCTTCCTGCCAGGCCAGCCAAGTATGAATCCGTGCCTTGGGTTTCTTCAAATCGTTGAATCGGCACAAGCCCGGCGGGATGGAATCGAGCGATTTCTCGACATGTTCAAACAAGGGGTCGCCCGCGGGCACCAGAAAACGCAGAAAATCCTCAAGAATTCCCGGCACCTGATTGTCGGGCATCAGCCAGATGCCCACGCGGGGCAAGAGGGTATCGGCTGGCGCTTCAACGACCGTGCCTACCGCCGATGGGCTTTCCGGGAAATTGGGATAACCTGCCCGGGTCAAAGGCGCGGTGATCGCTTGCCATCGAGCCTGGTGGTCGGTGTCCGCATCCAGAATGATGCCCAGGGCCGTGATGTCGCTCTCTTTCAGTCGAGCGCCTATACCCTCAAGCAACGGGTCTTTGCCGCCATAGGGATGGATGGTCTCGATCTTTCCAAGTCGCCTTTCTCCGCAGATATGTTTGACCACGTGCTCATCATCCGGCCCCTCGACCATTAACACCCGTTTGCCGGCCATTTCTATCTCACCTCGATCTGATCACGCGTAACGATCTCCAATTCCTTCTCGGTGAATAGGATCGGAATGATCCTGTCGTCCTTTCTTGAGAGACGCACAAGCACCCCGTCTTCAGGGCTTTCGCAGGCCGCTTCCTGAAACGCGCGCACGCAATCCCAGCTATGCGAGGTGGCAAACACTTGGACGTTCAGGTCATTCGCCAGCCGAAAAATGGTTCGCCAGATTTCGGTCTGAATGGAATAGTGCAGGCCATTTTCAATTTCATCGACGAGCAATACGCCGTTCCTTGCATTGCACAGGGAAAGGATTATGCCGAACAGCCGGTTGACTCCGTCGCCAAAAGTGCGCAATGGCACAGGAGACGGGTAGCGGGTACTTTTGGCAATCGCGGTGCGCGGACGATTTCCGCGCTCATCGCTACCGATCACGGAAACGGCCTGAATGTCCTCGGAAATTACCTTGAGCGCCCTGACGATTTCCGGCTCCACATCGGTCAGCGCAATGGCGTCCCAAAGAACACCCATCTGGTTGGTGGAGCGCGAGCTGAAGGGGTCCAAATAAACGCAAGATACCGGGGCAGCATCCGCCTCGGCACGCATTGAAAATCGACGCTGAAGTCGGTCCAGGGGCACAATTCGCTTCCGTCCCGCAATGTCGAGATCGAGGGCCGGGAAAGCTTCGACGTCATCGAACAAATCGCCCGTTGCCGGCTCATACGAATAGGCCTGGCGGTCCGGATCGGTCTTCTTGACGAACCAGTTGATATTGGCATTTATGCGAGAAATCGATGCCGGCAGGGCACCCTGGGCAGAGATGGAAAACCCATGCTTACTCGATGCGAGATCCGGGAATCCGGTAAACAGATTGCAAAATGGCGAAAGATCAGTCGGCAAGTAAGTTCGCTCCGCGTCGGAGGGGGAGCCTAACTCTTCCCGATAGTTCAAGATTTCAAAGATTGTCCGTAAAGCCCCACCCGTTGCGAGAATTCTGATGGACTCAAGCAGGGTCGACTTGCCGGAATTGTTTTTGCCGGTAATGAGGTTGACCTTGGCTAACGAATCAATTCGCAGGTCTGCCAGCGCCCTGAATCCATTGATTTCAAGACTGCTAATGAACTGTGTCATGGTTGGGGTCCAATATTCCAGATTGCGATTATCTTCATGAGCGTGGATGGCCGGTGTTTTCGGCGCAGGTGTAGCACAATCTCTGCTAGATCTCGTCGTGCGCGCTGGCGACGTTGATCGCATGCAGCGGCAGGGTAACTTCGATGAGTTTCTTCTTGGGGGTCATGGCGTTTTGTTTGCCATCCTTCTTGCATGGAAAATCCCCCAACAGCATTGCGAGATTTGCCGATGATGGCCGGTCCATGTTTAACCACCCAGCAAGCTGGCCAGCCCGGCCCGGACGACGGCGACATCGGCCGGCGACAGCTTGCCGATCTGCCCCCTGACCAGACGATGGTCGAGGGTGAACAGCTTGAAGCGCACCTTGGACGCCGCGGGCAAACCGGCGGCGGCAAGGTCGGTGAGCGTGCAGTCGAGAGGCCAGGGGGCATTGGCCTGCGAGGTGATCATCGCCATCACCGAATGACCGGCCGGATTATTGAAAGCGACCGGGTCGGAGAGCACTAGCGCGGGGCGATTCTTGGTCGTGTTGCGGTCGGTAAACGGAAAAGGTACGCGCACCACCGCATACCGCTCAAAGCCCATGGTAAGCCTCTTCGTCCGCGGCGCCGGCCCATTCGCCCAGCGTGCCTTCGACGGCGCGCAGATACTCCAGGTCCGTCGGCTGGACGCGGCGCACGGTGGCCGTGCCGTCGGCGCCGACTTCCCAGGCGATCAGGTCGCCGGGCGCGACGTTCAGTGCGGCGCGAACATCCTGCGGAATGGTGGTTTGGCCTTTGGCCGTAATCTTGCCAACTGCGAGCATTCTTTTCTCCAGGTAATGCAGTCCTTACGTTCTTACTATACTGCCAGGCGTCGGCAGAATCCATGGGAGACCTGCCTTCATCGCGGCGCCTCTGCCCGTGCCAGTAGTTCTGCGAAGTCGTAATTCACGCTGGTCACGCCGAAGTCCGGCTCGCGCTGGAAGGGTTGGCGCAGGTAGTGGGTGCGATGGGTGTCTTCGCCGGTGAACTCGACGATGGCGAGGATGAAGTCGTCCGGCTTATTGAGCGAGTAGAGGATTTCGTTCTTGGTGACGGTGATGGTGGGCGCACCGGAAACGCGGCCTTTTACCTCGATGAAGCGCAGCTTGCCGGTGCCGGGGACGCGGCTTTCGATGTCGTAGCCAAGTTTCTCGAATTCGCGGTCGGCGGGGTCGAAGCCCAGGCTGCGCTCGATGTCCATGACGATGGCGCGGGCGCGGGCGGCGCTAACCTGGGTATCCGCTGGAGCGGTGAGGATTGGCTCTGCCGGCCCGGCCATGGCTTTGATCAGACCCATCGGCACCACCAGCGCGCCGCCCAGCACCACGGGAGGCAGCGGCGCGAGCTGGGCTTCGAGCTTCAGATCTTCGAGCCGCTTTTGCAGCCGGGCCTGTAGCAGGTCGGCACGCTTGCGCGCCTCGCCGGAATTGAGTCTGGCGTTCGGTCGGCCGGCCTGCTCCTGCAGCTTGAGTTCTTCGGCGCGGTGATCCCAGTAGGTGATTTCCTTGGTCAGCCGATCCTTGACCGCCGCCTCGGTCTTGGCGATGAGTTCGAGCTTATGGCCGCGGACTTCGGCCAGATGTTCCGGCACCACCATGGCGACGGCATAAGCCTGCACCTTTCGCTCCAGCTCACGGTTGATCCACTGGCATTCGGGCCGGCCGAGAATGGCCTCGATACCGGGCTCATCGGCAGCCAGGGGGCGGTAGTCGAGATAAGGCGCGTAATGCACGTGGCGGGTGGCGGCGTCCGCATCCTGCTCCACGTAGAGCATGCGTCTCGAGACGACGCGACGCTCGCCAGTACGGGTGAGGCCGGCGTCCTGAATGGAGTGTTCCAGATAGAACAACACACGCGGCTGCGTACCCGGATCGCGCTCATCGACCAGCACCGTGCCGCGTTGCAACAGGTCGCGGTTGCGCTCCAGCGTCAGGTCGATGACGGCGTCGAGCAGCGGGTGACCGGGACAGACAAAGGCTGCCAGCGGCTCGCCCTGCGGGGCCACTAGGGACTTCTCGAAGGCGATGCGCTCGTAGCGCGGCAAGATGGGTTCGCCAATGCCGATGAGGCGATCACGGTTGCGCACCGGGGCAGGGACGTGGGTAATCTCGTAGCGACGAGTTTCTCTTTGCCTGGCGGTGCCGCCGAGCCGTTTGAAGGCTTCGTGAAAGAAGGATTCGATGTAGTGCGGTTGCAGGCGACGCGCGTCGGCTCGTTCCAGATCTTCGCCGATGCGCTGTACCTGGCTGACATCCATGGCATCGTGAGCGAGTGCCCGATCTTCGAGCAAACCCTGAAGGTGGCCACGGTCGAGAGCGGCATCGAGCACGGTGGTGAGGTAAGCCTTGACCTCGGGCTTTTCACCGTGGCGAATGGCCTCGATAAGCAAGTCGCGCAGGGATTTGCCCTCGAACTGGAGCTTGCCGAGCACGTCGAACACCCGGCCGCCCAGCGTCTGGCGAGCCTGTTCGAGTTTGTCCAGCAGCTTGCGATAGACGTCGCCTTCGCGCGTATCGTCCGCCACCAGGTTCCACAGGTGACAAACCTCGGTCTGGCCGATCCGGTGGATGCGGCCGAAGCGCTGCTCGATCCGGTTAGGGTTCCACGGCAGGTCGTAGTTGACCATCAGGTGCGCGCGCTGGAGGTTGATGCCCTCGCCGGCGGCGTCGGTGGCCAGCAGCACTTGCACCTCGGGGTCGTGCCTAAAGGACTCCTGTACCTTGAGGCGCTCTTCGCGGCCGATGCCGCCGTGGATGATGACCACGGCCTCCTTGCGGCCGAGTCTGTCGGTAATGCGTGCAGCGAGGTAATTCAGCGTGTCGCGGTGTTCGGTGAATATCACCAGCTTTTGACGTGGCGACGGAACAGGTGGTGGAATGGTGCCGGAGCCGTAGGGCGCGTCAGGCTCACCCATACGGTTGGCGGAACCCGAGGTAATGAAAATCTCGTCAAGCAGGCTGGCCAGTTCGCGCCACTTGGTATCGGTGCCGCTACGGCGGACAGCCTGGGCATGAGCTTCCAGCCCTTCGAGAGTCTCGATCTCGGCGCGCAGCTCGACGATGGAGCGAGCGGCGGTGGCCTGATCGAGGATCTCTTCTTCGGCGGCTTCGACCTCGTTATCCGGCGCTTCTTCAAGGTCCTCCACATCGTCGCTGTCGAGCGCGGGAATGTTGGCCGCCACCATGGGTGCCACCTGCCCGCCGCGCTGCAGCACTTCGAGTTCCCGCAGCCGGCTCTCCAGGCGCTCTCGCCGGCGCCGCAGCGATTGGTAGATCGCTTCGGGCGAGGACGCCAGCCGACGCTGCAGTATGGTCAGGGCAAAGCCGACGGTGCCGGCACGCTTGTCGTTTTCCAGGGCTTCGGCGCGGTCGAATTCGTCGCGTACGTAGTCTGTGACAATCGTGTAGAGCTGGGTTTCGGCTTCCGACAGCTTGTAAGGGACGGTGTAGGCGATCCGCTGGGGGAATAACGGCTTGCCATCGAACTTCAGCAGGCTTTCCTTGACCATCCGCCGCATCAGGTCCGAGACGTCGGCGGTGTGCACGCCATCGCGGTAGCGGCCCTCAAAACGGTCGCCGTCCAGCAGCGCCATGAACAACTGAAAGTCGGCTTCCTTTCCGTTGTGCGGTGTGGCCGACATCAGCAGGAAGTGGCGGGTAAGCGTCGACAGCAGTTGGCCAAGGCGATAACGCTTGGTGTATTTGACCTCTCCACCGAACACCGTCGCCGACATCTTGTGGGCTTCGTCGCAGACCACCAGGTCCCAGCGGCAATCGGCCGCCTGGAGCTTCAACTGTACGTCTTCGTTGCGCGAGAGCTTGTCGAGGCGGGCGATGACCAGGTTGGTTTCGAGGAACCAGTTGCCGGTGCGTGCCGCTTCAAGTTTGTCGTTGGTGAGAATCTCGAAGGGCAGATGAAAGCGCCGATAGAGCTCGTCCTGCCACTGCTCGGCGAGGCTGCCGGGACAGACGATCAGGCAGCGCTGCAGGTCGCCCCGGGCGATCAGTTCCTTGATGAGCAGGCCGGCCATGATGGTCTTGCCGGCGCCGGGGTCGTCGGCCAGCAGAAAACGCAGCGGCTGACGCGGCAGCATCGACTCATAGACGGCGGTGATCTGGTGCGGCAGCGGATCGACGACGGAGGTGTGCACTGCCAACACCGGATCGAACAGATGAGCCAGCCGGATGCGCTGCGCCTCTGAGACCAGGCGAAAAAGCGCGCCGTCGCCGTCGAAACTCCATGGCCTGCCTTGTTCCACCAATTCCAGCCGCGCTTCGTCGTGGCGGTAGAGCAGCTCATTGGCCACTTTTCCGGAGGCCAACTTGTAGGTAAGCTCAAGCGCCTCGGAGCCAAACCACTGCACGCTGATGACCGTCACCAGCGCGTCGGGAAGAATGCCGCGTATGGCGGCGTTGGGCTGAAGTTGTTCGAGTTTCATCATTAGGCGGATGTCGTCATTCTTCTTCGATTCCGGGCAAGCGCGATATTGTCCATCAGCAACCGATCACGAGCAATGCTTTATGCATCGCGCACTCAAGACCACAATCTAAATATCGCTACAGTCGGCAGCCAAAGCGTGAACGAAGCGTCGGGTAGACGCTCGAACTCGTAGCGTTCATACCAGCCGCGCGCTTGTTCGTCCTTGGCATCGACGATCACCCCCAGCATTCCCATCGACGCCGAGATTTGCAGGCAACGTTGCAAGGCATCGGACAACAGCAATTCGCCGACCCCTTGGCCTTGATGGTTCAGGTCAACGGCCAAACGGGCCAATCGAGCGACGCGAAGCGGGAAGTTGGGAAACCGGGTTTGATGCTTCTTCGGCAGATTGTCCCTGCGAATTCCCGACATGGCCAAGCTTTCGCGGGCCAGTCGGCACCGGCAAAGAATTGGCGCGTCGCCGTCGTTCTGTCATCCGCTCGAAACCTGCCGGCCACAGCATCGGTTTTCCCCCAAACAGTAACCGGTGAGGAAACCGATATGAAAATGAAGACAACCTCCCTCAGCCTCCTGGCTGGTATGGCGATTTGTTCCGGCGCGCAGGCTGCCGACATCAAGCACGTGCTGCTGATCAGCGTCGACGGCCTGCACGCCCTCGACGTGGCGCGCTATGTGGAAAGCCACCCGAAGTCGGCGCTGGCCACGCTGTCGCAGCACGGCATCACCTACACCAACGCGCGGACCCCGGCCCACACCGATTCGTTTCCCGGCCTGCTGGCCCTGGTGACCGGCGGCTCGCCGATCTCCCACGGATTGTTCTACGACGTCAGCTATGACCGTAGCTTGTTCGATCCGAGCAACACGAATTGCGTCGGGAGCGCCGGCAACACGATCGTCTTCGACGAGAGCATCGACAAGTACACGTCCGCCAACGTCTCCCTCGACGTCATCGATCCGGCGATGCTGCCGCGCGGAATGGACGAGCACGGCCGCTGCGTGGCGATATTTCCCCACGATGCGCTGAAGACCAACACGATTTTCGAGGTGGTCAAGGCGGCGGGCGGCCGCACCGCCTGGGCCGACAAGCACCCGGCTTATGACTTGGTCAATGGCCCGTCGGGCAAGGGCGTCGACGATCTCTACACGCCGGAAATCACCAATGTCAATGGCTTCGACGCCACGGTCAGCGTGGTCTGCACGGTGCAGAACGACCAGAAGAAGGTGGCGGCGATCATCAATGAAATCCATGGCCGCATGCACGACGGTTCGCCCGGGCATGGTGTCCCGGCGGTGTTCGGGATGAATTTCCAGGCCGTCAGCGTCGGGCAGAAGCTGGCCAAGGACAACCGGGACGGCACTTGCCCGCTGAGCACCCTGAGCGGCAAGGCCGGCGGTTACCTGGACGGTGCAGGGACGCCGAGCGAAGTCCTCACCTACGGACTGGACAAGACCGACGCAGCGCTGGAGAGTATGATCCTGGCGCTTGAACAGCAAGGCATCGCCGAATCCACACTGTTCATCGTCAGCGCCAAGCACGGCCAGTCGCCGATCAACCCGCTCAAGCTCAACAAGCCGGGCCACTTCGCCGATCTGGTGGCGAGCTTGCCCGATGCCGCCACGAACCCGGCCGCCCAGGCCATTGCCTCGGCCGCCGCCTGCGTCACCGGCGCGTGCGGTTTCGTCGTGGACGACGATGTGGCGCTGATCTGGCTCCAAGATCAAAGCCAGGCCCCGCTGGTGGCCGACTACCTCAACGTCAACGCCAAGGCGCTGTTCATCGACGAGGTGCTGGCCGGCGACGAACTGAGGCTTAGGTTCAACGATCCGGCGAGCGACAGCCGCACCCCCGACATCATCGTCCAGCCGCAGTACGGGACCATCTACACGAGCTCGGGCAAGAAGAACGCCGAACACGGCGGCTTCAGCTTCGGCGACGCCAACGTCGGCCTGATCGTTGCCAATCCGCGCCTGCGTGCCGCTGTCGTGAAGACCCCGGTGGCGACCTCCCAGGTTGCGCCGACGATCCTGCAGGCTCTCGACATCGATCCTAAGGAACTCGACTCGGTGCGCGTCGAGCATACCGAGGTGCTGCCCGGCCTGCGGCGTTAGGCGCCCCGGGCAGAATAAACGGCGCCGAGGCCGGCCCTGCCGGCCGGCGCCCGCGCGGCGCTCGCCATGCGGCCGCCGCGCTGAGGCTTCGATCGCCGGGCGACGCTTGCCAAGAGCATAAGCGTCGCCGTCTAGCGTTTACAGCGCCGCCGGCTCGTCGCCGACGTCTCGGCCGTCGAGTTCCCCGGCACCGGGAACCGAAAACGCACCCTGCAAGCGGAGCAACTCGTCGCGATGCGCCCGCGCCAGGCGTTCGACAACGGCCTCGCCCTTGCGCGTCAGGTGGACTTCGACCTCGCGGCCGTCGCTGCGCCCGCTGCGACGCTCGACCAGTTCGAGCTTCTCGCAGCGCGACACCAGCGACACCACGCCGTGGTGATAAGCCTGGAGACGCTCGGCCAGCTCCTTGATGGTGGCCCAACTGCGGCCGGGGAAGCCCTTGACGTGCAGCAGCAGCAGGTACTGCAGATTGGTGATGCCGTGACGGCGGGTCAGCGTTTCGCTGAAGCGCAGGAAACAGCGCAACTGGTAGCGGAAGTGCGACAGGGTTTCGAAATCCTGCTTCGAGAAATTGGCGTTTTTCATGGCGGTACACGGTGGCGAAGCGTTCTTGACCGATCGTATTGCAACCGTATCATGTTGTGATATATATTCGGCGCATCTGTTTTGCCGATACGAAACGGGGGTGCCGCGTGGAGTCCGACAGCTGTTTGCTGCCGTCGCTGGACGGCGAAGGTTACCTTGTCGATCCGTCCGAATGGAACGATGAGCTGGCGTTGGAACTGGCCCGGCGTAGCGGCCTCGAGTTGTCCGACGAGCATTGGGACGTGATCCGCTTCATGCGCGGCTACTACGACGAGCATCGGATCGCCGCCGACGCGCGCCACGTCATCAAGCACCTGGCGGCGCGCTGCGGCGGCGTTGCCCGCAATCGGCTCTTCGAGTTGTTCCCCTACGGCTATGTCGGGCAGGCCTGCCGGATCGCCGGCATGAGGCGGCCACGCGCCTGGAGCACGGGCTGAGCCGCTCGCCCGGCGGCGATTGCGCCGCCGTCCGCGCTTCGGCCGCGAGGCGCCAAACATCCGGGATTCGAAAGGAAAGCGAGTGCCCATGGCCGAAGCAGTGCCGTCCCGCCGGCGAACCCGCCGCCCTGCGTCGCGTCATCGATGACGCGCCCGGGAAATATCGCGCAATCGAGGTGTCGGAGCAAGGAGGGCGGTGGGCGTGCATTTCAAGTCCCGCAGCTTTTCCCGGTGCCCTTCGGTTCGCGACCCGCTTGGTCCTAATGCCTAAGGCCGGCTCCGCCTTGTCCCTGGCCCGCTGACGAAACTCCGACCGGTCCCCGATCCATGCTGCAACGCGTCGCGCCGCGCAAAGTCATCGACATCACCCCGGTATTCGAGTCCGAAGCCAAGGTCTATCCGCGTTCCATCTCCGGGATCTTTTCCCGCTGGCGGTGGTTCTTCGTCCTGCTGACCCAGGTCGTGTTCTACGGGCTGTGCTGGCTGCCGTGGAACGGGCGGCAGGCCGTGCTGTTCGACCTCGAGGCGCGCCGCTTCTACCTCTTCGACCTGGTGCTGTGGCCCCAGGACACCATCTACCTGGCGCTGCTGCTGGTGCTGTCGGCCTTCGCCCTGTTTCTGTTCACCACCGTCGCCGGCCGGCTGTGGTGCGGCTACAGCTGCCCGCAGACCGTCTATACGGAAATGTTCCTGTGGCTCGAGAAGCTGATCGAGGGCGATCGGCCGCGCCGCATCAAGCTCGATGCGGCGCCCTGGTCGGCGCGCAAGCTGGCGATCAAGACGGCCAAGCATGCGGCGTGGCTGGCCGTCGGCCTGTGGACCGGGGTGACCTTCGTCGGCTATTTCACCCCGATCCGCGAGCTGATCGAGGAAGGCGCGGCGTTCTCGCTCGGCCCGGGCGAAAGCTTCTGGATCCTCTTCTATGGCTTGGCGACCTACGGCAACGCCGGCTTTCTGCGCGAACAGATGTGCAAATACATCTGTCCCTACGCCCGCTTCCAGTTCGTCATGTTCGATGCCGACACCCTGGTGGTCGCCTACGACGACACGCGCGGCGAACCGCGCGGCGCCCGCGCTAAGAAGGACGATCCGAAAAGCAAGGGCCTCGGCGACTGCATCGATTGCAGCATCTGCGTCCAGGTCTGTCCGACCGGCATCGACATCCGCAACGGCTTGCAGAACGAGTGCATCGGCTGTGCCGCCTGCATTGACGCCTGCGATCAGGTGATGGACAGGATGGACTACCCGCGCGGCCTGATCCGCTATTCGACGGAAAACGCGGTACGCCAGCATTTCAGCCGGAACACGATCGTGCGGCGCGCCCTGCGCCCGCGAACGCTGGTCTATGCGGCGATATTCCTCGCCGTCGGCGGGGCGACCGCCTGGTCGCTGGCGACGCGCGTGCCGCTCAAGGTCGATGTCATCCGCGACCGCGGGGCGATGGCGCGCGAGGCTGATGACGGCGGCATCGAGAATGTCTTCCGCCTGCAGATCATCAATGCCAGCGAACGGCCGCGCGTCTATCGCGTCGCGGTCAGCGGCATCAAGGGCGGCCATGTCGAAGGCGGCGAAACCGTCGCCGTCGCCGCGGCTTCGCTGCGCGCCGTTACCATCCAGGTCAAGGCCGACGCCGACGCGGCGCCGTCGGGCGCCGTGCCCATCCAGTTCACCATCGAAGATCCCGCCGATCCGCGCGTGGCGGTCACCGAACCGGCCAAGTTCTGGATGCCTTAGGCCGCAAGCGATTTCCGATTCCACCGCCCCAACCCAAGGAGAATGCCGTGTCCGCGCACCTTCATCTTTCCCCCGACATGATCTATCCGTTCGACGCCCGCGGCGTCGCCAAGCGCTTCCGCCACGCGGCGATCTTCGGCGCGCTCGACGCCTTGCGCGCCGGCGAGACGATGCGCTTCGTCAACGATCACGATCCGCTGCCGCTGATCGCCCAATTGCAGGAGCGCTACGGGGCCGCCGTCGAAGTCACCTATCGGCAGCGCGAACCCGGGGCGATCGTGATCGATTTCGTCAAGCGCCAACCCGATCAGCAATGATCGTCAGCCAGCAAGCTGCCACTGCGCAATACCGTCATTCCGGGGCTGCCCGCCAGGGCAGAACCCGGAATCCAGGAGGGCTTTCGGACGTGTCTTCTGGATTCCGGGTTCCGCTACGCGGCCCCGGAATGACAAGCTGAGGTTCGTTGATAATAAGGAGCGTCAATGACGAGACGGCAGCAGATAAGCGCTTGGTGAACTCGGCAAAGGCCGGCAGCGACCGGCACGCGATCGAGACCGGCGATGCGCCGCCCACGAACCGGCTGCCGAAGCTGCCGTTCGCTGCCCGGCCGTTCTGGCTCGTCGGTTTCCGGCCCTTCTTTAGTCTCGCCTGCCTCGCCGGGGCGGCCCTGCCGGTACTCTGGGCGCTGGTCTATGGCGGGGTGATCGCCGGTCCGAAGATCTCGTTCGCTGCCGTCCAGTGGCATGCCCATGAAATGCTGTTCGGTTTCGGCTGGGCGGTATTGGGCGGATTCCTGCTCACCGCGACCAAGAACTGGGTGCAGGTGCGCGGCTACCACGGCGCCGCGCTGATGTTCCTGGCGGCGGCCTGGCTGTTCGAGCGCTTCGGCATGTGGTTCCAGGATGCCTGGCCGCCGCTGCTCTTCCTGCTGTCCAACTGGCTGTTCCTGGTCGCCATCGTCGCGCTGCTGCTGCGCACCCTGATCCGCCACCGCCGCCAGGACAGTTTTCGCGACAACATCATTTTCATTGTGGCGTTGCCGCTCTTTGCGGTCGCCAAATACCTGCTGCTTAGCCCCGACCATTTCCAGGCCGGCGCGGGCATGGCGCTCGGATTGTTTCGGCTGGCGTTCTTGCTGATGCTGGAGCGCACCCTGACGCAATTCATGAAGGGCGTCTTCCAGGTTTCGATCCTGCGCCACCCGGGTCTCGACATGCCGATCAAACTGAGCGCTGCGGCGCTGGTATTCGGCAGCCTGATGCCGGCGTGGCCCGCCGCCAGCCTTAACCTAATGCTCGCGGCGCTGATGCTGGTCCGCTTCGCCTTCTGGAGCCCGCATCGGGCCATGCGCCGGCTCGAAATCGCGGTCATGTATCTGGGTTACCTGGCGATCGTCGCCCAGTTGCTGCTCGACGCCGCCGACCGCCTCGCCCGCCCGGCCTGGATCGGCGCCGTGCCGGTGCATGTCTTCGCCTTCGGCGTGATCGGCCTGGTCGTTCCGGCCATGATGGTGCGCATCGCCAAGGGGCATACCGGCCGCAAGGTGGTCTTCGAGCCGTGGGACAAGGCCGTCCTCTACACCATGCTGCTCGCCGTCGCGCTGCGCATCGTCGCGCCGCAGCTGAATCCCGGCGCCTATGACGTATGGATCAATCTGGCGGCCGCCTGCTGGTGCGCCGCCTTTTCGATCCTGGGCTGGCGATATATTCCCTTCCTGCTGCGCCCGCGCGTCGATGGCAAGGCGCACTGAGCAGGGCAGGGCGAACGTTGCGCCGGCGCCTCGCCGGCCGCCTCGAAAACGGCGTGGCCGGGGTGTTTAGCGGCTATCATCGCGGCACCATGACCGAAGCCGCGCCAGCCTTGCCCATGCCCGACGCCGACGCCGTCCGCGACATCCTGCGCACGGTGGTCGACCCCGAACTGGGTGCCAACATCGTTGATCTCGGCCTAGTCTATCGCATCGACATCACGCCGGGGCAGCTCGTCGTGGAAATGACGATGACATCGCCGGCCTGTCCGCTGGGCGGGATGATCGTCGACGAGGTCAATGCCGCGCTCGCTGCGGCCTTATCGCCGGACTGGCGCTCCGAAGTGCGCCTGGTCTGGGAACCGGCGTGGGATCCGTCGATGATGAGCGAGCGGACCAAACTCGAATTCGGCTGGTAATGCGCCGCAGCGCGCCACGCATCGCGTGCGGCCCCGTCATGCGCCCGCAACGGATGCGCCGATCTGCCGTCATTCCGGGGCCGCGAAGCGGAACCCGGAATCCAGACAACAGGTCCGCAAGCCTCCTGGATTCCGGGTTCTGCCCTGATGGGCAGCCCCGGAATGACGAAAGTCCCAAGTGACCGGCTGCTGGCTGACGATCATGCCTAATGAGGTTCGCCGATGAACGATCTGCGGCCCGCGGCCCGTGTGCCTTTGTTGGTCCTGGGCATGGCCTCGCTGCTGGTCGGCGTGCTTGCCGGGCTGGCGCGTCTCGGTTGGGCCGTTCCCGTCTTTTTTGCCGGCTCGGCCGGTTGGCATGGGGTGCTGATGATTTCGACCTTCTTCGGCACCGTCATCAGCCTCGAAAGGGCAGTGGCATTAGGGCGTGCCTGGGCCTATGCCGCCCCGGCGGCGGCCGGGCTGGGCGGCTTGGCGCTGATGGCCGGCGCACCGCCGGCGGCAGCGCAGGCGCTCTGCATTCTGGCGGCGTCGATCCTGGTCGGCGGCAACCTCCAGCTATTACGCCGCCAGACGGCGTCCTTCATCGTCGTGCTGCTGATCGGCGCGTCGTGCTGGCTGATCGGCGGCCTCGGCTGGTGGGCCACCGGCGAGATTTCCGTCGCCGTGCCATGGTGGCTCGCCTTCCTGGTGCTGACGATCGCCGGCGAGCGCCTCGAACTGACGCGCCTGTTCCCCACACCCGCCGTCGCCAAGGTTCTGTTCTTTGCCATCGTCATAGACATGATCGGCGGCGCCGCTTTGAGTTTCCGCCTGGAACAGACCGGGCTCGAATTCTTTGCCGGCGGCCTGCTGGCCCTGGCGGCCTGGCTGCTACGCTATGACATCGCCCGGCGCAATGCCCGACAGCGCGGCCTGACGCGCTTCATCGCCATCTGCCTGATGTCCGGCTACGCCTGGCTCGCTGTTGCCGGAACGCTCGGTCTTGGCGGGGCATTTGTTCCCGGCGGTCCGCTGCGCGATGCGGCACTCCACGCCGTCGGGCTCGGCTTCGTCTTTTCGATGGTGTTCGGTCACGCGCCGATCATCTTTCCCGCCATCACGCGCGTGAAAATCCCCTACCACCCGGCGTTCTACCTGCCCCTGTTGCTGCTGCACGTCTCGCTGTTGCTGCGGGTCGGCGGCGGCATCGGCGAGGCGCTCGCCTGGCGCCAGCAGGGCGGATTGCTCAACGCCATCGCCCTGCTGTTCTTCATCGCCACCCTGGTCGCCAGCATCGTCCGCGGCCGGTAGGTTGACGCTGGGAGCAGGGCGGTCGCTGCGAGCTTGAAGGCGAGCGACGCCAGTCGTGATCGGATGGCCGCACTGCAATCGGACAACAGTACGAGCGCATGGTCGGCAGCGACAATCAGGTCAATGCTGCGTAGGACCGATCCTACAGATACCGGCGGGAATGGGTGGCGCACTGCCAATCGGTCGGCAGCGGCGAGCAGGCCCTGATCTACCTCGGTCGTTACCGCTACCGCGGCGTCATTCGCGAACAGGACATCCTCGCCTGCGAGGCCGGCCGGGTGAGCTCCCGCTATCGCAATGCCGACACGGGCCAGCGGGAAAGGCGCTCGCTGGCCGGCGCCGATTTCCTCTGGCTGATTTCCGGGGCAAATCCAAAAAAGATATTTTCAGAGGGGCGCCCGGCGCGCCGGCCCGGGCTCGTCCGACAACCGGATCAGATCGCGGCTGCGCACGATCTATCCCGATTCATTGGGCGGCTCTTACTCGTAGTGGGTCCACATTCGCAACACACGAACGACCCGTTCCTTGGTGAAGACCTCATAGACAAGACGATGTTGAATATTGATGCGTCGCGAATACGCGCCAGCCAAGTCGCCGACGAGTTTCTCGTACGGAGGTGGGTTTTGAAACGGATCGGCAGCAAGAACAGCCAAGAGTTCTTGTGCTTTGGTCTTCAGGCCCGCGGTTGCCAGTTTCTTCGCATCCTTCTGCGCATGCTTCGAATAGACCAACCGCCCACTCACCATTTAAGCTCCTTGGCACTCTTGCCGAGAGGCTCGGCCATTCCCTGCTTGATGGATTCGCGCATGCCCGGAACGGAGAGTAGGTATAGCGTTTCTTGGATCGCGGCCCAATCTTCGGCTGATAGAAGAACCGCGCTCGTTCGCTTGCCAGCAATGTGGATTGGCTGATGTGACTCAGCGGCTTGATCAATGAGACGATAAAGGTTGGCGCGTGCTTCGCTCGCGGTAAGGGTAGCCATGTTCGTTCTCCTTGCAGGGAAGATAGCATGGTACGCATTAACGTACGTATCGTCAACCCGCGCTTTGAACGACCCAACGTGGCCGTTCAGTGGCCGACGAGGTTGATGCGCAGATGCGCAATTTGCGCATGGAAATTGTGTGACGACCGGGGAGGTCTACTGCAACGGCGAGCGTGCGCCCGGCACGGGCGCGATGTGATTGGGTGGAAGTCCCCCTTGGCAGTACCGACATGTAACGATAATCGATAAGGGACCAGGGTCGAAATAAATTACGACACTGGTAAAACAACGTGGCCCCTTTGACCCCTGAATCAAAGGGGCCAAGCGCCAACGGCGCTACCTCTAGCTCTTGGCATCCCCTGTCTTCCGTTTCAAGACATGCCGTTGCCGCAACAAAAAAGGCAGCACGTCGTTCCGGCGAAAGCCGGAACCCAGAATCGGCGCGTCGTTCTGGACACCGGCTTGCGCCGGTGTGACAGGGTTCAGTCGGCCGAAAACCCGGCGTTGTATCCATCAACATGGCTTAAGGTGGTGCCATTGGAGTCTGGCCCCTGACCCTCCTTTGACCCTGCCCGGTGCGGAACCACATGCCGGGTGGTGTGGGGAGGGTCGGCTAAAAGCCGGTACTTACCCGATTAGCGGCCACGGGTGCGGCCGACCCAATAGCCGGGACGGCGCGCATGATGCGAAACGGCGAAGATGACTATGCCATCGCCCTCTGGGCGATAGAAAAGCGAGAAGGGAAAACTCTTGAGAATTACTCGGCGAGTGTTCGCAATTGATGGTGAGCCAGCGAGTGGAAAAGCGACTGCCCGTGCGGCCGCTTCCTCGACAGCGGCGGTAAAGCGAGAACCAATGCCCGGTTGTGCCTCGTTGTAGAAAACAACCTCCGCAAGAAACTCTTGGCGTGCTCCTGCGACAAAACGCGCTCGTTTCACCGGGCGAGGTGCCGCGCTTCGGCAAACACGTCTTCGGCCGAATAGGTCTGTACCTCACCTCTGTCATAGGCAGCAACGCGACTTTCAATTTCCCGCTTCCACTCGGTCTCGATTTCAGACATAGGCGTGACATGAAGGGACTCAAGAAGTACTTCCGCAAGATGAGCACGCTCGTCTGGTGAAAGCGTGCGCGCTTGCTGCTCCAACTCGGCAAGTAGGGCGGACATGGCGGTTACTCCGTGATTGTGACTGAGCCATTTTACGCGGAGGGCGCCATATTGTCAGGGCGGAAAATCTCGTGACCGCTAACGTGGAGGTCACCGGTGCTGCGCGGCTTTAGCGCGCAGCGTTCGGTGGACGCAGGAGTGCGCCCAGCATGGGCGCGATGTGATGGGGTGGAAGTCCCCTGTGGGAAGTACCCACATGGATTCATCATGAAGCCACGATAACAACTGGCCGAAGGCAAGGGCAAGTCCGCGAGGACTTGTCCGGAGGGTGAAGGCGGGGTTTGCAAGAGCAAACTGCTTTGCTCTTGCCCACCTGAACGCCGCGAGCTCTGCGAGTGGCCGGGACGGCGGAGCACAAACGTGCGAGGCGACGGACAAGGGGTATCAAAGGGGCAGGCGCGAATTGATTTCGGCAGCCACGATCACAATCCCAGTTCTCCTTGCCCTGCATCGTCCGCGGCGGATGGATCGTGCCGAATTCGCGGCCGGCCGCGCGGCCTGGCTTGCCGTTTCTGTCCGGTCATGGCTTCGATCTTCGCATAAAAGCGTGAATTGCCCAGCGGCTGATTCTGATTCAAGGCCAGCCGGAGGTCGTCGATGTCCTGGCGATCCAGTTGTGCACCGAACAGGTCGCGGTAAGCCGCTTGCCGTGCCGCGTCGTTGCGGCCCAGCGCCCGATACAGCGGGTGCGGCGTCAGGCAGGGATTGGCCTGGCCCAGGGCGTTGCGCCGATAGCTGGTCCAGCGGTAATGGGCGGGATCATCGACCAGGGCGGCGCGCACCGGGTTGAGTTCGATATAGCGCTGGCAACTCAGCAGACAGGTTTCGGCCTGGATCAGCGAGGACTTGTAGCGGCTGTCCCACAGGGTGCCGGTACGCCGGTAGGTGGTGTTGATGTACTGCACATAGCGCCGCCCCAGCGCAATGACGAGCCGCGGGATGGCTTGCGCCTGTGCCGGCGTGATCAGCAGATGGACGTGGTTGGTCATCAGGGCGTAGGCGTGAAGGGCGCATC
>WNGH01002201.1_pt1 | contig 18396 bp, 19 predicted proteins | sample 5400631 | NCBI WGS metagenome assembly WNGH01 (sample SAMN13153373, study PRJNA577476) | soil metagenome | isolation source: 115 cm soil or saprolite under Garry oak tree replicate 1 | place: USA:California | collected 2016-06-15
ACGACGCACAGCCATTCCCCGGCCTCCAGCGCGCGATGGCCGCTCGGATAGTCGAATCCCTCGATGACGCACAGCGGCGGCCCGCCGGCATGCTCCACGACTTCCGGAGCGTTGCCCGGGACGCAAGCGAGCGGCGGCTCATGACCCGCATTGCAGAAGGCGAGGCCGCCGGTGCGCGTGTCGAGGATGCCGGCGAAGGCGGTGACGAACAGCGACTCGGGATTGTCGCGGCTGATCTCGGCGCCGGCGCGCACCAGGATCGCGCCGGGATCGAGATTCTCCGCCCGCAACGCGATGCTCTTGAGCAGCGATTTTGAAAGCGCCATGAACAGGCTCGCGGGCAGGCCCTTCCCCGATACGTCGGCCACGACGAAGAACAGGCGATGCTGGTCGACCATGAAGCAGTCGTAGAAATCGCCGCCGACAGTGCGCGCCGGCTCGAGCAATGCATCCAGCGCGAAGCGCGCCTCGCCGGCGAACAGCGAGCGCGGCGCCGGCAGCAGCCCCATCTGGATGCGCCGCGCCGCTTCGAGCTCTCCGGCAACCCGGGCCTGCGCCTCGCGCAGCAGGCGGCGCTGCCGGTCCGCCTAGGCGAATGTCGCCGCGAACAGGGCGCCGAACACGGCGATCGCACCCAGGCTAGGAGCGGCGACGTTCAGGAGCAGCCCGGCCTTGAAGGCAATCAGGCCGCCTGCGGCGAAAACAAGCAGCGTCGCCCCGAGCAGCAGGCTCGAGAGCCAGGCGCGCGCCACCGGCACCAACCCGATGAGCAGCAGGCCGGCGAGCGCAAGCAACGCCGCTTCGATCCAGACGGCGGCGGTCGGCCGCCGCAGATAGCTGCCGTCGAAGATCTGCTCCAGGATCTGGGCGTGCACCTCGACCCCGGGAATACGCTCGCCAAGCGGGGTCGCCTGGAAGTCGAGCAAGCCAAGCCCCGACACGCCGATGAGCACCAGCTTGTCCCGAAACAGCTCGGGCGACGCTTTTCCCGAGAGCACGTCCTCCGCCGAAACGAAGCGCTCGGCGTCGTGCGGGCCGAAGTGGAGCTGAAACGTGCCGTCCGACTGCAGCGGTATTACGGCGCTGCCGACAGTCAGGGCGACGTTTTCGCCGCCGCGATCGTCGATCCGCAAGGCGGCAGCGCCCGCAGTTGACCCCAAGGCGATCCTTACCATCTCGACCGACAGCGCCGGAACGATGACCTGGCCTATGCGCGCCACCAGCGGCACGCGCCGGATGACCCGGTCGGCCGAGTCGGCGCTGATCAGCCCGCGGCCCGCCGCGGCGCGATTGATCTCGGAGCGGCTCTGCAGGTGGCCGTCGAAGCGCCGCAACGGCAACTCGCGCTTGCCCGACAGGCGCACCGGCACGGCCTGCGGCGGAAACGGGTAGCGCCGGTCGCGGAATTCAAGCCCGGCGATCCCCAGCACCACCTTGCTGCCTTGCACCGCCTGCGCAAGCTGGCCATCCGCGCCCGCGACCGAGCGGTCCGGCTCGATGAAAAGCAGATCGACGCCGATGGCGGCGGGACCGGCCTGGCCGATGCCGCGGATGAGATCGGCAACGATTGTGCGCGGCCACGGCCACTGCCCGCGGGCGTCGAGCGCGCGCTCGTCGATCGCCACGATGACCGCTGGGGCGCTGGAGCGCTCCCGGGGCATCAGCTTCTGGTAGCCGTCGAACAGCGCGTCGCGCAGCGCGGCGACCGGTGCCGGCTCGAGCCCGACCAGCACCAGGCAGACGATCAGCAGCCCGGTGCCGACCGCGCGCGGGCCCGACACGAACCTCAGAGGTCGATCTCCAGGCCGTCGTGGGCCGCGGAAATCCGCAACGGATGCGGCCGCAGCTGCGCGCTGCGGGTCAGCTCTTCCAGGCGGCGCGCGTCCCTGAGAATGCCTTCGATCGTAGCGTCATTGTTCGCCGGCTCGTGATGGAACAGCACCAGGTGCTTCACCTGCGCCATCTGGCAGAGCTCAACCCCGATGATGTTGCTCGAATGGCCCCAGTCTGCCTTGACCGAGACCGCCTCCGCGAGCGAATACATCGCGTCAAATACCACCAGGTCGGCGTTGCGGAAGAAAGCCACGAAGCTGGAGGTCTCCGCCGGGTCTTCCAGCTTGTGCTCGGAGTCGGTGCTGTACACCACGCTCTTGCCATCGGCCTCGAACCGGTAGCCGAACGAGTCGCCCGAATGGCGCTGCAGCTTGGGCGTCACTTTCACGCCGCTGACCTCCCGCGTCTGGCCGGGGGAGAGCTTTACGAACTCGATGCGCGCGCTGAGCTGGTTGAAAGCCACCGGAAAGCATGGCGGCGACTGCTGCAGACGGAAAGCATGCTCCAGCACGCCGTGGCAGCCGTGGATGCGGAGCAGGGTGCCGGGCACATAGGCGGGTCCGAAAAACGGAAACCCCATGATGTGGTCCCAGTGCACGTGCGACATGAACACGTTCACCGTCGTCGGCCGCCCGCCCTGGCGCGCGAGCACATGCGCGCCGAACGGCCGCGCCCCGCTGCCCATGTCGCAGACGAAATATTCGTCGTGCCCGGTCACCAGCTCGACGCACGAGGTATGGCCGCCGAAGGTGTGCGTCACCGAGAACGGCAGCGATTCCTGCGCGAAGGCATGCGCTTCGCCGAACGAATCGAAGCGCCGGCCCGAGGCGGCGACCAGCGCCTGCGCCAGCTTGTCGCGGATGTCGGCGGGTGTGAGCGCGACCGGGATCGAGCCGCGCGTCCCCCAGAACCGTAAGCGCATGCTTCTAGCCGCGATCGAAGGCTTCCGCCGCCTGCGCCGAGATCGAAGCAAACGCCTCGCGCAGCGTGGGGAACACCTCGAATACCAGGTTGAAGCGGCTGATATGAAAAATCTCGGCGACGACCGGCTGCATCGCGGCGACCATGACCCGCCCTTTGCGCACGCCCGCTTCCTTGGCGGCGAGCATCAGGCAGCGCAGCCCGGCGCTCGAGACATATTCCAGCCCGGACAGGTCGAGCACCAGCGGCTGGCGGTCGCGCATGCAGGCTTCGAGATGCGGCGCGAGGTCGGCGCGAAACGCCTCGCAGTTGTCGTGGTCCAGGCGCCCTTTGGGGGCGACGCAGCGCGCCGGGCCGTAGTTTCGGTGGGGCAGAGGCATTTGTTGTCGTAGTTTGGCAGTATTCTAGAGTGCCGGTGGAAAAACGGAAGCAACCCGAGCTCCGCCCCCAGCGCGCCGCGCGGTGGCTGTATGACGCCCATGCCCGCCGCGAGCGCTTCGGGCCGCTGCCCGCCGAGTTCGCGCCGCGCTCCAGCGACGAGGCTTACGGCATTCAGGACGCCTTCGTCGCCCTGCGCTCGGAGAAGCTGGGCGCGATCGCCGGCTACAAGATCGCTTTGTCCACCGCAGCGATGCGGCAATTCGTCGGCGTCGATGCGCCGCAGGCCGGCGTGATGCTCGGCAACACGATCCGGCGCACGCCGGCCAGGGTGCGGGCGGCGGATTACGTCCATCTGATAGTCGAGTTCGAGGTCGCGGTCGAGATCGGCGAGGACCTGCCGGCCGCCGACGCGCCGTTCTTCCGCGAGCGCGTCGCGCGGGCCGTCGGCGCGGTCATGCCGGCCATCGAACTGGCGGACGATCGCGGCGCGGACTATGCCCGGCTCGCGCGCCATCCGCTCGAGCTTATCTGCGACAACGCGTGGAACGAGGGCGCCGTGCTCGGCCAGCCCATCAAGGAATGGAAGGGCGTCGATCTTGCCGCGGTGCGAGGCGTGGCGAGCGTCAACGGGCGCGAGATCGGCGAGGGCAGGGGAGCGGACGCGATGGGGCATCCGTTCGACGCGGTCGCGTGGATCGCCGACCATCTGGCATCCGGCGGCCGCGGCTTGCTGCGGGGCGACGTGGTGATTACCGGCAGCCTGGTTCGCACCCAACCTGGAAAACCGGGCGACCTGGTGAGGTTTTCCCTAGACGGGCTTGGCGCCGTCGAGCTGCGAATCGAGTAGCCGCCTCAGCTCCGCCTTCTGGATCTTTCCCATCGCGTTCTTGGGCAGCCGGTCGACGAACAGGACCCGGCGCGGATGCTTGTAGCGGGCAAGCCGGTTCTCGAAGAGCTTGACCAGGTCTGTCTCGAGCAGCGTCGAGCCGGGCTTCATCACGACGACGGCGCAGGCGGCTTCGCCCCATTTCGCGTCCTGCACGCCGACGACCGCGGCTTCGGCGATCGCCGGGCAGTCGGCGAGCACGTTCTCGAGCTCGGCGGGATGAACGTTCTCGCCGCCGGAGATGATCACGTCCTTCGAGCGCCCGACGATCCAAAAATAGCCCTCCTCGTCGATTCGCGCCAGATCTCCGCTCCTGAACCAGCCATCCTCCGTCAGGCCCGAGCCGTCCTTCCTGCCGTTATGCCAGTAGCCGCGCATGAGCGCCGGACCCTTGACCCAGATCTCTCCTTCGACCAGCTTTACCTCGCTATGCGGCACCGGCTTGCCGGCGCTGCCCGGCTTGCGCATGGCGTCCTCTTTGCGCAAAGCGACGGCGATTGGCGCGGTTTCGGTGGCGCCGTAGATCTGGCCCACCGGCACGCCGCGCTCGTGAAAGGCGCGAATGAGGGAATCGGGCACGACCATCGAGCCGCAATTCAGGAGCCGCAGGCTGGAAAGATCGGCCGCAGCCCACGCCGGGTGCGATATCACGGCGTTCATCGTCGCCGGCACCAGCAGGCTGAGCGTCGGCCGGCGCTTCGCCGCGTCGCCGAGCCACGCCGCCGGCTCGAAGCGCTTGTGCAGCGTGACCGTTGCCCCGGCGAGCAGGGCGGGCAGCGTCTGGATGTTCAAGCCACCGACATGAAACATGGGCAGCGCTGTGAGCACATGATCCGACGGCTGTAGATCGTGCGCATGGAAGGAATTGAACGCATTCCATACCAGCGCCGCCTGCGTCAGCACCGCCCCCTTGGGCTTGCCCGTGGTCCCCGAGGTGTAGACGATCAGTGCGTCGTCGGTTTCTTCGCCGGGAAATTCAGCTTTACCGGTTTCGACCGCGAGTCTGCCGAACGGAACATCCAGCTGGGAAGCGCGCTGCTCGAACTCGGGATCGCAAAAAACGAGCTCCGGCGAGCAGTCGGCGATGATTTCCCGGTGTTCCGCGACGGTCAGCCGCCAGTTGAGCGGCACGAGGATCGCGCCGAGCCGCGCCAGCGCGAACAGCAGAACCAGCATCTGCGGATTGTTGTAGCCGAGCCAGGCGACCCGATCGCCTTTCTTCACCGGCAGGGAGTTTGCCGTGCTCTCGACCTGGATCAGGAGCTCCGCGTAGGTGAAATCCTTCCCTTCGAAATGAATCGCCGCCTTGGAAGGCGAGCGCGCCGCCCAGTACTCGATGAAGCGCGAGAGATTCATCAATCGTCGGTTTCGCCCGGCTCGTAGAGCGCCTCGCGGCCGATGCGGTCGAGACACAGCTCGGCGGTCCAGGGCAGCATCAGGGAGCCGCAACGCGAGTCGCGATACATGCGCTCGAGCGGCAGGGACTTGAGCATCGACTGGCCGCCGCAGGTGCGGATGGCGAGGCGACAGATGTCGTTCGAATTTTCCATGATCGTATACTGCGTCGCGTAAGCGCGCAGCCGTGCATCCTTCGGCGGATCGACGCGGGCATCCTCGAGCATTCTCAGGAACAGTGCCCGCGTCTGCTCGAGCTTTACCCACATCTCGGCGACCGCGATCTGCTTCGTCGGGTACATGCGTCGCTTGACCGGCGGCACCCCTTCAATTTCTCCTCTTAAATAACTGACGGTAAATTCATACGCCGCAATCGCGATGCCGAGATAGGTGGGGGATAGCGTGGTGAACATATGCGGCCAGCGGCTCGCCGCCTGAAAGTAAACGCCGCGCGGCATCATCTGCGCCTCGTCGGGCACGAAGACGTCCTTGAACAGCAGCGTTCTCGACACGGTGCCGCGCATGCCGAGGGGATCCCAGTCGCCGACCACGCTCAGCCCCGCGGCCTCGCCGGGCACCGCCATGTAAAGGGTGTCGCGCATGGAAAGCTCGGGCTTGGCCTCGGTGCACAGCACGCCGTAGTAGTGGGCCGCCCCGGAGAGCGAGGCGAAAATCTTCTTGCCGTTGATGCGCCAGCCGCCCTCGACGCGCGCCGCGGTAGTGCCGAAAGGCGCCAGCCCGGCGGCGGCCGCGCCGCCTTCGGAAAAGGGCTGGGCATAGATCGCCCCGTGTTTCACGATTCTTTGAAAGTGCACGGCGCGATGCTTGTCGTGTTCCGCGCGTTGCGCCGCGGTCATTTCGAGATCGTCCGCCAGCGCGCCGGGCCACAGCGTCGAGCAGGCGTGCATGTTGAAGGTGAGGGCGGTGGCGCCGCAGTACTTGCCAAGGATCGCCGACACCAGCGAATAGGTCTTGAAGTCGGCGCCGCGGCCGCCGAATTTCTCCGGCACGCACAGGCCGAGGAACCCGGCCTCGCGCAGCTCGGCATAGTTCTCGTGCGGGAAGCTCGCCTCCTGGTCGTAGCGCGCGGCGCGCTTGGCGAAACCCGCGCCGAGCGCCTCTGCCTTATCGATCAAATCCCTCTGTTCGGGGGTGAGGGAATATCCGCAGCCGGCCACCGAATAGCGCGCATCGCTCATAGCTTGTGCCGTCTGAGAAAGCTCTCCAGCACGCCATTGAATGCATCGGGCTGATCCATCGGACCGAGGTGGCCGCAGCCCCTGAGCACCACGAACTCCGTGCCGTGGATCTCCTTCGCCATGCGCTGCATGACCTCGGGGGGCGCGGTCTTGTCGTCGCTGCCCGCGATCAGCAGCGCGGGAACCGAAATGCTTTTCAGAATCCTTCTGCCGTCGAAGGTGGTGAGGAGCTGCACCGCCTTGCGGTAGGTCGCGGGGGCGATGCCGGCCATGACCGCCTGCGCGTGGGCCAGTCCCGCGGCGCTGGAGATCTCTCCGCGCATCGTCGGCATCAGCTGCGCCGCGAGCTCGGCCATGGATTTTCCCTGGTCGAGCGCGCCGGCCCGGGCGGCGATGAACTGGCGCGCGAATTCGCTGCCGCGATCGCCGAACCCCGGACTGGTGAAACCGAGGACCAGGGCTCTTATCAGTTGCGGAAAGCGGGCATAAGCCTCCTGCGCCACGAACCCGCCCATGCTGTGCCCGACGAGCACCACGGGCTCGCCGCCGAGCGATTCGATCAGGCGCTTCAGGGCGGCCGAAACTTGCTCGAAGTCGTAGGGCTCGACGATCGGGCTGTGGCCGTAGCCGGGCTGGTCCCAGGCGTGCGCAACAAAGCCGCGCTCGGCAAAGTACGGCAGCTGATGGTCCCAGGCGTGATGGCCGCCGCCGAGTCCGTGAAGGAACAGGAGGTGGGTCACCCGGCCAGCTTCCCGTCGCGCACGATCAGCCTTTCGTCTACCGCAAGCGTGCAGCCGCGCAGCGGCAGGTCGAAGTGGCCGAGCGTGTGCCGCTGCGCCACTTCGTTCGCCCCGGTGGAGTACAGGAAGTTCCCCGCGAAGGCGCGCTGCTCGGTGCCGTTCACGTCGCGCCGGTCGTACATCGCGAGCGCCTCCCAGCGCGCGCGCCGGTTCATGCCCCAGCCGACATGCGAAACGGCATAAGCCTCGCGCTCGCCCCAGGCGGCGAAATACTCGCGCATCAGCTCGGCGTCGAGGCCCGTTCCGTCGATCGCCGTGACGTAGTCCGACTCGACCTTCAGGCGGACCGGCGACTCGAGATAGCGCTTGAACGTCAGGTTGATGTCGCCCGGCGCCAGTGCCAGCGTGCCGTCGACGCTCCGCGGCGCGGGAAACGCGAGGCACAGGCCGCCGGGCCAGTGCGAGAGCGTGCCGGGCTTCTCCGTATAGCCCCATACGCCGCCGACGCGCGCACCTTCGAGGCGGACGCCGAGATTGGTGCCGGCAGGGGAGGTGACCTTCAGCAGCTTTCCCTCGCGCAGCAGGCGCATCCCCGCCCTCACCCGCTGCTCGTCGGCGGGGGAGGGAACCAGGCGCTCGAGCACCTCCGGATGCTCGTTGGAGATGTACAGCACACGCGCTCCGCCCTTCAGGATCTGCGGCAGCTCGGCTGCATGCATGAGGCCTTCGAGCGTGCAATCCGCGACGAAAGGCGACGCTGCGAGCGTACCGACCGCCTGAGGCAGGTTCTGAAGCACAGTGGAAGCACCGGTCGAGCGGATCGGCACCGGCGCCGTTTGGCGCGATGTCGGTACGATGACGTGGAAAGGCCTGGCGCCGAGCCGGTCCAGCGCGAGCTCGGCAAGGTGAACGTTAAGACTGCGCGACTGGCTCTCGGAGAGGATGGCGCAGGCTTCGTCCCGCGCCACCTTGCAGAGCGCGAAGACCTCGGCAAAGAGGTCGATCCACTTCCCCTCGATGCGGTCCGAAAGCATGGCGCATTGTATGTAGAATGTGCTTCAAATGATTGTTTTCGATCTGCTTTGCGCCGCCGGACATCCCTTCGAGGGGTGGTTCGGCTCGGCCAAGGACTTTGCCTCCCAGAAGGAGCGGCATTTGCTTGCCTGCCCAACATGCGGCTCGGCCAAGGTGAAACGAGTCCCATCGGCCACGCGTGCAAACCTAGGGGCAGTCGAGCCTAAGCCCGCCCAAGCGCCAAAGGCGGCTCCGGAAGCCCCCGCGAAGACACCCGACATGGAAGGGAAGGATCCCTTCGCGATCGCCCAGATGCTGTACTCGCGGATGCTCGACGACCTTCTGACCAAGACCGAGGACGTCGGCAGGGATTTCCCGGTCGAAGCGAGGCGGATCTACTATCGGGAAACCCCGGAGCGTGCCATCCGGGGCCAAGCGACCCAGCAAGAGCATGACGACCTAGTCGACGAAGGCGTCCCCGTCGCGCGCCTGCCGCTGCCTCCTAGCCGCCTCAACTAGCTCCGTCCGGAGCAACTTATCCAGTTGTTCGGCGTGTCTCTTTGCTTGGCGCCTCTTTATATATTGTACAATGTGTATTATGTCAAATTAGAATTCAGCCTGTTCCCCCAGAGCTTAAGGAAGGACTTAACGGCTCACGTACACTTGGGCTTGTACCTGCAGTAGCCCCCCCCCCTTTACCCGCAGTTACCCCGGCGTACCATGTAGCGGTGTTGCCGGCCAAGAAAAAGCTACTAATCGACACAAACGTATGGTTAGAACTCGTCCGGGACTTCCGCCTTGGGCATCTGCTAGCAATCCTAGAGAAAATGGTCACGCGGCGGGTGCTGGAACTGATAGTCCCGGAGACTGTACTAGCTGAGTTTGTTTTTTCGCGGGATGACGTAGCAACCAAGACTGTCGCTGACCTGGCATCGCATATCCGCGCCGTGCGCGATGCTCTGCCCCGAATAAAGGTCAACGACAAAACCCTTGCCGTTACCCTGGGCCATCTCTCTGAAGCTGCGCAACGACTACATGTGATCGGGTCAGGAAGCCACATAATCCTAGACCGCATCGAAGCATTACTCAGGCCCCGCGCCCGTCCACACTCAAATCGCGTTTGGCAGGGCGCTGCGCAACGCGCGCGCGAGGGCAAAGCACCATGCCACCACAAACGCAAAAACTCCATCGCTGACGCTCTGATCATTGCCGCATACGCGGAAGAATTAGAGAACCCCGAGAAAGACATGTTCTATGGCTTCGTAACGTTAAACACTGAAGACTTCAGCAAACAACATGCGGACAACAGACTACCTCACGATGACCTCGAGACACTGTTCAACGGAACCAGCTCGCGCTACTTCATAAATCTTCATGACGCTCTAAACGCAATAGATGCGACTGTGGTCGCAGAAATGACATTGACGCTCGACCCCACCGTAAAAGATGCTCTCTACTCTTATGCCGAGACACTGAACGAGAAAAAATCAATAGTGCCGCGCATGCTGGCGAGTATGCCTATAGGAACAAAGAACGCCGCAAACCTACAAGTCATGGATCTCGTAGAACACTGCCAACTGCGAGCACAAACAAGAAGCCCCGCAACGGTCCGTCAGGATGTGCATTACATCAAACAAGCCTTCAAACATATAGCCAAGACAAATCCGAACATAACACTCGCCGTTTTCGCAGCAGCGCAGCCGGTACTGACAAAGTTAGCACTAGTGGGTCCATCAACAGAACGTCACGATACGCGCGTAAGCGATGGCGACATTGAACGGCTCCTAACATATCTAGAGACGCCGCCGAAAATTAACGCAAAGAACATCATAGGCGCAGCCGAAATAGTGCGCTTTACACTCGCCTGCCCGATTCGAATAGGCGAGGTTTGCAAATTAAAGTGGAAGCATCTCAATACAGAGAAACACACCTGCGAGGTGCACGGTCGCGGCGGCACTGGGAGGCAAAGCCGACAACCTTTCCATCTGCACTTAAGCGACGATGCGTGGGCAATAATACAGCGACAAACCACAAAAAATAGAACCGAAGAAATCTTCCCATACATCTCGACGTCCACCAGCGCGAAAATAAACCTCGCACTGAAGCACCTCGCCATTGAAGGCGTGAGCTTGGACGACATACGCAACGAAGGCGAAGTACGAATGCATCTTGCGGGCGTTAAAGTTGAGCTAATAAAAGCGATGACAGGCCGAAAAAACGTAAACCCCCTCCTCGAAAAACTAACTGCAGTGACACAGCAAGAACTCGACAAACTATTGTGATGAAACGCCGTCACCTGGCTAGGTTCGCTGCGCTGCACGTAGTCGTTCCGGGGATACCCAGCTACCCTACTTAGGCATTTAATAGCGCCCTTCTTCCGGAGGTCCGTGTGCGCGCCAAGCAACCTCAGAGTTCCCAGCATCGGTTCCACGTCTTTCATCCGATGAACACGGCGGGCACCACTTGGCTCCGCGAGTCGGATCTCGTGTTCATCAAGAAGCGGCCGTACGCCGTTATCGCGACCGATCGCGAGATTCTTGTCGAGCTCAACCCGAAGATGCTCAAGCACGACCGGCCGAACGATCCTAACTATCGCTATGAAGGCGAAATTCCTGATCCACGAGGCTCGTAATTGCCAGTTTCGTCAGTAAGTTGTAGTCCTGAGCTAACAAACAACCTCAAGTCTCGCCTGGCATCCCGGCGAGCATTTCCGCAGCGAATAGCCGCCCATTGAGGGGGTGCCGGGCCAACGCCCGGTTGCGCCCCATCTGGCGCGCGAACGCCAGCCAGCCTTTCACGGCAGCCCGAGTCGCTTTGGAGGCCCCGGTTCCGTACTTCTGGGGAATACCGAACCCGGACAAGGCCTGGTCGAGGGCGAATTTCTGCAGCGCCTCGGCGAGCGCTTCGAGCTGCTCGCGGTCATCGACCAGGATCTGGCCCCTCGCCTCGATCGCCTTCAGCAGCCCGTCCAGAGTTTCCGCGCTCGACGCATAGTCGAGCGCTCGCAAAGGAGCGCCGCCGGCATAGGGAAGCCAGCGCGGCGCATCCTTGACCCCCTGCGCCGAGAGCCACTTCAATGCAATGTCGCGCCCTGGGACCGGAACGGGCACGGCCACGCAGCGGCTGCGGATCGTGGGGAGCAGCCGCGCCGGGCGATGCGCCACCAGGATGAACATGGCGCTTGCCGGCGGTTCCTCGAGCCCCTTGAGCAGCGCATTGGCGGCGTTGAGATTCATGTCCTCGGCCGGATGCACGAGCGCGACGCGCTTGCGGCCGCGGTGCGAGCCGATATTCAGGAAATCGGCCAGCGCGCGCACCTGCTCTACCTTGATCACCGTGCTGGGCTTGGCATGGGGTGATGAATCTTCTTCGGACTCAGAGGAAATTTTTGAAAGAGCCTCTGGCTCCAAGCGACGGAAGTCCGGATGGTTGCCGCCGAGAAACCAGCGGCAGCCGTCGCAGGCGCCGCAGGGCCTGCGCGCCGCATCCGCGCTCTCGCAGAGAATCAGCTGCGCGGCGCGTTCGGCGAGCGCCAGCTTGCCGACGCCCCGGGGACCGTGCAGCAGCAGCGCATGGGGCAGCGTTTCGAGCCTGCGCTTGAGCGACTCGAAGACCGGCTCGTTCCAGGGATGCATGGACTCTATTTGAACACCAGATGGCTGGCGAGCGACTTGCGGATCGCCGCCTGCTCGGCGCCCGCATCGATCAGAAAAATGCGCCCGGGCTCCGCCTTGGCGCGCGCCAGATAGGCATTGCGCACCCGCTCGAAGAAGGCGCGATCCTCGCGCTCGAAGCGATCGAGCGCCTTGCCCGAGGCATCGAGACGCTGGCGGGCGACTTCGTAGCTGCAATCGAACAGCAGGGTGCGATCCGGGCGCAGGCCGGGGTGCGCCGCCGCGCCGAGGCGCTCGATGAGCTCCATCGGAACGCCCTTCCCTGCTCCCTGATAAGCCGCGGTGGCGTCGCTGAACCGGTCGCAGACCACCCAGCTCCCCGCCTCGAGCGCCGGGCCGATGACGCGCCGGACGTGATCGGCGCGCGCCGCCAGTAGCAGCAGAGTTTCGGCGATCGGCTCCATCGGCGCCTCGAGGATCGCCTTGCGCAGGCGCTCGGCGAGATCGGTGCCGCCCGGCTCGCGCGTGACGATCACGCGGCGCCCGCCGGCCGCAAGCGTGTCGGCGATGAACCCGACGTGGCTCGACTTGCCGGCGCCGTCCACGCCTTCCAGGGTGATCAGCTTGCCGCGCGCGCTCATCGCTTGAGCTGATACTTGGTCACGGCGCGATTGTGCTCATTGAGGTTGCGCGAAAAGTGGCTCGAGCCGTCGCCGCGCGACACATAGTAGAGCGCGTCGGTCTTCGCCGGGTGCATCGCCGAGCGCAGCGAGGCGCGTCCCGGCATCGCGATCGGGGTCGGCGGCAGCCCGGCGCGCGTGTAGGTGTTGTACGGCCCGTCCTCGAGCAGATGGATTTTCTTCAGGTTGCCGTTGAAGGCGTCGCCCAGGCCGTAGATGACCGTCGGATCGACCTGCAGGCGCATGCCGATCCTCAGGCGGTTGACCAGGACGCCGCCGATCAGGTCGCGCTCGGTCTCGCGTCCGGTCTCCTTTTCGATCAGCGATGCCATGATGAGCGCCTCGTACGGCGATTGATACGGCAGGTTCGGGTCTTTCGCCTCCCAATCGACCTTGAGATGGCGCTGCATGGCGCGGTAGGCGCGGCGCAGCACGGCGACGTCGCTCGACCCCTTGGCGAAAAGATAGGTGTCGGGAAAAAACAAGCCCTCCGGGTGCGCCTCCCTCGCCTGGATGAGCGCGAGCAGCTGCGCGTCCTCCAAGCCCGCCGTGTCGTGCCGCAGGCCGGCGCTGGCGTCGAGCGCGGCGCGGAATTGCGCGAAAGTCCAGCCCTCGATCAGCCGCATCTCGGCCTGCGTGACATGCCCCCGGGTCAGCTTGTCGAGCAGCTCGAGCGGCGTCGCCGGCTCGGCGAGCTCGTAGCTTCCCGCCTTCAGGTCGCGCTCGTGCCTGAGGACGCGGGCAAGCAGCTCGAATTCGCGGCGCCGCACCCGGATGCCGGATTTCTCGAGCTGGCCGACGGCGGCGCGAAATCCGGTCCCCGGAGGAATCTCGAATTCCACCGGCAGCTTCGCCACCTCGAGCGGCGTCATGACGTACCACGCGCCGTAGCCCGCCGCGGCCAGCACGGCGAGAAACACCAGGGTGAGAAAGGATTTCAGAGCGGGCCGCGCTGTAAAATGCGCATTCGAAGATGCGCATCTTACGATGAATTTCGCGCCCCTTACCCGCTACGGCCTGCTCTCGGTGTCCGGCGGCGACGCACGTGATTTCCTTCACGCCCAGCTGACCAACGATATCCAGAATCTGCCGCGCGAGCGCGCCGCCCTCGCCGGCTGGTGCTCGGCGAAAGGGCGCCTGCTGGCGAGCTTTCTGGTCATTCCGCGACCGCAGGGCTTCCTGCTGCAGGCCGCCCGCGACCTGGTGCCGGCGGTGCAAAAACGCCTAGCGATGTTCGTTCTGCGCTCCAAGGTGAAGCTCGCGGACGAAAGCGACAAATGGTTCCAGTTCGGCGTCTGGGGGAATGTTCCCGGGCGCGGAATGCCGCCCCAGCCGATGGGCGTTTCGCAGGAAGAGAATTTCATTGCAATCAAGGTCGGCGAAACGCGTTTCCTGGTGCTCGCAGGCGATAAAGATTTTCTCAAAGGAGAGGCGACCCCGGTTCCCGAGGCGCGCTGGAGTCTGGAAGAAATCCGCGCCGAGCGGCCGCTGATCACCGCCGCGACCCAGGACCAGTTCGTGCCGCAGATGGTGAACCTCGAGAAGCTGGGCGGGATCGATTTCCAGAAAGGCTGCTACCCGGGCCAGGAGATCGTCGCCCGCGCCCAGTATCGCGGCCAGGTCAAGCGGCGCATGGTCCGGCTGCCGGCCCCGGCGGGAGCCGAGCTGCGCCCCGGTCAGGAATTCAAGGGCGGCGTGGTCGTGGACAGCGCGGGCGGCGAGCTGCTCGCCGTGATGCCGGTTTGAACTACTTCGTCTATTACAAGGCGAAACCGGAGGACGCGAAAGCGCTTCGTTTCGCCGTTGAATCGCTTTTCGAGAAAATAGAAAAGCACTGCGGCGTGCGCGGCCGCTGGATGCGCCGCCGGGACGATCCGACCACGTACATGGAAGTCTACGAGGGCGTGCAGGACGAACAGGCCTTCGAGGCGCTGCTTGCGCGCGAGGCACCGCCGCTCGGGCTGGAGCGCAAGATCGAGCGCTTCATTTCTGCGGCAACACCCTCTTGAAGGCATACTTCGACTTGAAATGATCTATCGAGACAAGGCGAGCGGCGCATATGGCGGATAAGGACGACATCAAGGAAGGCAAGGACTTCGGCCTGGGGATCCCCCAGGTGAGCAAGCCCTTCTATCTCAAGGGCGGCGGCGCGCTCGACTGGGGCATGCAGAATCGTCTCGCGCGCATCTTCAATCCGGCCTCGGGCCGCAGCGTGATGCTCGCTTTCGACCACGGCTACTTCCAGGGGCCGACGACGGGGCTCGAGCGCATCGACCTGAGCATCGTGCCCTTGATCCCCTATGCCGACGTGCTGATGTGCACCCGGGGCGCGCTGCGCTCGGTGATTCCGCCCTCCGCGACCAATGCCGTGGTGCTGCGCTGTTCGGGCGGACAGAGCATCCTCACCGAGCTGTCGCGAGAGCTGATCGCGGTGGATATCGACGACGCGATCCGCCTCAACGCCGCCGCGATTACCACGCAGATCTACATCGGCGCGGAGTACGAGCACCAGTCGATCAAGAATCTGGTGCAGCTCATCGACAGCGGCAACCGCTATGGGATCCCCACCATGGCGGTGACGGGAGTCGGCGCCGAGATGAAGCGCGACGAGCGCTATTTCGGCCTGGCGACGCGTATCGCGGCCGAATTGGGCGCGCACTACGTCAAGAGCTACTTCATCGAGGACGGCTTCGAGCGCGTGTGCGCCGGCTGCCCGGTGCCGATCGTGATCGCCGGCGGCAAGAAGCTGCCCGAGCTCGAGGCGCTGACGATGGCCTACAAGGCGATCGACCAGGGCGCGGCAGGCGTCGACATGGGACGCAATATCTTCCAGTCCGACGACCCCGTCGCCATGATCCAGGCGGTCGGCGCCGTCGTCCACAGGAACGAGAAACCCGAGAAAGCGTTCCAGCTCTATCAGCAGCTCAAAGGCAGGAATGTGCCTGATCGTTCTCGCCTGGCGCGTTCTTCCTGATTTACCGCTGGTCGTCGCCGCGAACCGCGACGAGTTCCACGCCCGCCCCGCGGCGCGGGCGGCGTTCTGGGAGGACCAGCCCGGCATTCTCGCCGGCCGCGACCTCGAGGCGCGTGGAACCTGGATGGGCGTCGCCCGCGACGGCAGGTTCGCCGCGGTCACCAACTACCGGGGCGCACAAGAGCCCCGCGCAGCCGAATCAAGAGGTGCCTTGGTTACGCGGTTTCTCAAGGAGAAAATTGCCCCGGCGAAATATTTTGAGAACATAAGCAGGCAAAGCGATGCCTATAGCGGCTTCAATCTGCTGGCGGCTGACGAGCGGGAGCTCTGGTGGTTCTCCAACCGCGACGGGCGGCCGCGGCGCCTGGAGCCCGGATGCTACGGGCTGGGAAATACGCTGCTCGACGACCCTGAGGTCGACGCTGCCAAGGCGCGCTTCGCGCGCGCGATAGAGGCTGGGCCAGCAGTCGGGACGCTCTTTGGGGTCCTGGCGGAGTCCAGGATCGTGAGTCCCCAGTACGGCACGCGCTGCTCTACTGTGCTGCTGAAAGGAACGCACGGCCGCATCCGGTATGCCGAGCGCAGTTTCTCGGCCGATGGCGTCGAGCAGGAAACAGCGCAGTACGAATTCGCCGCCGGCCCCCTGACAAGGGGGCAGCGAGCCTCAGCGAGCGGGGGTTAGAGCGCGCGCCGCATGTCCTGATGCGCAATGCCGGCCTCCTCGTAGACTCCGCCGACGGCTTGAAAACCGTGGCGGCGATAAAACCCCAGCGCCTGGACTTGAGCGGACAGCAGGGCTTCCTTGTGACCTCGTTCCTTCGCCTTCTCGATCAGCTTGTTCAGGACCATGGTTCCGACCCCGTGGCGCCGCCACTCCTCGAGCACCGCCATTCTCCCGATGTGCGCGTCGGGCAGCAGGCGTCCCGTGCCTACGGGAGTTCCCTGCTCGTCGAAAGCAAGCGCATGGACGCAGGCCGGGTCCTTTTCGTCGAGCTCGATATCGCGCGGCACGCCCTGCTCCTCCACGAAAACCTTGAAGCGTATGCGGCTCGCCTGGGCTCGCGCTTGCTCCCAGGACATCAGCTCGATTCGGAACATGGCGTGAAAAGTATAATCGCTGGATGAAAAGCCTCTGGAGCGACGCCGAAGCAGCGCAGCTCTCCGGCGCCCTCGGGCCGCGCGTGTATACCTCGCGCCTGCTCGGCCGCGACAAGTCGCTGGTGATGCACGGCGGCGGCAATACCTCCCTCAAGCTGCGCGAGAAGGACGTCTTCGGCGCGGATCTGGATGTGCTGTACGTGAAGGGAAGCGGCTCGGATCTGGAAACGATAGCCGCTGCGGGCTTCTCACCCCTGCCGCTCGACTACCTGCGCAAGCTGGCCGCCCTGCCGCGGCTGTCCGACGCGCAGATGCGCAACGAGCTCGACACGCATGTGCTGCGCGCCGACGCCCCCTTCCCTTCCGTCGAGACGCTGCTCCATGCGATCGTGCCGCAGCCCTACGTCGACCATACGCACGCCGACGCGGTGCTGTCGGTGTGCAATGCGCCCGACGGCGAGAAGCGCATCAGGGAGATCTACGGCGAGCGCGTCGTCGTGATTCCGTACATCATGGCGGGGTTCGATCTTGCCGCCCATTGCGCGCGCGAATTTCCGAAGCAAGCCGGCAGGAAGACGGTCGGCATGGTGCTGCTTTCGCACGGCATTTTCTCCTTCGGCGCCGATGCGCGCGAATCGTACGAACGCATGATCGAGCTGGTGTCGCTTGCCGAGGAGTATCTGAAAAAGAAGAACGCGTGGGTGGCCGCTTCTGACACTTCCAAAAGGAGTTCCTTTTCAAGAAGCGAAGTCGCGGAGCTGAGGAGAGCGATCTCGGGGCAGGCGGGGATCCCGATTTCGCTCAAGGTGAACGATTCACCGAAATTCCTCGCCTTCGCGCAGCGTCCCGACCTCGAAAAGATCTCGCAGCAAGGACCCGCCACCCCCGACCACCTCCTGTTCACGAAGCCGCGTCCCATGCTCGGGCGCGACGTCCCTTCTTACGCGAGCGGCTATCGAGCCTACTTCGAACGCCATGCGCCGCGCGCCAAGGAGCCCAAGACGATGCTCGACGCGGCGCCGCGCGTGGTGCTGGACCCGCAGCTGGGGATGGTCGCCGCGGGGCGCAGCGCCCAAGAGGCGGCGATCGTCGAGGAGCTCTACGACCACACCATCGACGTGATCCTGCGTGCCGAAGCGCTGGGCGGCTGGCGCGCTGTGAGCGAGGATCACTTGTTCGATATCGAATACTGGGATCTGGAGCAGGCGAAACTGCGCAAGGCGGGCGCGCCGCCGGTGTTCGCCGGCGAGGTCGTGGTCGTCACCGGAGCCGCGTCCGGCATCGGCAAAGCCTGCGTCGAAGCCTTTCTCAAGCGCGGTGCGGCGGTGGCCGGGCTGGATCGCAATCCGGCGATCGAGGGTATGTGGACGGGCCCCGATTTCCTGGGAGTCATTTGCGATTTGACGGATCCTGCCTCGGTAAACAGAGGTCTTGATCTATCAGTGAAGACTTTTGGCGGGGTCGACATGCTGGTGCTGAACGCCGGCATCTTCCCCTCCTCCCAGCCGCTCCAGGATATCGCCACTGACACCTGGAAGCAGACGATGGCGGTCAACGTCGAGGCGCAGCTGCAGCTGATGCAGCTTTGCCATCCGCTTCTCAAGCTCGCGCCCCGTGGCGGCCGGATCGTGGTCATCGGGTCGAGAAACGTGCCGGCGCCG
>WNGH01007839.1_pt1 | contig 18395 bp, 9 predicted proteins | sample 5400631 | NCBI WGS metagenome assembly WNGH01 (sample SAMN13153373, study PRJNA577476) | soil metagenome | isolation source: 115 cm soil or saprolite under Garry oak tree replicate 1 | place: USA:California | collected 2016-06-15
TTACCGGAGTCCAGGACGTCAAGGCCTGGGAGGGCATGCAAATCCGCCTCTTGATTGCCGACCTGGCTCCTCCGATGCTCCTTCGCGGGTTCGGAATCCCTGGTCCCGATGATCTCCATCAGGCACGCGTTCTTATCCTCCTGGATCGGGTCGTTTCCCGGGAGCCGGTGTCAATCTCCCACGCTTTCGGGCGGTTTCAACTGTCGATTCGCGGTCGGGCGGTGGTCAAGTGGCTGGTCCAGGGGCACACCAACAAAGAGATCGCGCAACGGCTTGAGATTACCGAGCAAACCGTCAAAGAACACATCCAGCGCCTTATGCGCAAAACCAAGACCACAACGCGCACGGGATTGCTGGCGCGACTCCTTCTTAAAGGTGATAGAGTGGGCATCATCGGCAGTGTTATTGCATCGTTCTGCTGAATATTCTTACCGCCCCAAGTTTAGCTGAATAAGCACCGGTCCTGCCGTCACGGCTTTATTTTCCTTATAAGCTGCCCCCTTACCGGTACTGACACTTACGTTCGTAGGTATACCCTACATTTGTTTTCTTGCGCCCTGGACCGGTTTCCTGTAGGTGGCTAACTTCGAGGGGTGCAGGATAGGCTGTCATTAGAATCCCTGAAGATGCACATGCCTTCCACAATCGCAAACAATCAGGATTCCTATCGGCTGGCCGATCCCGCGCGCTCTCGGGACTGGCTTTTTATCGCCGGTGTTACAGGAATCATTGTGATTGCTTTCCTGATGCGTCTATACCGAATTGGCCAACAGGAAGTGTGGATGGATGAGGCTGCCTCGTTTCAGAAGGCCATCACGCCGAATTGGCTGAGCAACACAGCACTCAATGAGAATACGCCACCACTTTATTATCTGCTTCTGCGAGTGTGGCTTGGGATTGCTGGCTGGAGCGAAGCTTCGCTCCGATTCCCCTCCGCCGTTTTCGGCACCCTGTTCGTCTTGGTCATAATATGGGTAGGGCGGGAGTTCTTTAATCGCCAGGTTGGGTTGTGGAGTGGCTTCTGTGCTGCCATCAATCCAATTCATATCTACTATTCCCAGGAGGCCCGGGCATACGCGCTTCTCGCGCTAGCCCTCGCGCTAACCTTTGCTACGCTTTGGTGCGCACTGAAGTCGAACAAATGGTGGTCCTGGTTGCTGGTATCCGCGTGCACGCTCTCTGCTTTCTACAGTCATTACTCAGCTATCCTGGGGCTGTTACCTACAGCCGCCCTAGTATTGATCTGGCCTGAAAAGACAGGTAGAGGACAAAGATGGCTCTGGTACGGAGGGGCTTTGCTATTGAGCGCCCTACTCTTTCTTCCCTGGGTCCTAGGCAGCTTTGTGCTGGGGGAGCACCAATGGGGCATTGAGTGGAAATCTTGGGTATGGAAAATGACGCCCCCAATACTAGCGATTCCCAAAACCATGGAGGTGTTTGGCCTGGGAAGTCAGGCCGGACTGCTACAGATCCCTCTAAAACAATATACTGACCTAGATTTTCCCTTGGCCCTGCGATTCCTGGGACTTGCCACTTTATTGGGCCTAGGTCTCTGGGTAGCAGGGCCATGGAATGAACAAGCTTTGTCAATCCCTTGGCTTAAGAGGAAAAAAGTCTGTGTCGGGGCACTGCTCTTTACCCCACTCCTTTTGCTGTGGGCCATTTCATTCTATAAGCCCATGTATATACCAGGACGCTATGATTTTGTCGCATTTCCGGCTTTCCCGCTCCTCCTCGGCCTTGCCATGGCAAAACTCCAGATTGCAACGAAAGCCGTGCGAGTTCCATCGTTGCTTGTCTCACTCGCCTTGTTTATCCCCCTTGGCGCTAAACTTGTTCTGTATTACGAGGCTCCTTCTCCGAGACCCACTCAAAGAATCGCTGAGCAGATTGATACCTTGGTAGATAATACCGATGTGGTCATATTTAGCAATTTTCGGGAGTTGCCGGTGATCTATTATCTGAATAGACTGGGATATCGATGGGGAGAAGGATATTGCCAAAAAGAAACTTCGCATCGTCGCTTTGCTTGCTTAGAACTTCCTCGACACATAGAGAAAGCGAATCTCCGAGGTATCCTGAGTAAGCTAACTCCTTCGCAGAGCGCCCTATGGGTGGTTTATGGACATTTTGAAGGCTCAAGTGGACAGATCTTGATCTCAAAGTCCGATAACCAGCTATTTGCAGAACTTAAACGAGCTGGTTTTATTCATAGCCATTTCAATGGCCAGCCTGGAATCCTTGAGTTTCGCCCACGCTCGGGATAAGAAAGGGCGGAATTTGAGCCAATTTGATGTCTGGAGATTAGGCGTAGCTCTCACCTTATATGCACACGCCTACTCCTGCCGTCCTGGCCGGATTTCCCATATAATCAGCCCCCTTACCGGCACTGACACCTACGTTCGTAGGTATACCCTACTTTTGTTTTCTTGCGGTTTTTCTCGTTTTCCTGTAGGTGGCTGTCGTTGTGCTGTCTGAGTCAGGAGCTCGGGGCATGTCGTTAGAGTTCGAGTGGAATCGCCAGAGCTCCGGTGACGAACAGCCCCGCCGAAACCGCATCCCGTTGATGCGGCCGGTTAGCTACGAACGAACCGAAGCGTTTAGCGAAGCAGGGGGACTTGAAGGTCGCAATGAAACGGCCCTTTCCATCAACGTGAGCAGTGGCGGCATGTGTCTGCTGATGGATTGGGAGCCGGATATCCAGGATGTATTACGGGTGCATGTGCCCATGCCGGCCGCACTGGCTAAGACGCCGACGTTGGCTGAGGTGTGTTGGAAGCGGCCTGTCCCAATGGGGCGGGACGCTTTGTATTTTGTCGGACTCAAATTCGTTCTGTGAAAAGGAGGAAAAAGATGAAAATACTACGCTGGCTCGCTCTAGTGTCTAGTGTGCTGATCGTCGGAGTCCTCATCGCTCCGGTTCCTTCGGAGGCCGTGCCGTCGTTGAAGATAACGACGTTTGCGGACGGTGACATTACCATCCCTTTTACATCGCTAACAGGAACCTGTTCACTGTCTGACAGGAATGCGGGCTATACTGCCTGTTATCCAATTGCCACTAATACCTACGGGACCCTGGACCAATGGTCAATCCAGAGTGTCTCTTCGACGAACCCCGCAAGACTGTTAATTGCCGACACCACTGGCGCAGGGAACAGTCTTGATCTGTTCACGTTAACCGGGGTGAAATTCCAACCCGTGTTTAGCGGATTCGAACAACTAACTGTGACCTTTCAGAATACATTCGATACCGCGCCGAATCCGGCGGGCAACTATCTCTTTGCCATGAGGACCGGCGGCTATTTCGTTGCCGGGAATACGAACGGGGATAATACCGACATCGGCAATGAGGTGAACCTTTCCGGAACCGGAGAATTCGGCTTTGGCCCGCAATTTCTTGGGTCGCTTGATACCGGGTCAATCGGCGGCCCGTCCAGCATAGCCGTCTTCTTCTCTTTTTCTCAGCCGCAACAGTATCAGTCGAATAACTGCGATAATGGCTCGAGCCTATGCACCCCGACCATCACGCAAACCTTGGTCTTCAATGTCTGGAACCGGGACACCTTGTTTCTGACGAACAGTGCCGATGGGGCTGGTGGGAACTGCGATGTTCGCCCCCCCACGAACGTCCCCCCGGGTCCTCCGACTGGCCTCCCACCTGGCCCGTCCAGCCCGTGTAAGGCGAAATCGGGGAAAATTAATTCCTTCTTTAACCAAGCCGACAGCGCTGACAGTCAGGCGGCTAGGGAAGCTGGTGCAGTTCCCTTTACGCCATGCGAGACGTACACTTGTGGGCCGCCTGTCGTCATTCCGTAATAGCTCCTGCTCGGCTTGAGGCCGGCGGGCTTTAACCCCACTGGTCTCTGTGGGTAGAGAACGAGAGGTTAATGGAGTCAACCCGTAGGGCCGATTGGGGAGGGATCTATTCCTCTCAGGTCGGCCCTACGGAATAATTTCTGTTGACAGCAACGCTCGAAAAGGCGAGGGTTCTGCCCACCTTGCTCCCAATGGGAGACCAATATGGACGAGAGAGCGCGGGCATCTGGCCGCCCTGATTCAGTTGGGAAGACCTTCCTGCGGACTTTCCTGCTCAGCCTCGTTCTGGTACTCATCGCCTTCCCCGCCGCAAGCCACGCTATAGTGACGACATCGATCACTCCCACAACCGGCACTGGCAATCTGAACACCACTGTGACCCTTCCTCCACCTGGCGGGACTGTCTATAGTATCACTGATGGAACCAGGGTGGGGACCAATCTCTTTCATAGCTTTGCACTTTTCAGCGTCGGCGCAGGCGATATCGCGAATTTCCAGAATACTGGTGTCTTGCCGTTCACCTCAAACATCCTCAGTCGGGTCACCGGAGGACAATCCTCGCAGATCTTCGGGACCCTGAGAACCACTGATTTTGGCAACGCAAATCTGTTCTTGATCAATCCCACGGGGATCATCTTCGGGCCAACGGCCTCGTTGGACATCGGGGCGACATCCATGCCAGGAGGTGCTCGAGGTGCGGGGTCCTTCTTCGCCAGTACGGCTGACTATATACGGCTGTTTGACGGAACCAGCAACGGATATTTCTACGCAGATCCAGCCCGTCCGAGTGTCCTAACCAGCGCACCGGTGGCGGCTTTCGGATTTATTAACCCCAATCCAGCGGCGATTGCCATCCAAGGCAGCAACCTCCAGGTGGGGCAGGGCCAGACCCTGTCTATCCTTGGTGGGAACCAGGGGTTCACGTATATAGATCCAGACACCAGCAATACAGTCTCCGTGCCAGGTGGGCTCACGATGACCGGAGGCAATCTCTCAGCGCCCGGCGGCCGCATTAACCTAGTCAGTGTGGCTTCACCTGGCGAAGTCCTTCTGCCGAGCCTGCAATTTGGTCCGAACGTCAATGGAGACTCTTTTGGCGCTCTAGGAAGCATTTCCCTCTCGCAAGGAGCGATCTTGAACGTCAGCAGTAATGTCGACCCGATTACGGGCGCGGTTACTAGCGGATCGGGGGTCGTGGTGATCCGCGGTGGCCAACTGACGATCGACCAATCGTCGATCGTCGCAAATAATCTCGCAGATAGCGACGGTACCAACCCGGGGATTGACATTCAGGTCTCGCAGGACGTCACCCTGACCAATGGGGCGTCGATCACCTCGTCCACGTCCGGAACAGGCCGCGGGGGGGATGTGCAGATCACAGCCGGGAGCCTCAACGTGGATGGCTTCGGGACCGTCATCTCCACGCAGACCTTGGGGGATGGCAACGGTGGCGACATCGTTGGCAATTTGGGAAACCTCTCCCTCACCAATGGAGCCATGATCAGCAGTACGAATTTTAGCTTCGGAGTGGGGCAGGGCGGCAATGTGACGATTCAAGGGTTACAGGGTCCGGGCAGCGCGGTCGACACTGTTACCCTAGGCAGTGGAGCTGGCATCTCAGTATCAACGGGTGGGCCCGGCCCCGGGGGGAATCTGCAGATTGCTGCGAAGAGTGTGCAATTGGATGGTGCGGGGACGACGCTCACCACGCAAACGGATGGAGATGGCAATGCGGGTAACATTACACTGAATGTCGGGACGCTCTCTCTCGTCGGGACGGGCTCTTCCATAGACAGTGCCGCGATCCTCAGTAATAACAATACGAATTTTACATTCGGGCTGGGTCAGGGCGGCAATGTGACGATTCAGGGAGTGTTGGGCGCGGGCAGCGCAGCAGACTCGGTCACGCTCTCTAATCGAGCCGCAATCAAAACACAAACGTTAGGCCCAGGACGCGGGGGGGATGTGCGCATTACCGCCGGCACCCTGGAGATGGAGAATGCCGCCGAGATCATCACGGAAACTGATTTTGGGGGTGGCGTGGGGGGCGATCTCTTCCTGAACGTTGGAACGTTAACACTCATGAGCGGATCAGTAATACTGAGTTCGAATTTGAACTTTGGTGTTTTTGGTGTGCGTCTGGGTGGGAATGTGACAGTCCAGGGGATCCAGGATGGGAGTGCGGCAGATTCAGTGGCCATCTCAGGTGGCAGTCAGGTGCAGAGCGTGACGTTTGCGGACGGTGACGGAGGACAAGTGAGCATCGCTGCCACGTCCTTGACGATGGTTGAGGCTGCAACCATCAACGCGTCAACTTCGGGGACCGGCCGCGGAGGCGACATCGTGGTGAATGTACAGCAATTAAGCCTCTCAGGCAGTGCCAACATAAAAAGCGAAAGTGCGGGAGACGTTGGGGAGGGCGGAACGGTGACGGTGCAAGGACTGGGGGGGCCGGGAAGCAGGTCTGACTTTGTGACTCTCTCAGGTCCGAATACCGATCCGAATCAACTTACCGGCGTTATCTCCACAACCTCCGGCCCTGGTCGCGTAGGCAACATCGAGGTGCACGCCAAGACGCTGAGGCTGATGAATGGCGCCGTGATCTCCGCTGGCAGCCCGGCCGACACAGGGCCGACAGGGAATGTCACGGTCGATGCTGACTGTGCTGGTTGTACTGTGATGATCTCGGACGGGAGTTTCATCCAGAGCCAGACGGCCGCCCAGGAGCCCGTAGGCAAGGTGACAATATCTGCGAATGCCTTGACCCTTGACAATGGGTCCATCATTACCACCACCAAAAGTTTTGATCCTGCTGGCCGTGGGGGTGACGTTGTTCTGAACGTTGGGAATTTGAGCCTTATGGGCAGCGGCGCTCAGATCAATAGCCAAGCCTTCAATGCAGGCCGGGCGGGCGACATCACGATGAATGTGGGGACGCTGACCCTTACGGGTGGGGCGCGGATCACCAGCAGCAGTGCGGTGACGCCCAACCAAATTGGTCCGACTACCGGTCGGGGCGGGGATGTGTCGGTCACCGCGACAGGCTCCGTGTCCCTCGCCGGTGGTAGTGCTCTACTCAGTCAAGCACAGAGTATCGGAGATGCTGGCCAGATCGTCATCACGACGCCCGCCCTGACCGTGGATAACGGAATCATCACCACCAGCACGAGCAGCAGCGGCAACGCCGGCAGTATTACAGCCAATGTCGGTACACTCACTCTCACCAACGCCGCAGAGATTTCCAGCAGCAGCACCGGCACCGCCACCGGCAACGCCGGCTCGATCACCATCCAGGGCCTTGCCTCCCCGGCGGATACCGTGACGCTCACGAACAGCTCGCTGCTGACGAGCGCTCAGGGCAACGGGCAGGGGGGCAGCATCACCGTCAGTGCCACAGACGTTAGCTTATCCGGCGCGACGGTCTCGGCGACCGCCGCCGGCATCGGTAATGCCGGGAGCGTGACGTTCAGCGACGCGGCCACGCTCACGAGCACAAGCAGCAGCCTCACTACGGAGGCCAACGCGGGCGCCGGGGGCGCGATCGCCCTCACGGCGAGCAACGCGCTGCAGCTCACCAATTCCACACTCTCGGCGACCGTGACGGGCGGCACCGATGCCAGCCGGGCGCGGGCCGACCTCACCCTCACGGCCCCGACCATTTCCCTCATTGGAGGTAAGCTGACCGCGGAGACGAAGGGCGCCGCTAACGCCGGCGCCATCACCTTCAACGCGAACAGCCTCCAGGCCAGCCAGGGCACCGACCGTGTCACGATCAGCAGCAGCAGTACCGGGGCGACGACGACCGGGAGCGCCGGTTCGATCACGATTCAGGGCCTGAGCGGCCAGCCCGGCAGTCAGGTGCAGACCGTCACGCTGGCCGCCACGGATCTGAGCACGGCGGCAGAGGGTACGGGCGCGGGCGGCGCGATCAGCATCGCTGCCAGTGGTGCGACGCCGTTGAGCTTGACGAACGCGACCATCTCGGCCTCGGTCCACAACATCCCGACGGGCGGGAACCCCGCGAGCGGCCTGGGCGACCTGGTGCTGACGGCGCCGAGCGTCCAGATGACGGGCGGGAGCCTCACGGCGGAAACGTCGGGCTCCCGCAACGCCGGTAGCATCACACTCAACGCGAACACTGTGACGCTCCAGGGTAACGCCTCGCTCTCCAGCAGCAGCACGGGCACGGCCACCGGCAATGCCGGCTCGATCACCATCCAGGGCCTTGCCTCCCCGGCGGATACCGTGACGCTCACGAACAGCTCGCTGCTCACATCCACGGCAGGCAGCGGAGCAGGCGGCAGCATCCAGATGGAGGCTAACGCCGTGGGCCTTCAGGGCGCCACGATCTCGGCCAGCACTGCTGGGACCGGCGACGCTGGCAGCATAACAATCACTACCACGGGCAATACCTTGGGTCTCTCCAGCGGCAGTCACATCTCCAGCAGCAGCACAGGGACGATGGACAACGCCGGCAACGCGGGCAGCGTCACAATCATAGACTCCGGCAGCTTTACCAGTAATGCGAGCACGGTGGCCACGTCGGCGGAGCACGCCAAGGGAGGGGACATCTCCATCAGCGCCCAGATCGTCCAGCTTTCGAACGGTACCTCGATTACGGCAAGCAGCAATGCGCCCTTCGCAACGAATGGCTCCGGCAACGCGGGCAACATCGCGATCACCAGCGGCTCGACCTTTGTCATGCAGAATAGCTCGGTGACGACGGAAGCCAGCCACGCCAGCGGCGGCCAAATCACGATCACCGCCCCGGAGATGCTTCGGCTGACCAATAGCCAGATCGCCACCTCCGTGGCAGGCAACGAAGCGGACACCGCCGGCGGCAACATCTCGATCGACCCCCAGTTCGTGATCCTGCAGAACAGCCAGATTTTGGCTCAGGCCTTCGCTGGAACGGGCGGGAACATCACGATCACGGCGGGCGTCTTTCTGGCCGATCCGAACAGTCTGGTGGATGCCTCCTCTGCCCTAGGGATTAATGGCTCTGTGGACATCCAGGCGCCGGTGCAGAATCTGAGTGGCACCCTGGTGCCCTTGCAGCAGAGCTACCTGGAGACCGCCGGCTTGCTGGCGCAGCGATGCGCGGCGCGGTACGCGGACGGCCAATTCAGCACGTTCGTGCTGTCCGCACGTGATGGACTTCCCCCTGGACCGGGAGGCTTGTTGCCCATCTCGACGTATGTGAGAGCGCCAGGGGCAGGGCCAAAGGCGTCGGCCATGGCGCTCTCTTCCCAACCGGGAGGCGAATCATTGGAAGTCTCGGTGTTGAGCAAAGATTGCAACAGATGACGGCTCACAACTCATCGTGTGTCTAAGTGACGGCATCTGAACGTGGGGCCATCGGAGGTACTAGTGGCGGGATGTGCAGGTGGTTTATGGTCTGTAGCCTTGTTGGGGTTGCCTTTAGTCATGGGGTGGCTTACGCCCAACCATTCTCCATCGTCTTAGCACAAGTACCAACTCTCCCTCTTCCACAGATACCCCCTCCGCTCCCTGAGAAGCCGCTGCCGCCCCTGCCACCCCCCCTTCAGCCGCCAGTGGTTCCGCCGGAAAAGCGCGAGCGGCTGCCCGGCCTCCGGGTGATTGTGCGAGCGATCAACGTGCTTGGCAGTACTGTCTTTACGCCCGACGAGTTGGCCAAGGTCACGGCGCCCTATACCAACCGGGAGCTGACCTCGGAAGACCTGGAGGCCCTGCGCCAGGCCTTGACCCTGCACTACATCAACAAGGGCTATGTAACGTCCGGCGCGCTCATCCCTGATCAGACCGTCACAGAGGGGGTCCTCACAGTCCAAATCATCGAAGGGAAATTGGCCGGCATAGAAGTGGAGGGGAACAGGTGGTTCTTGGCCAGCTACTTCCAGAATCGCATCACTCTCGGGGCGGGCCCGCCGGTCAAAGTAGATGCGTTGCAGGAGCGGTTGCAACTTTTGCAGACCGACACCCGCATTGAGCGCATCAACGCTGAGCTGCGGCCGGGCATCGTCCGCGGCGAGAGTCTTCTCCATGTCCAGGTGAGGGAGGCGAACCCCTTCAAGGCTTGGCTGGAATTCAACAACTATCAGTCTCCGACCGTGGGGGCAGAACAAGGGTTGGTGACCGTCGCGGATCAGAACCTGACCGGTCTCGGTGATATCCTCAGCCTCCAGTACGGCCGATCCAGTGGCGTGGATCCCATCCTGAACTTCCGCTATGCGCTGCCCATCAACGCCCATGATACAACGGTATCGGCCCAGTACCGAAGATTTGACCTCGCAGTCAAAGAGGAGCCCTTCAAGGCCTTGGACATTCCCGGATGAGGTCATGTCCGCTCTTTCGCGTTTCTCGCTGGGCATCGGGGCGTTAGGAGCAACCGCTACGGCTGACCCGGCTCTTGCGGACGGGCGGTTTTTCTCCTGGTTGGGTGAGGCCCAGTGGGCGCGGCAGCTCCAACCTTGGAGAATTCAACTGTTGACACGAGTCACACTGCAACTGGCCAACGACCACCTGTTCCCTCTCGAGCAGTTTGCGGTCGGGGGACGGTATAGCGTGCGCGGCTACCGGGAATACTCATTTGTGCGTGACAACGGCTTTCTGTGGTCCTTTGAAACCCGCGTTCCAGTTCTCACTCTGGCGACTGGCGCGGATGTCCTGCATCTAGCCCCGTTCATCGACGTGGGAAGATCCTGGAACATCAAGGACGCGGCCGCAGAGCCGATCACGATTTCGAGCGTCGGTATCGGCATGATATGGAGCATTCGGCAGGGGAGCCACTTCGAAGTTTATTGGGGGCACCGGCTGAAGTCTGTCCCCAACCCTGACGGCAATCTCCAGGATCATGGCGTTCACCTGCAGTTGGTTGTCGAAGTCTTTTAAGGTCGTGCGCAGCACGAAAAGGAAAATGGAGATGACAATGACAAGGTGTTTACTGGGCTCTTTTTTCCTGCTGTTTGGTCTGGTCACCCTTACCGTGGCCGCCGACTCCTTGCCAGCAGAGCGGTCCATGGAGGAAGGATGGCAGGCTTTTCAGAAAGGCGCTTTCGAGCAGGCTGCCGTGAGCTGGACCGAGGCCGCCGAGCAGTACGCACGCGCGGGCAAGGTGCTCGAACGTAGCGAGGCCCTCTTCCGACTCTCCGAGGCGTATCAGGCAGTGGGCCAGTACCGGAAAGCACTGCAAAAGCTTGAATCGGCTCAGCGGCTCGCGGCGCAATTGAGCGATCCAGCCTGGTTTGCGACCATCCTCGGCAGCTTGGGTAATCTCTATGTCGCGGCCGGGCAATACCCAGAAGCGGCCCGCTATCTGAATGAAGCTCTTCAGATCGCAAAGGACCTCGGAGATGCCGGGCTCTCGGCGAGGGTTTTGAATAATGTCGGAAACCTGGCGGCGTCTCAGAAAAGGTTTTCCGAAGCAGTGACAGCCTATGCCGAGAGCATCCAGTTAGCCAAAGTCGCCCAGGACGAAGCAACGTTAACCCGAACGCTGACCAATGCCGCTACGGTCTCAATCCAGATGAATGAGTACCGCAAAGCCAAGGACCACCTGGACACGGCGCTGAAACAGACGCAGGGCCTTGCCCCATCCCACGACAAGGCCTATGGCTTAGTCACAATAGGCTTGGCCTATGACAAGCTGCGTTCCAGCCTGCCGGATGCCCAGACCGAGCTCCTCCAGCAAGCTTTCCAGGCCTTCAATATGGCGGCTGCCGTGTCTGACCAGATAGGAGATTCCCTGGCTCACGCGTACGCCTTGGGACACCTTGCGACGCTCTACGAGTCTAAGCTGCAGTATCAGGAAGCCTTGGATCTGACGCGACGGGCAATTTTCTCCTCCCAATTGGTTGTGGCCCCGGAGGCGCTGTTTCAATGGCATTGGCAGGCCGGCCGCCTCATGAAAAAGCTGGGTCAACCAGACGAAGCGATTGCCGCGTACAGGCGCGCGGTTTACGCGCTTCAATCCATTCGCGCTGAACTGACCAGCGCGTATGGCGCCACTCCCCAATCATTTCGCGAGTCTATCGGACCCGTCTACTTCGAGCTGGCCGATCTCCTGCTTCAACGCGCTGCGTCTCCTGCTGGCCAGGAACAGGCCGAGAAATATCTCAGGGAGGCTCGTGATGCGGTCGAACTCTTCAAGGTCGGCGAATTACGCGATTACTTCCGCGATGATTGCGTCGATGCGGCCAAGTCGAGGGTCAAGGGCCTGGAGATCGTCTCCAAGACCTCGGCAGTGATTTATCCGATCCTTCTCCCAGATCGGATCGAACTCCTCGTGAGCTTTCCTAAAGGACTGAAGAGGTTTGTGGCACCGGTGAGCGCGGAGAGGCTCACGCAAGAAGTGAGGGCGTTCAGGGAGCTGCTGGAGAAGCGAACCACCCTGGAATTTCTCCCCCACGCGCAGCAGATCTACGACTGGTTGATCCGTCCTCTCGAACCAGCCTTGGTGGAGTCATCGATTGATACGTTGGTCATTGTCCCTGACGGTCCCCTGAGGACCATTCCGGTGTCCGCTTTACATGACGGGAAGGACTACCTGATCAACAAATTCGCCGTCGCCACGACGCCAAGCCTGACGCTCACAGACCCTCGTCCCCTGAAACGCGAGACAATCGTAGCGCTTTCGGTCGGTCTCACTGAAGCGGTGCAGGGATTTCCGCCCTTGATGTATGTGTCTGAGGAGCTGCAGACCATTAAGCGCCTTTACGGCGGAACCCTTTTGCTCAATCGAGAGTTTTCGGTCGCAAGAGTGGAGAAAGAGTTAAAGGAGGGGCCGTTCTCGGTGGTGCATATCGCCTCCCACGGTCAATTTGAGAGCGATGTCACGAAGTCCTTTCTGCTCGCTTTTGACGATAAGCTGACCATGGACCGGTTGGAACAGTTTGTGGGCCTGTACCGGTTCAGGGATGATCCCCTGGCACTGCTGGTCCTCAGTGCGTGCGAGACCGCGGCGGGGGACGATCGAGCGGCCTTAGGCCTCGCAGGGGTGGCGATCAAGGCAGGCGCGACAAGCGCCGTGGCAACCCTGTGGTTTATCAGCGACCAAGCATCAACGAAGTTGGTATCGGAGTTTTACCGTCAACTTCAGAACCCATCGCTGTCCAAAGCTGTGGCCCTTCAGCGTGCGCAATTGATGATGCTGGACGATCCGGTTTATTATCACCCTGCATACTGGGCGGCATTTCTCTTGCTCAATAACTGGCTCTGATGGAGATCCGGTCGGATGCGTGCTGTTGTTGAAGCCTTGCGTTCTCCTCGGTTGGCTGGGCTCCTGGTTGGTTTGTTTGTTGGGATTGCCGTTGTCCTGCTACGAATGACCAGCGTGCTGGAACCGTGGGAACTTCTTGCCTACGACTGGTCCCTGAAAGCACGCCCGAGCGTGAGGGCTCTTGATTCACGCATCACGCTGATCGGCTTAACGGAGGAGGATATTCAGGCAATGGGCCGCTGGCCGTTGACGGACGCCATGCTGGCCCGGGCGTTGGATAAGCTCCTTCACTACCAGCCAAGGGCCATTGGGGTCGATATCTACCGAGATATCCCGGTTCCTCCTGGGCAGAAAGCGCTGGAGTCGGTCCTGACGACCAATCCGAACATCATCATGGTCATGAAATTCGGTCGTGACGCCCATGCTAGGGTCAACCCGCCTGCTGTTTTGAGAGGGACCGACCAGATCGGCTTTAATGACTTGCTTGTCGATCGAGATGGGATTGTGCGTCGAGGCTTGCTCTTCATGGATGAGGGGGAGGACATCGCAACTTCGTTTCCTCTGCGCCTCGCATTACAGTACCTGCAAGCGGAAGGGATCACCCCCCAACCAGACGAGGTGAACCCTCAGTACCTCCGCTTGGGGCAAACCACATTCAGACCGCTGGAACCCAATGATGGCGGCTATGTCGGGGTCGATGCTCGAGGGTATCAAGTGCTCCTTGATTACGTGGGAGCGGGCCGTCCGGTTCCGTCCTACCCACTGAGTGCCCTTCTGTCAGGTCAGATACCCCGCGAGGCTATTCGAGACAAGGTGGTGTTGGTCGGAGTGACGGCCACCAGCGTGCCGGATGTCTTCAATATTCCCTACAGCGCGGCCCCTGTTAGTGGCCACACAACTGTGTACGGGGTGCTCATCCATGCGGCTATGGCGAACCAGCTGCTTGCCGCTGCCCTTGATGGACTCTCGCCGTTCTCGACTCTCAACGAGCTGCAAGAAACCCTATGGATTCTGATGTGGGGACTCCTGGGGGGACTGATCGGATATCTGGGACGGTCGACCTTGCGCTTTTTGGTATTGACCATCAGCGGCTTGGTGTTGCTCGGCCTTATCGCCCAGGCTGCGATGATGAAGGGATGGTGGATACCGTTAATTCCTCCGGCTCTGGCTTGGTTTATGTCTGCCGCTCTCATCACCGCCTATCTGATGAGCAAAGAAAAGAAAGAACGGGCGATCCTGATGCAACTTTTCTCCCGTCATGTCTCTCCGGAGGTGGCCGAGACCATATGGCAGCAACGCCATCAGTTTTGGGAAGGGGGACGGCCACGATCTCAAAATGTGATGTTGACCGTGTTGTTTTCAGATCTGGAAGGGTTCACGAGTGTGTCCGAGAAAATGGACGCGCAGGGTCTGCTGGACTGGACGAATGCGTTTATCGAAGTCATGGCTGAAGTGGTCATGAAGCACGGTGGCATTGTCGATGACTATTTTGGCGATGCGATCAAAGCCAATTTCGGCGTGCCCCTGGCTAGGACAAGCGAAGCTGAGCTTCGCCTGGACGCAGTGAATGCGGTGAATTGTGCCCTGGCCATGGAGCGCGAGATGTGGCGGATCAACGAGACCTGCCAACAGCGACAGCTGCCTACTGCAAGGATGCGAATTGGAATCTTCACGGGTCCTGCCGTGGCAGGCAGTCTTGGGAGTGCCCAACGCTTGAAGTACACGACGATCGGAGACTCGATCAATATTGCCGCACGATTAGAGAGTTTTGGCAAGGATACCTGGGAACCTAATCCCGGAGAATCCCCTTGCCGAATTCTCATTGGGGAATCAACCTTGCGATACTTGGAGCAACAGTTTAAAACACAGTGGATTGGGGAACTGTCGCTGAAAGGTAAGCAAGACAAAGTTACCGTTTATCGCCTCATCGGTCGAGCTGAGCACTATGGTGGCGATGCCACGAAGGAGGACCGCATGAATTCCTTGAAGCTGACTGCAACAATACCAATTCTGACCCTCGTGCTGGGGGCTGCAGTCCCTGCACTTGGCGCAGAGGAGCAATCCCAGAAGCCTACGACCCAGGGTGAGGAAAAACAGAAGAAAGCTACTTCAACGATGGCTGCCCCTGTGTACAAGCCTCCCACGCGCGGAGCCCCGGGAGGAAGGCTGGGCGGCGGCACTCGAGGACGCGAGCAGACGTTCACTCTGTCTGTCTTGGCGCCCACCCATACTGGCCTGACCGTGCAAGAGCAGCCAGTCCTCTACTGGTATCTCAGCAAGCCCCTCACGTCCGCGATAGAATTCACAGTGATTGGTGATGGCATCAAACCGATTACGGAGACCACGTTGAAGCCTCCGTTTGAGGCTGGAGTGCAGCGCCTGCGGCTGGCGGATTTCGGTGTCCACCTTAGCCCTGGGAAGCAGTATCGGTGGTTTGTGGCATTGGTGGTTGATCCTAAGCGTCGATCGAAGGACATCTTGGCTGGTGGGTCAATCGAACGCTCCGAGTTTTCACAGAGCGGGGCAGGAAAGCTGTCGGTGGCAGGCAAAGAAGAGGCTGCCCGCATTTATGCGGAAGAAGGTTTTTGGTATGACGCCGTGGCGGCGCTCACGGAATTAATCGAGAAGGCTCCGAAAGACATTTCTTTGCGGGAACAACGGGCCTCGCTGCTTCAACAGGTTGGGTTGGTGGAAATTTCGGAGTACGACCGGAGCGTCAAGGCAGGCGAGTAATCTATGGAAGGGCAAAGTCCTTCTTCGCCGGATCACGTCTCCAACAGACGCCGGGGCGGCCGGAGGGGAGAAGATCAGATTTTGCTGAGACGGGACCGGGTGTTAGAAGCGGCTCGCCGGATCAGCCAAAACATCTTTCAGTACACCGAGGTTGACGAGCTGGTCGAGGCGGCCCTGCGCGTTGCTATGGACGAAGTGGGCGCGGACGCAGGTTCGGTTCTCCTGGCAGACCCGGAGGTCCAGCGATTGGTCTTCTATTACTCGATCGGAGAGAAGCCGGTACCGCGCGGCGCAGCGATCCCGTGGGACCAGGGGATTGCGGGCCAAGTGTTTCGATCGGGAGAGCCGGTCATCATCGGTGACGTGAAGAAGAGTGGTCACCATTATGCCGGTATCGATAGTACGACCGGGTTTGTGACCAGGGATATGATCACAGTCCCTCTCAAAAGATGGAAAGGCGATCCGATCGGAGTCCTCAACGTCCTGAATAAGCGGAACGGTGTTTTAGACGAGCATGACTTAGACCTCCTGATGATCATTTCTGCTTTCACCGCACTGGCCATCGAACAAGCTCGACTGTTTGGGGAGGCGAAGAAGGCTGAGATCGTCGGCCTGCTCGGCGACATCGGCCACGACCTCAAGAACCTGCTTCAGCCGATCGTCTCCGGCACATCTGTTATGAAAAGCGAGTTTGACGAGATCCTGAGCGCTCTGCCGGAAGCCGAGGCTGGCCGGGCGAAGACGAGCCGGGGCATATCCGATGAGGCGATCCGGATGGTGAAAAACACCACCCGCCGGATTCACGATCGCGTGAAGGAGATAGCGGACTGCGTGAAGGGTTTGAGCGCGCCGCCGGACTTCGCGCCCTGCAAGGTCGCGGATGTCGTTGGCAACGTGCTTGAGACCTTGGGGTTTCTGGCCAAAGAGCGGGACATCGTGCTCCGCGCGGAGGGTCTCGACCCCTTGCCACCCATCATGGCGGATGAACGCCGGCTCTATAATGCCTTTTACAATCTCGTCAACAACGCTATTCCAGAGGTTCCCGCTGGAGGCTCCATTACGGTTAGCGGGCATGTTGTCCCTAATGAGGGAGTTGTCCTGCTGTCCGTCGCGGATACCGGCAAAGGTATGCCACCGGAAATCCGCGATCGCCTTTTCAGCGCACAAGCCGTCAGTAGCAAGAAGGGCGGGACGGGGTTAGGCACGAAGATCGTCAAGGACGTGATGGAGGCCCACCACGGCCAGATTACGGTGGAGAGCGAAGTCGGGAAGGGCACCACCTTCCAGATCCGTCTCCCGATCGACCAGCCCGGCGCCGCTGCCCAGTAGAGCCTTGCCATGGAGACCATGCGCTTCTTGTACGAGTTTACGTTCCCAGACGGGACGGTGAAGGAATTTGAAGTGTGCCTGGACGCGGAAACCTTGGAATTGGTAGCGAAGAAAGACACGCCGAAGCCGGCCTGGACGAAGTTGAAATATTTTCAGTGCGACAATTGCCCTCTTCCTGACGAGGTGGAGTATTGCCCGGTGGCGGTCAACCTTGCAACGCTGGTTGAAACGTTTAAAGATTCCATCTCGTTTGAGAATACCACCGTCACGGTTCACTCCGCGGAACGAACGTATGGAAAGGACACGACGCTTCAAAAAGGCCTGAGTTCGATCATCGGGATTTATATGGTCACGAGCAACTGCCCGGTGATGGACAACCTGCGCCCGATGGTGCGGTTTCACCTGCCCTTTGCCACCATGGACGAGACGATGTACCGCGCGGTGTCGATGTATTTGACGGCCCAGTTTTTGCTGATGCGACGAGGGGAAAAGCCGGACTGGGAATTAAAAAATCTGATTGGGATTTATGACGCCGTCGCCCATGTGAACCGAGGGATGTCGCGACGGCTCTCAAACGCGTCCAGCGAAGATGCGAACGTGAATGCCGTGATCATTCTTTCCACTCGGGGGAACATGGTTCCCCATTACGTTGAAAGCAGCTTCGCCGAATTGGAACACATGTTCAGCAAATGCCTGCCCGCCAAGTCGTAAACGATATGACCATGACCAGAGAAGCGCTCGTGCCCCGAATCGTAGCGACCGGTTTCGCCCTGCTCTGGGTCGTCTCCGGAGCCGTTACCCAAGGGCTGGCGGAGTCTTCCGGAGCGGCGCTGGGACGGCAAGGGTGGGAGGCGATCCGGGCCGGTCAGATCGCGGAGGCGTCGCGATTGTTTCATGACGCCATCGCCGAGAATGCGCACGATGCCACGTTGTTCCTGGGAGCGGGGCTTGCCGCGCACCTGCAGGGGCAGGAGATGGAGGCCCGCACGGCGCTTCAAGAAGCCGTGCGCCTCAACCCCAAGCTGACGGCGGCGGCGCTGTTGCTGGGCGACATCACCTATCGCATGGGCGAGCTTGAGACGGCGGTCCGGACGTATGAAGCGGCGCTCGAGGTGGAGCCGAACAACGCGCAAATCCAGGGACGGTTGGAGAGTTGGCGCAAAGAAGCCGCCTTGCATGGTGGTTTTCAGCGGACGCTGAGCCCGCACTTCACCGTACTCTTTGAAGGGCCGTCGGAGCAACGTCTCGCAGCGGCCGCAGTGGATGCACTGGAGGCAGCCTACTGGCGCATCGGCACCGCTCTCCTGGCCTACCCTCC
>WNGH01004559.1_pt1 | contig 18392 bp, 22 predicted proteins | sample 5400631 | NCBI WGS metagenome assembly WNGH01 (sample SAMN13153373, study PRJNA577476) | soil metagenome | isolation source: 115 cm soil or saprolite under Garry oak tree replicate 1 | place: USA:California | collected 2016-06-15
ATCGTGTGCAGCAACGCGGGCGCGTACAGCGTCTCGGTCGCGGAACATGCGATGGCACTCCTCCTCGCCGCCGCGAAGGATGTCGTGGCTCGAACGGAGGAGATCCGACGCGGGATATTCAATCAGACCATCGAGAACAAAGGGCTCGCGGGTTCGACGGCCCTCATCCTCGGCTTCGGTGGGATCGGATCGGAGATCGCGCGGCGTTGCAAGGCCTTCGACATGCACGTCGTTGGGCTCGCTCGGTCTCCCCCCTCGAACAGTCTCGTCGATGCCGTCGGCACGATGGAGGATCTGCCCCGATACCTGCCTCAGGCGGATGCCGTCTTCCTTGCGCTCCCGCTCACCCGCGCGACCCAAGGCCTCGTGGACCGTGTCTTCCTGACGCGCATGAAGGAGGACGCGATTCTGGTCAACATCGCCCGCGGCAAGCTGATCGTCGAAGACGACCTGTTCGAACATCTCAAGGCCCGCCCGAGGTTCCGGGCCGCCCTCGACACCTGGTGGACATACCCCGACACGCGGGACGGACGGCCGTTCCATCGTCCGTTCCAGGATCTTGCGAACCTCGTGATGACGCCGCACGTCGCACCGTTCGTCGTGGGCCAGCGAGGGCGCGCGATGGAGGCCGCGTTGGATAACGTGTTGCGGTTCCTCCGCGGCGAGAAACCGCACAACATCGTCGATCCGTCGGACTATGCGAGGGCGGCGTCCCAGGACCGGAGCCGCTGAACCGTCCTCGAGGCCCGTGGGAATCGTTCTCACAACTTCGAGCACAATCTTTAAAGGCGGACGGCTCTACTCGCGGCCACCTTCGACATCTGTCGGATGTTCGGGAGGCGTGTCGCATGGTGAAAGTGAAGGAAACGCTGAATCCCTTTGACATCGCCCGGGAGCAGATCGACCGGGCCGGCAAGAAATTGAACTTGGACTCCGGGCTCCTCGAGATCTTGAAGAACCCGCGCCGCGAGCTCACGGTGCATTTCCCGGTGAAGATGGACGACGGCAGGGTGCGGGTCTTCACCGGCTACCGCGTGCAGTACAACGACGCGATCGGCCCGTTCAAGGGTGGAATCCGGTACCACTGGAACGTCTCCCTCGACGAGGTCCGCGCCCTGTCGTGCTGGATGACCTGGAAATGCGCGGTCATGGGCATCCCGTACGGCGGCGCGAAAGGCGGCGTGATCTGCAACCCGAAGGAGATGTCGAAGGAGGAGCTCGAGCGCATGACGCGCCGGTACGCCTCCGAGATCTCGATCATCATCGGACCGGAGAAGGACATCCCCGCCCCGGACGTGTACACGGACAGCCAGACGATGGCGTGGATCATGGACACGATCTCGATGAACAAGGGATTCGCACAGCCGGGCGTCGTCACGGGCAAGCCGCTCGTCATCGGCGGCTCGCTCGGCCGGGACGAAGCGACGTCGCGGGGCATGATGTACGCCACCCGCGAGGCCGGCAAGAAGGTCAAGCTGAACCTGAAAGGCGCGAGCGTCGCGGTCCAGGGATTCGGCAACGTCGGGTCCCACTACGCCCGGCTCATGCACGACGAGCAAGGCTCGAAGATCGTCGCGGTCTCCGACTCGAAGGGCGGCATCTACGGCGAGAAAGGCTTCGACCCGAAAGAGGTCCTCGCGTTCAAGGATAAGACCGGGAGCGTCGTCGGATTCCCGGGTACAAGGGAGGTCACGAACGAAGATCTCCTGGAGCTCCCCGTCGACATCGTCGCGCCATGCGCCCTGGAAGGCATCCTGACGTCGGAGAACGCCCCCCGGATCAAGGGGAAGATCGTCGCGGAGGGGGCGAACGGTCCGACGACGCCCGAGGCGGATGACATCTTGCACAAGCGAGGCATCCTCGTGATCCCGGACATCCTCGCCAACGGCGGCGGCGTGACCGTGTCGTATTTCGAGTGGGTGCAGAACCTGTCCGAGTTCTTCTGGACGAAAAAAGACGTCGATGAGAAGCTCGAAGGCATCATGATGAGCGCCTTCAATCGCGTCTGGGACATGCGGGAAGCGAAGAAGGTCGACATGCGGCAGGCCGCGTACATGGTGGCAATCGCCCGCGTCGTCGAAGCGTACAAGTGGCGTGGGATTTTCCCGTAAACACACGAAGGCAGGCCCCGACGGCCTGCCGGTCTTTCATTTCGTGGACGTCGCGTCGGCTCGCTGCATCGACCATTCGCCGAGTCGAATCGCACGACACGATTAAATAGCGTCCTCTTCTACGGCCGCGCGCCGTGCCCCTGAACATCGTCGTGTGCTTGAAACAGATCCCGAACCCGGACCTGCAGTTCCAGATTGCGCCCGACGGGAAAGACATCAAGCGCGAGGCGGTGAACTACAAGCTGAACGGCGCGGACGAGTACGCGCTCGAGGAAGCGGTACGCCTCAAGGAGAAATCGGGGGGCCGGGTCATCGCGCTGACGGCGGGCCCGAAACGCACGGAGCAGATGCTTCGCGAGGCGCTCGCGAAAGGGGCCGACGAGGTCACGCGGATTGCGTTCGACGAGCCGGCCGCGTACGACGTCGGCAAGGTGGCGCGTCTCCTCGCGGCGGCGATCCGCACGCTGCCCCACGACCTCGTGTTGACCGGCGTGCAGTCGGACGATCTCGTGAACTCGGCGACCGGAGGGCTCATCGCCGGGATCCTCGGCCTCGCCCATGCGGCTGTCGTGACGCGCGTCGAGTCGAAAGCCGGCGGGCTCGAGGTCGCGTGTGAGCTGGAAGGCGGACTGGTGCGGATCTACTCGATGGCCCTCCCCGCCGTCCTCACGATTCAATTCGGCGCGAACACGCCGCGGTACGCGCCGCTCCCCGCGATCATGAAGGCGGCCCGCCAGCCGATCAAGGAGCTCTCCCCTGCCGCGCTCGGCCTCGCCTCCTGGGATTCCGTCTCCCTTCCGTACACGTTCGGCGTCCGCGGGCTGTCGCCGCCCGCCGCGAAAGGCCATGCGGAGATGATCACTGGGACCGTCGAGGAACAGGCGAAGAAACTCGCGCAGCTCTTGCGGGAGAAAGGCTTCGCGCGGAGGTGAGTCGATGGCGGGCGACGTTCTGGTCCTCGCGGAACATCTGGAGGGCCGCATCGCACCGTCGACCTTGGAGGCGATCGCCATCGGCCGGGAGCTCGCATCCCGATCTGGCGGTCACCTCCGCGTTGCGTTGTTCGGGGAGAAGGTGCGGGCCCTCGCCGACGCGCTCGCGGGGCACGGCGTAGAGGTGCTCCTCGTCGAGGATCCGGCCCTGGCGGAATACACGCCCGACGCATACGGTCAGGCCGCTCACTCGGTCGCCGAGTCGACCAGACCTCGGCTCATCCTCGTGGCTCACACGTCCCAAGGCTACGACCTGGCCCCCGCACTCGCCGGCGCGATGGATCTTCCGCTGGTCACGAACTGCCTCGCCCTGCGGTTCGACGGCGAGGGCATCGTGGCCACCCGTCGCCTCCTGAACGAGAAGGTCCAGGCGGACGTGGAAATCGCATCGAGCCGGCCGATCGTGGCGACCGTGCGACCCGGCGCCGCGAAAGCCGCCGGTCCTGCGCCGGGAGGGAGGGTCACCTCGACGACAGTCCGAATTGACGGATCGAAGATTCGAACCAAGTTCCTCTCGATCGAACGGCCGCAGGTCCAAGACATCGACATCGCCGGCGCGGACATCATCGTGTCCGCCGGCCGCGGGATCCAGAAGAAGGAGAACCTTCCGCTCATCGAGGAGTTCGCAAAGGCCCTGGGCGGCGTCGTGGGCGCATCCCGACCGCTCACGGACATGGACTGGTTGCCGAAGACGAGGCAAGTCGGACAGAGCGGCAAGACGGTTCGGCCGAAGCTCTACGTGGCGTGTGGAATCAGCGGCGCGATGCAACACGTCGCCGGCATGAAGGACGCGAGCCTGATCATCGCCATCAACACGGATCCGAGCGCACCGATCTTCGAAGTCGCGCATGTCGGGATTGTGGCGGATGTCCTGAAGCTCCTGCCCGCTGCCTTGAAAGAGCTCAAGAGTTGACGGCGCGGACCCCCGGAGCCTTCATCTAAGACTCGCCCAATTCGGAGACGTGGCCCAGCCGCCTCCCCCGCCGGCGGGGTGGTATCCTGCACCCGCTCCCGGCCGTGGGTCGCCCAACACCTTGGTCATCGGCCTCGTCCTCGCCGTCGTGGTCGTGATCCTGGCCGTTTCGGTCATCGCATTCTCCCTCGCCGGTTCCTCGACGTTCTTCGCGCTCGGGTTTGCGCCGTTCCTCTGCGTCCCGTTCCTGTTCGTCATCATCTTCATCATCATCGCCCTGTCGTCGGCCTCGAGCCGGCGGACGATCCCGCCCCCGCCGCCGATCCAGCAGCCGATGGTCCCCGCAGGCCAGCAAGGGCCCGTCGCCCTGAGTTGTCCGAACTGCGGCGGCCCACCGACGAACGTGGACCGTTTCGGCATCGCGACGTGTTCCTACTGCGGTACTCGGTTCCTCGTCCGGTGAGGCATGTCGATCTGAGGTGAGTCGACGCCCCGGGAAATCGCGGTCGAGCTGCCTCGGACCTCGTACTACACGGGCGAAGTGATTGAGGGCACGGTCGTGATCGAAACGACGCGGGAGGTCTCGAGCCGCGGGCTGTACGTCGACTTCACCGGCACCGAGGAGACCGTGATCACGCGGAGCGCCGGGAAGACGACCGTCACGTATCGATCGAAGGCCACCGTCGTGCAATGGCGCCTCCCGTTGCGCGGCGAGGAGTCGATCCCGCCCGGGACGTACCGCTATCCGTTCCAGTTCCAGATCCCGGCTCACGCCCTCCCCTCGTACGCGGGCCGACACGCGAGCGTGAAGTACATCTTGAGCGCGCGACTCGACGTCCCCCTCTGGCTCGACACCGTGTGGACGACGGAGGTTTACGTGTTCTACGACCGCCCGAGCGTCCGCACCTTCGCCCAGCCCGTCCGTTTCCGGTCCGGCGGCCAAGGCCCCGAAGTCTACGTGGAACTGGACGGCGACCGGTTCTTCGCCCGCGAGCTCATCGGTTGCCGGATCACGCTGAGCCGAACCGAGAACGCCCGGATTCGCCGGGTGTACACCCGACTCCTCGGCGGCGAATGGGCGAAGGCGGACGGCCAGCAAGACAACACGGAGACGTACCGCACGGAGGTGTCGGTGCCGATGGAGCAGATCCGCGTCGGTGTGCCCTTCACCTTCGAGATTCCGATCCCCGCGGATGTCGCATCGAGCTACCGCGGGACCTATTCATATTACAGCTACATCCTCCAGGTGGGCCTCGACATCGCTTGGGGACTCGACATCATTGCGCAGACCCCGGTCGTGATCGTGCGGTAGGCCATGCCGGCGGCCCGAGCGTGCGCTCCGTGTTAACCTTAAATAAGGTTAACTTCCGGGGCGCCAACCTTTTGCCCGCCATGGTCCTTCCCGAATTCGTGGCGCGGCGAGCCCTAATTTCCGAGGACGAGATCGCGACCCGCCTCCGCGAGGTCCCCGGTTGGACTCGCGCGGGCAAGGCGATCGAGCGCACCTGGACGTTCCGCGATTTCTCCGAGGCGCTCGCATTCATCAACAAGGTCGGCGCGCTCGCGGAGGCGATGAACCATCATCCGGACATCGCGAATTCGTGGGCGACGGTCCGGCTCACGCTGACTACGCACGACAAGGGCGGCCTGACGAACCTCGACTTCGATCTGGCGAAGAAAATCAACGATCTCTAGGCCCACCCGAGGAGATGGTCGAGGGACCAGGCGCCGGGGCCCAGGAAGGCGAGGACCAGGGCGAACGCCGCGTACGCCACGTCGAGCTCGTATCCCAGGACGAATTTCCTCTTCAGCTTCGTCTTCGAGAAGATCGTCGTCGCCGTCATTTCCAGGACGAAGAGGACGGCTACGATTTGGGCCAGGAACCCGATGATCAAGGCGATGCCTCCGAAGAATTCAAGCAACGTGAAAAGGAGGGCGAACGCCGCTCCGCCGGGCCACCCGGTCCCCTTCACGAAACCGATCGGCTTCCTCACGTCTTTGATCTTCGGCCAGCCATGGGCCAGGAACAAGGCCCCGAGGGCCACACGCCCGACGAGGGCCGCGACATCCGTGTACGAAGCGAAGACCATGGGTCTGCCCCCTCGGACCCTCTCTGGCGCCCGCGATAGAAAAACCTTTCACGGCGTGTGACGTGGTCGGCTGTGGCGGTCTACGATAGCGACCGTTCGAGGAGTTCCGCGATGTCGAATCGGCGGATGTCCTCGCGGTCCTTCGTCTTCGCGGCGTCGTCCAGCATGATCAGGCAATACGGGCATGCGGTGGCGACCGCATTGGCCCGCGTCTCCTCGATGTGGCTCAAGCGGCGGTGGTTCACCCTCTCGCCCGTCCGCTCGTCCATCCACATCCGGGCCCCCCCCGCACCGCAACAGAATCCGCGATCGCGGCATTCGCGCATCTCGACGACGCGCACGCCCGGAATCCGGTACAGCACATCGCGCGGCTCATCGTATACGTCATTGTAGCGTCCGAGATAGCAAGGATCGTGGTACGTCAGGAACTCGAGGACGTCCCGCGCGGGATTCAGCCTCCCCTCGCGGATGAGTTCCTGGAGGAACTGCGAGTGGTGCACGACCTCGTACGCCCCTCCGAATTCCGGGTATTCGTTCTTGATTGCGTTGAAGCAGTGCGGACAGCTCGCGACGATTCGCTTCACCCCGTACCCGTTCAGCGTTGCCACGTTCGCCCGGATCATCGTTTGCGCCAGGTACTCGTTGCCAATCCGGCGTGCCGGGTCTCCGGTGCACTTCTCCTCGGCGCCGAGGATCGCAAACCGGACGCCTGCCTTGCGCAAGATGCGGGCGAAGGCCTGTGCGACCTTCCGATTCCGGTCGTCGAAGGAAGCCGCGCAGCCGACCCAGTACAACACGTCGACCGGTTCGTTCGCGGCGATCGCCTCCGCGAGCGTCCGAACCCCGAGCCCTTCGGCCCAGCGTCCCCGCTGGTCCCATCCGATGCCCCACGGGTTGTAGTTCGTCTCGATGTTCCGGAGCATGTCCATCGACTCGGGAGGGATCTTCCCCTGGGTCAGCACCAGGTTCCTCCGCATGTCGATGATCTTCGGCACGTGCTCGTTCATCACCGGGCATTCGTACACGCACGCGTAGCACGTCGTGCACGCCCAGATCCCCTCGTCCGTGTGGACGGTCTGGAACATGTCCGGCAGGCCGTCGACCTGTCCTCTCACGATCGCACCGCCCTGGTCGTTCAGCGTGTCCCGGATGTTCGTGATGATCCGCATCGGGTTCAGCGGCTTGCCCGTCGCGTTCGCGGGGCACGCGGCGGTACACCGTCCGCATTCCGTGCACGCGTACCCGTCGAGGAGCCCCCGCCACGAGAGCTGCTCGACGCGGTTCACGCCGAACGTCTCCGTCTTCTCCAGGTCGACCGTCTTCAGCGCGCCTTTCGGCGTGAGGTCCATGAAGAACGTGTTCACGATCGCGAAGATGATGTGGATGTGCTTCGAGTGCGGGACGTACGCCAGGAAGGAGAACAAGAGGACGACGTGCGTCCACCACAACGTCCGCCACCACAATGCGGCGTCGGCCCTGAAGATCGAGGTGCTCGCGATCGCCGACGAGATCGGCTTCCACTCCGGGAGAGCGACGGTCCCGGCCGCGGCGTCGGCCGCGTTGAAGAGGAGGAACGAAGTGACGATTCCGAGGATGAAACAGAGCACGATCGTCGCGTCGCGCATCCCCTCGTGCATGAGTTTCTTCGGTCGGATCACGTAGCGGCGGTAAAGGGCCATCCCGACTCCGATCGCCGCGAGGACAGCGATGACCTCTTCCGCCAGGTACAGCGGGCCGGTGAGCGAGAAGCCCGCGATCGTTGGTGTCGGGACCCGCCACCCCGGAGCGTACGCCTGTGCGGTGATCTCCACGACGCTCGCCCCGAGGATCACGAACGCCCAGAAGATGAACGAATGGAGCACGCCCGCGTACCACTCGCGCGCGACCTTCCGCTGGAAGATCCCATACACGACGAAGTTCTTCACGCGCGTGCGAAGGTGGTCCCACCGCGGCTCCTCCCGCTGGGCGGTGAACAGGTACCGGAGCCGGAGGTACATCTTCCGCCCGAAGATCGACAAGGCGACCGCGAGGAACGCGGTCACCGCAACCGTGTCGAGAACGGTCAGGGCCATGCTCTCTCGAGGAAAGCGCCCTTCCCTTTTCAACCCGCGGGTGTTGCGAGGACGATTAGTTTCCGATGGTCCGCGATCACGGCTTCTCGTCGCCATCCTCCCCAGACGCCGACGATCCGCCAACCGGATTGTCCGAGGTTGGATGCGAGGTCCCTCGGGGTGAGGAGGGTGAGCTCCGCAGACGAATCGGTGCGGTGCTTCAAGTCCTCGCCGATGCGCTCGTAGAATTTCCAATCCAATCGCAGCACGCCGGTCACGGGGTCGAATGATCGGAACTCGTGCTGCTCCAGCGACCCAATCGTGTGGAATGCGAACGGACGCCGTCGGGCCGCGAAGAAGTCGCGGTTCAGGAGGTCCAGGACGAGCCGACCTTCGGGGCGGACGTGTGCCGCCAGGCGACGAAGAAACGCGGTGTCGTCCGCGGTGGACCCTCGACCCAGCGCATGGTCCAAGCAGAGGATCGCGTCGAATCGGGTCCCTGCAGCCAATCCGGGAAGCGAGTCGCGGGACGCAGTGGCGAAATGGAGGCGCTTGACGAGGGCATCGGGAATTCGCTCGGTTGCCGCGGCGATTCCCATCTCGTTCGGATCGACGGCAGTGACCTCGAATCCGGCTTCTGCGAGCCCAACCGCCCGCCGGCCGATTCCGCACGGCACATCGAGGAGGTGCGCCCCGTGTGCGACGCCTTCCTCCTCGAGGAACGTCCGAATCGCCTCGACGTCCTCCAGGGGCGGGCGAACGATCCCTGCGGGCATTCATCGCCTCCCGACGACCACCTGGGTCGGGCTGTCGATCGAAGGCGCGTCCATCTTGAATCCGCCGAACGCCTCCGTCGGATGCCATCCGCCGCGGACCAGGAGTCGGCGCAGCTCGTGGAGGCTGTAGATGCAGTGCTCGATCGGCACGGTCAGAATGTGATCCAGGTCATCTCCGTTTCTGCGGAAGAACCGCCACTCGTTCCGCATCCGTGACGTCACGAGGTCCAGGTGCCGCTGCTCGATGTGCACGAGGTCGCCGAACGCCTCGTAGCCTTGCGGGTCGAAATGCCGGACCACGAAGTCCCGATTCACGATGTAGATGACCAGGATGCCTCCGGGGCGGACCAGCTTCCCGTACTCCTGGAGGATCCGGACGTCCGTCTCTTCGTCGTAATACCCGAGCGACGTCCAGAGGTTGAGGGCCGCGTCGAACGGCGCGGCGGTCGCCGGCACCGCGTCCGCGAGCCGCCGGAGATCTCCGATGTGGTACGTCGCGCGGTCGGCCACGCCCTCTTGGCGCGCGAGTTCGGTCGCGCGAGAGACGAACACCGGGGACAGGTCTACGCCCGTGGTCCAGTAGCCCATCTTCGCGAGGCGCGTCGAATGCCGTCCGATGCCGCACGGCGCATCGAGGACTCGGCCGCCCGGCGGAACGCCAAACCGCTCCAGGATCGCGCGCAGGTCGCGCGCTTGCTCCTCGCCCGTGGACCAGGCGTGCTCGTGGACCGTGAGGAACACCTCGGGATGGCGGAGGAACAGATCTTCGGTCCAGTGCACCGCGGCCATCGGCTCGCGATGCGCCTTGCCTTATTTGGCGGTGTCGCGGGACCGCTTGACGCGTCGCTTCGGCTTGGGGAACGGCTGCACGATCCCGTCCGGGTCCTGCTCGCGGATTCGCGCGGTCAATCGTCCGAGATCGGATGCGCGGTAGATTTCGTCGTAGGCCTCGGGAGCGATTCCGGTCAGCGCCGCGTCGGGCGTCACGAGGACGAGGACGATTTCCGGCGAGTGTTGCTGCAGGAATCCGGTGAGGCGTCGGACGGCCCCGCTCCGGGCCGTGGCAATCGGCTCGACGAGGAACAGGATCGGCCCGCGGCGCGCGACGATGGCCGGTTCATACTTCGTCGAGCCCCCACGGGCATCGTACACTCGGAACCGGAGGGAGCGATGTTCATGTCGCAGCTCCTGACGGTCCATCTCCCGGCAGATGGCCGTCTCTAGGTTCGTCCGGCAGGCGTGGCCGGCACGGCGGGTCACCGGCCCGCCCCGTCCATCGTATCGACGACCGCGCGGGCAAAGACGGAGGTGCGGACTTCCTTGGCCCCGGGCATGAGTCGGGCGAGGTCGTACGTGACGACCTTCGAGCCGACGACCGACTTGACGGCCGACCGCAGACGGACTGCAGCTTCCCGCCAGCCCAGGTATTCGAGCATCATCACACCCGCGAGCATTTCCGCGGTGGGGTTGACCTTGTCCATCCCGGCGTACTTCGGTGCGCTCCCATGGACGGGTTCGAACAGCGCGTGGGCGTCCCCAATGTTCCCGCCGGCCGCAACGCCCAGCCCGCCGATCTGAGCCGCGGCGGCGTCGCTCAGGTAGTCCCCATTCAAGTTCGTCGTCGCCAGGACGTCGTATTCTTCCGGCCGCAACAGCAGCTGCTGGAACATGTTGTCCGCGATGACGTCCTTGATCACGATCTTGCCGTCCGGGATCTTGCCGCCGTACGACTTGACGACATCGTCCCAGGGGATTGTCGACTCTCGGAACTCGATCTTCGCGACCTCGTAGCCCCAGGTGCGGAACGCCCCCTCCGTGTACTTCATGATGTTCCCCTTGTGCACGAGGGTCACGGACTTCCGCCCGTTGTCCATCGCGTACCGGATCGCCTTGCGGACCAGACGCTTCGAGCCGGTCTCGCTGATGGGCTTGACGCCGATTCCGCTATCCGCGCGGACTTTTGCGTGGAACTCCGTGTTGAGGATCTCGATCATCCGCTGCGCTTCGGCGGTCCCCTTTTCCCACTCGATGCCGGCGTAGACGTCTTCGGTGCCCTCGCGGAAGATGACGATGTCGAGGCGTTCCGGATGCGTGACGGGGCTCGGGACGCCAGGGATCCAGGAGACCGGCCTGACGTTGGCGTACAGGTCGAGCGCCTTCCGCAGCGTCACGTTCAATGAGCGGAATCCACCGCTCACGGGCGTGGTCAGCGGTCCCTTCAGCCCGACGACGTACTCTTTGATTGTCCCGAGGGTGGCCTCCGGGAGCATGTCGCCGTACTGGAACATCGCTCGTTCCCCGGCAGGGACCGGGTACCAGGCGATTCGGCGACGTCCGCCGAACGCGCTCGCGACCGCGGCGTCGATCGCGCTTCGGGCCGCCCGCACGACGTCCGGGCCGATGCCGTCGCCCTCGATCAGCGGGATGATCGGGTCGTCCGGGACTCGAAGCCCGCTTTCCGCGATCAAGATCTTGTGGCCCGTCTCCGGGGGCCGGAGGACGAGGCGTTCCGACGGCATGCAGGACGCCTCAGGATCGCTCGTCGAGGGGCACGTACGCGAGGTCTTTTGGGCCCACGTACCAGTCGAGCGGCCGCAGGAGGCGATTGTCCTCCCAGTACTCGATGACCTGGGCCGTCCATCCGGCGATCCGGGCGATCGCGAAGACCGTCGTGAAAAGGTCGGTCGGGATTCCGAGGCCGTGGAAGACCAGTCCGGCGTAGAAGTCCACGTTCGGGAAAATCTGTTTGGAGGCGAGCTGTCGCACGACCGTGTCCTCAATCGCGGTCGCGATCCGGTAGTACGTGTCGTCCCCGCGCATCTCCGAGAGGCGCCGGGCGAAGTCCTTGAGGATGAGAGCCCGCGGGTCGTACGTCTTGTAGACGCGGTGGCCGAATCCGTAGACCTTCTCTTTGTTCCGCAGGGTGTTCAGGACGAATTCTTCCGCGGCCTTCGGATGGCCGATCCGCTCGACTGTGTTGAGGGACGCCTCGATTGCGCCGCCATGGAGGGGTCCCTTGAGCGTCGAGAGCGCCGCGGTGATCGTGCTGTAGAGATCGGCGAGGGTCGACGCCGCAACCGTCGCGGCGAACGTGGATGCGTTCATCGCATGGTCCGCGTACAGGATCATCGCCACGTCCATGATCCGCGCGTGGTCGGCATCGGGCCTTCGGCCCGTCATCATTCGAAGGAAGTCCTCGGCGTGGCCGATCTTCGGGTCGGGACGAACGATCCGCTGGCCTTTTCGGATCCGCTCGTGCGTGGCCACGATCGTCCCGAACTGGGCGACGAGTCGACGGGCTTTGCGCATGTTCGCGGCGCGTGTCATGTCGTCGCGTTCCGGATCGAAGCTGGACATGTACGAGACGGCCGATCGGAGGACGTCCATTGGCGGAGCGTGCTCCGGCATCGAACGGAGCAGCCGCAAGACGGACGGCGGCAGCGTGCGCGCCGTCGCGAGGTCGGCCTTCGCCTTCTCGAGCTCTTCCCGATTCGGGAGATGTCCCTCGAGGAGCAGGAACACCGTCTCCTCGAACGTCGAGTGTGCCGCCAGGTCTCGGATGTCGTACCCGCGATACAGGAGGCGTCCGCGCTGGCCGTCGATGAAGCAGATCGACGTCTCCTTGACGTAGACGTCATCGAGGCCCTTGTCGATTCGTGGGCCGGCGAGGTCCGCCTTCAGGGGGGAGACCATGTTCGTCGCCTCAGGAACGGTTGCTCGCGAGGATAAGGGATGCTAAGGTCGGTGCGATATTAAAGCTGAAGGTTGCGTCGCGAACACGAACGTCAGAGGGGAATCCGGAGGATGGCATCGGCCATCATTCCAAAGAGGACGAGGGCGAGGTAGATCCCGGAGAACTTGTAGCCCGCCCAGGCGTTCTCCGGGCTGGGATGGGCGATGAACTTCGCGGTGAGACTGAGGAGCGCGACGCCGGAGACGATGGCGACCGCGAGGTAGATGGCATCGAACGCCGAGGTGAAGAAGAAGGCGATGCTCGCAACGGCCACGATCGCCGTGGAGCCGGAAATCGCCAATGCGGATGTACGCTCACCCCACACGGCCGGGAGCATCGGGAGGCGCGCCCGCCGGTAGTCCTCTCGGCTTCGGTACGCGAGTGCCCAAAAGTGTCCGGGCGTCCACAGGAACACGAGGAGGGCGATGAGGACCGCCTGCAGGCTGATCGAATTCGCCGCCGCGGCGGACCCGGCGAGCGCCGGGCAGGAACCGGCGAATCCGCCGATGACGATGTTGCTCACGTGGGTCCGCTTGAGTCCGACCGTGTACAGTGCATGACCGAGTCGAGGTCTCGGTCCAAGTAGTGATTCGTCGCGCTGGCGCCTGCGGCCCCCAGGAGGCCCGCGAGCATCAGGAGGCCGAATCGCCAGGCGTCCACCGCGACCCCGCTCGTCGCGATGTAACCGGCCGCCGCCACGAGCAGGAGGAGGGAATCGATCCGGAGCTTCATCAGTTGCACATAGTCCGAGACCGACGCCATCGAGAATTCTCTCGCGCGCTAATCTCGCGGCGCTCTTAATCCTTTGTCGCTGCACGCCGACCCCCGCGGCGTAGTCCGTTGTTCGCGGGCCCGCTGCTGGTACCAATCGCAGTCGCGCCGAACGGGACACTCGCCGCACCGAGGATTGCGGGCTTTGCACAGCGCGCGGCCGTGGGCGATGATGGCGAGGTGCCACGCCTTCCGCTTCTCCGGCGGAGTCCATCGTTCGAGCGCCGCCCGGATGGACTCGTAGTCCGTCCGGCGAACCAGGTTCCATCGCCGAGCGATGCGAGCGATGTGCGTGTCGACCGGGAACGTCGGATGACCGGCGGCCATCGCGAGGACAACATCGGCGGTCTTCGGCCCCACGCCGGGAAGGGCCATCAGCTCCTCCCGCGCGCGGTCCGTTGGCAGCGCGAGGATCCGTTCGAGGCCGTCGCCGCGATCGTCGAGGAGAGCTCTCGCGACGCCGCGGATTCGCGGTGCTTTCTGCGTCGCAAGACCCGCATGCCAGATCGCCTTCGCAATCTCTCCTTCGGGCGTTCCGGCGATTCGTTCCGGGGTGATCGCGCCGACTCTCGAGCGGAGGTCGTTCAAGCCGCGGCGCTCGTTGGCGACCGTCGTGCTCTGGGAGAGGATGGTCGAAATCAGGATCTCGAACGGAGTCATCCCGAGGCTCCAGTCCGCCACCGGGTAACGAAATTCGAGGATTCGCATCGTGCGCGTGAAGGCCCGGCGGTCCACGCTGTCAGAAACGTCGACGGGAGAAATAGATGTGTCAGTCGCTCACAAACGAGCGGACCATCGTGATCACGTTGCGCGGTCGTTCGCGGAGCCGCCGGGTGAAGTACGGGAGCCAATTCGGCCCGTACGGGATGTACTCCGCGACTCGGTGTCCCGCGCGGACGAGTTCGACCTTGAGCGGATCGCGGACACCCTGGAGCATGGCGAATTCGAACGGAGTGGGATGCGCCTTCGCCAAGGCGACGGCTCGGTCGAGCATTCGCCCGTCGTGGCTTCCCACCGCAAAATGCCGGGCTTTCGCGAACAGCGTCTCGAGGTGCGCGAGATACGCTCGGTCGATTTCGGACCGCGTGCGGTAGGCGATCTCCGGCGTCTCCTTGTAGGCGCCTTTCACCAAGCGGACACGCGCGCCTTCCCGGATGAGCCGTTCGAGGTCGTCGGCCGTCCGTTTGAGGTTCGCCTGCAAGCATACCCCCACGCGGTCGTATCGGGCCAGAAGCTGCTCACCGATCCAAATCGTGTCGTCCGTCGTGTTGGCGCCTTCCATGTCGAGCCACAGGACCCGACCGGTCGCTCTCGTCGCTTCCAAGACCGGGATCATCTCGGACAGCGCGAACGCTCGATCGATCAAGACTCCGAACTGGGTCGGCTTGAGGCTCACCTCCCCGCGAATGCCCGCGGCCTGCATCGCCGCGAGCAGGTTCAGGTATTCACGGCGCGTCGCCTCGACGGGTGCTTTCTCGCGGTAGTGCTCCCCGAGATGGTTTACGAGGGCGTCGATCCCACGGGCATTCGCCTCTTTCGCCACGCGGAGCGCATCCGTCATCGTCTCCCCGGCGACCCATTGTCGGGCAAACCGGGTGACGAGCCCCATCGGTCGGCGCGAACCCCGCCGCGGACTCAAATAGGTTCCGAACGGAATCGCAACGGTCGACTCAGACGGGCTTCTGGCAAGCCATGCAGAACTGGACGAACTCGGGGTTCAGGCGACCACAGTTGCGGCAGCGGACGCGGACATCGGACGTGCGCTCGGCGCGCTCGCGGGCCGTGTTCCCTACGTTGCCCGCGCCGGTCACGACGCCGACCAGAAGGAAGATCCACCAGAGTCGGATCAGCCAGCCGCCAATTCCCGCGAGGACGCCTCCGATCACGAAGAGCATGACGGCTCCGAAGAAGGATTGGAAGAATGCCATCACGGAGAAGGACGAACTCGTCGCCGCTCCGATCGTCCCTGTGAGGAAATTGAGGAATCCGTAGAGGATCAGGAGGATGCCAACGATCAGGAGGGCGGCTCCGACCAAGACGACGGTCACGGCGCCCCAGCCGAACGGAAGGTTCGGGGTCATCCTTCGGACGGAAGATGCGGCATAATACGGGGAGGGCGCGACCATGGGATGGCGATCCTCACGGGCTCGGTGGGCTTCGTAGATGCGTCGATATCCCGTCGGATAAATGTTTCAGTGGTTTTCCCAGCGGTGGTATTCACGGGCTCCGGCTCCTCCAGCGGGGAACTTGAGGGGACCAATCCCGCTGTTCCAGTCAAATGCTCTCGAGCAATGTCTTAAGTCTGACCGACGCCGTTTGGACAGTCGATGGACTTCAGCGCGAAGCTCGACCAGGCGCGGACCCTCGCCGACGTCTTCGAGCTGGTGAAGCGGGCCGTCGAGGCCGTCCTCGGACGCACCCGGGCCGGCCTGATGCTCGCCCTCGCGGACCTCGGGAATCATCCGCAAGGGTTCCTCGGCGCTTTCTATCCGGTCGCGAGCAACGTGATCGTGATGAACAAAGTTCCCCTCCTTCGAATCCAGGAAACGAATCCGCGGCTCTACAAGCCCTACGCGTTCTACGTCCTCTTGCACGAGTACCTGCACTCGATCGGTTTCGTGGACGAGCGGGTGTGTCGCGAGCAGGCGCACCGGGTCCTCGAGACGCTGTTCGGAGTCGACCATCTCGTCACGCAGATCTCCGCCGACACCGCGCGGTTCTTCCCGAACCTCGTCTTCCCAGACGCCGCGTGGCAGCCGTCGCAGCTGGCCCTCGAGTTCGTCCCCGGCTTCGACCGGGGCTCGGCGTCCTACATCAGGTGAGACCGCTCCGCGGCCGCGCCGAATAACTACAAATAGACGGCGTCGCTACGCCGCCGGGGGAGGCGGGAGATGGCGGTCGCCGCGTGGCGGAAGGGAGTCGCGGAATTCATCGGGGCCTTTACACTGATTTTCATCGGCGCGGGAGCGATTATTTCCACGGGCGGGACGGACCTCGTTGTCATCGCCCTTGCGCACGGACTCGCGATCGGCGTGATGGCGTCCGCGTTCGCGCATATCTCCGGCGGGCATTTTAATCCGGCTGTCACCCTCGGCGCCCTCGTCGGTCGGCAAATCTCTCTGCGGCTCGCCCTCCTGTACTGGGTCTCGCAACTGCTCGGAGCGACGGTCGCCGCGGTCGCCCTCCTCGGCGTGTTTCCGGCTGCGGAGTGGCAGACGTACCGTCTCGGCACTCCGGCCCTCGGACCGGCGGTCGGCTGGGGAACGGCCATTCTCGTCGAGGCCATCCTGACGTTCTTCCTGGTCTCCGTCGTGTACGGCACGGCGATCGATCCGAAAGGCTCTTTCAACGCGGTCGGCGGCCTGGCGATCGGGCTGACCATCTCGCTCGACATCATGATGGGCGGACCCTTGACGGGCGCGGCGATGAATCCCGCGCGGTGGTTCGGGCCGGCCATTGTCGCCCAGTTCTTCGACAACTGGTACGTGTACTGGATCGGGCCGTTCATCGGTGCGATCGTGGCGGGCCTGTTGTACGCCAACGTGTTCCTCGAGAAGCCTCGTTAAGCGCGCTCACGCACGCTGCGCGTGACGCTGGCTCGCGCAGTTTCACATTACGTAAGAAATGTTTAAATTGGATTGCTGGGTGCCCAACTTGGTATGATTCGCGGGACGGCTCCGGCGAAGGCGGTGGCGGTCCCAAAACCCACCGTTCAAGAGTCCCCCGTCAAGTTCCGGTCCGGCAAGCACACCGCGATCGTGAAGGAAGTTTTCGACATCGCCCCGAAGTTTCCGCAGACGTACCTGATCCGGTTCACCTTCGAAAATGAGCCCGTGTTCGACTTCGAGCCGGGGCAGTTCATCTCGATTTTCGCGGAGAAGGACGGCAAGCGCATCTCCCGCCCGTATTCGATCGCGTCATGGCCGGAGAACAAGGACTACCTCGAGCTCTGCATCAAAATCGTCGAGGGCGGGTTCATGTCGAACTACCTCTACCACGTCTCCCCGGGGACGAAGCTCCAGTCGATCGGCCCACTGGGGCGTTTCGTGATCCCCGAGCCGATCCGGTACGATACCGTCTTCGTCGCCACGGGGACCGGGGTCGCGCCGTTCGTCTCGATGTTGGGCCACATCTGGGCGAACCGTCTCGACGTGGGCCATGAGTTCCACGTCGTGTTCGGCGTGCGATATGTGCACGACCTGATCTACCGCAGCCTCATCGAGAAGTGGGAGCGGGAGCATCCAAATTTCCACTTCTACCCGACGATTTCGCGTCCCGAAACGCCAGACTGGAAAGGCCGCGTGGGTTACGTCCAGAAGGTCATCGAGAACGACATCCACGACTACGGGAACAAGCAAGTCTTCATCTGCGGCTTGCACGACATGGTCGAGGACGTGAAGAACCTCTGCCAGCGCCTCGGATTCGCGTACGTTCGATTCGAGAAGTGGGACTGAGACCGGTCTCGCTATCGCAGCCGGATCCAGACCTTCCCAACGATTTCCCTCAATGAGACCGGTCCGAATGCACGACTGTCTCGGCTACGATCGGCGTTGTCGCCCGCCACACGGATCTGCGTAGCATCGGGGACATCGGAAACTCGTTTCACCAGGAATCGCTGGGGCGTCTCCGGATCCTGCACGACGACCAGATCACCTTTCACAGGTGGGTGGAACTTGTACGCCCACCGGTTCACCAGGACGTAATCGCCCGGTTCCAAGGCAGGCCGCATGCTGTCGTCCTCGACCCGGAAGCGGCGGAGAGGGAACATCGCGGACGGAATCACTTGAACTTCGGGTAGACGGTCAGGCGCTCCGTGGGGTACGGCGCCTTCGCGGTGATCGTCTCGAATCCCTTCGTCTTCCAGAAGATGGACGCGATGTCGTTCGTCGCCTTCAGGAGGTCCTCGGCCGCCTGGAGGTTGATCTCCTGGCGCGCCTTCGAACCGGTCTTGAGCG
>WNGH01002898.1_pt1 | contig 18387 bp, 18 predicted proteins | sample 5400631 | NCBI WGS metagenome assembly WNGH01 (sample SAMN13153373, study PRJNA577476) | soil metagenome | isolation source: 115 cm soil or saprolite under Garry oak tree replicate 1 | place: USA:California | collected 2016-06-15
TCAGGCCGGTCCGGCCCGGGCCGAAGGACACGGTCAGGCCGGAGAGCACGGGCGCTCCATCGGGCCAGCTGAAACTGAGATCTGAGCAGATGATCGCGGCAGTCATCGGGCGTGGCTCCCAGCACGTAGGAAGGATTTCCGTTACGTGTGGCGACACCACGCCACGAGGGCTCAGCCGGAGGTCTCGCGCGCGCCGGACAGGCGCACGCGCGGTATCGCTGACCTCAGAACCTCAACGCCCTCTCCCGCCGCCGACAGCAGAGACGGCTTCCATGCTAGCCCGCCCCCTCGCCCCGCCAACACCATTTCACCCCGGCCTGGCCCGGGGATTCCATGATCGTGGCCAGTATCAGGCGCTATAGGGCTATGGTGCCAAGTCCGAAAACATAACCCAGTCTCGCCACCTGACCATCGAGGCGACTATCCAGCTCTGACCCGCCCCACGATAACGGCCGTTCCCCGCCACCTGCCGGGGAACGGCCAGCCCATGTAATTACATGATCACCAGCCCCCGCGGGGGGCGCTGTCTTGCCAGGGCGGCGCGGAACCCGCGCGCCGCGCGGACGGCGCGGAACCCGCGCCGCCCGCTAGTAGTCCCGGCGGACCCGGCAGTCCCCGTCCGCGAGCAGGCCAGGTACCGGGACGCTACGTCAGCGTGACCGGAACATGCCCGGCGCTAGCCGAGGGCAAAGATCCGGGAGGTGTCGTTGGGGTCGCAGGGCTCCATCACCAGGCGGGTGCCGTTGTTGCCGGTGAAGTTGCTCGCGGAGACGCACCTGTTGTAGGTGAAGTCAACGGGCCACGGGAATATCTGGAAATACGGACCGGCCGGGCTGCCGACGCCGGGCAGCTCCCACCAGATCTGACCAGTGGCCGTGGCCCTGTTGCAGGTGCCCAGAGTCAGTTGCGTGCCGACCGCCAGATTCGGAGCGGTGAGGCACAGGCCGCCGGCTATGTTGTAGATCTCGTAGACGGAGGCGCCATTGCTGTCGTAGATGGGGTTGCCGTTGTTGTCCTCGGGCTGGATGAACACCCACCGCTGTGGTGCCCCGTTGGAGGCGTACCCGTGGCAGTGATACAACTGCAGCGGCGTGCCACTGGACGTGGACCCGCTCGGGTCGTCCGCGCACAGGGAGAATCCCTGGGCGTGCAGGTACGGGCTGAAGATCTCGGCCCACTGCCCAACCGGCGGGATGACGTCGGCCCGGGCGGTTCCCGTCCCGGCCAGGGTCAGCCCGGCCGCCAGCGCGATCGCGGCGAGCACGCCTGCCAGTCTCCGGATTGATCTCATGTCGCGGCCTCCTGGGGCGCAGTTCCCGGAACGGGAATTTTCCTGCACGCTAGGCGGACGCCCTGAAACGGCGCTGGAGCGGCCCTGGAAAGGCCGCTCCTTCCTCTTGTGCCGATGCCGCCCGGGCGCAGCCTGGCCGCGGGCCGCCGCCGTCGGCCCGCAACGCATTGCGCCCGCGCAGCAAACGCACACCGGCCAGACTTAGTGGGGTGACGACGTAAGTTCGTCGGGGGCGATGGCGGTGAGGTGGACAGCGCGGGTGGTGCCGGGGGCTGCCGGAGGGGAGTCCGGTGAGCAGGACGGCGTCTTGGTAGCGGTGGCGGGCGGTGGAGTGCCGTCCGGCAGTATCCGCGCTGGTGATGATCCGGTGCCCGGGAAGTGTTACGCCACTGTGATCTGGCCGAGGGCTGCCGCGTGCCGCGGCCAGTGAGCCGGTGCCGGTGTGGTCCCTGCTGCGGATCCTGGCGCGGCACCGTGTCAGGCCCTGGCAGCGCCGGTCCTGGGTCTCCTCCCACGGCCCGCGCCCTGAAGCCGGGGCGGAAGTGATCCTGGGCCTGCAGCAGGGGTTCTGCCCGGGGGAACTGCCGCAGCCGGGCGGCCGGGTCTTGTCCTTGGTGATCCGGCGGCACCAGGCCGTCCATCCAGGCCCGCGGCCGCCGGCATCCGCAGGCCCCGCTTGCCCGCGAGCCCCCGGCCCGCAGCGTCCGTGCGCTCATTTCCCGGGAAGATCGTGGAACATCCGCGCTCAGCGGAACTTCTGGTGGGTCATGTGAGCATTCCAGAATAGGGGTCGCGGTAGGGACCGCCCTTGCGGGCGGCGTTCCGGGCATGCCGGAACGCCGGTTACCTGCCCGGAGGCCGGCGATTTGTCTGCAGTTTTGTCTGCAGTTTCGGGGGTTATGAAGAAATCACCGCAAACCGGGCAACCGCCGGTCCATGGCTAGGGCGTTCCGGGGGCGGCTAGGACGAGGCGGGCGGAGCCGGTGGCGTGGACCAGGCCATCGGCCGCAGAGACGAAGCAGGAATCACCGCGGTTCAGGCCGAGCGTTTCGCCGGACGCGGCGCGCAGGACGCAGGCGCCGTCGAGGCAGAGCAGGATGCGCGGGCCGACGCCGGGCAGGGCGGACTCGGGGCCGGTGCCGGGCAGGGCGGACTCGGGGCCTGCGGCGGGCAGGGGGGACTCCGAGGCTGCGCCGGGCAAGGCGGACTGAGGGCTGACGGCGGGCAGAGCAGCCGAGTTCCCGGCGAGGTCGAGCAGGTAGAGGCGGAACTCCGGGGCCGGCGTGTCGAACCAGGTAATCCCGTCGGCCAGCACGCCGGGCGACAGCACCGGCACCGAGGCCGAGGGGTCGAGCAGCTTCAGCAGCTCGGGTACGTCGATGTGCTTGCTGGTGAGGCCGGAGCGGACCACGTTGTCGGAGTTGGCGAGCAGCTCGATCCCGGTGCCCCGCAGGTAGGCGTGCAGGCCGCCGGCCGGCATGAACACTGCCTGGCCGGGCTGCAGCACCTGGTACCGCATCAGCAGCAGGGCCAGCACGCCGAGGTCGCCCGGGTAATCGGCGGCCACCCGCGCCGCCGCCGCGCAGGCGTCCGCATAGGGCTCGCCCTGAGCGGCCCCGCAGGCCGCCAGCCGCGCGCACGCGGCGGCGACGGCGGCGACGAGTCCGGCGCGGCCGGGCTCGGGCCATTCCAGGACGGAGGCCAGAGCGGCGCCCATGACGTCTTCGTCCGCTGCGTCCCGCAGCGCGGCGATCAGCGGCTGGAGCTGGTCAACGGCCAGGGCACGGAGGATGGCCGCGGCGTCAGCCGGGGTGCGCAGGCCCGCCGCCACCTCGAACGGCGTCAGGGCGTAGAGCAGCTCGGGTTTGGGCCAGTCGTCCACGTAGTTCCGGCCCGGGGCGCCTAGCGGCAGCCCGCGGGCGTCCTCGGCGGCGAAACCCGCCTCGGCCTGCGCCCGGGAGGGATGGACCTGGATCGACAAGGCCTTCTCCGCCGACAGCACCTTCAGCAGGAACGGCAGCCGCCCGGAGAACCTCGCCGCGCACTCGGCCCCCAGTTCCCGGCCGGGCGCAGCCGCGATCACCGCGTCCAGCGTGGTCCCGGTCCCCGGGTCCCGGTCGATGCCGGAGGGCGCCGACGGGTGCGCGCCCATCCACAGCTCGGCCTCGGGACCCGGCGCGGGCACGGGCCGTCCCTGCAGGTCAGCGATCGCGGTGCAGGTACCCCAGGGATAGGGCCGCACCACCGGTCGAAGAAGATCCATCCGGGCATGCTAGCCGCCCGGGACCGGGTCCGCCGGCGGCGGAGCGGCCGGCGCGGCTCGGCCTGGCCGCCGGGAAGCGACCTGGCCGGCGCGGCTCGGCCTGGGCGCCCGGAAGCGACCTGGCCGGCGCGGCTCGGCCTGGGCGCCCGGAAGCGGCCTAGCCGGCGCCGGAGGTGTCGGCCGGGTGCTCGACCATGGCAACCACCCGGCTGGCCATGAACCGCGCGGTCCGGACCGCGGTGCCGGTCCTGGTCACCTCGCTGACCTCGACGACGCCGCGCCGGTTGGCGATCTCCACGCGGCGGCCCGCCCGGGTGGCCGTCACCTCGTAGGTCCGCGTTCCCTCGCCGGAGTCGATCACGATCTCGACGCGATCACCCTTCACGGGCGCCTCCCGGCGGGGCGAAATCGGCCGGGCCGGGGCGGAAACCCCGGCCCGTTCGGGTCTTAATAGGACGGGAGCGAGGGATCGACCTGGCTGATCCAGGCCAGCACGCCGCCGCCGACGTGCACGGCGTCGGCGAAGCCGGCGTTCTTGACGATCGCCAGCGCTTCCGCCGAGCGGGCGCCGCTCTTGCAGTGCAGCACGATCCGCTTGTCCTGCGGCAGCTTCTCCAGCGCGGCCCCGGAAAGGAACTCGCCCTTGGGGATGAGGGTCGCGCCGGGGATGGAGACGATCTCGTACTCGTTCGGCTCACGGACGTCGACGAGGAAGATGCTGTCGCCGGCGTCCAGCATGGCCGCCAGGTCCTTGGCGCTGATCGTCGAGCCCTGGGCCGCCTCGGCGGCCTCCTCCGACACCGCGCCGCAGAACTCCTCGTAGTCGATCAGGTGCGTGATCGACGGGTTCTTGCCGCAGACCGCGCACTCCGGGTCCTTGCGCACCCGGACCGTGCGGTACGTCATCTCCAGCGCGTCGTAGATCATCAGCCGCCCGGCCAGCGGCTCGCCGATCCCGGTGATGAGCTTGATGGCCTCGTTCACCTGGATCGACCCGATGGAGGCGCAGAGCACGCCCAGCACGCCGCCCTCGGCGCAAGACGGCACCATCCCGGGCGGCGGCGGCTCGGGGTACAGGCAGCGGTAGCACGGGCCGTAATCGGCCCAGAACACGCTCGCCTGCCCGTCGAAGCGGTAGATCGAACCCCACACGTAGGGCTTGCCGAGCAGCACGCAGGCGTCGTTGACCAGGTACCTGGTGGCGAAGTTGTCGGTGCCGTCCACGATCAGGTCGTAGCCGGCGAAGATCTCCATGGCGTTGTCCGAGTCCAGCCTGACCTCGTGCACCACCACGTGGACGTACGGGTTGATCTCGGCGATGCTGTTCCGCGCCGACTCGGCCTTCGACCGCCCCACGTCGGACTGCCCGTGGATGATCTGGCGCTGCAGGTTCGACTCGTCGACCACGTCGAAGTCGATGATGCCCAGCGTGCCGACGCCGGCCGCGGCCAGGTAGAGCAGCGCGGGCGAGCCGAGGCCGCCGGCCCCCACGACCAGGACCTTGGCGTTCTTCAGGCGTTTCTGGCCGGTCATCCCGACGTCCGGGATGATCAGATGACGCGAGTAGCGCCTGACCTCATCGACCGTCAGCTCGGCGGCGGGCTCGACCAGCGGCGGCAACGACACTGTGCTCTCCAGGAGGTTTGCTTAAGGATTTCCTTCCGAACGGACCGGGTCTCACCCGGCTCCGTCCGTGTCACGGTCAACCGGCGGAAGCGAGCGGGAATTCCCGCGCCCGATCACCGCCGGCGCCCTGGCCGGCCGCCAGCAGGATACCGATTTCCGCCGCTACCAGGCCAGGGTGCTCCATGTGCGCGACGTGGCCGGTGCGCGGCAGGACCACGATCCTCGCGTCCCTGAACTGGTGCGCGGCCCGCCCGGCCATCCGCGCGTCGACCAGCCGGTCGCGGCTGCCGTAGATGACCAGCGACGGCGCGGCGACCCGGGCCGCGTCCCGCCAGGCCGAATGGCGGCCCTTGCGGAGGAACTCGGCGGTCAGCGTGCGGACGCTGCCGGCCAGCACGGCGGCGGCGTAGCCGAGGGAGTCGCGGCGGGTGAGTTCGGCGACCTCGGCGGCGAACCTGGCCTGCTGGAACAGGGCCGGGTCGCTGTAACAGGTGGTGATGACGTCGGCGACCCGGCGCTCCGCGGGCAGCACCTGGTACTGCCTGATCAGCCGGGTGCCGACCCGCGGCAGGCTCATCACAGGGAAGCGGAGCAGGTCCAGCCGCGGCCGTGAGTCGGGCAGCGCCGGGGAGATCAGCGTCAGGGTCCGGATCAGCCCGGGCCGGGTGGCGGCGACCTTGACGCAGACCGCGCCGCCCAGGGAGTTGCCGATCAGGTGGACCGGGCCGCGGCCGCCGCGTTCGATCAGCGCGATGACCGTCTGCGCCAGGGCGGCGATCGAGTACCGGCGGTCCGGGCGGGGCGATGAGTCGCCGAACCCGGGCAGGTCGACCGCGTCGCAGGCCAGCCGGGGCCGGAGCAGGTCGATCAGGTCGGTCCAGTTCCGCGAGGAGCCTTCCAGGCCGTGCACGAACAGCGCGGGCTCGCCCTGTTCCGGTGCCGGGGCGCTACGGACGTAGACCCGGTGACCGCCGAGGCTGACCAGCCGTCCCGGCCAGTGCGGGATCGGCTGGGTCATGCGCTGGCCTTGCGGCGCGGCTTCTTCTTGGCGGGTGATTCCTCCCCGGCGCCTTCGCCCCCCTGGTCGCCGTCGGCCTGGCCGCGGCCGGTCTTCACCGCGGCGACGCTGGCCCGCAGGATCTCGGTCAGGTCGGCGGGCTGCTTCCTGGCCTCGGGCAGTTCCAGGCCGGCCGGGCGGACGACGTCGTTGCCCTCCACCTTGGCCTGGACCACGGCCTCGAGCGCCTCGCGGTAGGCGTCGCGGTACTGGTCGGGCTCGAAATCCTCGGTCATCGTGTCGATGAGCGAGGCGGCCATCTTCAGCTCCTGCGACCGGACCTCGATGTCCTCGTCGAGGAAGGCGAAGTCGGGCGTGCGCACCTCGTCGGGCCACAGCAGGGTCTCCAGCGTGATGACGCCCTCCCTGACCCGCAGCGCGGCCAGCGCCTCGCGCTGGCGCAGCGCGACCTTGGCCACCGCCACCTTCCCCGACGCCTCCAGCGCGTCGCGGAACAGCACGTACGCCCGGGTTCCGGCCGCCTCGGGCTCGGTGTAGTAGCTCTTGGCCGCGTAGATGGGCTCCACCTGGGCACTGGGCGCGAAGTGCAGCACCTCGATCCGGTGGGCGGTCACCAGCGGCAGGTCGGCCAGGTCCTCGTCGGTCAGCACCACCATGTCGCCGGTGGGAAGCTCGTAGCCCTTCGCGATGTCGGAGTACGGGACTTCCTCCCCGTCGAGCGTGCAGACCCGGCGGAACTGGATCCTGGCTCCGTCCCTGCGGTGCACCTGACGGAAGGTGATGTCACGCTGCTCCGTCGCGGCGTAGAGCTTCACCGGGATCACGACCAGGCCGAAAGAGATTGCCCCGGCCCATATGCTGCGCATGGTCTACACCTACCCCGGTTGACGTAACGCTGATCATCCGTCTTGTCCGAATTCCCCAAATCGAGCATGCATTCGAACGGCCATAGGGCTAGCATGGGCGGATTTCACCCAACTCTCCTAGCGAGCTTAGCCGCGGCTGCGATGATGAGGGGTGCCCGGACCAGGCCGGCCCGCAGTATCAGCGCAGGATCAGGCCGGGCGACGACTCGAAGTTCGAGGGGGACGGAGAGATATGGGCGCATTCGATGTGGTCGTGCTGGGCGGCGGCACCGCCGGCGTGCACGTCGCCACGGAGGTCGCCGACGGCGGCCAGGCGGTGGCGCTCGTCGAGGCGGGGCTGATCGGCGGAGAGTCTCCCTACCTGGCCTGCGTGCCGTCGAACTCCCTGCTGCTGTCCGCGGCGCGCGACCAGACCTGGGAAGACGCGGTGGCCCGGCGGACCGAGGTGACCGGCGGCCTAGACGACTCGGCCCCGGCGCGGCGGCTGCGCCGCGCGGGCGTGACGGTGATCCGCGGCACCGGACGGATCACCGCCCCGGGAACGGTCGAGGTGAGGCTGGCCCCGGACGCGGGCCATGCGGCCGCCGGCACGCCGGGTGTAGATACCGTGCCGCTGGCCTACTCGGACCTGGTCATCGCGACCGGCTGCGAGCCGGTCGCGCCGCCGATCGAGGGCCTGCCCGACATACCGGCCTGGACCACCGCGGAGGGCCTGTGCTCGCCCGACCTGCCACGGCGCCTCATCGTGCTCGGCGGCGGGCCGGCCGGATGCGAGCTCACGCAGATCTACGCCTCGTTCGGCTCGCAGGTGACGCTGGTGGAGGCGGAGGCGGCCCTGCTTCCCGGGGAACCCGCGTTCGCCGGCGAGATCCTGGCGGCGGCGCTGCGCCGGGCCGGCGCGGAAATCTACCTCGGCTCCCGGGCCACCAAGGCGGAACGCACCCCCGACGGCCTCACGCTCGCGCTGGCCGACGGGACCCGGATCGACGCGGACCGGCTGCTGCTCGCTACCGGCCGCCGCCCGCGACTCGGCGGCCTGGGCCTGGACGCGCTCGGCCTGGAGATCACGCCGGGGATGCCGCTGCCCACCACCACGCGGTGCGAGGTGGCCGGGGCCAGCGGCCCTGGCCGGGTGTGGGCGGCGGGCGACGTCACCGGCACCACGAACACCCACGCCAGCCACTACCAGGCCAGCGTGGTGGCGGCGAACATCGGCGGCCAGCAGCGCGAGGCCGACTACAGCGCGATCCCGCGCTGCGTTTTCACCATGCCTTCGGTGTTCGCGGTCGGCGTCGTCCCGGGCATCGCCGCGGCGGACCAGGACGAGGCAGAGGAGGACGCCGAGGCCGGGGAGGAGGACGCCGAGGCCGGGAGGGACGCCGCCAGCCCGGCGGTGGCAGGCCACGGCTCCGGCTCCGGCCACGGGGCCGCCGCGGCCGACGACATGACCCGCCGGATGCTGCGGATCGCGCGGGTCCCGGCGGAGGCCGGGACGCAGCCCCAGGCCCAGACCGCGGCCGAGACGGGCGCCGCGGCGGCCGTCACCGCCGCGGCGGCAGCCCGGAGCGCGGAGGCTGACCGGAACGCAGCGGCTGCGCACGGCCCGCGGCTGATCACGGCCCGGGCCAGCCTGGGCGACACCACCCGGGCGCACCTGGGCCAGGACGATCTCGGCTGCCTCGAGCTCTACGCGGACGCCGAGACCGGGGTGCTGGCCGGCGCGGTTGCGGTAGGGCCGGACGCAGCCAGCTGGATGGGTGAGGTTACGCTCGCCATCAGAGCCAAGATTTCAGTAGCCGTCCTGGCCGACGTCGTGCATGCCTTCCCTACCTACGGGGAAGCTCTGGAGACAGCGCTCCGAGAACTGGCGGGAACCGGGGGCAGCAAGATATTTGCCTACCAGCAGGAAAAGGGGACCGGACCGTTGAGCGAGCTGGATATGGAAACGCCCGAGGGCGACGCCATCGAGCAGCACCAGGACGTGGTCGAGGACGAGACCGGGGCCGCGGCGCGGCGCGAGGTCCCGCTCGACGTGAACGAGGCGGACGCGGCCGAACAGGAGCGCGCCGTCGGGTTCGACGATGACGATTACCGCTGACCGCAGCTTAGGATGGTGGCGAACGCGGAAAAGCAACCGCGCGGAACCACCCCGGAGACCGAATTTTGACTGCAACGTCCGAAACCAGGCCACGCAGCAGCAGGCTGCCGCGGCATGAACGGCGACGGCAGCTACTGGACGCGGCGCTTGAGGTGTTCGTATCCCAGGGGTACCACGCCGCCGCGATGGATGAGATCGCCGAACGCGCAGGCGTCAGCAAGCCCGTGCTCTACCAGCATTTTCCCGGCAAGCTCGAGCTGTACCTGGCCCTGCTCGACGAGAGCGTGGGCACCCTGATGGAGACCGTGCGCGACGCGCTCCGCTCGAACCCGGATCCCAAGCAGCGGGTCGCGGCCACGTTCGGCGCCTACTTCGAGTACGTGGGCGGCAAGGGCCAGGCCTACCGGCTGGTCTTCGAGTCGGACCTGAGCAACGAGCCCGCCGTCCGCGACCGGCTCGAGGAGGTCCAGCGCCAGTGCGCCGACATGGTCAGCGCGGCGGTCAGGGAGGACGCCGGGCTTTCCGACGACGAGGCGCACCTGCTGAGCGTGGGCATGGTCGGCATGGCCCAGGTCACCGCGAGGTACTGGCTCAGCACGCGGGATCACATCCCGCGTGAGGCCGCCGAGCAACTGGTGGCCAGGCTGGCCTGGCGCGGCATCAGCGGCTGGCCCCGCAGCGAACACTGAGCCCGAGGAGCCCCGTGGAAGTCAAGATCGGAATTCAGTCCGTGCCGCGCGAACTCGTCGTGGAGACGGACGTTCCGGCGGACGAAATCGAGCGTCAGCTGGCCAGCGTGCTGGCCGACGGAGCGCATTCGGTCTTCACGCTCCCGATGACCAAGGGCGGCAAGATCCTGGTACCTGCGGACAAAATCGCCTACGTCGAGTTCGGCGCACCCGAGGCGCGCCGCGTGGGTTTCGGCAACATCGTCTGATCCGGGGCCGGATCCGGGTCGCGCCGAATGTTCTTATTACGCCGGGAGGCCCGGCGGGTGGGCTGAGCCCACTCCTGGTACACTAGATAACGACTGGTCAATGGAATGACGTAACCAAAGGTCGTGTTGTCCAATCGGCTGCTGTTTACGCCGGGCGTCTTGTCCGGCTCCCTGGGGGGATCCCGAGTAAACGGCAGTGTTCCGAACGACGGTAGCGGGCTCCCTGGCCGTCGCCGCGTCAGACAGGCGTCGCGACGTTCAGCCACAAGGTCGCAGCTCGCGTCGGGGCCGGGACACTGCGGGCAGCCAGCCAGACACGACGGCCCGGCACCGGAACCGGTGGGCAGGGCCACGATGAAGGATGGAACCCTGACAACTCAAACTTACAGCGGGGACGAGGCACCAGCGCCCACCCGCTCCACCGGGTCCGTGACCGCCCTGCCGGACACCGGAGACGCCCGGCCGGACGCCGGAGCCGATGGCGACGCCGGAGCCGATGGCGACGCCGCCGGCCCGGGCAGCGGCGGCATTACGCCCGCCGTCCCGTTCCGCGATCTGGGCATCCGCGAGGAGATCTGCTCGGGCCTTGAGGCCGCGGGCATCTTCACCACCTTTCCCATCCAGGCGCTGGCCCTGCCGCTGACGCTGCGCGGGCAGGACGTCATCGGGCAGGCCAGGACCGGCACCGGGAAGACCCTCGCGTTCGGCATCCCGCTGCTGCAACTGATCGACGAAGGCCCAGCCGGCCCGCCGCGGGCGCTCGTGGTGGTGCCCACCAGGGAACTGGCGATCCAGGTCGCCGACGACCTGCGCACCGCCGCGGTGAACATGCGCGCCCGGGTGCTCACCGTCTACGGCGGCCGCGCCTACGAACCGCAGATCGACGCGCTGGCCAAAGGCGTCGACATCGTCGTCGGCACCCCGGGCCGGCTCCTCGACCTGACCGAGCGCCGCCACCTCGACCTGAGCGCGGTGCGCGCGCTGGTGCTCGACGAGGCAGACAAGATGCTCGACCTCGGCTTCCTGCCCGACGTCGAGCGGATCGTCAGGCTCACCCCGGACCAGCGGCAGACCATGCTGTTCTCGGCGACCATGCCGGGCGACGTGGTCACGCTCGCCCGCCGTCACATGCGGCGCCCGACCAACATCCGGGCCGAGGGCGACGACGAGCCCGCGCCCGCCCCCAACACGAGGCAGCATGTGTTCCGGGCGCACCAGATGGACAAGATCGAGGTGCTGGCGCGGCTGCTGCAGGCCAGGGACCGGGGCCTGACCATGGTGTTCTGCCAGACCAAGCGAGCCGCCGACCAGGTCGCGACCGCGCTGGCCGGCCGCGGCTTCGCGGTCGCCACCGTCCACGGTGACCTGGGCCAGGGCCAGCGGGAACGGGCGCTGCGCGCGTTCCGCAGCGGCAAGGTGGACGTGCTCACGGCCACCGAAGTCGCCGCCCGCGGGCTCGACGTGGACGACGTCACCCACGTGGTGAACTACGAATGCCCGGACGACGAGAAGACCTATGTGCACCGCATCGGCCGGACCGGCCGGGCCGGCCGGGCCGGCGTCGCCGTCACGTTCGTCGACTGGCGGGACATGCACCGCTGGAAGCTCATCAACGACGCGCTGAGCCTGGGCATGGCCGAGCCCGTGGAGACGTACTCCACCTCGGAGCACCTCTACACCGAACTGGACATCCCGCGCGAGGCCACCGGAACGCTCCCCCGCGCGATGCGGGACCGGGCCGGGCTCGAGGCCGAAGCCATCGAGGACATCGGCGAAACCGGCCGGATGCGCTCACCGCGGCCCAGGCGCGGGTCAGCGGCCCGCAGTTCCGCCGGACGCGGCGAGGCAGGCCGCGGCGGTACCGGCCAGGCGCGGAAGGGTTCCCGCGGCGCGGGCGAGGAGACCGCCCAGCCCGGCGGCGAGGCGACCAGGGCCAGGCGGCGCCGCCGGACCAGGGCGGGCCGTGAGCTCGGCGCGGAGCAGCCCGCCCGGGAACCGGCCCAGGAAACAGCAGCGCAGCCCGGTGGCGAGGCACCGGGCCAGCCGCCGGCCTCGCGCCTGCGCCGCCGTCGCCGGGCGTCCGCGCGCGGCGAGAACCAGCCGGAGGAAACCCGCCGTAAGGCCTCCTGACCAGGGTTTCCTCCGCAGGCTCGGCGGTGCCTTCAAGCTGACGCCGAGGTTCTGTTCAACGTCGCCAGGTAAGGTTTGCCATTGTGAGCACACCCAACTCCCTCGACCTGCCTGGCGGGGTCCGGCGTACCACCATCCACACGTCCCGCGGCGCGTTCGCGGCCCTGCAGGCGATGCCGGCGTCGGGGGTGTGCGAGCGGGACACCGCCCTGCTCGTCCCTGGCTACACCGGCAGCAAGGAAGACTTCCTCCCCATCTTGGATCTGCTGGCCGACGACAGCCGCCAGGTGGTCGCGATCGACATGCGCGGGCAGTTCGAGACGGCTGGACCCGACGACCCGGACGGCTATGCCGCGGCGGCCCTCGGCGCGGACATCCTGGCGGTCATGGACGCGACCGGCGCCAGGCACCTGGTCGGGCACTCCTACGGCGGGCTGATCAGCCGGGAGGCCGTCCTCGGCGGGACCAGATCCGGGGCCAGGTTCGCCTCGTTCACGCTGATGAGCTCCGGCCCCGGCGCGCTGACCGGGCCGCGGGCGAGGGAACTGCGCACGATGCTCGCCACCCTCGGCTTCGGCCCCGACGGCAAGCCGGACAAGGCCGCGCTCCAGGCCGGGATCGCCGAGCTCTGGCGGGCTCACCTGGAGCCGCAGGCCCTCGCGGCCCGGGTCCCCGGCCACATCGTCGCGTTCCTGGGCCAGCGGATGCAGGGAAACGACCCGGACGGGCTGGTCCTGATGGCCGCGCACATGCTGGCCGCGCCGGACCGGACGGCCGAGCTGGCGCGCCTCGACCAGCTGCCGATGCTGGTCATCTACGGCGAGAACGACAACGCGTGGGACCCGGCCGCACAGGAGAACATGGCCCGGCGGCTCGGCGCCCGGCGGCTGTGCATCCCGGCGGCCGTGCACTCCCCCGCCGTTGAGGCGCCCGCCACGACCGCGGGCGCGCTGACGCAGTTCTGGGACGGGGCCGAGGCCGCGCAGCCCGCGGCCGCCGTCACCCGGTCCGGCTGAGGCCCCGGGGCGCGCCGCGGGTCAGTCGGCGGCCAGGCCGTCCCATGGCCGCCGGGCCGCGGCGGCCGCCGCGCCTTCCGGGCAGTGCCGCCGGTAGTCGCACCAGCCGCAGGACGGGCCGGGGCGCGGCGGGAACACCTCGTCGAACCGGCCGGCGGGCAGGCCGTCACGCATCCGCTCGTCAGCGGCCGCGCACTCCGCGGCGATGCCCTCGGCCCGGCTCAGGTGCCTGGCCAGCGATTCTTCGGTGTGCGACCAGGCCAGGATCTCGCCGGTGGGCAGGTGGTGCAGCTCCACCCGGTGACAGGGCCGCCGCAGTACCCGCCCGGCGGCCAGGGCGTACAGCGCCAGGGCCATGGAGCTGCGCGCGTCGTCCACGGTGAGCAGGTGCCGGCCGGTCTTGTAGTCCACGACCACGAGCTCGGACCCCGCGGATCCGGCGGGCCCCGTCTCGGCGGGCCCCACCTCTGCTGGCCGGGCGTCGAGGCGGTCGATCCGCCCGGCGACCGCGATCTTGTCGGTCCGGGTGGCGACCGTCCGTTCCACCCCGAGCGGCTCGTCGGCCGGGTCCAGGCCGGCGACGTATCCCTGCACCATGGCGATGGCTCGCTCGCGCTGCCGCACCGACTGGGTTTCGTCGGCGAAGCCCTCGTCGATCCAGCCGCGGTCCACCAGGGCGCCCGCGGCCGCGACGGTGCGCCGCGCCTGCGGCAGCCGCCACCAGCCGGCCAGGGCGTTGTGGACGCTGGCGCCGAGGCTGTTGTGCGCCCACGGCGGGCCCTTCGGCGGCGGCGGCCGGTCCAGGTAGCTCATCCGGTACCGGCGCGGGCAATCCAGCCAGGCGGAAAGCCGGGTCGGCGTGCACGAGTAGAGCCGCTGCGGCATCCCCTCGAAGCCCAGCTGCTCCATCGGGACCTAGTCGCCGAGGCTGGACGGGGACGACATGGCGGGGCCGCCAGAGACCCACGCGTCGAAGTTCTTCTCGGCCGTCGCGATCGTGGTCTCCGGGCCGTGGCCGGGCAGGACGCGGGTGTCCGCGGGCAGCGTCAGCAGGTGCTCCCCGATCGCGGTCAGCTGCCCGGCGAAGTCGGGGAACTCGCCGTCCTGCCCGGCCGGCCCCCCGGCCAGCAAGACGTGCCCGGTGAACACCGCGCCGAGATCCTCGCAGTACAGGCACACCGAGCCCGCGGTGTGCCCGGGCGCGTGGATGACCTCGAGCTGGACGTCGGCGACCTCGAAGACGCCGCCGTCTTCCATCTCGATGTCGGCTTCCTCGCCCGGGTGAGCCTCCCGCCACAGCATCCGGTCCTTCGGGTGCAGCGCCACCGGCGCCTCGTCCCGTTCGGCCAGCTCCAGCGCGGCGGCGACGTGGTCGGCGTGGCCGTGCGTGCAGATGACCGCGAGCACCTCGCGGTCGCCCACTGCGTCGAGCACGCCCGCCGTGTCGGTGCCCGGATCGATGACGATGACCTCCTCGTCGTCGCCCACGATCCAGACGTTGACCTCGTCGGTGCCCGAGCCGCCATCGGCCGCCGCGGGCGACGAGAACTGATCGATCCGAGTGGCCATCCGGGCGCTTCCTTCCTCGTCTGCCTGATCCCGCCGACCTTTCTTACCACAGCCACCCTAGGGCGCGCTGGGGACGCGGGCGAGCAGGGCCCGGTAGGCCTCGGCGCCGACGGTCTCGGCACCGATGCGGTGACCGGTCAGCGAGCCGTGATCGTCGCTGCCGGCCGTGGCCACCAGGGCGAGGTCGTGCGCCAGGGCGAGCAGCCCGGCCCGTTCGGTACCTGACTGGTCGGGATGGAACACCTCCAGGCCGGCCAGCCCTGCGGCGGCCAGCCCGGCGATCTGCTCGTCGGACACCAAGGTGTCCCGCCCGGCCCGCGGGTGGGCCAGCACCGCGACCCCGCCCGCCGCGCGGACCAGGCCGATCGCGCGCACCGGGTCGAGCGCGTAGCGGCCGACGTAGGCCCGGCCGCCGTCGGCGATCCAGTCCCGGGTGAACGCCGCGCGGGGCGAGGCGACGGCGCCGCTGGCCGCCATCGCGCGGGCGATGTGCGGGCGGCCGACCACGGCCGGGCCGGCGATCGCCGCCACCTGCTCCCAGCTGATGTCCACGCCCAGGCCGGCCAGCCGGTCCACCATGGCCCGGGCGCGGAGCACGCGGTCGCCGCGGATGCGGGAGAGCTCGGCGGCCAGCTCGGGCTGACCAGGATCGAACAGGTAAGCCAGCAGGTGCAGCGAGCGGCCGTCGAGGCGGCAGGACAGTTCCATGCCGGGCAGCAGGGCCAGTGAGTGGTCCCCCGATCCGGCCAGCACCGAGCCGGCCAGGGCCTGGCGGGCCTCGGCGTGGCCGGCCACCGTGTCGTGGTCGGTCAGGGCCACCACGTCCAGGCCGGCCTGCGCGGCCCGCCGCATCACCTCGGCGGGCGGATCGGTCCCGTCCGACGCGCTGCTGTGCACATGCAGGTCGGCCCGCATCAGGGGGCGGGCAGGCGGGGCGAGGCGGCCCCGAACGGCAGGTCCAGGTCCTGGCCGGGATCCCGCAGGTCACGCAGCGCGATGGGCTCGATGAGCAGGGCGCCCGCGGTGTCCGGCCACAGCACCAGCCACAGCCAGTACCCCTTCACCTCGCCGGCCACCACCGCGCGGTCCGGCGAGTCCACCTGCCAGAGCGGGAAATCATGATTTCCGAACGAGGCAGTGGCGATCGCAGGCGCGGAGGCGAATCCCGCTCCCGGGTCCACGCTGTCCAGGCCGGCCAGGGCCGCGCCCAGGCCGACGCCCGGTTCCTCGGCCACGACCACCATGTCCGCGGGGCCGCCGAGCGGGTTCGGGCCGGCCAGGGCCACCGCGCAGGCGCGAACCCCGGTGCGCTCGTCGCCCGCGCCGGCGAAGCCCGCGACCAGCCAGCCGGCCGGAAGCGGCCAGGGCAGCCAGACCGGGACGCCCGCGGTCCCCGGCCGGAACCTGCGCAGCAGTCCGTCCAGGCCCTCCCGGGAAGGGCTGAACGACGGGAGCAGCGGGTGGACCTCACCGTGCAGGTCACAGCGCCAGGCGCTGGACCACGCGGTCGGCTCCCTGAGGGTTCGGCCGCATCGGGGGCAGGCCGCTGGCGCGTGCCGGTGACTGTCCTGACCCACGCCCATCCCCCAGGGTGACGGAGTGTGATGCCTGTGCGGCTGACGTGAGCGGTCTTACCCTGTTTGCCGCCGGAACATGCGAGCGCCGGCCCTCGGCAGTGCCGAGGGCCGGCGCCAGGTGGTGCTGAGACCGGAGGTGTTACCGCAGGACGCCGAAGTTAGCGCCCCACAGCTCGTTGTCGAACACGGACCCGTTGGAGTACTTCTGCAGTTCGAACGTGTTGAGCTGCGGGCGCGGCGTGTCCGTCGGGAACGCGTTGCCCGGGTAGTGCAGCACGGACGGGTGCGAGAAGTTAGTGGTCGAGCCGTTGATCAGCGGCACGTAGCCGTGCCCGATCGAGTCCTGCGAGTCGACGACCCAGACGCTCTTCGCGGAGGCGCCGCAGGGCACAAGCACGACCGGCGTGCGGTCGACGGCGGCGCTCGCGGTGCCGATGCACATGCCGCTGTTCACGCCGTTCGGCGAGTACTCGATCTCGTACGCCCAGTTGTGCGAGAAGTGCAGGTTCAGCGCAGCCACAAATCCGCACACATCGGTCACAAATCCGCACATATTGCCCGCAGACATGACAGCGGCGCCGGTTCCCCCGCGGGGGAACCGGCGCCGCTGCGGACTACCGACCAGGGCTTCCTAGCGGAGGACGCCGAAGTCGGCACCCCAGAGCTGGTTGTCCTGCACGGAGCCGATCGGGTCGCCGATGCCGTGCGAGAAACCGGTCAGGTTCTGGACCATCAGCTGCGGCCGCGGCCTATCGGTCGGGAAGCCGTTCTTCGGGTAGGTCAGCACGAACGGGTGCGAGAAGTTCGTGTCAGAACCGTTGATCACCGGCACGTAGCCGTGATCGAGGGTCGCCGGCGAGTCGTTCTGGTCCACGATCCAGACGGTCTTGGACGTGACGCCGCACGGCTGGAGGGTGACGCCCTCGTTCTGGAACGCGGTCCTGGCCACGCCCACGCACAGGCCGCTGTCCACGCCGAACGGCGCGTACTCGGCCTCGAACGCCGGGTCGTCCACGCCGTTGGCGCAGGTGATGAACGGGCCCACCGTGCAGCCGTAGTGCAGCGCCACGGCGGACGACACCAGGCCGGCCGCGAAGAAGTCGGACGTGGAACCCTGGAAGGACAGGGTGAAGTCCTCCGCCGGGTCGCTGTTGCTGGTGCGGAACAGGATGACCGGCTGGCCGAGCTGCGCGCCCTGCCGCAGCACGTCCATGACGAAGTTCGGGTGGGCGTGCGTGCCGAACTCACGGCTGAAGACGTCGATGCAGTCGTGACCACATGACGGGGTAGCCGCGCCGGCCGAGAACGATGCGACCGCGCCGACGCCGCCGACCAGGGTCAGCGTCGCCGCGGCGGCGAAGACCTTGCTCTTGATGGACATGAGTAGTTCCTCCCTGGAACCTCAGCCGTGCCCTGCGCACGGCTGTCGAGCTACCACCGCGTCAGGCCGGCCGACTGGGTCGCCCTGGCATGAACCGCGACGGCTAGACACGGAACGTTAACTTACTCTCACGCTCTGTGTCTACTTAGGAGGACGCACTGGATGGCAGTTCGGTTGTCAACGTTCCGTAATTGAACGTGTGCGATCTGGCGTGCCACTGTGACGGCAGGGTAGAGCGGGCCGTCCCGGGCATGGCAGTGGCGCCGGCCCCCCGTGGGGGCCGGCGCCACCATGTCAATCAGGAACTGTGACGCTCAGGGTTCGGACTCAGCGGCTCCTAGCGGAGGACGCCGAAGTCAGCGCCCCAGAGCTGGGTGTCGTTCACGGAACCGATCGGGGTGCCGATGCCGTGCGAGAAACCGGTCAGGTTGGTGACGAACAGCTGCGGACGCGGCTTGTCAGTCGGGAAGCCGTTGGCCGGGTAGGTCAGCACGAACGGGTGGCTGAAGTTCGTGTCAGAACCGTTGATCAGCGGCACGTAGCCGTGCTCGAGCGTCGCGGGCGAGTCGTTGGTGACGATGATCCAGACGGTCTTGGCCGAGACGCCACACGGCT
>WNGH01002204.1_pt1 | contig 18386 bp, 15 predicted proteins | sample 5400631 | NCBI WGS metagenome assembly WNGH01 (sample SAMN13153373, study PRJNA577476) | soil metagenome | isolation source: 115 cm soil or saprolite under Garry oak tree replicate 1 | place: USA:California | collected 2016-06-15
CGACGGAGGGCCGCTGCGTCGCGAGGATCAAGTGGATGCCCACCGCCCGTGCCATCTGCGCGAGCCGCGTGATGGACTCTTCCACATTGTTGGTGTCCACCATCATCAGGTCGGACAGCTCATCGATTACGATGATAAGATAGGGCAGCGGCTTGTGCTCGGTCTCTTCGAGATTATCGAAGAGCGAGAGCGACTGCTCTTTCTTGAATGTGCGGTTGTACTGGTCGATGTTTCGAACGCCGCGCTGCGCCAGCAGCTTCAAGCGGTTCTCCATTTCGCGCGTCGCATTCCGCAGCACGTTTGAGGCAATCTTCGGATCGGTCACCACCGGCGCAATCAAGTGAGGGATGTTTTCATAAAGATTGAGTTCCAGCCGCTTCGGGTCTACCAGTACCATCTTCACTTCGTCGGGGCTTGCTTTGTACAAAATTGACATCATCAGCGAGTTGATGAACACGCTCTTGCCGGTGCCGGTGGAGCCGGCGATCAGCAAGTGCGGCATGGCTGCGAGGTCCGTCACGCGAATCCGGCCGTGCAAATCGCGACCCATTGCCAGTGTCAGCTTGCTCGGGGAATTGATGAACTCCGGTGTCTCGATGATTTCCCGCAGCGCAATCGTCTGCCGCTTGTCGTTCGGGACTTCGATGCCAATGGTTGATTTGCCCGGAATGCGCTCGATCAAGATCGATTCCGCCTGCAGCGCCAAACACAGGTCCTCGGTTAGGCTGGTAATCCGGCTGTACTTAATGCCCGCTTCCGGTTTGAATTCGAATGTCGTAACGACCGGTCCAGGATTGATTTGCGTCACGTGGCCTTGCACATCAAATTCAAGGCATTTGGCTTCAATCGCGCGTGCGCGAAGCTTCAGCTCGTCTTCATCAAGCTTGTGACCGCGTTCGCCCTCGCGTAGCAGCGAAGGGGAAGGCAGTCTGTAATTCGGGGTGCCCTTTGCAATCTTGAGATCTCCAGCTTTTCTAGCCGTGGCCCTTTCTGTGTCGCGATTAAGAACAAATATCGGCGTCTTGTGGGACGCGTCTTTTGTCTCCTCCTCGTCTTCGATTTCGGTCCTGCCCTTGAGAATATTGCTCTCGTCGGCAAGGCGAATCGTCTTGGGAGGCTCATTCAAAACTTCGGCTTTCCCAATCGATTGCGGCGGAACTGGCTTCCTGCCCGATAGCCGAGACTCTTCCACGCGACGACGCATGCGATGTTGTTCGCGTTCTTCGCGCCTAGCATGCCAGCGCGCTTGGGCCTTCTGCAGAATGCCCAGCCTTTCCACTTTACCGATCGGTCCATTCGGACCGCTGGCCCACGCATGCGCGCCGGAGAAAGAGAAACGCGTGGTCATGAACAGGGCCGTTACAAGCAGCGCCACGCCCACAAGATTCGCGCCCCAAAGGTTGAAACCTGTGCGCAGGCCGCCGGAGATGAGCGCACCTAGGAATCCGCCGGGGGGAATCGACCCACGCACATCCCAAACGTGCCACAAGGAAAGCAGCGTGGGCAGAGAAAGCAACAGCAACCCAAAGCCGGCAACCGTCGCAACTTGCGAATCGATCGCCCGGCTGCGGAACCACCGCCATCCCAAAACCAAAATCGCGGCCGGCAGTAGAAACGCCGCAAAGCCGAAAATTTGGAAGAGTAGATCCGCGGCATAGGCCCCGGCGGGGCCGATCCAATTTCGCGCCGGACTGCCGTCAGACGACGCAGCGCTTACGTTAAACGCCGCGTCCTTCGGGGAATACGAAAGCAACGCCAGTGCGATCAGCACCGCCAGCGTAATACACAAAAAACCTACCAGCTCATTGAGCCGCTTATTCCCAGTTGGAGTCAGAAAGCGCACAAAGTCTCCTCAGCTTTTTGGGGAAGGCTGAGTGTCACGGCGGGGCCGGCGCTAACGCAATCCCGCCCGGAGGAACTTCCGAACAGAACAATGATACCAAACACCAGTCGCTCAACAACAAATACTTTCAGAACTCGTGTCCGCAATTAGCACAAAGCGCGCGCACGAATCCCGAAGTTCGCTATCCCCCCAGTCGCGACGCCCAATACAAAACCGCCACGCCCACGATAATTCGGTACACCGCGAAAGGAGCAAATCCACGCCCCCTCACCCAAGCCATAAACCAGGCAACCGTACCATACGCCACGATAAACGAAACCACGAATCCAATTGCTAGCACAATCCATCCGTGTGCACTCATCTGCGCTACCCCAATGGGATTCTCCGTCTTTCCCATGAGCGACTTCAGCAGGTCGTAGCAAGTGGCCACAACCATCGTAGGTAGGGATAGAAAGAAAGAAAATTCCAGCGCCGAGGCCCGGGACATTCCTGCCAACTGCCCCGCCGCGATCGTGGACATCGACCGCGAAGTCCCCGGGAACACCGCCGAAAGAATCTGGCACGCGCCGATCCATACCGCTTGCCACGCATTCATATCCTCCATATGCCACGTATGAATCCGCGTTCCGGTAGCCCCCAGTCCCGCCGCTTCCGAACTGCCATTCATCTCGTCCACAATCCACATGACGATTCCGCCGATCAGAAGGGAACTGCCTATAATGTACAAACTCTCCAGATGCTTGCCGATCACCTTGGAGAGCAAGAAGGCGGGGATCGCGGTCACCACAAAGGCCACAATGACGAGACTCAGAGGGTGAGTCAAGAACGTGCGGTCGCCCCGATCGCCTTTCGGAAAGGTAGCTAAGAGCTTCCTGATGCGTTCACGAAAGTAAACCGGCAAGCAAAGAATAGCGCCCAATTGAATCACGATCGTATACATCTTCCAGTAGCTGGCTGTCAGGCTCACGTGGAAGAGGGCTTCGGAAATCCGCAGATGCGCCGTCGAGCTGACGGGCAAGAACTCCGTCAGTCCTTCAACAATCCCCAAGAGCAGAGACAGAAGGTATTCGTTCAATACTTTTCTCCCGGACGCTCATCCGTTCTAGACACTGGCGGCTGCAAGCGCTTGCGCATCTCGTAAGCGTCTAGGCGGCCCAGATAGTAGCGCTTCAATGTCGCTTCGATACGATAGCCGTGGCGCTGCCAGAAGGCAACCGCCGCCTCATTGTCGATTGCGGTTTCGAGCAAGACCGACCGCACTCCTCGCGCCGAAAGATTCGACTCCAACTTTTGTAGCAGAGCAGTCCCGATCCCGCTCCGCCTCATTTTCTCGGCTACATCCAGTGTAATGATGTGCGCCAACGGCGGGTTCTCTTCCGATAGGACAAACCCAGCGATGTGATTTCCTTCCACCGCCACGACGCAGTCTGCCGCAGCAAGCGTCAAAAAATAGCGCAAGGTCGTCCGGGAGTAGGAAATTCCTTGCACGAAGCAGGTCTGGTCCAGCTTGTGGAGGGCGGCGAAATCGTGCGGTTCGTAGGAGCGGAGCGTGAACGCCATGCCCGGATTGTAGAACGGAACGCTCACCTCAGGTCTGCTGCGGATTTCTAGTGGGCTTTCTCGAAACCGTGCCGCGCTGCAGGTTAGTGGCCCGCCGGTGGCAGGGTTCGTCCGAGTGCTTTCACAGTGACGTCATCGGGAACGGGCTGACCGTTCTGTTTGGTCACCACGCCGAAGCCGCCGCTGTAATCCCACATTGTCCACCCGATTCCATACTTCTCCAGCGTTGTCCTAACGTCAGAAATCCACGCCGCGCGATCTTGCGGATTCGCGGCTTTGCGATAGACGCCAAACTCGTTGCAAGTCACCGACACGTTCCAGCGTTTTGCCCACGCGGCCACCTGGCCGATTTCGCCCTCGATGCGCAAACCGTTCCACTGGTCCAGCCCGTAATGAATCGCTTGCAAGCGATTCACCGCGTCGGGAAGCAGCACAGCGACTGGCTGAACGTTATCGGGAGTCGAAGGATACGGCAGTTCTTTCAGATAATGCACATAGTTTGTGCTCCAGGTCGCGCCTTGGTGCGTGAAGATGTGTGGTTCGTAGAAATGAAAGTTGTAGATGATGTTCGAATCGCGCAGCGGATCGAAAAATAGCAGCTCATTCTCCGAAGACCAGAACGCGCCCGCGACGATAATCGTGTGTAGCGGCGCCCCTTCGCGAATCGCCACCGCGAGTTTTGCCTGTACTCCCTGCCAGCGATAGCGATCGTGAAATTCTGGCTCGTTCAGAATCTCGAAGGAAACGAGGTCGGGGTTTGTCGTGGAGTAATGGCGTGCGAGCTGACGCCAGTAATCTTCGAACTGTTCGACAAAGCTATCATCCGTAGCGAGCTTCTGCTTGAAGTCGCTTTCGGGGTGGACATCAAGAATTATAGCCAGGCCGTGATCGAGGATCATCTGCACGGCGCTGTCGACATACCCCAGGTAATCCGCAGGAATGCGGTCGGCCTGGCCGTGCCTGAACATCGGCTGCGGATTAACACTCAACCGCACGTGATCGAATCCCATGGCCTTAATCAGGGCGATATCCTGCGCGGTGTTCCACGTTTCAAAATGTTCTTTTGTATAGCCGCTCTGATCGTAAACCTGCGCAAACCACTCGCTCAAATTAATTCCGTGGCGCAGATGCTGGGCGTGACGTTGTGCGATGTCCGATTCTGAATTGGATTGTCCATAACCGGCTTGAGCCACAAAAAAGAATGACGCGGCCAGCGCCGCGGCCACAGTAAGAAAACGCAGGGGCCCGATAAATCGAGCCCCTGCGGGTGCTTCGAGTCCTGTTGCGTCGTTCATAGTTTGATGGTGACGGTCTTTACCTCGGTGTAATTCGCCAATCCATATTCGCCGAGCTCGCGCCCGATTCCCGACTGCTTGAACCCTCCGAACGGTGCACCCGCGTCAAATACGTCGTAGCAATTCACCCACACCGTCCCCGCGCGCACGCTGTCAGCGATGGCATGCGCCTTGGTGATGTCTTTCGTCCAGACCGCCGCAGCGAGCCCGTACAAGGACTTATTCGCGCGCTCGACCACTTCGTTCAGGTCCTTGAACTTCAGAATGGACATCACTGGCCCGAAGATCTCTTCCCGCGCGATCTTCATGTGGTCTTGCACGTCCGCAAACACGGTGGGCTCGATGAAGTAACCCTTGTCGCCCACGCGGTTGCCGCCCGCCACGAGCTTTGCCTTCTCCTGCTTACCGGAGTCGATGTAGCTCATCACCTTGTTGAATTGGTCTTGATCCACTTGTGGCCCCTGTTCGGTGTTCTTATCGAAGGGATTGCCGACGGTGCGCTTCTTCGCGCGCGCGACGCTCTTGTCTACAAACGCGTCGTAGCACTTCTCCTCGACGTACAGCCGCGAACCAGCGCAGCAGCACTGCCCTTGGTTGAAGAACAACGCAAAGTGAGCACCTTCGATGGCTTCATCCATGTCTGCGTCGGCGAACACGATGTTGGGGCTTTTTCCGCCCAGCTCCAGCGTAACGCGCTTCAGGTTGGTTTCCGCGGCCGCCTTCATGATCAAGTGGCCCACTTCAGTTGATCCCGTGAACGCCACTTTGTCCACGTCCATATGCCGCGCAATCGCCGCACCGGCCGTCGGCCCGTATCCGGGCAGCAAGTTCACCACGCCCTCGGGAAACCCGGCTTCCAGCATCAGTTCGCCCACGCGCAGCGCCGTCAGCGGCGTCTGCTCCGCCGGCTTCATCACCACGGTGCAACCCGTCGCCAGCGCCGGCCCGAGTTTCCACGCCTGCATCAGCAGCGGGAAATTCCAAGGAATAATCTGGCCCACGACGCCCACGGGCTCGTGTTTGGTATAAGTGAAGTAATTGCCACTCACGGGAATCGTCTTACCGTGATTCTTGTCTGCCCAGCCCGCGTAGTAGCGGTAGCAGGCGATGGTTAGCGGAAGATCCGCCGCTCGCGCCACGTGATACGGCTTGCCGTTGTCCAGCGCTTCCAGTTGTGCCAGCTCATCGGCGTGCTTTTCGACGAGGTCCGCCAGCTTGTTCATCAAAACGCCGCGCTGCGAAGCACTCATCTTGCGCCACGGGCCCTTGTCGAATGCCGCCCGCGCCGCCGCTACGGCCTTATCCACATCCGCGGCGTCGGACTCTGCGACCTGAGTGATGACTTCACTCGTCGACGGATTTATTGTGGGGAAAGTTTTCCCAGATACGCTGTCCACCCATTTTCCGTTGATCAACAGTTTTGTCGGACCAATCTTGACATTCGATTCCATCACCGCCGTTGCCGTAGCCATTTTGAATACCTCCTCCTTGCGCACCGCCCCGACTGGGTTGGGGTCGTTCTGGCGCGTTTGCGTGATGACCAAGTGCGTGCACGGCAGGACCCCTCGAGCCCCGCGGGACGCAAACGTTTCGCCGGAACAGAAGGGTATACCCCTGCGCGCGCCGAGGCAAGATGGCCTGGAGGGTACGGCTCGTGATCCCCGTCCTTTCCAGCAGCCGGGCTGGCGACGCCCGTTGGCCGCGGCCGGCGGTTGGAGTATGGAGGGAAGCTTGCGATAAAACGACTGTCAAGGAAAATCGCTCGCTAGCAGTGCGAATGGGCGGGACGGGAGGCCCTCTTGGCTTCTCACCCTGCCCACCACATCTTGCGGAAGTGATATTCTCTGGGCCTATATGAAACCAACCAACAAGATTGTGGCCGGAGCGATTGCCCTCGCAGTGGCAGTGGCAGTGGTGATGACGGTGATGGTGAAGGGACCCAGCTGGCAGAAAAGGGCGCAGGAGCGCCACCAGAAAAGTATTCTGGCCAATCTGACACCGGAGCAAGCTGTCGCACTGTGCGGGAGACCCATCCTGGACGAGATCCAGGCCAGCCAGTCAACGGTCACCAGGCGTTTGGTCATCAGGAACGACTACGCCTTGGCCGTCGAGCTAGATTTCGCAGCCGCTGCCTCCGAGCCTCAAAAGTGGCGGCTTACTGAAGTGCAAGATCCCTCGGGCGAAATCAAGTATCAATCTCCTGCTAGCCAAATTGGCGTTCTGCCGTGCCTTGACGGCAAGCAAGAGAAGAAACCAGACCCCAAGCCATAGCAATTGGGCGCGCACTTCCAGCGGTTGGGTTTGATTGCCAGGCCAAAACTTAGGCCTCCGGCGGCGGGTATTAGGGGAAACACCTGACCCCAAATCAGGGTGAACACTTGATTGCGGCGACCGGAACCTTAGTGAACGATGGTTGCACATGCGGGAGAGCGGCCGCCGCCATGTCCAGGGCCCCCACCCCACATACCCCACATCGATTCGCCCTGGCGTGGGGGCGGCCGATCATTACGTTTCCTTGGTGTTGACCGAAAGGCAATCAGCAGCCTGGGCCCGAAGTGCCCGGCCTTGGCTAGCTTAAAGCGAGCGGGGGCTCCTGAATAAAGGAGAACTGTCACTCTGAGGGCATGCGACGGGTATGCCCGAGGAATCTCAACTTCAGTTAATTCCTGTTTGGACGATTTCGCTGGCCACCGCAGAACCATCCCCACTAACTAACCTATTTAGAATCAACATCTATGAAAAATTTACAATGGGGCTGTCCTGAACTAAAAATCGGCACTCTTTACTCGGATGGATTGAGACCGGAGGTGGCTTGAGCAGAGGACTGGGTGGTTTCACTTGGCCGCGTCACATAGATCGCCAGCAGGAGGCTGGAAAGGAGCAGGAGCCCCGCAAGGAAATATGGTGCGCCGGGAAGATGGAGGCTGAAGCGAGCAGAAACCGCGAAAGCAAAAACCTGAGTGAAGAGGATGGGGCCCGCCATTCCGGTAATGGCGCGAAGCGAGTTGATGGCTCCTTGCAACTTGCCCTGAGAGGACGGGTCGACATGGCGGGACATCAGCGATTGCATGGCGGGAGCGGCGATGCCCCACAGGGCTATGAAAGGAATGACGGCCAAGAGAATCCAGCCGCGCGTGGCGAGGGCAAAACTGGCGAAGCCGAGAGTGCCGAAAAACAAGCCACAGAGCAGGCTGCGCCGTTCGCCAAAATGCTTTACGAACGGGCCGACGAGGACGCCGGAAACAATGGCGGCGCTGACCCCGACGACAGCAAGGGAGAAGCCGATGTCGCGCTGGTTCCAGGCGTAGCGATATTCCGTGTAGAGGACATAGACGGTCTGGAGTGCCTGATGAGCGAGATAGTACAGAGTCGTAACGACAGCCAGGCCCGCGAGTTCCGGATGCGAGCGGAAAAGGTTTAGAGACCCCAGAGGATTGGCCATTTGCCAGGCGGATTTGGCGCGGCGCTCCGGGGGAAGCGATTCGGGCAGGATGAAATAGCCATAAAGCGCGTTGGCGAGACTGAGTGCGGCGGCGGCCCAGAAGGGAAAACGAAGATTGATGTTGCCAAGGTAGCCGCCGACCGCAGGTCCGACAATGAAACCGAGGCCGAACGCGGCGGAGATCAAGCCAAACTGCTTAGGTCGTTTTTCAGGTGGCGTGACGTCGGTGATGTAGGCGAATGCGGTGGAGACGTTGGAGGCGGTAACGCCGGAAATCAGGCGGCCGACGAAAAGCCAGGTAAGCGACGGGGCAAGAGCCATGAAAATGTAATCAATGCTCAGTCCAAAGCAGGAAATGAGGATGACCGGGCGGCGCCCGAAGCGATCCGACCAGGCGCCCAGAAGAGGCGAGAAAATAAATTGCATAGCGTTCCACGCAAATCCGAAATAGCCGGTGATAGCAGAGGCGCGGGCGAAGTCACCGCCTTCAAAGCTGCGAATCAGGTCGGGGAGCACCGGCACGATGATGCCGAATGCCAGAAAATCAAAAGCCACCATAATCAGGATGAAAGTAAATGCTGCTCGGCCAACGTTCGGCGTGGGGGAGGTCGTGATATCAGCCATTAGCAGCTCAGCTTGTTAGTTAGACCTCGAGAATGACGGGAAGAATCAAGGGCCGTTTGGAGGTTTGTTTGCTGATGTAGCGCTTGAGATCGACGCGAATCTTTTCCTTGATGACGCCCCAGTCAGATTTTTCCTCGGCGTTCGACTCCTCCACGGTCTTCATGATGACCAGTCGCGCGCCCACAATCAATTCCTGGCCGTTGTCGCTCATGAGGCCACGCGTCACGATCTCCGGATGCGATTCCATTTTCCCCGTGTGCTTATCGATCGCGATGATGGGGACGACGATGCCGTCTTCGGAAAGATGCTTCCGGTCACGAATCACAACGTCTTCAATCTCTTCGAGCGAACCAGAATCCACGCAAACGCGGCCGGCCGTCACCGGGTCGCGCCGGTGTGCGCCGTCCTCCGTGAATTCGATCGGCCGCCCATCTTCGACGAGGAGAATCTCGTGTGAAACGGCTCCCAGTTGATGCGCAAGCGCTGCGTGCCGGAACAGATGACGGTACTCCCCGTGTACGGGGATGAAATACTTCGGCTTCACGAGTTGCAGCAAGAGTTTTTGTTCTTCCTGGCTGGCGTGGCCCGAGACGTGAATGGTGCCCGCCGAATTGTCGTAATAGACCAACGCGCGCCGCCGGAACATATGGTCGAGCATCCGGAAAATGGATTTTTCATTTCCCGGGATGATGCGCGCGGAGAGAATCACGCTGTCGTTTTCATCCACGGAGACGAAGCGGTGATTGTCCACCGCGATCCGCGAGAGCGAGGACATCGGTTCCGCCTGGCTTCCGCTGGCCAAAATAATGATGCGCTTCGGATCGAAGCCGCGAATGTCCTGCGGTCGCACCACCATCCCGTCGGGGATGCGCAGAAGCTCGAGCGAGTGCGCAATCTCCACGTTGTCGACCATGCTGCGACCGACGAACGCCACTTTGCGGTTCACGCGCGAGGCAATGTCGATGACCTGTTGAATGCGATGAATGGACGATGCGAAGCAAGACAAAATCACCCGCCGCGGCGCGGAGCGGCAGAGCTCTTCAATTCGTGGAACGATGGCCCGCTCCGACGGCGTAAAGCCGGGGCGTTCCACGTTCGTGGAGTCACTGAACAGCGCCAGCACGCCCTCGTTTCCATACTTTGCGAACGAGTGCAAATCGAACGGCGCGCCGCCTACGGGAGTCTGATCGATTTTGAAATCGCCGGTGTGGATGACCACGCCTAGCGGTGTGCGAATCGCCAGCGCCACGCAATCCACCGTGCTGTGGGTCACGGAAATAAACTCAATTTCAAACGGACCGACCTCCACCAAGCGGCCCGGAATTACTTCGCGAAGCGTGGTCGACTCCAGGAGACCCGCTTCGTCGAGGCGCTTTTTCACCAGTGCCAGCGTGAAGCGTGTCCCGTACACAGGAACATTCAAATCCCGCAGAATATAGGGCAGCGCCCCGATATGATCTTCATGCCCGTGCGTCAGCACGATTGCGCGGACCTGCGCACGGTTCTGTTTCAGGTAGGTGATGTCGGGAATGACCAGATCAACGCCTAGGAGTTCCGACTCCGGGAACATCATGCCCGCGTCGACGACGATGATGTCGTCACCGAGCCGCAGTGCCATCATGTTCATGCCGAATTCGCCGAGGCCGCCCAGAGGAATGGCGGTGACGGATTGCGAAGTCTTGCTCAATGAGGCGTCAACTCCGGGACGCAAGTGAGAATCGTATCATAGGACTCCAGCGGCCACGTTCGTAGAACACTGTTGCGAGAGACCGCAGAATGCGGAGGCTCAGCGGTCCGAGCTGCCGAAAAGGTGCGCGATGGAGACGAGAATGACGGCACCTAGGGTGGCGGCCGCCAGCGAGTACAAGAAGCCGCCGCCAAAAATTCCCAATTTGATAAAAATCCAGCCGCCAAGGAAAGATCCGATCAACCCCAGCACGATGTCCGTGATACAGCCGAAGCCGCGGCCGCGCGCAATCTTGCCTGCAAGCCATCCCGCAATCAGGCCGATCAGAAGCCAGCCGATCAGTCCCCGGTGATAGTGAACAATAAAAAATTCTGAATCGAGAAACACAGCGTTCCACGCTACAAGCATTTCGCCTCCTCGGAGGTCTGGATTTTAACCAAAGCAGCCTTTTGGACCAACGACCAAGTTCTTTCTCCAGTGCGCTAGAACTGCAAATCTATCCGGGGCATGGTTGCTGCTGGGTCATGCAGTGTAGCGTGCCAAGTCCCAGGACGAGATCGCGACAGGCAATCCCTACCACCTCACGATTTGGGAACAGGCCGGAGAGAATGTTCAGGGCCGCGCGGTCATTTGAATCGTTGAAAGTCGGCATGATCACAATCTTGTTGGCGATGTAAAAATTCGCATAACTTGCGGGAAGGCGCTGGCCGTCGAAATAGACGGGTGCCGGCGTGGGAAGCGTTTCCACACGAAGCGGCCGGCCATCCTGATCCTTCATCGTTTGCAACAAAGCAAGATTCTCTTGCAGCGGGGAATAGTTCGTATCCTTCGGATCGTTCTCCACGATGGTCACGACCGTTGAGGGATTCACGAAGCGCGCCAGGTCGTCCACATGGCCGTGAGTGTCGTCACCGGCGATCCCCTTCTTCAGCCAGAGAACGTTGGTCACGCCGAAGTACTCACGGAAGACCTGCGCGTAGTCCTCCTTTGTGAATCCCGGATTTCTTTCCTGGACTTTGCTGAGCAGACATTCTTCCGTGGTGAGCAGTGTTCCGCGGCCGTTGACATCGATGCTGCCACCCTCCAGCACCACACGCCGGCCTTTGTGTTCCGGCTGCCATAAGCGGAGCCGCAACTTCTGATTTACTTTCGTGACAGCAACGGCATCTTTTTTGTGATTGGCGTATTTCGCCCAGCCATTAAAGACGAAATGATTGTAAGCAACTTCTGCGGCTTCGCTGCGAACACAGATGGGACCGGAGTCGCGCATCCATCCGCGGTCGGTTGGTACGCGGAAAAAATCCACGGCGCTGAGATTTGCGCCGGACTTCTTCAAGATGGTTCGCACGCGCGATTCGGATTTGCGGTTCTCCACGAGGAGATAAACGCGCTCGACTTTCGACAAGTGACGGACAATTTCCGCGAAGGCCCACGGAATGGGCGCGAACTTGTCGGGCCAGTCCGTCAGTTCATGCGGCCAGCCGAGCCAGGTGGCTTCGTGGCGTTCCCATTCGGCGGGCATGCGAAAGCCGAGGTCACGGAGCGTTTTGGTTTGTGGCGGTGTCTTCACGGAGAAAAAGAATCTAACACAGAGGTCGCAGCGGACGTAGAGCGCAGAGAGAAGAACACGCTACTTGTCGTCGACCCAGCGGTTCAGGATGGGCTGATAGGCGTCGATGCGGCGGTCTCGCAGGAACGGCCAGTTTCTGCGTGTATCTTCGCTCTTGGCGGGGTCGCATTCGACGACGAGGATTTCCTCTTTGTCATTGGGAGCTTCGGAAACGACTTGACCGAAGGGATCGGCCACAAAGGAATTCCCCCAGAATTCCAACCCCGGATCGCCCTGTTCGGGTTGGCCTTCGAATCCGACGCGATTCACAACAGCTGCGTAAACTCCATTCGCAATGGCATGCCCGCGCTGCACGGTCCGCCACGCATCGAGTTGCGCGGCGCCCAATTGCGCCTTCTCGCGCGGATGCCAGCCGATACTGGTTGGATAAAAAATCACTTGAGCGCCGCTGAGCGCGGTGACGCGCGATCCTTCGGGATACCACTGATCCCAGCAGATCTGCACGCCGACGCGGGCGTACCGGGTGTCAAAATTGGGGAAGCCGAGATCACCGGGAGTGAAGTAAAACTTTTCGTAGTACAAAGGATCGTCGGGGATGTGCATCTTGCGGTATTTCCCAAGAAAACTTCCGTCAGCATCTAGCACCGCGCAGCTGTTGTGATAGACGCCGGGGGCACGCCGCTCGAAAAGGGAAACGATCAGCGCTACCTTCTTTTCTTTCGCGACCGGCGCCAGTCTTTCGGTCGTCGGACCCGGGACCGGTTCCGCCAAATTGAACAACTCCGCATCTTCGGTGCGGCAGAAGTATTCGCCTAGAAACAGTTCATGGAGCGAGATGATTTGCGCACCGCGCGCGGCCGCTTCACGGATTTTCCCGATCGCGCGCGACAGATTCTCTTCCGCGTTCGCTGTGCATTTCATCTGCACCAGACCAATGGTAAATTTGTCTGCCATAATTTTTAGTCTAGCATGGGCGAGAAAAATTTATTCTTGTGCGTTTTATACTTCCTTTTGCGCCGAGTTTGTACTATCAATCTGCGGGGGAGTTCGACCATCATCACACGTCATTAGCGAGGGAGAAATTCATCCGTAACAGTTGATTCGTTTCTAGTCGAGGGGACACGATGGCGAAGCAGCAAAGCAAAACTGTGACCGGGAGAGTGCTCCATGATCCGGTGAAGGATAAGCTCCGGCCGATGTTTCCGTTGGATCTATCCAAATGCCGGACCGTCGACGAATTGGTTCGCGCCATGGGAGACACGGCATTCACCGGCCGGCAGATCGGCGATGCCGCCGATGTCTTCGAAGCGATGGCCCGCGATAAGGATTGCTTTGTGGTGATGACGCTATCAGGCGCTTTGACGGTCGGCAAGATGGGACTCGTTTTTTGCGACCTCATTGAGTCGGGTGTGGTCAAGGCCATCGTTTCGACGGGCGCGCTCATGGCCCACGGGCTTGTCGAAGCCACGGGCTACTCTCATTTTCGCTACAACCCCGAGATGGATGACAAAGAGCTGTTCCATGCCGGATACAACCGCGTGTACGACTCGCTCGAGCCCGAAGTGAATCTTGATCACGTCGAGGATGTGATGGACCACATCCTGAATGAGTGGAGCGCGGAAGACATGGCCTGCAGTTGGAAAATCCATCACCGCATCGGCGAATATCTGCAAAAGAATGCACCGGGAAGGGGCATACTGAAATCCGCTTACGAGCGCGACGTCCCTATCTTTGTCCCCGCATTCAGCGATTCCGAGTTGGGAATCGACTTCGCGCTGCACAAGATTGCCCGGCAGAAGGATAAGCGCCCCTTGTTGCGTTTCGATCCCTTCGAGGATTTCGAGAGGTTTGCCGACACCATGCTGGCCACGAAGCGCATGGGGATATTGACGGTGGGTGGGGGCGTCCCTCGTAATTGGTCGCAACAATTCGGCGTTTATGCTGAACTGCTTGCGCGGCGCGGCTACAAGAAACTTCCGCTGAAGCGCTACAACTATGGCGTGCGGATTTGCCCGGAGCCGGTCCATTGGGGCGGCCTCAGCGGAAGCACGTACACCGAAGCGGTCTCCTGGGGGAAATTTGTTCCTCCCGAGGAAGGCGGGCGATTCGCGGAAGTCTTCGATGACGCGACGGTGGCGCTGCCGTTGATCGTCAGGGCAGTTCTGCAGCGCATCGGGTATTTCAAATAGTCGCCGGGCTAGGACAGAGGGATGCGCCGATTGAGCATCGGTGGGCAGAGACTGCTATGACAAGTGCAAGAGCAACAAGCACCCCTTCGTTGTATGACGTCCATCCAGGCGTGGCGAAGGTGCAGAAATGGGTCGCCGAGCTACACAGTAAAACGGGGCGTTCGCTGGAGGAATGGATCGCCTTGGTGAAGCACGAAGGGCCGAAAGACGAAAAGTCGCGGCGCGCGTGGCTCAAGAGCAAGCACAAGTTCGGCACGAACGGCGCCTGGTGGATTGCGGCACGAGTGGGCGGCAAGGGCGGGGAGGAAGATACGCCGGAGGCCTACCGAAAAGCCGCGGCCCGATACGTAGAGGAACAGTATGCGGGACCGAAAGAGAAGCTTCGGCCGGTTTGTGATGAGCTGTTAGGGCTTGCCAAATCGCTTGGCGGTGACGTAAAGGCCTGCCCGTGCAAGACGATCGTGCCCCTGTATCGCCAACATGTATTCGCGCAAATCAAGCCGACGACCAACTCGCGCGTTGACCTGGGACTGGCCTTGACGCCATACCAGGGCAAACTACCAAAACGCATCATCGCAACGGGTGGGTTGGCGAAAAAAGACCGCATCACGCATCGCATGGAAATTACGACTGTGGAAGAGGTTGATGGAGAAATGAAGAAGTGGCTAAAGACGGCTTACGATCTGGACGTCTAAGAATTCTCGTGCGCCCCTGAAAAAAAGAAAAGTGTGCAGTGGCCGCCTCGGCGAAGAGCGGCCCGCCAGGGAGGGCTACCGGGGACTTGCAGTTAGTCGTCTTCGCCGATGAGGATGGCGGCGCCTAGGACGGTGGTCCAGAGGCCGCGCTTGTCGCCGACGGCGGATTGCGTCACGTTCATGGTGCGGACGATCTTGTTGGAGATGCGGTAGACTTCTTTTTTCTCGTCGAAACTCAGGTCCGGATCGAATTCCACGTTCAGCGTGGTCGCGAGCATTTCCGCGGCGAGCTCTTCGGCATATTCGCCGGCGACTTCTTCGGTTTCCCCGAAGGAGTGATGCTCGGATAAATAGCCATACATGGACTTGTCGCTGGGCAGCGCCAACCCAATGCTAGCTGCGATGAGCCGGTGAGCTTCCTTCGTGGAATTTTCGCTGATGACGGTGAACGCGACTTGCCCGGGCTTGATGTGTTTCAATCCTTCGCTGCGAGAAATCAATTTGCAGTTTGGCGGAAAGATCGAAGAGACGCGGACAATGTTGCATGCCGCAATCCCTGCGTTCCGCAGGGCGAGCTCGAAGCTCGAAAGCCTTTCGCGATGTTTACCGACGCCTTTGGTGAGGAAGATTTTCTTAGCAACGAACGACATTGTGCCGGCTTGCCGTGCCTCCGTGAGTGGTGTGTGTGCGAGAAATCTTCCGCTGTGGAAAAATAACAAGAAGGTATTGCAGTGTCAACGCATTTCCGACGCTAAAACGCGGCAAGAGCAGCAAAATTGTGAATGGCAGATGACAATTTCGTGGGACGCGGAAGAATCATTCTCCCGCGATGTGGTGGAGCAACTTGCCGAGAGGCTTGCAGAGCGCCAGAATTTTTCCAAGGTCCTCAGCGGTGAAATCAGGGCCTGAGCTGCCAGGATTTGCGCCCTTCCGGCTGACTTGAATGACGCCAATTACGTTGCCATCCAGGAGAATCGGCGCACTGATCATTTTCTGAATCGCTTCAGACACTTTCCCAGTGATCTTCACACCTTCAAAAACGGTGGCGTGCCTTGCGGCGGCAAAATTATTCTCGATCTCAGGCCGGCTATCGCGAGCGGTGCGTGCCGCCAAGGCTGAATTGCTGGAGAGCGGAACAAAACCGACCTTTTTTAATGCTTCCGGCACCAGAAAGTACAGGTGCCGCCAGCGGGTAGAAATCGCCAGGATGGCTACTTCCTCAGTTCTGACGCCCAGATGCCTGGCGATTTTCTCGGCCACCGGGGAAAGAGAAACCTGCGATGCATCCCCTCGCTCCCTGCCGAGGGCGTTGGCGATGCGCTCCATCTCCGAGACCAGACGCAGTGTTGTGCTCATGGCAAGTGGATGAAATGTTGAGGCTAAGGCCGGGAGCGGTTTGGGCCAAGCAAATCCCGTCCGTCAGATGTATTTTCCGGCACTCCTGCTGCTGCTGCAAGAAGATTTCGAATTGTTTGTGCCTGCAGAAAGAACAGTCCAACTTGCATCCCCAGAGTCATCTGCCTATACTGATTTTGCCGCGGATCCTCAGCGCTCCTCCCGAATCATTCAGTATGATCCGGACGGGACTTGCGCGGCGGAGAGGGCATGTCTGCGACGGCAACCCAGCCTGACTCAAGTTATCTCCTTAGAAAGCTACATTCTTTTACCGGGTTGCTTCCCGTTGGCGCATTTTTGGCGGAGCATTTCTGGTCCAACAGCGCCGCGCTTGTAAGTGCGGAGAAATACAACGCGACTTCGCAGGAGCTTCAAACCATTCCGTTCCGCCTGATCGTTGAATGGGGAGGCATTTTTCTTCCCATGCTGTTCCATGGCGGCTACGGCATTTACATTTGGTTGCGCGGCAAGTCGAACGTGTCGGCGCATCCGTGGGTGGGGAATTGGCTCTACCTGACCCAGCGATACACGGGCATCATCGCGTTTGGCTATATTGGCTGGCATCTTTATAGCGAGCGCTGGCTCACCCATGGCAGGTCAACGTATGCAAACGTGGCCGAGGACATGCAGAATCCGTGGTACCTGGTGTTTTTTATCGTTGGCGTGCTCGCCTCTTCGTTTCATCTCGGTGTGGGGACCTGGAATTTCCTTTGCAAGTGGGGGCTAGCGGCGACCGTCAAGGCCCAACAAGCGGCGGGACGATTTGGCGCATTTGTAGGAGTTGCCTTCAGCGTCGTCGGGATCTTGATCATTCTTAGTTTCCGATTCGATTGGCATCCGTTCTCGGTCTACCTACCAACCAAATGAGGCAGCCCAAGATCATCGTCGTAGGTGGTGGTTTGGCCGGCCTCATGGCCACCATCCGCGTTGCCGAGGCCGGAGTACCCGTCGATCTGTTTTCGATCGTGCCGGTGAAGCGCTCACATTCGGTCTGCGCGCAAGGCGGTATCAACGCGGCAAAAAATCAAAAAGGCGAAGGCGACACTGTCGACAAGCACTTCGACGACACTATCTATGGCGGGGATTTTCTGGCGAATCAGCCGTTGGTCAAACGGATGTGCGAAGCGGCGCCGGGCATCATCGATCTTCTCGACCGCATGGGCGTTATGTTCAACCGCACGCCGGAAGGACTGCTCGACTACCGGCGGTTTGGCGGCACGCTTTATCATCGGACGGCTTTCGCGGGCGCAACCACGGGTCAGCAACTGCTCTACGCTCTTGATGAACAGGTGCGACGCCACGAATTCGAAGGTAAGGTCAAGAAGTTCGAAGGCGTGACATTTCTCTCCGCGGTGATCGATGAAGGCGGTGTGTGTCGCGGCATCTGCGCGATGGACCTGCGCTCCTCGGAAGTGAAGACCTATGCTGCGGACGCGGTCATTTTTGCTACGGGTGGGAACGGCGCGATCTTTGGCCGGTCGACGAACTCGGTGGTGTGCACCGGGTCGGCTCAGGCCGCGCTGTTTCAGCAAGGCGTGGATTACGCAAACGGCGAATTCATCCAGGTGCATCCCACGGCGATCCCTGGCGAGGACAAGCTTCGCCTGATGAGCGAATCGGCCCGCGGCGAAGGCGGCCGTGTGTGGGTGCCGCGCAACCCCGCGGAGAAGCGCGCGCCGAGAAGCATTCCTGATGCCGAACGTTTTTACTTCCTCGAAGAGTGGTATCCGAAGTACGGGAATCTGGTCCCGCGTGATATCGCCACGCGCGCGATCCACCGCATCGTGTATCAAGAAAAACTCGGCATCGACGGACAGCCGGCTGTGTACCTCGATGTGACGCACATCCCGCGCGAAACGCTGGATCGCAAGCTCGAAGGGATTCTGGAGATTTACGAGAAATTCCTCGGTGTCGATCCGCGCGTTGAGCCGATGAGAGTATTTCCGGCCATGCACTACACCATGGGCGGGATCTGGGTGAATGGCGAAGATCAGGCCAGCAACGTTCCCGGCGTCTACGCGGCGGGCGAATGCGAATACCAGTATCACGGGGCCAACCGGCTCGGCGCAAACTCGCTCGTCTCCTG
>WNGH01013488.1_pt1 | contig 18381 bp, 18 predicted proteins | sample 5400631 | NCBI WGS metagenome assembly WNGH01 (sample SAMN13153373, study PRJNA577476) | soil metagenome | isolation source: 115 cm soil or saprolite under Garry oak tree replicate 1 | place: USA:California | collected 2016-06-15
CGTCTCGAGCAGCGCGTGCGCCGCCGCGCGGATGCGCGCGAGGGCTGGCGTCACGTCGCCGGCGGGCCCGACGTCCTCCAGCCGCTTCACGCTCACCAGACGGTAGAGGGTGTCGCCGGGCAGCTCGTGCTCGATGCGCACGCGCGCGTCGCCGCGCACGAGGATGTTGTAGCGGCCGTTGGCGAGCCGCTCCCAGGAGACGATCTCGCCGAGCCCGCTCACGGCGTGCACGGCCGGCTTGCCGGCGTAGCTCGCCTCGTAGCCCGGCTGGAGCTTCACCACGCACAGCCGGCGGTCGCGCGCGAGCGCGTCCATCACCATCGCGCGGTAGCGCGCCTCGAAGACGTGCAGCGGCAGCAGCGTGCGGGGAAAGAAGGTGACGTCGGGCAGCGGGAAGATCGGCACGATGGCGGAGCCGGGCACCGACGCCATGCCCGCGCTCAGGAGATCGTGGGCAGCGGGCGGAGCGTCGCCGTCGCGTCGAGCCTCTCGACCACCCGCCTGGCCACGTCGCGGAAGGCCGCGGCCTGGGCCGACTGGGGGCGGCGCACGATGATGGGCGCGCCCTCGTCGCCGCCCTTGCGGGTGTCGGGGTCGAGGGGGAGCTGGCCGAGCAGCGGCACGCCGTACTCGTCGGCCACCTTCTTGCCGCCGCCCTCGCCGAAGATCGCGTACCGCGTGCCGGTGTCGGGCGCGACGAAGTACGACATGTTCTCGACGACGCCGAGCATCGGCACGTCACCACGCCGGAGAGCGGGATGACCTGCGAGAGCGACAGCTGCGCGTCGCCGGTGCCGGGCGGCATGTCGAACACGAGGTAGTCGAGCGGTCCCCACATGACGTCGCGCAGCATCTGCTGGATGAACGAGTGGATCATCGGCCCCCGCCACACGAGCGGCTCCTTGTCACCGACGAGCAGGCCGATCGACATCACCTTGAGGCCGTGGGCCTCGACCGGGATGATGCGGTTGTCGAACATCCCGGGCCGGCCCCTGGTGCCGAGCATGAGCGGCAGGTCGGGCCCGTAGACGTCGGCGTCGATGATTCCGACGTGGGCGCCGGCCTCGGCGAGCGCCAAGGCGAGATTCACGGCGACGGTGGACTTGCCGACGCCGCCCTTGCCCGACGACACGGCGATCGTGTGCTTGACCTCGGGAATCATGTCCGCGGGGCGCTGGGGCGCGGCCGGCGCGGCGGCCTGCGGGTGGCCCTGCGCGCCGTGCTGATGCGGGTGAGCCGCGGCCGCGGCGCCGCCGCCCATCTTCGCGCTGACCTTCGACACGCCGGGCAGCCGCCCGACGAGCTTGGACGCCATGCTGTGGATCATCACCTTCGTCTGCGGCGGCTGGGCCGCGAACGCGAGCGTGAAGCTGACCGCGCCGCCCTCGACGGCGACGTCGCGCACGAGCCCCAGCGCGACGATGTCTTTCTGGCTCTCGGGATCCTTGATACCGCGGAGCGCATTGATGACGTCCTGCTCGCTCGCCATACGGACGAATGATATACCCGACGGGTCGGGGCGGGGCGTATGGGAACGCGGTTTCCCAATCTAGGGCGCCTTCGCTCTCCCGCCTCGCCCGGCCGCGCGCGCAAGCCGTTGAAAAGACGCCGCGCCCGGCGTGGAACGCCGATTGCTGCCAGAGGGGGCGGCCGTCTCGATGAGAGTCGAGCCAAGCAGTATGTTCGATGCCCTCCCCCCGGCGAGGGCGGGCCTGCCAGGGCCCGCCCTCGCTTGATTTTTGCCCACCCTTCCTGATACATAAGTCGAGTGGTCCCCCCCGAAGAGTTTCGTCGTGTTCTCGGTCACTTCGCCACGGGAGTCACGATCGTCACCACGCGTGACGCCGACGGCCGTCCGACCGGGCTCACCGTGAGCGCGTTCTGCTCGGTCTCGCTCGATCCGCCGCAGATCCTGGTCTGCGTGGACCACAAGTCGCAGAGTTATCCGGCGCTGCGCGACGGCGGACACTTCGCCGTCAACTTCCTCGGCGACGGGCACGAAGACATCTCGCGCCGCTTCGCGACGACGCGCCTCGACAAGTTCGACGGCGTGGCGCACCGCCTGAGCGGTCACGGCGTGCCGCTGCTCGACGGCGCGCTGGCGCAGCTCGAGTGCCGCGTGGTCTCCCGGCACGTCGAGGGCGATCACACGATTCTCGTCGGGCTCGTCGAGGACGCTCGCAACGGCGCGGGCGAACCGCTGCTCTATTACCGCGGCAAGTACCGCCGCCTGGCCGAAACCCCTTCAGGAGCAAAATCGTGACGATTCCGCTGTCCCGTCCCCCGGTCGACGACGAGATCAAGCAGGCCGTGCTGGCAGCGATGGATTCGCGCCAGTGGATCCTCGGGCCCCAGTGCAAGGAGTTCGAGAAGGAGCTGGCGCGCTACATCGGCGTGCGCCACTGCGTGCTGAGCAACTCCGCGACGGCCGGGTTGTGGCTGACGCTCCGGGCGCTCGGCGTCAAGACGGGCGACGAGGTGCTCGTGCCCTCGCACACGGCGTTCCCGACGATCGAGGCGATCTGCTTCGCCGACGCGACGCCGGTGTTCGTGGACGCCGACGCCTTCTACACGATGGATGCCGCCGACGCCGCCGCCAAGGTGACGCCGCGCACGGTGGGCGTGATCCCCGTGCACCTCTACGGCCAGCCGGTGGACTTGCCGGCCGCCCGCGAGCTCGCCAGCAAGTTCGGCCTGTGGATGCTCGAGGACTGCGCGCAGGCTCACGGGGCGGCGTGGCAGGGCCGGAAGGTCGGCGCCTTCGGCCGCGCCGCCGTGTTTTCGTTCTATCCCAGCAAGAACCTCACCGTGATGGGCGACGGCGGCGCGATCGTCACCGACGACGAGGAGATCGCCGCGCGCTGCCGCCGGCTGCGCGACCACGGGCGGCTCAACAAGGACGTGCACTCGGAGGTCGGCTTCAACCTGCGCTTCAACGACATCCAGGCCGCCATCGGCCGCGTGCTCCTGCGCCGGCTCGACGCGATGAACGACCGCCGGCGCGAGCTGGCCGCGCGGTACGGCACGGGCCTGGCCGGCCTGCCGCTCGAGCTCCCGCGCGAGCGGCCGGGCGCGCGCCACGTCTATCACCTCTACGTCGTGCGCACGCCGCGCCGCGCCGAGCTGGCTGCGTTCCTCAAGGAGCGCGGGATCCAGACGGGCGTGCACTACCCGGTGCCGACCCATCGCCAGCCCGCCGTCGAGCACTTCGCGCCGTCGCCGCTGCCCGCGACGGAGCGGCTCGTCGACGAGATCCTCACGCTGCCGATCTCCGCCGGCCATACCGACGCCGAGATCGACGCGGTGGCGACGGCGGTCAGGGCGTTCTTCGGAGCCTGATGCCCGGGAGCCCCCTGCGGATCTTGCAGCTCTACCCGAAGGGGGACTTCTTCACCGGCGCGGCCATCCAGCTGCGCGACCTCGCGGCCGGCCTCGCCGCGCGCGGCCATCACGTGACCGTGGCCACGCCGCCCGGTGACGGGTGGCCCGAGCGCTGCCGCGCCGTCGGCGTCGAGCACGTCACCGTGCCGATGGCGCGGGCGTGGGACCCGCGCGCGGCGTGGCGGCTGGCGCGCGTCATCCGGAGCCATCGCATCCAGGTCGCTCACGCCCATAAAGGTCGTGCGCGAACGCTGGCCCTCCTCGCCGGCCTCATGGGCGGCCGCACGCTGCTCGTCCTCAACCGCGGCGTGAGCTTTCCGGTGGCCGGGGTCCGGCGTGTCGGCTATACCACGGGACGCGTGCAGGCGATCGTGGCCGTCTGCGAGTCGATCAAGCGCGGCCTCGTCGCCGGAGGCGTCCCCGCCGGCAAGATCGAGGTCATTTACTCCGGCACCGACCTCGAGCGCTTCCATCCCGGCGTGGACGGCGGGCCCATCCGGCGCGAGCTCGGCCTCGGCCGGGACGATCGACTCGTCACGCAGGTCGGCGTCCGCTCCTGGCGCGGCTGGCGGGAGCTGATGGCGGCCATGCGCAAGGTCGCCGCGCGCCAGCCGCGCGCGCGCCTGCTCTTCGTCGGCGCGCCGCCGCCGCGCGTGGCCGAGATCGCCGACCGCGCGCGCGCCGCCGGTCTCGGCGACCGCGTGACCGCGCTCGGCCATCGCGACGACGTGCCGGCGATCCTCTGCGCCTCCGACGTCGTCGCCGACGCGTCGTGGGCGGGGCTCGGCATCACGGGCAGCATCCGCGAGGCGCTCGCGTGCGAGCGACCGGTCGTGGCCACTGCGGTCGAGGGCATGCCCGAGCTGGTGCGCCCGGGCGAGACGGGGCTGCTCGTGCCGCCGCGCGACCCGGGCGCGCTGGCCGAGGCGATCCTCGCGCTGCTGGGCGATCCGACCTCGGCCGAGGCGATGGCGCGCGCGGGGCGCAAGCGCGTGGAGGCGCACTTCTCGCTGCGCGCCAAGCTCGACGCCACGGAGGCGCTGTACCGCCGCCTCGTGGACCTGCGCGGCGCCGCATGATCGCGGGCGCCATCGGAATCTATCGACGGCTCTTCGTCTACCTGAAGCCCTACCTCCCCCTCCTGATCGTGGGCGGCCTGCTCGCGCTGGTGGTGGCGGCGATGGAGGGCGCCATCGCGTGGCTGGTGAAGCCGGCCATGGACGACATCTTCATCAAGCGCGACCTCACGATGCTGCGCGTGCTCCCGCTGCTCCTCTTCGGCGCCTACCTCCTCAAGGGCGCCGCGCGCTACGGCCAGTCGTACCTCATGGCCGCCGTCGGCGAGCGCGTCATCGCCACCCTGCGGCGCGCGTTGTACCTGCACATCCAGGCGATGCCGCTGTCGTTCTTCTCGGATCGCCACTCGGCCGACCTCATGTCGCGCGTGGTCACCGACGTCAACCGTCTGGCCCGCGTGTCCTCCACGGTGCTGGTGATGTCGGTGCGCCAGGTGGCGATGGTGGCGGCGCTCGTCGGCGTGATGTTCGTGCGCGAGTGGCGGCTGGCGCTCATCGCGCTCCTCGTGTTTCCGTTCGTCGGGGTGGCCGTCCGCTCGATCGGCCGGCGCCTCTACCGCATCAACAAGCGCTCGCAGGAGAAGATCGCCGAGCTCAACGTGCTGCTGCACGAGGCGCTGGCGGGCACGAAGATCGTCAAGGCCTTCGGCCGCGAGGCGCACGAGGCCGAGCGCTTCGACCGCGTGAACCGGCGGCTGCTCGCGCTGGCCCTCAAGGACCACCGGACCGACGAGGTCACCGATCCGTTGATGGAGGTGCTCGCCGCGCTCGGCATCATGGGCGCGCTCTGGTACGGCGGTCATCAGGTGATCGCGGGCGCCATGACGCCCGGCGACTTCTTCTCCTTCACGGCCGCCGTGGCCCTGCTCTACGGGCCGGTGCGACAGCTCTCGCGGATCATGAACACCGTGCAGCAGTCGACGGGCGCCGTCGAGCGCGTGTTCGAGGTGCTCGACACGCCGCCGGCCATCGCCGACCGGCCCGGCGCGCGCGCGTTCGGGACGTTCTCCCGCGCCCTCGTCTTCGAGGGCGTGTCGTTCCGCTACGCCGGCGCCCCCGAGCCCGCCCTGCGCGACATCGACCTGGAAGTGCGCCGCGGCGAGGTCGTTGCCTTCGTCGGCATGAGCGGCGCCGGCAAGTCGACGCTGATGGATCTGCTGCCGCGCTTCCACGACGTCAGCACCGGACGCATCACGCTGGACGGCCACGACCTGCGCGACCTCACCCAGGCCTCGCTGCGCGCGCAGATCGGCCTGGTGACGCAGGACACGTTCCTGTTCAGCGACTCGGTGTACTACAACATCGCCTACGGCCGGCCGGACGCGCCGTTCGCCGACGTCGCGCGCGCCGCGCGCCAGGCGCACGCGGAGGAGTTCATCCTCGCCTGCCCCGACAGCTACGACACGCTCGTCGGCGAGCGCGGCGTGCGGCTCTCGGGCGGGCAGCGCCAGCGGCTCGCCATCGCGCGCGCCTTCCTGAAAGATCCGCCGATCCTGATCCTGGACGAGGCGACCTCGGACCTCGACGCCGAGAGCGAGTTCATGGTGCAGCAGGCGCTGGCCGACCTCATGCGCGACCGCACGGTGCTCGTCATCGCGCACCGCCTCGCCACCGTGCGCAACGCCGACCGCATCGTCGTCGTCCACGAGGGGCGCATCGCCGAGGTGGGCCGCCACGACGAGCTGATCGCCCAGGACGGCGTCTACCGCCGCCTCTACGCGCTGCAGATGGAGGGCATCGCGGGCTGATCGCCGGCTGACACGGCGTCAGCCGCTCCCCGGAGGTTCTCCGACGCGGCGGCCCGTTGCAGAACTTCCAAGTCTGCCGCGGCGCCGGGTTGCGCGGCATCCGGATCTGGCCGGCAGGTTGCTCCCTCCCTCGGCGAGCCATGCGCCGCCGCCGTCGCTTCCGCCGCCGGACCGCCCACGCCATCGCCGCCGGGCTCGTGACCCTCGGCGCCCTCGTGCTCTCCGACCTCGTGTCCGTCACCGTCTCGGCGCCGGCGAGCGACCGGCCCGCGCACCACGGCCGGCGCGGCTTCCGCAACCTCGACCCCGAGTACACGTACTCGGTCGCGAGCCGCATCGTGCACGTGGTCGGCCGGCCGCCCGCCCGGTCACGCGGCCGGCCACTCGCGCTCGTCGCCAACGACGGCTGGGCGCTGCGCGGCCCGCTGGCGGCGCCCGTGATCACGTGGATCGGCCACTCCACCTTCCTCCTCCAGGTCGGCGGCGTGAATCTGCTGACCGATCCCATCTGGTCGCGGCGGACCAGCCCCGTGTCGTTCGCGGGCCCGCGCCGCCTCGTGCCGCCCGGCCTGCGCTTCGAGGACCTGCCGCCGATCCACGTGGTGCTGATCTCGCACGACCACTACGACCATCTGGACCTCGCCACCGTCACGCGGCTCGCGCGCGTCCACCGGCCGACCTTCTTCGTGCCGCTCGGGCTCGGGCCGTGGTTCCAGTCGCTCGGCATCCGCGAGGTCGTCGAGCTGGACTGGTGGCAGTCGGCGCCGATCGGCGCGCTCGCGGTGACAGCGGTGCCCGCCCAGCACTCGTCGGGGCGCTCGCTCCTGCTCGCCGATCAGAACGAGCGGCTGTGGGCGTCGTGGGTGGTCGCCGCGCCCGATCGCCGCTTCTTCTTCGCGGGCGACACGGGTTATCACGCGGGCTTCGCCGAGATCGGCCGACGGCTCGGCCCCTTCGACCTCGCCGCGCTCCCGATCGGCGGCTACAGCGATTTCCGGGACCACCATCCGAACCACCTGAGCCCCGAGGAGGCCGTGCAGGCGTTCGAGGATCTGCGCGCCGCGCTGCTGGTGCCGATGCACTGGGGCACCTTCGAGCTGAACCGTGAGCCGTTCCGCGAGCCACCCGATCGGCTGATGGCCGAGGCGCTCCGTCACGGCGTCGAGGAGCGCGTCGCGCCGCTGAGCCCAGGACAGACGATCCGCTGGTAGTCGATCCGCTGGTAATCTGTCCCCATGTTCGCCTCCTGGGGACGCGCGGTCGATCGACTGCGCTGGTGGCTCGTGGCCCTGTCCCTCCTGCCTCTCACGCTCTGGCTCGGCGTCCCGTCCGGCGAGCGTCTCGACGAATCCGTGGTCCCGCCCGACATGGAGGCGGTGCGCGCGGTGAAGCTGCTCGACGAGGAGCTGGCCCCGCGGCCGCCGTCCTTCGGCCTGGTCTTCAGCAGCCCGACGCTGAGCGCGACCGATCCGCGCTTCGTGGCAGAGGTCCGGCGCGCGCTCGCCCCGCTGCGCAACGACCGCCGCGTGGCCCGGATCCGCACGCCGTGGGACGGGCCGGCGCCGGATGCGCGTGCCATCTCCGCGGGCGGCCGGCGGGCGGTGGTGATGGTCGAGCTGGAGGGCCGCGCGCCGGCGTTCGCGTCGATGGTGGTGCCGTCGGCGCCGCCGGAGCTCTATCCGGCCCTGCGAACAAAGGTGCGCTCGGACGCGCTGGAAATCCTGCCGTTCGGTCCGATGGCGCTGAACCACGACTTCACCGAGATGGTGAGGGACGACCTTCGCCGCGCCGAGCTGGTCGTGCTCCCGCTCGTGCTCGTGTTCCTGGTCGTCGTCTTCGGCTCGGTGGTCGCCGCCGCGCTGCCGCTGGCCGTGGGCCTCCTCGGCGTCGCCGCCGGCATGGCGGTCACCGGCATCCTGGCGCGCGTGATGCCGGTGTCGGCGTACGCGGCCAACGTCGTCTCGATGATCGGTCTCGGCGTGGCCATCGACTACTCGCTCTTCGTGGTGAGCCGGCATCGCGAGGAGCTCGTCGCGCACCCGCCGGCGCAGGCGCTGGCGCGCACGCTGGCCACCGCGGGCCGCACCGTCGTGTTCTCCGGCATGACGGTGGGCATCGGGTTGCTCGGCATGATCCTGCTGCGCATGGGGAGTGAACGCGCTGTCGCTGTGGCGCCGGCCCGCGCGGCCCGGCGCGCGCTCCGACCTGTGGCATCGGCTGGCCACGGCCGCCATGGCCCGGCCCTGGCACGTGCTGGTGCCCGTGGTGCTCGTGCTCGTCGTGCTCGGGCTGCCCTTCCGCCACATCCACCTCGGCACCCCCGACGTCTCCACGCTGCCCGAGAAGGCCGAGTCGCGCCGCGGCCAGGGGCTGCTCGCCCGCGAGTTCCCGCAGCTGGAGCCGAACAGCATCGTGGTCGTCCTGCGCTATCCCGACCGGTCGGGCCTCACGCCCGCGCGCGTGGACGAGCTGTACGCGCTGAGCCGCTGGCTCGCGCGTCTGCCGGACGTCGCCCGCGTGGACAGCGTGGTGGACCTCGATCCGCGGATCACGCCGGAGCAGTACCGCCAGATGGCCGCCGCGCCGCGCGAGATGCTGCCGCCGCCGCTGCGCGAGGCCTTCGAGCGCATGGTCGGGCCACGCGTGACGATGCTCGTCGCGCAGACGCCGCTCGCGGTGGACAGCCAGGAGGCGCGCGCGCTCGTGAAGACGATCCGTCGCGAGCACCCGCCCGTCGCGGCCGAGGTGCTCGTCACCGGGCGCACCGCCTACGACGTCGACTTCGTGGCGCTCGTGTCGCGCGTGGCGCCGGGGGCGGTGGCCTTCGTCCTCGCCGCGACGTTCGTCGCTCTGTTCCTGCTGCTGGGCTCCGTCCTGCTGCCGCTCAAGGCCGTCGTGATGAATTGCCTGTCGGTCACCGCGTCCTACGGCGCGCTCGTATGGATCTTCCAGGACGGCCACTTCAAGGACTGGCTCGGCTTCACGCCGGGCCCGATCGAGCCGGTGATCCCGCTCATCATGTTCTGCGTGCTGTTCGGGCTGTCGATGGACTACGAGGTGCTGCTGCTGAGCCGCACCCACGAGGAGTTCGAGCGCACGCGCGACAACGGCGCGCGCGGTGATGATCAAGGAGATGGGCATCGGCATGGGCATCGCGATCGTCATGGATGCCACGGTGATCCGCGCACTGCTGGTGCCGGCGACGATGCGGCTGCTCGGCGACTGGAACTGGTGGGCGCCGCGTCCGCTCAAGCGCTTGTGGGAGCGGCTGCGGCTGCCGGCGCGCGCGCTGTGAGCAGCTCGGTGATTTGTATCGGTAGTCGCCGCAGCGAATCACCGCGCATCCACGGCGGCTACTTCCGATTGTTCCCCGAGAATGCCGTCGCCAGCCCCAGGCCGATGTACATCGTGCCGGGAATCCAGCGCCGCGCGAGCGCGACCCCGCGGCGCGCGCGCAGCCACCGGGCGGCGGTGCCGGCCGTCAGCGCGTAGAGCCCGTCGGTCAACAACCCCAGCGCGACGAACACGACCCCCAGGCCGATGATCTGCGCGGGCACGGCGCCGCGCGAGACGGTCACGAACTGCGGCAGGAAGGCGAGGAAGAACAGCGCCGTCTTCGGGTTCAGCACGTTGACGACGAAGCCGTCGACGAAGGCGCGCCGCAGGTGCGGCGGGGTCGCGAGCGTCGCCTCAACGGGATCGGCGACACGCGAGAGCAGCTGCCGCACGCCGAGATAGACGAGGTAGGCCGCGGCGGCCCTGGTCCAGCGAGCGCGTCACGATATAAAGGACGGCCGGCCCGGGCGTCAGCAGCAGCACGAGCGCCGCGGCGACGAACAGGCCGAGGCGCGACGGATCGGGGAGGACCACGACGTCCATCGGCGGCCGCCTATTTCGCGGAAGCGGTGAGCGGCGAGACAGCCGGCCGGCCGGCTACTTCTCGCGGAAGCGGTTGACGATGGGCAAGCGCCAGTCGCGGCCGAAGGCGCGCGGCGTGATCTTGACCCCGATCGGCCCCTGCCGGCGCTTGTACTCGGCGGCGTCGATCATGCGCACGACCTTGCGGACGGTCGCCGGATCGAAGCCCTGGGCGATCAGATCGGCCACGCCGCGGCTCTCCTCCACGTAGGCCTCGAGGATGGCGTCGAGCACGTCGTAGGGCGGCAGCGTGTCCTGGTCCTTCTGCTCGTGGCGCAGCTCGGCCGACGGCGCGCGCTCGATGATGGACTCGGGAATCACGGGCTTGCCCGCGCGCGCGTTGACGTGGCGCGAGAGCTCGTAGACGAGGGTCTTCGGCACGTCCTTGATCACGGCGAACCCGCCCGCCATGTCACCGTAGAGGGTGGAGTAGCCGACGGCGATCTCGCTCTTGTTGCCCGTGGTCAGCACGAGCCAGCCGAACTTGTTCGACAGCGCCATGAGCAGCGTGCCGCGAATGCGCGCCTGGATGTTTTCCTCGGTCACGTCCTCCTTGAGGCCCTTGAAGGGCTGCGCGAGCGACTTCAGGAAGCCCTTGAAGACCGGCGTGATCGGCAGCCGCAGGAACTCGATGCCGAGGTTCTTCGCCAGCCGCCGCGCGTCGTCGCGCGTGCCGCGCGAGGAGAACGGCGAGGGCATGGTGACGCCGGTCACGTTCTCGCGGCCGAGACCCTCGGCCGCCACCGCCGCCACCAGCGCGGAGTCGATGCCGCCCGAGAGCCCGATGACCACGCGCTTGAAGCCGTTCTTGCGGACGTAGTCGCGGGTGCCGAGCACGAGCGCCTGGAAGACCTCGTCGACGCGCGGCAGCGGCTCGGCCATCTGCGCCGGCACCGGCGGCGGCGGCGCCGAGCGCGCGGGCAGCGGCGGCAGGCTGATGCGCGGCGCGCCGGCGACGTCGAGCGTCTCCTTCCGGCGCCGCGAGTCTTGCAGGCGCGCGCGGAAGACCGCGTCGAGATCGAGATCCGCGGTCACCATCTCCTCGACGAACTGGCGCCCGCGCGCCACCGTCTCGCCGTGCGGGTCGACGATCACGCTGGCGCCGTCGAAGACCAGCTCGTCCTGGCCGCCCACCATGTTGACGAAGGCCAGCCAGACGACGTCGTCGGCCGCGCGCGTGGCGACCATGCGCTCGCGGAAGCGCGCCTTGCCGGCGTGGTACGGTGAGCCGTTGATGGTGACGATCAGCTCGGCGCCGGCGAGCGCCTGCGGCGTCGTCGGCCCCGTCGGATACCAGAGGTCCTCGCAGACGTTCACGGCGACGCACGTCTGGCCGAACGAGAAGACCGACGCCTCGCGTCCCGCCTGGAAGTAGCGGTTCTCGTCGAAGACGCCGTAGTTCGGCAGATACTGCTTGTGATAGACGCCGGCCAGCGCGCCGTCGTGGATGACGGCGGCGGCGTTGAAGAGGTCCTGGCGCTTGTCCACGAAGCCGACGACGGCGGTGAGGCCCCGCGCCGCCTTCGTCACCTCCGCCAGCGCGGCGAGGTTGGCCTCGATGAACGCGGACTTGAACAGCAGGTCCTCGGGCGGATAGCCGGTGATGGCCAGCTCGGGGAACGCGACGAGGTCGGCGCCGAGCGCGCGCGCCTGCGCGATGCCGTCCACGATGCGGCGGGTGTTGCCCTCGACGTCTCCGACGGTCGGGTTGATCTGGGCGAGGCTCACGCGGAAGCGCCGCATGCCGCTATTGTAACCGCGCGGTCGTAGAGCGAGCACGAAGTTCCGCGTATTTCGCTCGTCCCTCCAGGCAGGAAGCGACCGAGGCTTACGGGCCGGCGATGGTGCTACAGACGACGCACAACGTGATGCAGCCGAGGAACGACGAGCAAAAGTGCGGCCTCGGGGGCCGGGGTTGCGCGGCCTCGGCGGGGGGCCCCCGTTCACGGAAATGGAGACCGACCGCCAAGTGCCGCGCTGACATCCGCGGATGGTGTATGACTGGGGCATGGTCGACAGCCCAGATGTCCGCGTCGTACTCGACGAACTCACCGCCGTCAGGCAGCGATTCGATCGACTTGCCGGTGACGCCTACTCTCTCGGGCAATCGCTCGGCAACCTCGAGCGCCGGTTGTGGGGCGACCCACACGAGCAGGCGGTGCTCGCGGAGTTGCTGCATGAGATCCGCCGTCGCTTCGGTTCGCCGGGACGCATGCTGGACGAGCGGGAGATGCGAGAGCTCAGTGCGTTCTTATTCGAGTACCTCGCGGGGGTTCCGCGAAAGGACTGGGATCTCGCCTCGCGGCTCGCGAAGGCTCAGGAGCAGACGCAGACATGGCTGGTCACCTCGGGGGTGGTCGAAGAGCTCCATCGCCGCGCGCGAGAGCAGCGGGCGGGGGCGCTGCGGACGGTCGGCGCGCTACCAGACGATCAACAGGCGGTGCTTCGCCCTGCCGTTACGGCCATGGAGGCGGCATTCAGCCTCATGGAGAGGAACATCGAGGCCGTCCATACGGTGTGGAACCGGCTCTTTCCCGGTTCGGCCGCAGCGTCCTGATTTAGCCGCGGCGAACGTCACAAACGGCTGGAACGTCACGGGGCTGTCACATGTGACGGAAGGCGGGTTCTTCGCGAAGTATGGCGTACGTGAGTTCGACGAAGTCGACGGCATGCTCGCCACGATACGCAACAAGCGAGGCGCCTCGCTGATCGTCGCGGGGGAGCTTCTGTTGACGCGTCCCTGTCGGCTCAGCTCAGCGCCGCCCCAACCGCATTCACGTACAGCGCATAGATTGACGTGCTGCCGGTCATGAACAACCGGTTGCGCTTGGTTCCGCCGAAGCAGAGGTTCGCGATAACTTCCGGCGTATGCAGGAACGCTAGCAAATCGCCGCTGGGCGCGTGAACACGCACGCCGTTCGTGTCGACCCCACCCCAGCCCCAACCGCACCACACATTGCCGTCGGTGTCACAGCGGATACCGTCGGTGAACCCCGGCTTGAAGTCGGCGAAGACCTTGCCGCCGCGCAAGGCATTGTTGACGACGTCGAACACGATGATGTTTGCCGGATACTGCGGGCCGTCGGTTGCTCCGGTGTCGACGACATAGCAGCGTTTGAAGTCGGGCGAGAAGCAGATGCCGTTAGGACGCCGCATCGGGCCTTCGGCTGCCACCGTCGTCTTGCCACTCGGATCGATGCGATAGACGCGTGTGGGCAGCTCGAACGCCGCTTTGTGCCCTTCGTACGGGCCCAGGATCCCGTAACCCGGGTCGGTGAACCAGATCGAACCATCGGAGTGGACCGCGGCATCGTTCGGCGCGTTGAGCTTCTTGCCTTCGAAGTTATCGACCAACACGGTCCAGGTGCCGTCGTACTCGCGGCGGCGCACGCGGCGCGTGTCGTGCTCCAGGGCGATCAACCGGCCCTGGTTGTCGCGCGTGTGTCCGTTCGAATAGCCCGAGTCGGTCTGGAACACACTCACGTGGCCGTCATCCTCGATCCAGCGCAGCGTGCGGTGGTTCGGGATGTCGCTCCATATGAGACTGCCCCAGTCGCCCATCCAAACGGGGCCTTCGCACCAGAGCGCGCGGTCGTTGCCCATGCCGTGCCAGATTCGCTGCAGCGTCGCGTTGCCCTGCACTCCCGTGAAGCGCTTGTCCCGCACCTCCCACGCCGGCTCCGGATAGGTGACGGTGGTGTCGCCCGTCCAGTCGCGGTCGCGGCCGAACTTGTCCGCCGCCAAGGCGAGCGGCGTGGTCGCGGCCGTCCCGACCGTCGCCGCCGCCGCGGCGAGAAAGTTGCGTCGACTCGTCTCCATGGCCATCCTCCTCTGAGGGTCCGCCTGCGCGCGATAGACGGTGGCACGAAACGGGTCAATTTATTAACGCATCGACTGCGAACGCGCAAGACGCATCGCGGCAGCGCCATGGATCTCGGGCACGGTCGTCATCGGAATTGCGTTACCCCTATCGCGAATGGGTCGCGGCAGGGGGTCTGATCTCCTACGGGCCGAATCTCACAACGATCGTGCGCGACCCCGTTCCCGTCATGATCGACAAGATCCTCAGGGGCCCTCGGCCTCACGCTCCCGGCGTCGCTGCTGACGCGGGCGGATCAGGTCATAGAGTGATCGACCGGCGTGTATTCATACTGGGCCTGGAAGCAATCCTTGCCGCTCACCGCCGAGGCGCAGCCGGCACGCAAGGTGCCGTGTGTTGGCGATGTAACGTCAGCAGGCCGGTCTATAACCGCGCGGTGCTATGATCGCCGCATGCCGGCCAAGGTCCCGTGGCTCCCGTCCGTCCTCCCGCCGGGCGCCCGTCCGGAGCGCTGCCCCCGCTGCGGGCGGATGGCGCTCATCCCCTGGACGCTCCGTCGCGACAACGCCACGAAGGCGATCCTGAGGACCTGGGTGTGCACGGAATGCCAGACGCTCGTGGAGCGCCCCGAGCCGGAGTAGCCGGTATCGTCGCGCGCTGGCAGCCCTGGGCCGGCGACGGCCTCGAGCATCTCGTCGTTCACGAGCGTCCGGACGGCGTGGCCGCCGAGTCCGTCGTCGTCGCCGACGGGTTCGCCGCACGCTACCGCATCGTCTGCGACGCCGGGTGGCGCACACGCCGGCTCGAGGTCGCGCTCGTCGGCGCCGAGCGCGGGCTGACGAAGTCGAATCCGACGCCCGCGGCGGCGAGAACGGTCCAGATGCTAGGCGCCGACGAGCGCACGACTGAGGCGTAGGCCGCCTACGTCGCAGGGAGGGCGCGAGGAGGCGGGCCGCTGCCGCGTCCTCGCGAACGACGCAGATGGACCGTTATCGGCGCCGCGGCTAGAGCGTGTTGACGAAGTCGATCAGCTGCCTCAGCCGCGCGTACGACGAGCGGTTGAACGGCACGAGCAGCCGCGGCAGATCCGGATACTCGTTGTACTCCTGCGGGAATGGCCCCGGCGCCTGGTCCACCGGCCCCTTGAGCACGTCCTCGAAGCGCTGCTGGATCACCGCCAGATCCGTGTCGCGCAGCGGGCGGGTCAGCCGGAACACCAGGTTGTCGCCCACGATCCGCGAGGAGTGATAGACGCGGTAGAACGTCGTCAGCTGCTCCACCGCCTGGTCGACCGTGTCGACGATGCGGTAGAACGACGTGTCGATGGGATCGATGAGATCCTGTGCGGCGAGCGTGTCGCGCACGAAGGCGTCCCACTTGCGCCAGTACGGCGTCTGGTCGGTCTCCGCGAGCACCATCGGCACGATGGTCGCCTTGCCCGTCTGCATCAGCGTCAACACCTCGAACGCCTCGTCCATCGTGCCGAAGCCGCCCGGGAAGAGCGCGATACCGCTCGCCTCCTTCACGAGGAAGAGCTTGCGCGTGAAGAAGTACTTGAACGTGATGAGCTTGGGATCGGAGGCGATCCACGGATTCGCCTCCTGCTCGAACGGCAGCCGGATGTTGAGGCCGAACGACCGCTCGCCGCCGGCGCCCTCCTGCGCGGCGCCCATGATGCCGGCGCCGGCGCCGGTCACCACCATCCAGCCCGCTTCGACCATGCGGCGGCCGAACATCAGCGCGGCCATGGCCGCCGACTGTGTGGGCGCCGTGCGCGCGGAGCCGAACACCGTGACCTTGCGGACGTCGCGGTACGGCGCGAACACCTTGTACGCGTACCGCAGCTCCTTCAGCGCCGTGTTGGTGACCTTGAGGTCGCCGGTGGATGCGCCGTCCTCGTAGAGCTTCATGACGGTCGTCAGCATGTGCTGGAAGTAGCCGCGGCGGTCGGAGGGCACGCCGAGGACGTCGAGCAGGTCTACGATCAGCCGATTGGCTTCTTCGTTCTGTAACGCGTACCGACGATCGGGCACGAATTCAGTATACGCTCAGCGCCGGCCGGTGACCGTCATCCAGAGGCCGAGGACGACGAGGACGCCGCCGAGCGCGGTGAAGCGCGTGACCGCCTCGCCCAGGACGACGGCGCCGAGCAGCGCCCCGACCACCGGCTGCACGGTGAGGAACGGCGCCGCCCGCGACGCCTCGACCCGCGCCAGCGCCCAGTTCCAGACGAGATAGGCGCCGGCGCTGATCACGAGCGCCAGGTAGAGCGTCCCCGCCACCGCCGACGGCGTCACCACCGGCCGCGCGCCGGCCGCCCACTCCAGCGCGGCGAGCGGCGCCGTCACCAGCATGCCCCAGACGATCGACCGCGCGGTGATCGCGGTGGCGTTCGTGTCGGTCAGCACCGTGCGGCCCAGCAGCGAATACGAGGCGTAGGCGATGCCGGACAGGATGAGCAGGATATCGCCGCGCCAGCGCGGCAGGATCTCGAGCGTGACGCCCGGCACGCCGTTGAGGACGACGAGGACCGCGCCGGCGACCGCGAGCGCCGCGCCCGCCGCCTCGCGCCGCGTGAGCCGCTCGCCGAGGAGCAGCGGGCCGAGCACGACCAGCGTGAGCGGCTCGACGACGATGAGCAGGGCGGCATTGGTCGCCGACGAGCGCGCGATGCCCCAGTGCGAGAGCGCGAAGGCCGCGGCGAAGCCGAGCGCGCCCATCCAGAAGACGCGCGCGCCCTGCCCCGGCGTGAGCCCCCGTGGGATGGGAGCGGTCGCTCCCCGCCGCGCGAGCGGGACGAGCACGGCGGCGCAGCAGCGCCAGCGTCATGGGCGGCACGTCATCGAGGACGAGGCGCGTGACGACGTAGGAGGTGGCGTAGACGATGTTGGCGGCGAGCAGCAGGGTGGCGGCGACGCCCATCCCAGCAGAATACGGTCAGCGCCCCGTGGCCGCCTCCCCCCTGAGCGTCATGCAGGTGCTCGTGGCGTGCGCCACCAGCCGGTCCTTCGCGTCGCGCACGTCGCACTCCACGAGGCCGACGGTGCGGCCGGCGGAGACCACGCGCCCCTCGGCGCGCAGCTTGCCCGTCCACACGGGCTTCGTGAAATTGATCTTGAGCTCGAGCGTCGTGAACGTCTCGCCCTCGCCGAGAAGGGCCGCGTAGGCCATGCCCATGGCGGCGTCGGCGATGTCGGCCAGCACGCCGCCGTGCAGCGTGCCCATCGGGTTGGCGTGGCGCTCGGTGGCCTCGAACTCGACCAGCGCGCGGCCGGGCTCGATGGCGGCAAGGCTGAAGCCGATGAGCGTCGTGATCGCTGGCGGCGGCACCTCGCCGCGCGCCAGCTTCTCGATCAGGCCGCCCCTGACCGCGGACAGCAGCGTGACGCCGAACAGCACGAACGCGAGCGCGATGACGAATGACAGCGCCCTCGGCCCGCCGCCGAGCCAGTGGATCGCCAGCGAGCCGCCCACGGCCGCGAGCACCAGCCGCATGAACCCGGCGACGAGCGGCCACACCACGCGCCCCGCTCCCTGCGACGCGAAGTACAGCGCCAGCCCGAGGCCGAAGAATCCGTAGCTCGGCCCCACCACGCGCAGGTAGGCGCTGCCGGCGGCGACGACGGCGGGGTCGCGCGTGAAGAGGCTCATCCAGACGCCGGGGAACAGCGCGGCCGCGAGCCCGATCGTCTCCGTCAACGCGAAGGCCATCGCCCCGCCGACGAGCGCGATGCGCCGCGCCCGCGCCAGTTGACCCGCGCCGACGTTGGTGCCGACCATCGTCACGAGCGCCGAGCCGAGCCCGAACACGAGGGGGATCTGCAGATATTCGAGACGAGCGCCGGTGCCGTAACCGGCCAGCGCCACCGTGCCGAAGGCGCCGACGAGGCCGGTGAGCACCACGACCGTGAGATTCGTCTGGATCGTGTTGAGCGCGCCCGGCAACCCCACCCGGAGGATGTCGCGGAACAACGCCACGCGCAGGCGGACCCGGCGCAGCGAGAGCCGCACGAGGTTGCGTCGCGAGCGCAGCGCGACGCCGAGCACCAGGCTGCCGAGACAATAGTAGATGACCACCGCGACGCCGGCGCCCGCGATGCCCAGGCGGGGCAACGGGCCCCAGCCCCAGATCAACGCCGGCGAGAGCACCACGAGAAGCGGGCCGCCCCCCACGACGACGACCGCGGGCAGTCGCATGTTGCCCGCGCCGCGCAGGACGCTGCCGAGCGTGTTGAAGAGCCAGAAGGCGCCGGCGCCGGCGAAGACGACGTTGGAGTACGTGAGGGCGGCGGCGAGCGCGCCGTCGGTCCCACCCATCGCGCGATAGAGGCGGGGTCCGCCCCAGAGCATGCCCACCGTGAAGGCGGCGCCGAGTACCAGCGCGATGGCGAGCGCGTGCACCACGAGCGCGTCGGCGTCGCGCCGCCGGCCGCCGCCG
>WNGH01002211.1_pt1 | contig 18365 bp, 25 predicted proteins | sample 5400631 | NCBI WGS metagenome assembly WNGH01 (sample SAMN13153373, study PRJNA577476) | soil metagenome | isolation source: 115 cm soil or saprolite under Garry oak tree replicate 1 | place: USA:California | collected 2016-06-15
GCCATTCGCATCCTCGCCCGGGCCTGGGTGCGCATCCTTTGGCGCGCCTGGATCGACCGCAAACCCTACGATCCGGCCCTTCATCGCGGCGCTCAACGCGACTTCCAAACTGCTATAGGTTGACACAGGGTGTCTCATGGCGTTCTCCGGATCGGGTCAGGGGGCGAGGAATTCGGGGCCCTGCAGCATCAGCGTGCCGGAACGGCCGGGAACCTCGCCGCGGATCACTTCGTGTCTGGGCAGTGTAGCCAAATCGAGCCCGGCGTGGAGGGCGGCCAGCGAGGTCAACTCGTAGCCCTGCCCGGTCCAGCCATCGAGCAGGCGCTCGAATACCGGCGCCAGCTTCATCCCCTCGAGTTCGGCGTGCAGGGTGTAGACATGGTCTTGGGCCGGCGGCTGCCGCGTCGCCTTGAGCAGGTGCTCATGGACGTTGTCGACGCTGACGCCGTCCACACCGATCAGTTCGTCGAGCGTCGGCAGCGTCGTCGGCAGCTGCGGGCAGAGGACGATCTCGCCGTCGCAGACCGGCACGAACGGCCGCGTGCCGCGGGTGTCGGAGGCGTAGGCGAAGTCGAGGCGCTGGGTCAGGCGCAGCGCGTGGCGGTTCATCTGCCAGCCGGCCGCGCCGTGGCTGCGCGGCGCGGCGGCGAAGACCTCGATGAAGCGCTCCCTGGCGCGCCCGAGTTCGTTCTCGGTCCAGGCGGCATCGGCGCCGGCCACGCCGTCTTGCCAGCGGACGTGGTCCCAGCAGTGGATGCCGACCTCGAAGCCGGCGTCGCGGACGCCGCGCAGGATGTCGGCGCAGCCGCGGCCGATGTCCGGTCCCGGCAGCAGGGTGCCGTACATCAGCGTCTTCAGGCCGTAATGCTCGAGCACCGAAGTGCGCGACACCTTGCGCATGAAGCCGGGGCGGAAGGCGCGCTTGACGGCGCGTCCGGTGTGGTCGCGGCCGAGCGAGAAGAGGAAGGTGGCGCCGGCGCCGCGGCGGCGCAGCAGTTCGACCAGCCGCGGCACGCCGACCCGGGTGCCGCGATAGGTGTCGACGTCGATCTTCAGCGCCAGCTTCATCGTCCGTCCACCGGGTCATCCTTAGGATAGGCAAGCCAGGACGCGCCAGCGTGGCCGCCCGACGCCGCGCCCTTCCCCGGCGAGACGAAGGCCGCCCAGGCCGGCCGCGTCATTCGACCAGCCGGCGGGCTTCGGCGACGTGGCCGCGGTAGGCGTCGAAGATGTTGACCAATGCCGTCTGCATGTCGACCTGCGGCGCCCAGCCGAGCTCGGCCATGGTGTTGGTGATCTTCGGCACGCGATGCTGGGTGTCCTGGTAGCCCTTGCCGTAATACTCGCCGGAGGTCGTCTCGACCATCCTGACCTGGGCTGCGCTCGAGGCGTATTCGGGATACTGCCTGGCCAGGTCGAGCATCATCGTCGCCAGTTCGCGGACCGAGAAATTGTTCTTCGGGTTGCCGATGTTGTAGATCTTGCTGCCGGCGATGCCGTCGCGGTTTTCGATGATCTTCATCAGCGCCGCGATGCCGTCGGAGACGTAGGTGAAGGAGCGCTTCTGGGCGCCGCCGTCGACCAGCTTGATCGGCTCGCCGCGGACGATGTGGCCGAGGAACTGGGTGATGACGCGCGAGCTGCCTTCCTTGGGCGTCAGGATCGAATCGAGGCCCGGCCCGATCCAGTTGAAGGGGCGGAACAGCGTGTAGTCGAGCCCTTCCTGCTGGCCGTAGGCGTGGATGACGCGATCCATCATCTGCTTGGCGCAGCTGTAGATCCAGCGCGGCTTGTTGATCGGCCCGAGGATCAGCTCGGAATTCTCCGGGTCGAATTCCGGGTCGCGGCACATGCCGTAGACCTCGGAGGTGGACGGGAAGACGATGCGCTTACCGTACTTGACGGCCTGGCGGATGATTGGCAGGTTGGCCTCGAAGTCGAGCTCGAAGACCCGCAGCGGCTCCTTGACGTAGATCGCCGGCGTGGCGATGGCGACCAGCGGCAATATGACATCGCACTTGCGGATGTGGTACTCGATCCACTCGCGGTTGATGGTGATGTCGCCCTCGAAGAAATGGAAGCGGTCGTGCTCCAGCAGGTCGGCGACGCGGTCGGACTGCATGTCCATGCCATAAACGGACCAGTCGCTGGTCTCGACGATGCGCTGCGACAGGTGGTGGCCGATGAAGCCGTTGACGCCGAGGATCAGAACTTTTTTCATGGTGTGCTCATTTCAGGGAAATCGGGGTGCCGCCCAGGCGGCCCGGCAGCGAGGCCGGATCGATCGGCTCGCCGTCCAGTTCGAGGGACACGATTCTAACAATTCCGCCGTCGCCGCAGCGGGCCAGCAGGCTGTCCTGCTCCACATACAGCATAGGCGCTGCCGCGGCAGCGGCGGGCCCGGCCGCGCGCAGCGTCCGCAGCACGCGCAACTGACGCCCGCCGAGCGCGCAGAAGGCACCGGGGTAGGGCGGCGCCACGGCGCGCACCAGGTTGTGCACGGCGGCGGCCGGCTGCGTCCAGTCGATGCGGCCGTCCTCGGGGCGGCGGCCGCCGAAATAGCTGCCTTGCGCCAGGTCCATCGGACTGTGCTCGGCATTGCCGGCGAGCAGCGCCGGCAGCACGGCGTCGAGCGCCATTTCGGCGGCGACGGTGACCTTGTTGAACACCTCGAAGGCCGTGTCGTCGGGCAGGATCGGCACCGCCTGTGCCGCGACGATGGCGCCGGCGTCGGGCTTGTCGACCATCGCGTGCAGCGTCGCCCCGGTCTGGCGCGCGCCCTTCAGCACCGCCCAATTGACCGGGACGCGGCCGCGGTAATGCGGCAGCAGCGAGCCGTGCATGTTGTAGGCGCCTCGCTTAGGCGTGGCCAGCAGCGCCGGTTTGAGCATCTGGCGGAAGTAGAAGGAGAACAGGAAATCCGGCGCCAGCGCGGCGATGCGGGCGACGACGGCCGGATCGTTGGCGTCTGCCGGGGTAATGGTCTCGATGCCGTGCAGCCGCGCCAGTTCGGCGACGCTGCCGAACCAGATCGTCTCGGCCGGGTTGTCCGCGTGCGTGACGACGAGCGGAACCCGCACGCCGTGGGCCAGCAGCACCGACAGGCAGCGGACGCCGACGTTGTGGTAGGCGAAGACGACGGCGCTGGCCGGGCGGCTCATGCCGCCATCTGTTCGTAGGAGAAGCTCGGAATGTCGGCCCGCTCGCTGGCGTGTTCCACGGTGATGCCGCAGATATTGCCGTTGGCATCAAGTTCCAGCAGGGTGTTCTCGTCGAGATCGCGGGTTTCGGCGACGGTTCTGTCGGCGCGAAATTCGATGTGCAGCGTGTCCGTGTCCGGAAAGTACTTGATCTTCATGGCCTGAATCCCCGGTCGAAGAAGGCATTGTGAACGGTTTCGCCGTCGGGCAGAAGGATCACGCGCAGGTGCCTGCCGCCTGCAGCGTCGATGCGGCCCCAGCGCCGGATGCGCCCATCGGCCTGACGTGTTTCCTTCTCGGGATGCGTGACAACGCGATCAATCCAGGCCAACTCGATCGCGGCACGATCGGGGCGCTGTTGCAAGCTCAGGAAGTACGCCGTGAATTTCATTCCTTCTGCTCGAGCACCGCGTCGATCAGGTAGCGCGGCCGGTGGCGGACCTGCTGGTAGATGCGGCCGATGTATTCGCCGACCAGGCCGACGCCGAACAGCGTCAGGCCGATCAGAAAGAAGGCGATGCCGAACAGGGTGAACAGGCCCTCGGCCTCGGGACCGACGATGACGCGGCGCACGGCGAGGAAGACGACGAACAGCGCCGAGAGCAGCGAGATGCCCATGCCGAGCATCGAGAACCACTGCAGCGGCACCAGCGAGAAGCCGGTCATCAGGTCGAAGTTGAGGCGGATCAGGCTGTAGAGCGAATACTTCGATACGCCGGCGTGGCGCTCCTCGTGGCCGATGACGATCTCGGCGGGGCGCTGGGCGAACGTGTAGCCGAGCGCCGGGATGAAGGTGCTGACCTCGTGGCAGCTGTTGATGGCGCTGACGATGCCGCGCGAATATGCACGCATCATGCAACCTTGGTCGGTCATGCGGATGTGGGTGATGCGCTCGCGCAGCCGGTTCATGGCCCGCGAGGCGTGCCGCCGCCAGGCGCTGTCCTGGCGGCTGCGGCGGATCGTGCCGACGTAGTCGTGGCCTTCGCGCATCTTGGCGACGAGGGCGGCGATGTCTTCGGGCGGATTCTGCAGGTCGGCATCCAGCGTGATGACGATGTCGCCGCGGCTGTGCTCGAAGCCGGCCATGATCGCCATGTGCTGGCCGAAGTTGGCGGCGAACAGCACCACTCGCGTCACCTCCGGGCGCGCCTCGAACTGCGCGCGCAGCAGGGCCGCCGAACGGTCGCGGCTGCCGTCGTTGATGAAGATCACTTCGTAGCCAATGCCGAGCGCATCGAGCGCCGGATAGAGGCGGGCGAACAGGGCGGCAAGGCCGTCTTCTTCGTTATAAACGGGAACGACGATGGAGAGTTCAGGGGGGCGCATGGGGATCCGAGATATGGCAGCGTACGGGTTCAGGGGCCGTCGGAAGGCGAAACGCGGAGGGTACCCAAAAGCGCGGCTTTTTGGCGGCCACTTCGATCGGCAGCTTAGACCGAGGCATCCCTGAAGGCCCGAAGCACGGTATTGATCCGGGTCTGGTAGCCGGGCCCCTGTGCCTTGAACCACTCCAAGACATCACGATCCAGCCGCAGTGAAATCGACGACTTCGTCGGCAGGGGCTCGAATCCACGCCGCACAATTCCTCGAACGATATGCTTCACGTCCGACTCGGGGTGCTCGGCAGTCACCATTACGGTGGGGTGCTTGGATTCCAAGCGCGTCCAGTCAGTCTTGGACTTGGTCGAAGAAGATTTGCGCTTCGCGCCTTGTAGCTTTGCGGAATGAGATGATGCGGATTTCATGGTCGCTCTCCGTGTGGACGATTGACACCAATACACCAGCTAGCAATCCCAGCGTGACGAAGCGCTGCTCTTCGTATTTGAAACGGTCGTCCTCAAAGGTGAACGTCGTTCACTCGAACACGCGCGGCGCGTCGATGAAATCGAGCCCGTGGTCTTTCAGATTCCGGGTCCGCTTCGTTTCCGCCCAGGAAAATCGCATTCACGGATTGTATATACGTTGCGTAGTGGCTGCAAGTGCGATCTTACGCGGATCGTCACTGCGCGGCCCTTTCGCGCAGCATCCAGCGTGAAGGAGGCGACGTCGAGCGGCGGACTATGCCGCTGCAAGGACAGCGCGTCGGACCGATGTGGGTAGCTCAAGGGACACAAAATAATCACCGGGATAGAGGTAGTCGTCCCCGGACTCATCAAGGACGCGCACCAGACCGTGTTTCGCCGCAGAGACGTCGGGAATCGCGATGTAGATTTTGCGTTTCTCGAGAGAGACGTCGTAGCCATCGTTCTTGAGACAGACCACCAAATACCGGGATGAGCGAGCCATAGTCAGTAGCCTTCGATAAGCCGCTTGATTTTCAATTCACGTTTGCCGATGCCCGTCGCTTCATACCAATGAATTTCGGCCAGAAAGACAGAACCGTCATGAAGGCGAACACGTGCAATACCCTTGCGCTTTCGCCAATGCCCCTTGCCGTAAAGCTTGCGCAAGCGGGAGATCTCCCGAATTGCGGACCCGACCGCAAACGTCTCGGCATACGTTATCTCTCCAAGGAATTGAAAGTGCATACGGGAATGGTGGCAAAGTGGGCGTCATGCGTCAATTTGATTCGCATTGAAGGTGTAACGCTTCGATTTCAATTTTAGCCTGGCCCCTTTGAAATTCATTATTCGCTATGCCCCAGCCAAGTGTTCAGTGAAGAGTGTCTTGAGGTCACGAGTTTGCTCGGCAAACCAAATGACCACGGCGTCAAGATTTTCTTTTGCGGTTGAGTATACTGGCTCGAGCGAGTTGCTCTGACCGCCTGCGATACGGTCAATTAGTCTTTGCATTTGCCATGCTCGGTTGACGAACTCCTCCACTTTGGTTTCGACATTCGGCATTGCCAATGGGCCATGCTGCTCAATTTCCCATTTGAACGTGTCGATCCGATCCATGAGTTCGCGTGTGCCGTTGACGACTTTTAGGTGATGAAGCGTGACATACGTAGAACAGTACTGCGCGAACTGGGTCATGGACTGAAACACAGCGAGACGCAGAGGCCGTCGCTGCCAGTAGACCGAAAGTTCGTTCGCCTTGCGTGCTGCGTCGCGTGCGTGACGTGCATAGAGTGCGGCGAGGCAAGCGGCAAGTACGGCGGCGAAGGCGATGAGATCACTATCAGACATGAGGCCGTCGCTTTCTTGATGGGGAATAACGAACGAAGCTAACCGGCGCCGAGCGGACGGCACATCAGCGCCGCCGGCGAGGCGTCTGGGTTGAGCGAGAGGTAGGCACTACAGGCTAATTGCATGGCGATGGATGAACGCTCGAATATCACGGCGCCAAATGGCTAATCTCTGAGAGCGCGTTCGACGTCAGTTGCTCGAGCTCTACATCACCGAACGCGATTGCACCAACCCACGCCTTAAATAGGCCCCACGCAAGTCCCCCGAGAGGGTCCTTTTTCCCGTAGTCAATTTCCATCTTCGTCAGGGAGCGCAGATATTTCAGGCGGGCAAAGTACGAAATGTTGCGAAAGTCTTGCGTGGACGCGAAGCGCTGCCTGAACAAGCTGTATGCCATGTTTAGATGCCACGCCACGGAGACTTGACTGTCGTGTTCCGCAGCTCGCAACGCGGTGACCCGTTGCTGGAACTCTTCAATGACCAACTCGCGCTCGGACTTCTTTCCTTCGGATCGACCAGACATGTCCGCCCTTCGCTATCGTGGTGTGGGGCCTAACGTTAAGTCACCGCCCGATAAGGCGCGTTTGTTTCGGCGTCGGAGTGCCCAATCCGGCAAACGGTTTGCGTTTCGGATAGGGAAAAGTGACTGCTTGAATACCGTCATCAGCTTTCTTCCCGAACGCGCGCCGTCAATGCCGCGCCTAATCTTCCCGATCGAATCAGGCAGCGAATCCCGACGCGCCACTATAGCACTGGACCCGGCGTGTTCCATGCCGAGCGGGTTCAAAGCGCCCGCAGCCGCGCGGCGAGTTCCGTGCCGGCGTTCGGGTGGGGCACCTGGGGGTAACGCGGCTGCTCCCATTCCCAGCGCGCGGCGTCGAAGAGGGCGCGCATGGCGTGGATGTCGAGCAGTCAAAGGGGCCAAGCACGAATTATCCATTTGCATATTCTCGCGCTGCGATCAAGCGCCAGCGGGCTCCAAATCGATCCGTTCAATGTGCGCTGTGTTTTCATTCGATGCCGGCAAATATCATATGCGCTTGAATGATGTTGGCCATCGAGCCATCGTCGGGCCTGGCAATCGTTGCGCCGATTCCCGCTGCGAACCGCAGCGATGGTATTGCATGTCTGCGCTTGTGACATCCGGATAGGATGCGCCGATACGTCAAGGGCGACACTATGCCCCCGACCGGCCTGCCGGGGCAAGCGCTTCGGCGAGGGCCGTGCGGACCCGCATGCCGGGTGGTGTAGGCCAGAAACCGGCCTCACCCGATTAGCGATCTGTTTGCGCACGACCGCTCTTGCACTTTGCCGGATGGCTGGCGAGCCACTCCTTGAGTGCCGCATTGATACGCGTTTGCCAGCCGGGTCCGCCCGCTCGGAAGGCGACGAGTACCTCCCGATCAAAGCGGATAGCCACCTGCTCCTTGGTAGGATTCTTGTTCGGCCCTCTTGTCCGGCGAAGATCGCCGATGGTTGCGGCAACGCCGCCCCCACGGGTGACCGTAGCGTGACTCCAGTCGACAGCCGATGTCCTGGAGGATAGAGCCTTGGCCGCCGCCTTGGCCGCAGCAATCTCGGCGGCACTAAAGGGCTGAGAAGTAGTCTTCGACTTGCGTGCGATCGGCATGGCGACAGGAGATCCGATGCGCGGTATCGTCGCCGCGCGGCGTCCAAACCAGGAAGACGACTCGACCGCGCCACATACCCAAGCTTTGCAGCCTCAGTTCGCCATAGCGCACGCGATCGTCTTCCACCGTGATCATGGGAAAGTCGAATACAGATTCAAGATCTGCGAGATCGATGGCGTGCCTTCTGATGTTCTCGCGGCGCTTCGACTCATCCCGGCCGATCATGGTCAAACTGTATGTGCAGAATGCTCATGGGTCAAGCCAAGCCCGACACCCGTCAGCCGTTGCAACCCCTCCAGCGATCAAGCGCCGAGCAGTCGCCGGGCAAGCAGCGATTGCATATCCCGCCGGCCGTCGGCGATCAGGTAAATATAGACACGCTGGCCGACGATGCGGTAGATCACGCGGTAGGGCTTGAAGAAGGTTTGCCGATAGTCCTTGATGCCGAGCGCCAGAAGTTCCTGCGGATGACTGCCGCGCTTCGGAAGGGTCGACAGCCCATCGATCGCCTTCATGAGCCGGTCGAGGAGATGATCCGCATTGGCCGGTGAATCGAATCCGGCGATGTAGTCGTCGAGAGACTCAAGGTTCTGCTCGGCGCCCTCCGTGAGGAGCACCGCGTAACGGGCATCCGCCATCAGGCGACCCGCTTGGCCCGGAGACGTGCGGCAACATCGGCCGCCGGCTTCGCCTTGCCGGCATCGATGTCCCGATTGCCCAGTGCCAGGATCTTGAGCAAGGCCAGCGTTTCCTGTGTTTCCTCGAAGGTAGCCACATCCTGAATCACCGCCTTGGCCTCGCCGTTCTGGGTAATGACGAGTGGCTCGCGCCGTTCAGCGAGTTGCGTCAAGACCTCGGCGGCATTGGCCTTGAGGTAGCTGATCGACTTGACCTGGGACGAATAGCGCATGGCGGCTCCATCGGATCGAATAAAGACTGAATATCGTCCTTTGCGAAGGGCTGGGCAACGGTGGCGCCGATTCGGGGCCGACCATCGAGGCTCGCGCAATTCGCCGGGCGCGCTAGCGTCCGGAACTGCTCGCTCTGGCAAGCGTCTCCGCAAGCGCCGCGCAGACCCGCGTGACATCGTCATCAGCCATGGCCGGGAACAGCGGCAGGGTGATGGTCCGGCGGCCGATGTCTTCGGCCCGCGGAAAGTCGCCGTCCTTGAAACCCATCCGGCGATAGAGCGAGAAGAGGTGCAGCGCCGGGTAATGGACGCCGACGCCGATGCCGCGCTCCTTCATGGCGGCGATGAAGGCGCCGCGATCGGTTCCGGCCGGCAGCAGCGGCTGGAACATGTGCCAGTTGCAGTTGGCGAAATCGCGCGGCGGCAGATCGAGGCCGGGCAGGGCGAGGGCGTCGAAGCGTTCGAAGTAGCGGCGCGCCACTTCGCGCCGCCGCGCCGTGAAGGCGTCTAAGTGCTTCAGTTGGCCGAGGCCGATCGCCGCGGCGATGTCGGTCAGGTTGAACTTGCCGCCGAGGACATCGACATCCATGCCGCCGTCGGGAAAGCGCCGCACGCCCTGCAGGCGCAGCCGTTCGCAAAGGGCCGGGTCGACGTCGTTGGCCAGCACCAGGGCGCCGCCCTCCGCCGTGGTCAGGTTCTTGTTGGCGTGGAAACTGAAGGAGACGAAGTCGCGGCCGCCTCCGAAGGAGCTGCCGATCGGCCGGCCGCGCCAACTGGCGCCTAAGGACTGGGCGGCGTCCTCGATGACGCGCAGCTTGTGGCCTTCGGCGATGGCGTAGAGCCGCTCGCGATCGACGGGCAGGCCGGCGAGGTCGACCGGGATGATCGCCCGGGTGCGCGGGCTTAGTGCCGCCTCGACGCGGTCGAGGTCGATGTTGCGCGTCGCCGGGTCGACGTCGACGAAGACCGGCGTGGCGCCGACTTCGAGGATCACGTTGGCGGTGGCGACCCAGGTCAGCGGCGTGGTGAGGACCTCGTCGCCGCGGCCGATGCCGGCCAGGCGCAGGGCGGTCTCCAGGGTCGCCGTACCCGAATTGAAGGCGCGTACCGGACGTCCGCCGCAGTGTTGTGACAGGGCTTCCTCGAAGGCGCGTACCTTAGGACCGCTAGTGATCCAGCCGGAGCGCAGCACCGCGGCGACGGCGTCAATCGTTTCCTCGTCGATGCTCGGGCGGGTGAAGGGCAGGAAGTCCGGTGCGCTCATGCGGCTGTCCTAAGCATAAACCGGAGGCCGCCTTGGCGGCCGAACCGTCGTCACCCCTTTCCACGGGAAGGGGGACGGGGGGAAGGTCGTCACGACCGTGCCACCAGGTATACGCCGAGCACGATGAAGCCGATGCCCAGCAGCTTCTGCGCCGGCAGCGCCTCGCCGAACCAGTAGTGGGCGACGGCGGCATTGATGACGTAGCCGATCGACAGCATCGGATAGGCGACGCTGACCGGCACCCGCGACAGGCCCATGATCCAGACGATCAGGCTGCACACGTAGCAGGCCACGCCGCCGAGGATGAACGGCTGGGAAGCGATCTTCAAGCCGATCGGCACGAGGTTGTCGACGTGGTATTCGAAATGCCCGACGGCATTGGTGCCGGCCTTGAGCAGCAGTTGGGCGGTGGCGTTGAGCAGCACGCCGGTCATGATCAGGGAGAAGCTGACGGGGTTCACGGTTTCCTCACTATGACGCGGCGGGTGTCGGCGGCGACCACCCGCATCGGCAGGTCGGGCGCGCCGGCCAGCTGCCTGAAGGTCGGCGGTTCCATTATGGCGAAGGCATCGCCGTCGGCGGCCCAGCGGCGCTTGAATTCGTCGATGCTGGCGATCCATTTTTCCGGCTCGCGGGCGATGCCGAAGTCGAGTTCGTCGCGGTAATCGACCAGGGTCACGGTGCGGTCGAGATAGTAGGGCAGGGTCTGGTCGTAGCTCTGGACGCTGTAGAAAGGCACACCGGGCTTGAGCAGTGGCTTGACCTGCTGGGCGATCTGCCAGGCGGAATTGGACGGGGCGAGGCTTTCGTGGCCGAGCAGGGCGCCGAGTCCGGCCAGCCCTCCCGCGGCGGCGGCGACCAGGATCGCGCCGTTGAGGCGGTTCCGCCGTGCCTGCCAGAGCGCCAGGCCGCTGCCTAAGAACCACAGAACGGCGCTGGCCGTTAGCCAGATGGCATAGTCGGCCAGCAGTGCCGGCGGCGTCACGGCGTCGCCGAGCAGGGCGACCCGTGGCGCGGCCAGCGCCGCGGCGGCGGCGGCGAGCAGCATCGGCAGCAGGTGCAGGGCCAGGGTGCGGCGAGCGCAGCGGTCGAGGAAGTCGCCGAGCAGCAGGGCCAGGGCCGGGAACAGCGGCAGGATGTAGGAGGCGAGCTTGGAGTTCGAGGCGCTGAAGAAGCCGAACACCACCAGCACCCAGAGCAGCAGGAAGCGGCGCGGCGCGAAGGCCTGGGCCCGGTCGGCGGACCAGGCGCGCGCCGCCGCGTGCAGCGCCAGCAGCGTCCAGGGCAGCAGGCCGGCGGCGAGGATGGGGAAGAAATACCACCCGGGCTGGTAGCGGCCATGGACCTTGGTCAGGAAACGCTCGAAGTGCTCGTGGATGAAGAAGAAGTGGAAGAACTCGGGGTTGGCCAGCGACACGGCGACGAACCAGGGCGCGGCGATCAGCAGGAACAGCGGCAGGCCGCGGGCGATCTCGAGGCGCCGCCAGGGCGCGAAATCGCGGTTGAGCAGCGAATAGGCGACGAGCGTCGCGCCGGGCAGGACCAGGGCGACGATGCCCTTGCTCAGCACCGCCAGCGCCAGCGCCACCCAGACCAGCAGCCGCCAGCGGCGCGGCGCGGCGCCCTCGTCGTCCTGGCCGAGGAGAAAAGCACAAAGCGCCAGTTCGAGGAAGAAGGTGAAGCCCATGTCGAGCGTGTTGGCGTGGCCGATGGCCACGTAGAGGGCGCAGCTGGCCAGCACCGCGCCGGCCAGCAGCCCCGGCCGCGGGCCGAACAGGCGGCGCCCCGTGGCCCATGCCATTAGGATGCCGAGGAAGCCGGTCAGGCCGGGCCACAGGCGCGCCGACCAGTCGTGTTCGCCGAACACGGTGAAGGCGGCGGCGGTGGCCCAGTACTGCAGCGCCGGCTTCTCGAAATACTTGAGGCCGTCGAGCCGCGGCGTCAGCCAGTCGCCGCTCGCCACCATCTCGCGCGGAATCTCGGCGTAGCGGCCTTCGTCGGGCTTGATCAGCTTGCGGTAGTCGAGGCTGCCGAACCAGACGGCGGTGAGCACCGCCAGCAGCAGCCACAGCGCGCCGGAGGCCGGGGAGGCGCGCCGCATCGTCAGCGGATCAGCAGGGCGGCCGCGACGCTGCGATCTTCGGCCACCAGGATGTTGTAGGTCCGGCAGGCGGCATGGGTGTCCATGACCTCGACGCCGAGGCCGATCTCGATCAGCGGCCTCAGGAGTGCCGGCGCCGGAAAGCGCTGCCGCGCCCCGGTGCCCAGCAGCAGGATGGCGATCCGCTCGGCCGCGCAGAGTTCGGCGAGGCTGCGGAAGTCGTCCTCGGCCAGGCCGTCGAAGCCGGCGCCGGCCCAGTCGGCGACGACGCGGCCGGGCAGCACGACCAGGCTCGCAGCGTGGCGGCGGTAATTGACATCGACATAATCGTCGCCGTAGGCCGTGATCGTGTTGCGGTCGGCGCGGAGATCCTGGTGCAGCTTCATGGCGACGGCTCGGGCGTGGTGGGCGGGCGTCGGCAGCGGGGGCCGGGCTTGCGCGGCGCGGGCAGGTTTTGCCCTAAGTCCGCCGGACCGTTAGAATTATACCTTTTGCCGGATACGGCGCGGCGACGCGGCGGCCGGCGCCGACCGGCGAGGCCGCCTACACCCATGCGATCCCGGCAAACCCTTTCGGAAGAGATCATCGTGCAACCCGTGCTCAAGTCCGCCAAGCTCGCCAACGTCTGCTACGACATCCGCGGCCCGGTGCTGGCCCGGGCCCGGCAGATGGAGGAGGAGGGGCACCGCATCATCAAGCTGAACATCGGCAACCCGGCGCCGTTCGGCTTCGAGGCCCCCGAGGAGATCGTCACCGACGTCATCCGCAACCTGCCCGACGCCTCCGGCTATTCCGATTCCAAGGGCCTCTTCGCCGCCCGTAAGGCGGTCATGCATTACACCCAGCAGAAGAAGATCGGCGGCGTCCGCATCGATGACATCATCATCGGCAACGGCGTCTCCGAGCTGATCGTGATGGCCATGCAGGCGCTGCTCAACGACGGCGACGAGGTGCTGCTGCCGGCTCCCGATTATCCGCTGTGGACGGCCGCGGTCAGCCTTTCCGGCGGCACGCCGCGCCACTACATCTGCGACGAGGGCTCGGGCTGGCTGCCCGATCTCAACGACATCCGCGGCAAGATCACGCCGCAGACGCGGGCCCTCGTCATCATCAACCCGAACAACCCGACCGGGGCCCTCTATCCGGCGGACTTCCTCAAGGAAATCGTCGAGCTGGCACGCCTCCACCAGCTGATCATCTATGCCGACGAGATTTACGACAAGGTGCTCTACGACGGCGCCGAGCACAGTTCGATCGCCGCGCTGGCCGACGACGTGTTCTGCGTCACCTTCAACGGGCTGTCGAAGAATTACCGCTCCTGCGGCTACCGGGCCGGCTGGATGGTGGTTTCCGGCGAGAAGCGCCATGCCGCCGATTACATCGAGGGCCTCAACATGCTGGCCTCGATGCGGCTGTGCTCGAACGTGCCGGGCCAGTACGCGATCCAGACCGCGCTGGGCGGCTACCAGAGCATCAACGACCTGGTCGCGCCCGGCGGCCGGCTGTGCCGGCAGCGCGACCTGGCCTGGGAGATGCTGAACGCCATTCCCGGCGTCTCCTGCGTCAAGCCGCAGGCGGCGCTCTACCTGTTCCCGCGCCTCGATCCGCACGTCTACCCGATCGAGGACGACCAGGCCTTCATCCTCGAACTGCTGCAGGAGGAGCGGGTCCTGGTGGTGCAGGGCAGCGGCTTCAACTGGCCGAGTCCCGACCACCTGCGCATCGTCTTTCTGCCCCACGAGGACGACCTGACCGACGCCATCGGCCGCATCGCCCGCTTCCTCGATGGCTTCAGGAAGCGGCACGCCAAATGAACGAGCGGCGCCCAACGCGCAGCCGGAGCCGGCCGCCGCTCTCCTAACGCGAACGCATTACCTCCTGACGACTGAGCCCATGAAACCCATCAACGTTGGACTGCTCGGCATCGGCACCGTCGGCGGCGGCACCTACACCGTGCTGACGCGCAACGAAGCGGAGATCACCCGCCGCGCCGGGCGGCCGATCCGCATCACCCGGGTCGCCGACAAGAACCTCGAACTGGCCCGCCAAGTCACCGGCGGCAAAGTGGCGCTGAGCGACGATGCCTTCGCCGTCGTCGCCGATCCCGACATCGACATCGTCATCGAACTGATCGGCGGCTGCGGCGTGGCCAAAGAACTGGTGCTGCGGGCCATCGAGCACGGCAAGCACGTCGTCACCGCCAACAAGGCGCTGCTCGCCAACCACGGCAACGAGATCTTCGCCGCGGCGCAGAAGAAGGGCGTCATGGTGGCCTTCGAGGCGGCGGTGGCCGGCGGCATCCCGATCATCAAGGCGGTGCGCGAAGGCTTGTCCGCCAACCGTATCCAGTGGATCGCCGGGATCATCAACGGCACCACCAACTTCATCCTCTCCGAGATGCGCGACAAGGGCCTGGCCTTCGCCGCCGTGCTCAAGGAGGCGCAGCGGCTCGGCTATGCCGAGGCCGATCCGACCTTCGACATCGAGGGTGTCGATGCCGCGCACAAGATCACCATCCTCTCGGCGCTGGCCTTCGGCATCCCGATGCAGTTCGACAAGGCCTATGTCGAAGGCATAAGCCGGCTGGAGGCCGAGGACATCCGGTACGCCGAGCAGCTCGGCTACCGGATCAAGCTGCTCGGCATCACCAAGCGCGTCGCCGGCGGCGTCGAGCTGCGCGTCCATCCGACCCTGATTCCCGAGAAGCGCCTGATCGCCAACGTCGAGGGCGCCATGAACGCCGTGCTGGTGCAGGCCGACGCGGTCGGCTCGACGCTCTACTACGGCAAGGGCGCCGGCGCGGAGCCGACCGCCAGCGCGGTGATCGCCGATCTCGTCGATGTCACGCGCATGCACACCGCCGACCCGGAGAACCGCGTCCCGCATCTGGCCTTCCAGCCGGGCAGCATCAGCAACGCCAGCGACGTGCCGATCCTGCCGATGGCCGAGGTCGAGACCGGCTATTACCTGCGCCTGCGCGTCGAGGACAAGCCGGGCGTGCTCGCCGACATCACCCGCATCCTCGCCGACCAGCAGATCTCGATCGACGCCATGATCCAGCGCGAACCCGGCGAGGGCGAGGAGCAGACCGACATCATCATGCTGACCCACCTGACGGTGGAGAAATACGTCGACGCGGCGATCGCCCGGATCGAGGCGCTGCCGGTGGTGAAGCGCAAGGTGATACGCCTGCGCATGGAGAATCTCGGGTGAGCATCCGTTACGTCTCGACCCGCGGCGAGGCGCCGCCGCACCGCTTCAGCGAGATCCTGCTCGGCGGCCTGGCGCCCGATGGCGGCCTCTATCTGCCCGAGGCCTATCCGCGCGTGACGCGCGCCGAACTCGACCAGTGGCGGCTTCTGCCCTATCCGCAGCTGGCCTTGCGGGTGCTGGCGAAATTCATCGACGACATTCCCGCGGCCGACCTCGAGGCGCTGCTCGAGCGCACCTACACCGCGGCCGTCTATGGCCACGCCCGGGCCGGCGAGCGGGCCGCCGACATCACGCCGCTGCGCTGGCTGGAGCCGGGGCTGGGCATCCTCGAACTGTCCAACGGGCCGACGCTGGCCTTCAAGGACATGGCCATGCAGCTGCTCGGCAACCTCTTCGAATATGCCCTTGGCAAGACCGGCAGCGAGCTCAACATACTCGGCGCCACCTCCGGCGACACCGGCTCCTCGGCCGAATACGCGATGCGCGGCAAGAAGGGCATCCGCGTCTTCATGTTGTCGCCGCAGCGCAAGATGAGCCGCTTCCAGACGGCGCAGATGTTCTCGCTGCAGGATCCGAACATCTTCAACATCGCCGTGCGCGGCGTCTTCGACGATTGCCAGGACATCGTCAAGGCCGTCTCGAACGACCTGGGCTTCAAGCGCCGGCACCGCATCGGCACGGTGAATTCGATCAACTGGGCGCGCGTCGCCGCCCAGGTCGTCTATTTCTTCAAGGGCTATTTTGAGGCCACGGCGTCCAGCGACGAGGAGGTCAGCTTCGCCGTGCCCTCGGGCAACTTCGGCAACATCTGCGCCGGCCACATCGCCCGCATGATGGGCCTGCCGATCCGCCAGCTGATCCTCGCCACCAACGAGAACGACGTCCTCGACGAATTCTTCCGCACCGGCATCTACCGGCCGCGGGCCACGGCCCAAACCTGGCATACCAGCAGCCCGTCGATGGACATCTCCAAGGCCTCGAACTTCGAGCGCTTCGTCTTCGATCTGGTCGGCCGCGACGCCGCGACGGTGCGCGGCCTCTGGGCAACGGTCGAGGCCGGCGGCGCCTTCGACCTCTCGGCGACGCCGCATTTCGCCCGCATCGCCGGCTACGGCTTCGTCTCGGGCCGCAGCACTCATGCCGATCGCATCGCGACGATACGGCGCGTTTGGAGCCAGTACGGCGTCATGATCGACACGCACACCGCCGACGGCCTCAAGGTCGGCCTCGAGCGGCGCGACCCGGCCGTGCCGCTGGTCTGCCTGGAGACCGCGCTGCCGGTCAAGTTCGAGGAAACGATCCGCGAGGCGCTCTATCGCGAGCCCGAACGCCCGCCCGACCTGATCGGCATCGAAGACCTGCCGCAGCGCTTCGAAGTCATGGATGCCAGTCCCGAGGCCGTCAAGGCCTACATCGCCGCGCGCACCTAAGCCTTTAGGCCGGGCGGCGAATTCGACGGCGGCTATGCGGCGCGCGGCGCCGAGACGCGCCGCGGCAAGACTAAAGGTAGATGACGGCGGGGAACACCGTGGCGGCGAGCAGCAGGACGATCCAGTCGAGATTGTGGCGCGCCAGATAACCGGTGAAATGCAGGACCAGCACCGCGATGGCGATGACGTAATAAACGATGAACCACATGGCGAATCCCCCTGTCCTGCTTTCCGGTTCACCCGGAAAATTCGATTGACTGTTTTCTTGGCTGGCGGAGAGGGCGGGATTCGAACCCGCGTTAGGGTATTACCCTAAACACGCTTTCCAGGCGTGCGACTTAAACCACTCATCCACCTCTCCGCGTGAGCGATCCGAGGCCGCGATTCTAGCAGAAAGGCCGGCGCATCGTACATCAGGACTCGACGTGCCGCAATGACAGATCGATCGCCCGGAGGTCCTTCGTCAACGAGCCGACCGAGATCCGCTGCACCCCGGTCTCGGCGATGCTGCGCACCGTCTCCAGGGTCACGCCGCCCGAGGCTTCGAGTTCGGCGCGGCCGCCGGCGATCTGCACCGCGTGGGCCATCTGTTCGAGATCCATGTTGTCGAGGAGGATCATCCGGGCGCCGGCCTCGATCGCTTCGGCGACCTGGTCCAGGGTCTCCACCTCGATCTGCACGAAGACGTTGCCGCGGGCGATGGCCTGGGCCTGTTCGAGGGCCGGGCGGATGCCGCCGGCGGCGATGATGTGGTTTTCCTTGATCAGGATGCCGTCATAGAGGCCGAGGCGGTGGTTGGTGCCGCCGCCGCAGCGGACCGCGTATTTCTGCGCCAGGCGCAGGCCGGGCAGCGTCTTGCGCGTGTCGACGATGCGCGCCGCGGTGCCGGCGATGGCCTCGACGTAGCGCCGCGTCGCCGTCGCCGTTCCCGACAGCAGCTGCAGGAAATTGAGGGCGGTGCGTTCAGCGCTGAGCAGCGCCCGCGTCTCGGCTTCGATCTGGCAGAGCACCGCGCCGCGGCCGATGTTGTCGCCGTCGCGGAACTGCCAGCGGATCGCCGCCTGGGGATCGAGGCGGCGCAGGCAGGCGTCGAACCACGCCGAGCCGCAGAGCACGGCCTCTTCGCGGCTGACCACGGTGCCGCGGGCGGCGCGGCCGTAGGGCGTCAGCAGCGCGGTCAGGTCGGCGCCGCCGATATCCTCGGCCAGGGCGGCAAGCACGTTGCGCTCGATTTCGGCGGCGAGTTGCAGGCCGTTGCCCGCGGCGCGCGCTTCGCTGTTTTTTCGTGTCGTCATGGCCGGCGATTCTAGCACCGCCGGCGCGGCCTCACGACGCTCCGGCGCCGCGCCGCAGGGCCGGAGCATCAAATGCTCGGTAATCCCAAGACATGGGCAAGATAGCCCGGATTCCAGGCGGCGGTCTTTCGTTTTTTCGGGAGACTTAGTTTGCGCGAGGTATCGGCGCGAAAGAGATTGAGGGCGAGGCGGC
>WNGH01003994.1_pt1 | contig 18363 bp, 17 predicted proteins | sample 5400631 | NCBI WGS metagenome assembly WNGH01 (sample SAMN13153373, study PRJNA577476) | soil metagenome | isolation source: 115 cm soil or saprolite under Garry oak tree replicate 1 | place: USA:California | collected 2016-06-15
TGCCGGATCGGGCCGTTGACGATGATCAGTGGCGACGCCGCGTTGGTCGTCCCCGACTGGCCGTGGAGGTTGAAGACGGGATCGCACGCGGCCTCGACGATGGCGAGCACCACGGGAAAGTAGTCGGGGCGGCAGCGGGCGGCACCACGGGCAGGCCGTCGGTGACGCCGCGCTCGAAGAAGCCTTCGATCTCGTCGGCCACGCGGCCATGGTAGCAGCGTGTCGACGAGACCGCGGCGGCGTCAGGGCGCCGGCGTCTGCGTGAAGTCGAAGGCGGCGGTCAGATCGTTCGCCGCAGCGTCGCGCGGGCCGAGCGGCGCCAGCTTCCAGCGCGTCTCGATGAATTTCAAGATCGACGTCGTGTCGTAGTACGTGTGGTCCACGAAGCGGCGCCGGGCGAACGGTGAGATGACGACGGCCGGCACCCGCGAGCCGGGTCCCCAGCGATCGACGACGGGTGGCGCCACGTGGTCCCAGCGCCCGCCGAACTCATCGTAGCTGACGATGATGGCGGTGCGGCGCCACGCCGGGCTCGCCATGATCGCGCGGATCATCCGGTCGGCGTGCTGCTGGCCGCTCCAGAGATCGGTGTAGCCCGGGTGCTCGTTGAGAGGCCCGTTGGGCTTGACGAACGAGACGGCCGGCAGCGTCCCCGCCGCCACGTCGCGCCAGAAGTCGTCCTCGTCTCGCAGGTGCTCGGCCTTGGCCGCGGTGCCGTCCGCGTAGTTGGCGAAATACGCGAACGGCTGATGGTGGAACTGGAAGATCCGGTGCGCTCGACCACCCAGCGCGTCGTTCCACCCGCCCGAGTACCAGCGCCACGACACACCGCGTTCGCTCAACCGGTCGCCGATCGTCGGCAGCGAGAAGCTGGGCGCGAGCCGTCCACGATCCGTGATGGTCGGCGGATGTGGGGCATTGATCGTGTACGCGGTGTTGACGATGTAGCCGTCGGGCGTGACGTCGCCGTCCGTGACCAGGCGCTCGCCCTCGAGCTGAGCGCGCAACACGGCCGGCGCCTCGGGCCACCGCGGCGTGGCCGCAGCGATGAGCCAGACGTGGTTGAGGAACGAACCGCCGAACGCCGCCTGGAAGAAGTTGTCGCAAAGAGCGTAGTCCCGAGCGAACCGGCCGAGCGGCAGCGTGGTGCCGTCGTAGTAGCTCATCACCAGACCGCCGGTGTTGCCGAAGGCGATGAACTTGTCCATCTTCCCGCCGTCGATCTGGAAGATGTGCTGGTAGTAGCGATGCACGGGGTTGCCAGTCAGCTGGTCCGGCGCGATGTAACGCCCGAGATCGAACGGCGCCACCGGGAGGTTGGCCGGAATCCGGGGATCAGGCGCCCCGGGAGGCTTGCTGTTGTCGATGGCCGCGGGAAGCGCGGCGTAGAGCTGGCCGTCCTTGTCGACCTGGCGGACGGTGTGGAGCGCGTTGGCGAGACCGTTGGCTCCGGGGAACGTGCCGAAGAGACTGTCGAACGCCCAGTTCTCCTGGTAGATGACGACGAGGTGGTCGATCATCTCGATGGGACGCTCGGCCCGGGCGTCGCCCGCCCATCGGGCACATCCGATGAAAGGCCCGCCGAGGCTGGCGGTGGCGGCGGCCGCACCGATGCGAAGAAAACTGCGCCGTGTGACGTAGTGCACGAGGCGGATTATAGCGTCGCCGGGCGACGGCGAATACAATGACCCGGCCTGCGACAGGAGGTTGCCATGGCGCTACCGCCCGCCGAATTTGCCGCCGCCTTGCTCCGTGAGGCGAAGGAGACCCATCCCTGGCTGCACCACCGGCTGTTCCGGATGCTCTGGGACGGCCGGCTGACGCCAGCTCAGCTGCGCGACGTGATCCGTCAGCAGGGCTGCTTCTTCCTCGACACGCTCCGACACGCCGCCTGGAAGATCATCTCGGTCGGCGGGTATTCGCCGACCTTCGACGATCTCGAGCGCCAGCGAGCCCTCATCCCGCTCGTCGTGGAGGAGGGCGGCGAGGACATGGTGGGCGGCAAGACGACGGCGCACGCGTATCTCTTCATCCGCCTGGCCGAGGGCCTCGGCATCTCGCGCGACACGCTCTTCGCCACGGACTATCTGCCCACGACGATCATCGAGAAGAACGAGCTCTTCCTGCTGCAGCGATCCTCGACCGTGGAGGCGCTGTGCGGGGGCAACCTCGCGACCGAGTCGATCAATCCCATCCACATGGGGCGAACGGCCGAGGCGCTCGAAAAGCATTATGGTGTCCCGCGCGCGGCGCTCGAGTTCTATCACGTGCACATGGAGGTCGAGGACGAGCACGCCGCCCGCGCCGTCACGATCCTCGAGAAGATCGCGGTGACCGACGAAGAACAGTCGCGCGGACGTCTGGCGCTGCGGCGCGCGCTCACCGCTCGCCGCCTGTGCGCCGACGGGATGCTGCAGGCCTTCGTGGGAGGCCACGATGCGAATCCGTGACCTGCAAGCTCGCGCCGTCGTCGCACCGCTCGAGCCGCCGGTCCGGACCGCATCGGGGCACGTGACCCAGGCGCCGCTGCTGCTCATCGACCTGACCACCGACGAGGGCATCGTCGGACGCTCGTACCTCTTCGGGTACCACGCCTTCACGCTGGCACCGCTGCGTGAGCTGGTGGTGGCGCTCGGCGAGATCGTCAAGGGCAACGTCCTGGCACCGGTCGAGCTCGACAAGACCATGCGCTCGCGCATGACGCTGTTCGGCACGCGTGGCCTCCAGGGCGTCGCGGTGGCTGGCGTCGACATGGCGGCGTGGGATGCGCTCGCCGTGCGCGCCGGTGTTCCGCTCGCCGAGATGCTGGGCAGCCGGCCGCGCCCGATCCCCGCCTACAACAGCCTCGGCATGATCCCGCCCGGCGAGGCGGCCGACGCCGCGGCCAAGACCGTCGCGTCCGGCTTCAAGGCGCTGAAGGTGAAGGTCGGCTGGCCGACGCTGGCCGAAGATCTCGCCGTGGTGCGGGCCGCCCGCAAGCACCTGGGCGACGACGCCGCACTGATGGTCGATTACAACCAGTCGCTCGCGACGCCGGAGGCGATCCGCCGCGGGCGCGTGCTCGACAGCGAGGGCGTGAGCTGGATCGAGGAACCGGTGCGGGCGGACGACTACCGCGGCGCCGCCGAGATCGCGACGCAGGTCACCACGCCGATCCAGATCGGTGAGAACTTCAACGGCGTGTACGAGATGGAGCTGGCGCTGTCGCTCGGAGCCTCGGACCTCGTCATGCCGGACCCGCAGCAGATCGGCGGCGTGACCGGCTGGTTGCGCGCGGCGGCGCTGGCGCAGGCGGCCGGGACGCCATGCTCGAGCCACCTCTTCATCGAGGTCAGCGCCCACCTGCTGGCCATGACGCCGACCTGCCACTACATCGAATACCTCGACGTCGCCGCGCCAATCCTCGCCGAGCCGCTGCGGCCGGTGGACGGAATGATCCAGGCTCCGGCGCGCCCCGGCATCGGTATCGAGTGGGACGAGAACGCGATCACGCGCTATCGCGTCGCCTGATGACACCTCCCTTGCCTGAAGGTTCCTGACCGCTCAGGAACCAGCAGAGGAGAGATGCAACGGCTCAACAGCGCCTCGTACGCGCGCTCGGCGCCGTTCTCGCCGGCCTCGCCGCGGCGGGCGTCATCGCGCTGCCTGGGATCGGGCTGCTGGCGATGGGCACCATCGCGGCAGCGCTGGCCGGCGGCGCGGCAGGCGCGGTGGCGGGAGGCGGCGTAGCGAAGAACGAGATCGGCCGTCACACGAGAGATGACTCTCGCGTGTGGCGGCCGAGACCCCCGTCAGCTACGGCAGCTGGATCCTCCCGCCTCGTGGCGGTCCGCCCGGGCCTCCCGGCCCGCCCAGCGCACCAGGCCCGCCGAGGAGCCCGCTCGCCGATTTCACGTCCGGAATCACGATCGACGAGGCGGCTTCGCGGCGGAGCTGCTGGATCTCCTGGATCGTCTCCTCGACCGCGCGCTTGACGCCGTCGGGGAACTTCTCGATCGCCTCGTTGAGCGAGGTCGCGTCGAGCTCGAACGCGATCGGAAGCATGCCCCCGGCCGTGAGTACCTGCGTCTCACCCACGTAGAGGACCTTGCGCTTGGGATCGGTCGCGCCGGACGTCGTGATCGGCGTCAGCAAGCGGATCGTGCCTACCCGCCGGTCGGTGATGATCTCCTCGCGGTAGAGGTTGGTCGGGTCCATCGTCGGCTCGGGGCCCTGCAGTTCGTTGGCCATGGTCGCTATCCTACCAGCGGCCGGGCGCCGAGTCTTCTCGGCGCCCGGCGTGGACGATTAGCGCTGAAACGTCAGATCGACGCGGACGTTGTCGCCCTTGCGGACCTGCGCGGCGAGCTCCCGTGGCACTTTCACCTCGAAGCTGCCGTTGTCGCTCTTGATCCGGATCTCCCGGCGATCCACGTCGGTCACGCGGCCGTAGAGGGTTTGCTGAGCGCCGACCGACGCCGGCTGCTGGGTCACCACGACGGTGCTGCCGGGCTGCGCCGGCTGGACGGTGACTCCCGGGGCCGTTGACGATCAGCATCGTGTTCGGCGTCACGCGGAACGCCTGATTGTTGTCGAGGACGATCACCTGCGTACCCGGGTCCACGCGCATCACTCGGCCGGTCACGTCGGCCGTCTGGGCCATCGCCGCCGTCGCAACCGCAAGCGTAAGCGCTATGACGAACATCGACATTGGCTTGTGCATATGGCGTTGCCTCCTTCAGAGTTCGAACAGCACAAGAGGGAGCAAGGACGCTGCCATCGACCGTCGTTCACGACGGGCCGCTGGTGCGCTGCGCCGTGATCAGATAGCCCGTGATCGAGAGAAGGCACAGTCCGAGACCCACCAGCGCATATGCGACGCGCGAGACCCAGCCGGCGAAGTCACCGTAATGGAGACGCGCGATCCAGTCCCACACGTCGAGTCGCGTCTCCGACGACGGTGCGCGGGCCACGTGGCCTGTCTCGCGGTCGACGATGACGGCGCCGGCCGTCGTCTCGACGCGAACGGCATCGCCATCGCGCGCGATGAGCGCGGTGATCTTCGCCCCGGGCCGTGAGGCCGCGGCGCGCGCGGCGATCACGTCGAGACGGCTCAACCCACTGACAGTGCGCGCAGGCGACGGGCTGGCGCCCGCCGGTGCAAGGACGCTGCCGAGCGCGAGCACGACGCCGGTCAGGGCAATGACGACTCCGAGCGCCAGCGCCGCGCCGCCCACGAGCCGATGCAGGCCCCGACTCCCCACGCGCTCGATCGGCGCGCCGCCGGCCACGCGAGGCCGGCGGCGCACGGATGGCCAGCAGAGCCAGAGTCCCGTCAGGCTCTCGACCACCAGCCACAGTCCCAGGAGCCCGACGACGACTGCGCCGAGCCGGCCAGCGTGGAGGCCGGCGTGCAGCGAGCGCACGGCGACCATCACCGAGCGCTCGGCCGCGCGTCCGCCGACGATCTGCAGCGTCGATGGATCCACGGCGATCTCAAGGTGCTGTCGACTGGCGCGCAGCTCGACGCGATACGGCCGGCCCGGCGCGCTCGGGATCCGTAGCGCGTACGGCTCGGCAGTCGGATGACGCGTGCGCGCGATGCCGACGACCGCATCGAGCGACGGGGCCCCTGGCCCAGAGCTTGCGACGGCTGGCGTGGCCGACTCGAGGCTCTCGATCTCGGTGCGGAACACCAGCGCCGCGCCACTCAGGCCGAGCACGAGAAGGAAGGGCCCGGTGAGCAGCCCACCCCAGAGGTGCAGCCGAATCGCGAGCCGCCTCCAGTTGACACCTCCGGAGGCGCCACGTACCTTCGCCGGCATCCCGTGACCTAAATTGCGTGCCCTAATGGAGGATCCATGAGACGAAGCGCACTGTTACTCCTCGCGTCATTGACCGCGGTGTCAGGCGCGACCGCCTCGCCCCGCAGTGACGGCCTCGTGAGCAAAGCCGTCCAGGCCCTGGGCGGCGAGAGCGCCCTCGCCGGCGTCAAGACCGTCGCGGTCAAGGGCACCATCCGCCAGTGGGAGCCCGAGCAGTCCGTGATGCCCGGCGGAGACATGCGGCTGACCAACGACTCGACCTTCGAGACCGTCGTCGACTACGGCGCCCGCGCCTCGCGGACGGACTGGGTGCGCAACTACGTGTACCCGGCGCCCCGCACGTACACGTTCAGCGAGATCGTCACGCCGGACGCCGGCTACGTGATCGGCATCGACACCACGGCCCGCACCAAGCAGAGCATGGAATCGAATCCGCCGGCTCACGCGATGTCCGGCCTCCGCCTGGCCACCGTGCAGCGCGAGATGCGCCGCGCGTCCCCCATGATGTTCCTCGACATGCTGCGCAACCCCGACCGCGTCTCGGACGCGGGCGACATCACCAGCGGCGGCACGGCGTATCCCGCCGTCAACTACACGGTGAGCGGCCAGACGTTCACGGTCGCCTTCGATCCCCAGACGAATCTGCCCGCGCGCATCCGCACGATGGACTACGACAACATCTGGGGCGACGTGAACTTCGACCTCGCGCTCTCCGACTGGCGCCCGATGGGCGGGCGGCAGGTCGCGACGACCCAGCAGTATCAGCTCAACGGCCGCACGGTCGCCGAGCGAAAGATCACCGACGTGCAGACCAACGTGCCGGTGGCCGCCGACCGCCTGATGATCCCGGACGCCGTGAAGGCCTCCGCCGCGAAGCCGGCGACCGGTAACCTGCACTATCAGTGGGTCATCCGGCGCCAGTTCATCGGCACCTACCTGGACTCCGACAATCCGAGCTTCGACACGCGTGTGACGTCGAGCCTGCGGCTGGTCGAGCTCGGCCCCGGCATCCAGCACGTCGTGGGCGGCTCCCACAACAGTCTCATCGTCGAGATGAAAGATTACCTGATCGTGTTCGACGCACCGGTCACGGACGCCCAGTCGAACTGGACGCTCGACGCGGCCCGTCAGAAGTTCGGCGCGAAGCCGGTGAAGTACCTCGTCCTCACGCATCACCACATGGACCACACGGGCGGCCTTCGCGCCTATATCGCGCAAGGGGCCACCCTGGTCGTCGGCAAGGGCGCCGCCGAGCACTTCCGCAGCGTCCTGGCCGCCCCGTTCCGGCGCAACCCTGATCTTCAAGCGCGTGATCTCAGTCGGGCGCCGATCACGGAGGTCGCCGACAAGCAGGTCTTCAGCGACGGCCAGCGCGAGGTCGTGGCGTACGTCATCGAGAATCCCCACGCCGCCGCCAGCCTGATCGGCTACGTGCCGGCCGAGCGGCTCGGCTTCGTGACGGATCTCTGGAGCCCGGGCCCGCCGCTCGGGGCCACGCTCAATCCGAATCAGGCCGCGGTCGTCGCCGCCGTGAAGAAGCTCGGTATCTCGCCGGTCAAGTTCGCGGGCGGCCACGGCTCGACGGCCGACTACTCGACCCTGGCCGCGCTCGAAGGAAAGTAGCTAGCCTCCCAGCTCCTTGCGGACGCTGCGCGCGCCGTCCACCAGCGCGCGCAGCTTCCGCTGACACACCCAGCGCGGCGTCTCCCAGAAGCCGCAATCGGGATTGAGCCACAGCCGGTCGGCGGGAACGTAGCGCAGGATGTTGCGGATGCGCTCGGCCACGTCGGCGCCCGTCTCCGAGCGGAACGCCTTCACGTCGATGACCCCGGCGCCCAGCTCCTTGTCGCGTGGCCACGCCTCGAGCTGGGCGAGGTCCTCCATCCCCCGGTTGGCGAACTCCAGCACGATCTGCGAGGCATGGATGTCGTTGACCGTTTGGAAGACGTTGCGGTAGTCACGCACGGCGCTGAACGGCCGGCCGTAGAGGTTGCCGAAGCACACGTGGACCGCGAGCTTGGCGGCCACGCCGTCCATCGCGCGATTGATGCCCCGGGCCACGTCCGGCATCGCGCCGGCGTACATACCGTGATGCGGCTCGTCGATCTGGATGAAGTCGGCGCCGACGGCGACCAGCGCCTTGCACTCGGCGTTCACGATGGCGACGAGGTCGGCCAGCAGCGTGTCCCGATCGCGATACCCGCCGCCGAGCTTGAGCGGCACCAGCAGCGTGTACGGCCCGGGCACCGTGGCCTTGATCGGGCGGTCGGTCAGCGAGCGCGCGAGCTTGAACTCCTCGACGATGCCGAGGCCGTGCGGCGCCGTGATCTTGCCGGTCACCTCGAACGGCGTGTTGGTGTCCCAGAGCGGCTGGCCGAGCTTGCGTGGCGCCGGCAGGGTCTTGATGCCCGTGATGTGGTCGTAGAAGCCGATGATGAAGCGCACGCGCATCATCTCGCCCGTGCTCACGACGTCCACGCCCGCGCGCTCCTGATCGGCGAGCGCGACCAGTGTCGCGTCCTCCATCAGCTCGCGCAGGTCGGACTGTCCCAGCCGGTCCTGCTCCATCGCCTCGCGGGCCAGCCACACCCAGCCGGGCAGTCCGTGGCTGCCCACCACCGACGTCGGCAGCTTCGGCAACGCTGTCGTCATGGTCGCCTCCCCAGATACGCCTCGACCACCGGCGGCGCGCTCAGCGCCTCGGCGGGCGGCCCCTCGGCGATGACCTGGCCAAAATCCAGCACCGTGACCCGGTCGGCGAGATCCGCCACCATCTCGAGATCGTGCTCGACCCACAGCACGGTCGTCCCCCGCTCGTGCTTGATGCGCAGGAGAAAGCGCGCGAAGTCCTCCTTCTCCTCGCGATTCATGCCACTGGACGGCTCGTCGAGCAACAGGAGCCGCGGCTCCATCGCGAGCGCGCGTGCCACGCCGCAGAGCTTCTGCACGCCGAAGGGCAGGCTGTCGACGGGGTCGCGGCGGTAGCGCTCGAGCTCGAGGAACTCGATGATGGCCTCGACACGGCCGCGGTGCGCCGCCTGCTCGCGGCGGGAGCGGCCGAAGAAGACGGCGCCGGCCAGCAGCCCCGCCCGCATGTGCAGGTGGCGGCCCAGCATCAGGTTGTCGAGCACCGTCAGGTGACGGAACAGCTCGACGAACTGGAACGCACGCCCCACGCCCTGGGCCGCGACCCGGTGGGCTGGAAGGCCGTGGATCGGCGTCCCGTCGAGGCGGATCGTGCCCGTGGTGATGGCGCAGAAGCCGCCGATCGCGTTCAGCAGCGTCGTCTTCCCGGCGCCGTTGGGGCCGACCAGCGCGGTGATCTCTCCGGCGCTCGCACGCACGCTCACGGCGTTCAGGGCCTGGAGACCGCGGAAGGCCACCGACACGCGCTCGACCGTGAGCTCGGCGCCCGTGCTCACGCGAACCACCGGCGGTGCCGCCGGTACTGCTTCACGTCGCGGTACGTCCGGCCGGCCCGGCTGCGGGCTCCGCCCAGGTAGAACTCGCGGACGTCGTCGTGAGCCAGGAGCGCGGCGGCAGAACCCTCGTGGACGATGCGACCGTTCTCGATCACGTACCCGTGGTCGGCGATCTCGAGCGCGGCCGCCGCGTTCTGCTCGACGAGCAGGATGGTCAGGCCCAGCTCGTCGCGCAGGCGACGGACCGCCTCCATCAGCGCGCGCACGACGATGGGCGCCAGCCCGAGCGAGAGCTCGTCCACCAGCAGCAGGCGCGGCTGGCAGAGCAGCGCGCTGCCGAGCGCGAGCATCTGACGCTCGCCGCCCGAGAGATAACCGGCGAGCTGACGCCGGCGGTCGGCCAGCCCAGGGAAGTGGGTGAAGACGGCCTCGAGGTCGCCGCCCCGCCGGCACGCCTGCAGATTCTCCACCACGGTCAGCGTCTCGAAGACCTTCTCGCGCTCGGGCACGAGCACGAGGCCCCGGCGAACGAGCCGGTGGGGCAGCCAGCCGGTGACCGTGACCCCGTCGAAGATCACGTCGCCGTCGGTGACGCGCGCGTCGTCGGCGTCGAGGAAGCCCGAGATGGCCCGCAGCGTCGTCGTCTTGCCGGCGCCGTTCGGGCCGAGGAGCGCCACGATTCGCCCCGCGGGAACGTCGAGCGTGATCCCCTGCACCGCGGTGGCGGCGCGGTGGTACACGACCTCGATGCCTCGCACGTCGAGCAAGCTCATCGCACGGTCCGCAGCGGCGCGTAACGAAGTGGCCACAGCACGACCCAGGTCCGCGCCCGCCGCCAGATGCCGACGAGGCCCAGCGGCTCGAAGACGAGGAAGAGCGCCATGAGCAGACCGAACGCGCCGAACTTGAGCGGGAAGAGCCAGTAGGGTGCGGCGCCGCCGGGAGCCAGCGCACCGACGACGGCGTCGATGCCGTACGGCAGCAGCGTCACGAAACCGGCGCCGAGGAGCGCCCCCAGCGTCGAGCCCATGCCGCCGATCACGATCATCGCGATGAACTCGATCGTCACGACGAACGAGAATGCTTCGACCGACACGAACGAGCGGTAGTACGCCCAGAGCGCGCCGGCCAGCGCGGTCAGCACGGAGGACGCGACGAAGGCCAGGAGCTTGTAGCGGGCGACGGCGATGCCCAGGCTCGCCGCGGCGATCTCTCGATCGTGGATGGCCATCCAGGCCCGGCCGACCCGGGAGCGTCCGAGGTTCACGCTGAGGAACGTGGTCAGCATGGCGAAGGCCACGAGGACGTAGTACCACTGCACGCCGCTGCGGAAGCGGACGCCGGCGACGGTCGGCGCCGGCACGCTCACCCCCGTGTTGAAACCCCAGCGCGCCTGGTACTCGCTGGCCACGTAGAGGACCACGAAGTGCATGGCCAGCGTCCCGAGCGCCAGATAGAGCCCTTTGAGCCTCAGCGAGGGCACGCCCACCACCAGACCGAGGAGTCCGCCGACCACGGCCGCCGCCGGCAGCGTGACGAGCGGCGGTGCCTTCACGCTCTCGGTCAGGATGCCGACGGTGAACGCTCCCGCGCAGAGGAATCCGGCGTGGCCCAGCGAGATCTGGCCGGCCAGGCCGGTCAACATGTTCAAGGCGAGCGCACCGACGGCGGCCAGCGCGGTCTGCGTGACGAGCTCGAGGACGAAGGGCGACGCCACGCGGGGCAGCACGGCGAGCCCCACGATCAGCGTGGCGAGCGCCAGACGGCGTAGGCGCGTGTCGACGAGCGCCATGTCGGCCTCGTACGTCGTCTTGAAGTACCCGCTGCCGTACGCCACGGACGCTCTCTACACGCGCTCCAGCTCTTCGCGCGTGCCCCAGAGGCCCCAGGGACGGACGAGGAGCATCAGGAGCAGGCAGAGAAACGGCGAGACGTCGGACAGCAGCGGGTTGACGTGGCGGATGGTCAGCACTTCGACGGTGGCCACGATGAGGGCTCCGGCCACGAGCCCGCCGAGGCTGTCGAGGCCGCCGACGAGCGCCACGGCGAACGCCTTGAGCCCGAGGATGCCCAGGGAGGGATCGAGCCGCACGTTGCTCGCGTAGAGAACGCCCGCCAGCGCGCCCGCGAACGAGGCCAGCGCCCACGAGAGCGCGAAGAGCGCGTGGAAGTCGATGCCGCGCTGGGCGGCCAAGAGTGGCCGCTCGGCGGCGGCGCGCATGCGAATGCCGAGCCGTGAGAGTCGCAGGAAGGCGAAGAGCCCGCCGAGCAGCGCCGCCGCCGAGGCCACCGTTACCACGTCGAGCGCCGACACGGCGGCGCCACCGGGCAGGCGCACGGGAGGATTCGAGAGATCCATGGCCGGCAGCGGATAGCGGGTCTGGTCAGTGTAGACGAGAATGACGGCGACGCGAAGCAGGATGCCGAGGCTCACGGTGACGAGGACGGCCGCGAATACCGGATGGCCGGCCATGGGCCTCATCAGCAGCGCGTACACGAGCACGCCGACGGCAGCGCCGACCGCGAGCGCCAGCGGCACGGCGATGAAGGGGCTCGCACTCACGGTCGTCACGGTGGCAAAGAGCGCGTAGCCGCCGACCATCATGAGATCGCCCTGGGCCAGGTTCAGCACGCGGCTGGCGCGGTAGACGAGAACGTAGCCGACGCCGAGCAGCACGTAGAGGCTGGCCAGAACGACGACGCCGGCCACGGCCTGCACGTTATTTCACGTCGAGCCTGGTCCAGCCTCCGACCGGCACGACGGCGCGACTGCCCGTGTCCCAGCGGTAGACCTTGTAGTACGCCCGCTGGCGATAGTGGTTGTCGGCGGTCCACTCGATCGCGCCGCCCCGCAAGCCCCTGGTGTCGACGCTGACGGTGGCAAGCGTCTGCGCGAGCTTGTCCTTCGAGCACGGCCAGCCGCACTTTCGCAACGCCTGCTCGAGGACCATCGCCGACACCCAGCCCTCGACGAGGTAATGCGGCGGATGGCTCGTCTGCCCCTTCACCGCGCTCTCGATCTCCTTGTGGATGGGCAGCGCCTCGGTGAACAACGCGTTGCCACCGAACGCGAAGAGGTTCGGCGACTTCAGGCGCGCGAGATCGTCCTGGGCGGGCTGGTGCGCGTACGTCACGTAGCGGCCCGTCCAGCCGATGCGCGCGAGCGCTTCGAAGACGCCGATCTCGAGGGGCCACGGCGCCCAGGAGAGCACCCAGTCAGCGCCGCCGTCCTTGAGCTTCGCCGCGAACGGAGTGAAGTCGGCGCTGCCACCCGGCACGACGACGACCGGAAGCGTTTCGAGGCCCAGCTCGCGCGCGAGCTTCTCGGCGAACTCCATCTCGGCCTGCGAGACGGGGATGTTCTGCGCCACGAAGCCGACCTTGGCCTTGCCGCCCGCCTGCGCCTTGATGAACGGGACGGCAAACCGACTGTCCCACTGAGCACCGAACGACGTCGAGCAGAAGATCAGCGGGTGCGCCGGCGGAAAGGCTTCCTTCGGGCAGACGCCGCCGCCGAAGAGCAGTGGGATCTTCTCGGCTTCGGCTTCCGTCATCAGCGGCTTGTAGGTCGGCGAGATCGAGGCGTTGACGATGAGGATGACGCCCTCGGCGAACTTCTTGGCATTGGCGGCGGCACGCGAGGGCTCGCCCCGGTCGTCCTCGAACATGATCTCGACGGGATGGCCGTTGATGCCGCCGGCGTCGTTGATGCGCTTGAAGTACACCTTGTAGGCGTCGAAGGCCGGCGCATAGATGCCGGCGGCCGGGCCGGTGATCGCCACGCTCATCCCGATTCTGTACGCATCAGCCGCCGGCGCCGGCGCCACGAACGTCGCGACGAAGAGCAGCGCGAGGACCAGGTGTCGAGCCATGACGACGACCTCCTATGGGCGGAGCGTGGTGTCCAGTGACGAGAGCTCGGCGGCGATCCGTCGCTCCTCGGCGTCGCCGTACATGGCGTCGAGCAGCGCACGATAGTGCTCGGCCAGCAGCCGGCGCTTGACCTTGCGCGTCGGCGTGACCGGCTCGCCCTCCTGCTCGGGATCGAGCTCGCGCGGCAGGACCCGAAACGCCTTCACCTGCTCGGCGCGAGCGAGCAGCTCATTGGCCTGCGCCACTTCGCGTTCGATCAGCGCGACGGTCTCGGCATGCGTGACGAGCGACGTGTAACCGGTGTAGGCGATGCCGTGCGCTCGCGCCCACTCTGCGACCGTCTCGTAGTCGAGCTCGAGCAGCGCGACCAGATACTTCCGGCCGTCGCCGAACACCGTCGCCTCCGCGACGTACGGGCTCGACCGGAGCGCGTTCTCGACCTGGGCCGGGCTCACGTTCTTGCCCCCGGCGGTGATCACGAAATCGCGCTTGCGATCGACGAGCGTGAGCGTGCCCGCCGCCGTCCACGCGCCGACGTCGCCCGTGCGAAGGCCGTCCGCCGTGAGCGTCGCCGTCGTGGCCGCATCGTCGCTCCAGTACCCTGCGAAGAAGTGGGGGCCGCTCACGACGATCTCACCGTCGTCGTCCAGCACGATTCTCACGTTCGGCGCCGCCACGCCGACGTCGCCCGGCCGCGGGCGCTCGCCTTGCTGCCCGCTGATGATCGCGCCGCCCTCTTCGGTCTGGCCGTACACCTCCAGGACGTTGACGCCCCAGATCTGCCAGAGCGCGGCGACGGCCGGCGGCAGCGGCGCGCCGCCCGAGAGCACGAGACGCAGTCGGGCGAAGCCCACCTTGTCGAGCAGCCGGTTCAGCACGAGGCCGCGCGCCAGGAGATAGCCGAGCGTCACCACGGCGCTCGGTCGCCGCGCCCAGTGGCGCTCGATCCACACGCGGCCGACGCGCATGGCCGCGCGATACGCCGCGCGCTTGACGGTGGACGACGATTCCAGCCCAACCAGCACGTGCGAGGCGATCTTCTGGAGGTATCGGGGCACGGTGAAGAGGAACGTCGGTGCGACCTCGAACAGCGCCTCGGCCACGGTATCGGGGTCCTCGGGATAGTGGGGCACGATGTCGGCCAGCAGCGGGAGCGTGATCGTCGCGTTGCGGCCCATCACGTGACTGAGCGGCAAGAACGCCACCGTGCGGTGCTCACCCTGGGCCAGCAGCGGATAGTGGCCGAGCATGTTGGCGGCGGCGGCGACGTGTCGGCCGTGGAGGAGGACGGCGCCCTTCGGGTCGGCCGTCGTGCCCGAGGTGTAGACGATCGTCGCGGGATCGTCGGGCCCGACGCAAGCGCTCAGCTCGGCGAGTGCCGTAGGCTCGGACGCCAGCCGCGCGCGGCCATCGGCCTCGAGCTCGGCGAACGTGGCGATGCGCTCGTCGCGATACGCGAACAGCGCGCGCGTGTCCACGACGAAGATCCTCTCGAGCCTCGGACAGTCGGCGCTCACGGCGAGCGCCTTGTCGAGCGGCTCCTGGTCCTCGGCGATCATGAAGCGCGCGCCGGCGTGGCGCAGCAGGTAGCGGAGCTCAGCCGGCGAGCTGGTCGGATAGACGCCGACGGAAATACCGCCGGCGGCCTGGACGGCGAGGTCGGCGATCGTCCACTCGGGGCGCGGGTGGCCCATGATGGCGATCGTGTCGCGCGGGCGCAGGCCACGCGCTCGGAGGGCGAGCGCCACCGCGGCCACGCGATCGGCCAGCTCGCTCCACGTCGTCTCGCGGTACACGCCGAGCGTCTTCGCGCGATAGGCCACGCGGCCCGGCGTGCGACGGGCGCGGTCGAGCAGGAGCGCGGGGAGCGACTGACGGGCCAGCGCCGCGTCGTCGATCACGGGCGGCGCTGCTCGGCGCGCAGCAGTTCCATCGCCGCGCGGTACTCGTCGGAGGCCAGACAGGCCGCGAACTCCTTCTCCATGCGCCGCCGGAACTCGTCGAAGCCGGCGTCGAAGGCCTGACGGGTGAGGCGCTTGCTCGCCGCGACGGTCGTCGCGGGGAGCGCCAGAAAGCGCTCGATCGTTCGCGCCAGCTCGGCCTCGAACTCGTCCGGGGCCACGACGCGATTCACGAGCCCGATCCGCTCGGCCTGGCGTGCGTCGATCGGCTCGCCGAGCAGGATCAGCTCCTGGGCTCGGGCCAGGCCGATCAGACGCGGCAGCCGATAGAGCGACATCGACGGGATCAGCCGCTCCTTCACCGCGGGCAGACCGAGTCGGGCGTCGGCGCTGGCCAGTCGGTAGTCGCAGACGAGCGCGAGCTGGAGCCCACCGCCGAGACAGTGGCCGTTGATCGCAGCGATGAAGAGCGCGTCCATGCGCTCCATCGCCGTCATCGCGTCCTCCCACGCGACGAAGTCCTCGAGGTGAAAGCGATCGGCGGCGAGAGCCTTCAGATCGACGCCGGTGCAGAAGGCCCGCCCGGCGCCGGTGATCACCACGACACGAGGGTCGAGCGCGGACAGCGCCTTGACCGCGGCGCCGAGGTCGCGTACCCACGCCGCATCGCCGGCGTTGAGGACTTCGGGGCGATTCAGCGTGAGGCGGGCGACCGCGCCCTCGTGGTCGAGGCGGACGTGGCTCAGCTACATCCTCGCCGGCATGATGCCGCGGAGTGTATCAGAGTCCTGGGCGGTCCCTCGGGAGCCGGCCGAGCTCGGGCATCTCGAGACTGCCGATGTAGAGGTGATGGGCCGTCTCCAGCGCCGAGCTGATCTTGCGATAGGCTCCGCTCGGATCCTGCAGGCTCGCCACCACCTTGCCGGTGGCGTCGAACGCGACCACGTGCCCATAGCTCGCCGGCTGCGGGAGAAGGGCGCCGGGCAAGCGCATCAGAACCTTCCTCAGGAACGGGTGGGTGGCCAGGGAATCCACCGGGCCGCTCCGAGGCGAGATCAGCGCCACCCAGAAGCGCCCGCCGAGGCCGCGCGTCACGTTGTCGGGAAAGCCCGGAAGGTTCTCGATCAGCGGCTCCGTCTGCCCGCCGCGAGGGCCGCTGAGCCAGTGACGCAGGACGCGGTACGAGCCCGTCTCGGACACCAGCACGTAGCTCTCGTCGTCGGCCAGCGCGACGCCGTTGGCGAAGTGGATGCCGCGCAGCACGGTGGTGGCCTTACCGGTGGCCGGATCCCAGACGAGCAGTCGCCCGTTGCCCCGATGCTCGATGATCTCGAGCAAGCTCGCGGAGTAGGTGCTGCCGCCCTGCCGCGCGCCGAACCTGGTGGAGGCGTCGGAGAAGTAGATGCGGCCGTCGCGGGCCACGTCGAGGTCGTCGGCGTACGCGATCGGTGTGCCGTCGGCTTCCGTGGCCAGGACGGTGACGCGGCGGTCGGGAGTGATCCGGAGCAGGCCGCGCATCGCGTCGGCGACGATGAGGGTGCCGCTCGCGTCGAAGTGGAGCCCGAGCGGCGCGCCGTTCGTGTCCGCGTACGTCTCGGCACCCGAGCCGTCGGGGCGCAACCTCAGAATACGTCCCTCCCGCGTGGACGTGTAGATGCGGCCCGCAGCGTCCAGCGCCACGGCCTCCGGCCCGTGATCGGCCCCGAGCGACAGGCGTTCCATCGCGGCGAGCCGGTCGTTGCGCGCGAAGGGTCCGACGTAGCCCGGCGCCGGCGGCGGCGTCCAGGCCACTGGATCGACCGGCACCGGCCAGAAGGCGGAATCGAGGGCGAGCGCGCCGAGTCCGAGCCCCAGCGCGGTCCATACGGCGCGCGCCATAACTCAGCGGGCGGTCTGGGGCGTCGACGATAGCAACGGACAGCCGGGCGGCATCGTGGCCTTCTTGCGCGCGACGATGTCGGCCGCGTAGCGCTCGAGGTAGTGCGTGATCGTCTCGACACGGATCTTCACCGAGCCGGCTGGCTTGGTGGAGTCCAGATCCTGGAACGAGAAGAAGAGCGTGCCCGAGCGCTCGACGATCTGCTGCACCGGCGTGTACGTCGGCTGGTCCATTCCGCACTCGTACGATGACATCCTCACCACGCAAGCAACCCACGGCACGCGCGCGGCCACCTTGGCGCCCCACAGGATCTCGTTCGTGTTGCTGCTGTAGGACGACGGCCACACGTCACGGATGTCGAACGGCGAGCGGATGACGCCGGCAGCCAGGTCGGGACCGAACGCCCAGCGCATCAGGCCGTCGTCGATGGGAAAGTACTGGGCCCACAGGATCGGATAGCCGTACGCCTGGAGGTCCACCTCGATCTCGTGACCGATGCCCGGATCCATGTGATACGGCCGCGCCAGCACGAGCAGGCAGGCGCGATCCTCGCGCGCGCACCACTCGAGCACCTCGCGCGACTTCTTGCGGAGCCGGTCGTTGAACTCCCGCAGCGCGCGGTACGCGGCGTCCACGGCCCTCGCCGTCTCCTCCATCGTCAGCCCGGGCACCGCGTCGCGCAGGCCCTCGAAGAGCTGCTTCGGCACCAGCCTGGGCTCGTCCAGCGACACGAACGGCGTCGCGTAGCGGATCCCCTGGTCGGCGAAGACCTCCCGCTCCTTGAGGAACCCCGCCTTGATGTTCTCGGGCGCCGCCATCACCCGCGGGCACGTGAGCGTGCGCGCCACGTGGCCGGAGAGGAACGACGGCAGCGTGTAGATCATCGGCGAGAACAACACGTCGAGCTTCTCGCGCTGGCCGAAGATCAGCTCGCCGTAGTGGCCGGTGGCGCACTTCACCGGGTAACAGCAGTCCACCGTGCCGCGGCCCTTGCCGAACTGCCGGCCCTGCTCCTCCGACGTGTCCTCGGAGAAGACGAGATTGCGCGGCTCGACGCCGAGCGCGCCGAACAGGCCCACCCAGAACTGGTGCGTGGACCAGACGTTCAGGACGCGCGGGATGCCGACGCGGAGCTTAGACCGCGACGGCGCGGGCGCGGCGGAACGCGTCCTTCCGAACCAGCTCGGCAACGTTAGGGTAGTCACGCTTGACGTCCTCCAGCCTGGCTTTGACCTGGCGCATCTCGTTCACGTCCTCGACCAGTCCCTTGGGGCACGAGTTGCCACTGATCACCCGCTCCCAGCCCGGGGCGAGCGGGACCTTGCTCCACTCGCGGCCCGCCGCGCCGGGCAGCTGGACGTCGATGAACGTGCGGGTGCAGTTGATCGGGCACCACTTGCAGACGGTGTCGGCGCTGGTCGTGCTCGTGTAGCTGAGCGCCGCAATCGTAGCGAAGCCACGGAAGCGTGACGCATTGCCGTGAC
>WNGH01002214.1_pt1 | contig 18354 bp, 14 predicted proteins | sample 5400631 | NCBI WGS metagenome assembly WNGH01 (sample SAMN13153373, study PRJNA577476) | soil metagenome | isolation source: 115 cm soil or saprolite under Garry oak tree replicate 1 | place: USA:California | collected 2016-06-15
TTCACCGGCCAGCCATCCTTCATCCAGCAGCACTCGTCGATGTTGTGGATATAAAAATCGCTGTAGAGGCCGCCGCTGGCCCACAGGAAGCTGTGAAACCGCTGGACCTGGTAGAGCAGCTCGCTGATCCCCTCGGGCCTGGGGCCGGAGAACGCAAACCCCACCGGCCCGTGCATCCGGTAGGCCCGCAGGGTGATGAGGTCGCCGATCTGGCCCGACTTGATCCGGTCGAAGAGTTCCCCACGAACCTTGCAGTGACGGCACATCAGCCCGACGCCCACCTTCAGATTCTTCTGCGCGGACTCCGCGGCGAGTTTGAGCATCTTGCGCGTCGTCGGGCCGTCCACGCTCACCGGCTTTTCCATGAAGACGTTGATTCCCTTCTGGATCGCATAAGTGAAATGCACCCAGCGGAACGCCGGCGGGGTGGCCAAAATCACCACGTCGCCGGGCTTGAGGCTGTCCATCGCCTTCTGGTAGGCGTCGAAGCCGATGAATTTGCGGTCCTCGGGAACCTCGACCTTGTCCGCGAATTGCTTCTGCAGCGTCTCGTAGCTGCTTTTAAGCCGTTCGGGGAAAACGTCGGCCATCGCGACGAGCTTGATCGGGCCAGGACTGGTGGACAACGCGTTGCCGGCGGCGCCACTGCCGCGGCCGCCACAGCCGACCAGGGCCACTTGGATGGTGTTGTTCTCCGCGGCGTGGACGCGCGGAATGACCGCTCCAGCCAGGGCCGAGGCCGCGGCGAGGCGTCCGGTGCTTTTGAGAAACTCACGGCGTGACGTGACCGTCGGTTTGGTATCGTTCATGGAGCCTATCCTCTTTCGGCTGATGGATGACTGTCAACGACGGATGTTAATCTCCGGGATACTCGTGGGCGACGACGATGCCACAGCTGACCCACCGTCGGCGTTTGATCCAGCAGCTTAAGCTTCGGGTTTGGCCTGATCGCCTCCCACCAGAGGAGCGCCGCTTCGATTGGGCCTATATCCGGAGTCGATGCTTTCGGCATCTGTCCTTGACCTCAGTGTGCTGTTGGGATAGTCTGCTACCATGACCGCAGCAACGGTGATTAAAGAAATCAAACTCCTGCCGCCGAACGAACAAGTGGAAGTCATTCAATTTACCTTTCAGTTGGCGAAAACCCGACCCCTTACAGGGAAAGAATTGACCAAGCTGGCCCGGCGCATGGTGAGATCTGTCGATCCTGCTGAAGTAGCGCGGCTGAAATCGAGCATTATTAGCGGGTTCTACGGCAAATAATCGTGCCGCGCGTTCGCCGCAGCCATCTTCCACCGCCGCCACTGGCGCATCTTCTTGACCGCATCCGCCAGCGAAACATTTCGGCCAATCAACTTGTACAGCGCGGGAGCCAGCCAAGCGATACGCGATTAAACCCTTGATTTTATTGGATGTAAAGACTGCCGCCCCCATTCGGAGTTGAGCCTGAAACCTTCTGATCCGTAGTCATCCAACGGCCATTTTCCGCGATTGGCTCCGTTTGGCAATCATTGCAAAAACCTTGTCATCACGAACCGCAAAGACCTGGTCACGACAGTCTAGGTCAATTATGTTGAGCGATGTCCGGCATCGCACTCACCCGGCAAATTCACTTCATTCGGCTCCGTCCCCGGGGAGCGGCGGATTGGCTGGCACGCGATCAAGAATATCGTCCACTTTACGCCAATCAACGCGTTTGGCGCGGGATGAAATGCTCTCGCGTGCTTGAGACGCGGAGACTTGCGCCGCCAGGGCGATCGACACGATCTGGTCCACGCTCACCTTTTCCTTGGCGGCGACTTCGTTGAGCTGCTTAAACAGCAGGTCCGGGATTTTGACTTCCAGCGTGCTCATTTCGGCTGACGTAATCTAGCCAAGAATTCCCTTGGTTTCAAGACTTGAATTCCCAGCTTCGCAGCGGGCTGCAAATGGCGCGTATTGTGAGTAACAATGACCATGGCCCCCGACTCGTGAGCCAATTGCACCAACGGCTCATCGTCAGGGTCCTCCAGGATCGGCGCCCAGTCGTGGGTCAACGGCCACTCTTCGCCGCGAGCGCAAATAGCGTTCATGATTTGATCAACATCGTCCAAGCTCAACGACAGAGCGGCGGCATCTTGTTTCAGGATTTCCTCGTATTCGTAAACCAGGTGGTTGCTCAGAATCGCTGTCCACTCATCGCGCCGCAACCGTTGGAAGATTTCAAACGAGGCGCCAGTGCGCGAACGAAATGCCGCGACAAGCACGTTCGTATCCATCACCGCGCGTGGCTCGTTCACCGTCTCTTCCTGTTGCCAGTCTGATTTGCCGCCGTCATGCGCCAAACATTAGCGGGCATACGGCGGTACAACAAGCCGAGACATTAGGCACAGCCACAAGACCGCGGAATGCGCACCGGACGAAATGCGATTGATTGGGGTCGTGACGGGGCAAGCAATTGCGGCGGAGCCGCGCGGACCCTGAGAGCGCAGAAGCAACTGACTTGGCCAGCGACGCCCGGCGGCACGCGCGGCAATGGAGGTTCACGCATGCTCCCGACGACGCCGGCGACCAACCCCTAAAAACCAAAGGGTTTTTGCACACGGCGGACGCGGGCGGCGAATGAAAGAATTGACCAAGCTGGCCCGGCGCATGGTGAGATCTGACGATCCTGCTGAAGTAGCGCGGCTGAAATCGGGCATTATTGGCGGGTTCTACGCAAATAATCGCGCCGCGCGTTCGCCGCAGCCATCTTCCACCGCCGCTACTGGCGCATCTTCTTGACCGCATCCGCCAGCGAAACATTTCGGCCAATCAACTTGGGTTGCTTGCCGATTGGCTGGACACCGAACTGGAAGGGACCGGTTTGCATTCCACTGGCAATATTTGTACGCTTTGGATATGAGTTCGTTTCCTCCTTTGCCGAACAAACTGGCGCAGCTTGAGCAGCGGATGAGTGCGCTGGGGGTGCGCGAGAGCGAAATCGAGGAGACGTTTGTCCGCTCGGGCGGCGCGGGCGGACAGAAGGTTAATAAGAGTTCCTCCTGCGTCATGTTGCTGCATCGCCCGACGGGACTGCGCGTCAAATGCCAGACCACGCGGCACCAGGCGTTGAATCGGTTCCTGGCGCGGCGACTGTTGCTGGACAAGATCGAGCGGGTGCAGAAGGGTTACGTGGAGGCCGAACGGGCGTACATTGAGAAAGTCCGGCGCCAGAAACGAAAACGTTCCCGCCGCGCGAAGGATCGGATGCTTGCCGACAAAGCGCGCCAAAGCGAAAAGAAACATCTCCGTGGCACAGTCACGACGGATTAAGAAGGATTCCGGGAGGAGCCACCATCGAACCTTTGATTCAGGCGCACGACTCTCGCGCGACCGCCGGCGTGCCTCCGCAGCGCGTGCCTCGTATTGTCCAAGCGGTGTGGAACATCATCCGATTGCGGAAAACCAGCGTGAGAGCATTGGATCTATCATCACTGACCGGCGACTTCCGTTTGCGGCTCAAACCGGAACCAGGCCCTGAGGCCGGTCGCACGGCGCCGGACGGAAGAAGCGTTTGACCCAAAGCAAATAGCCCAACATCGGCGCGATCCAAACCAGGGAGTTCCACACCATGAACCGGCTCGAAATCAATCCCTGCTGGCGGATGAGGTCAATCTGCGCCTGCGGGAAGCCCATCTTCTGATACAGCTCCATGATGTCCAAGTGCGAGAAGGTGATAATGTTGGAAAGGCTGAGAACAATCATCGTGGCCGCGAGCGCCCACCATCCAATGACCTTGAGCCGATACCACATCCAACCGATCCAGAGGGAAAGGCCGGCCAGACCCATCGCCAGCAGTGTGCCGGGCAACCCGGAAACGATCGTGCCAAAGAACGGCATCGCGCCGCCGTAGGCCAGCGGAAAGATGAGCATCATCACCGTGCCCAGCCAAAGCCCGCACACCACGGCCAGGATCGGCAGCGGGCAGGCATCGGACCAATGGCGCACCGTATCACGCGCCTCGCAGGTGGCCTTCACGTGGCGGCTGCTGTAGAAGAACACAAGGACGCCCGGAATCACCACGAGCAGTACGCTCATGAAAATGAGCTGCATCACCACGATCACCGGCAGCATACCCGGCGGCAATGCCGGTCCATTGGGAGGTGACGCGGCGAGGATGCGAGGCATGAAGAAGCCCATCAGCGGCACGGCGATAACGCCGACACCCAACCAGCTCCAGGCGAGAATCAGCAGGAGCGACCGCGCCCAACGACGGCACTGGATCGAACCAATGCCGAGCCAGACGAATACTGCGGCGAACGCGATGTAAAACAACGCGCCGAAAAGCATCATGCGGCTGTTGATGTTGGTTTCGGGAGTCTGCGACTCCATCACTTGGGCGAGCGCCGTGAATCCTGCCATCAGCACGCAAAGCGTCCCCAGCAGGATTTCGAGGATGCCGAAGACGAGCAGACCGGTGTGGCGGTCTCGGAAGGGCGGAACCGGCGGGAGGGGAGGAATGTTTGTGATCGGAGGGGCCTCGTTCACGCGGCGCAGGCTACGAAATCATGCCGCCCAGTCAACAGCGAAATGCCAGGCACGGAACGGGTTCGGCTCCTAATTTCCACAACGTCAGCGATGGGTTCGACAGCCGACGAGTCTGAACCTCATCTTTCGCCCCGCAAACATGTTCAGAACCCCTAAAGTGGCTCAGGGAATATTTCCTCTCGTATTTTCGCCGAAGGCTAATAGGCACAAAATCATTGAAAACATTGAGTAAAACGATTGGCGCACCCAATAGGAGTTGAACCTATAACCTTCTGATCCGTAGTCAGATGCTCTATCCAATTGAGCTATGGGTGCTCCCAAAACATGAGAACGTACAAATCCGGGGCGGTGCGCGCAAGGGTTTTTCCCAGGCGCGAAATTCTCATCCACGGTCCCTCCATTTCGCCGCCCCAAGGCAGGACCAGCGCATGGCCAGGCGCATCCATAAACGCGCTCATTTCGCCCGCGTCTCATAACGCTGTTTGTGTCCATTCGCGGGGATGGTCACAGTGTAGAATTGCCCGGACGGATCGACGGAGAGTTTGATGTAATTGCCCGAGCAATCCCGTTCAAGGTTGGCGATGTGGTCGTCGGTCGTGTTGTTTTCTTTGTCGGCGCGAAGGTTTTTATGGACTTGATACATCGCCCGGATCGAGGGTGTGGCTTTGAGCGTGGCCACCGTTTCTTCGCCAGTGCCTTTGGTCGCCCCATTGTTCATCACCGAGATGGTCGGCGCCAGGCTGCGCACCAGCAGCGGGTTGTTGCTGATGTCGAGGCCGTGATGATTGACTTGATAAACATCCACCGCGCCAACTAGATTGACTGGACAAACCAGGGCGGCTTCGCTGTTCCAGGTCAAATCTCCGCCGTCAAAAAACCGGAACGGCCCGAATTCCAGCAGAGAGACGATGCTATTGGCGTTATCGGAGTCGTCCTTTTCTTTTTCGCGCGCGCCGACGCAAAGTGCATTTGCCCGGGACACGCCGTTGGCGTCGTGAAGGACTTTTTGTTTTGCGCCGAGGCAACGGAGCGTCAATTTCGCCGCGCCCTGGACCTGCTGCAGCGGAATGAATTCGCCGGGCGCGAGGACATGCCGTTTCTCCACTTTCATCTCGCGATAGGGCTTTATCTTTGACCGGAACGCCGTGCCGTCGGGACTCCCGTCGGGATCATGTTCGGGAATCCCATTGTCCCAGACATTGGCGATGGGCATCAACTCCGCCAGTTCCGCGGCGCCGCCGAAATGGTCGGTATGGAAATGAGTCGTGAGGTAATGGTCGAGGCGTTTGAGGCCGGCCACTTGGGCGGCGGTTTGGTGGATGCGCCCGGCGTCGCGCCCGCCGGGATTTCCCGAATCGATGAGCACCGATTCGCCCGCCGGAGTGACGATCAGCGTCGAGCCGCCCCCTTCAGAATCGATCCAGTAGAGGTCGAGGGTTTTGCCGGCCGGCGCGGCGGAGAGAGAGGCGGGCGCCAAAGCGGAGGCGAGCAGGGCGATGAGGAGCCGGGAGGTCTTCTTTTTCATGCAGGCATATTTGGGCGCTAGCGCACTTGGGCGCAAGTTAACAGTTCATTCCGATTGAGAAAACCATTTTTGGCGGCAATGAACCGGACGGATCCAGCCGGAGGCCTCGTGAGGGGGTGCCCGAAATATCCCTTGCGGAATTCGGCGGGCGGGATTTGAATCGGCAGGCTGCGCGGCGAAGGCTGGATAGCTCAGTCGGTAGAGCAGAGGACTGAAAATCCTTGTGTCGGCGGTTCGATTCCGCCTCCAGCCACCACCCCGATAGTACTCCACAAAATCAAGGCTTTTCCGGTTTAGTGTTCTGCCAAATGGCGAAAGTGCCAGCTCAATTGCTGCTTTTCGCACCCGTGTTTGGGCTTGTTTGACGGTGTTCAGAAGCGTCCGAGAATACCCGTCGAGTTTTTAGCCGTCCAAACGAGCCGACTGCGACCTTGACACCCTCCAAACGCAATAGCACGGTTTAGCGCCGTGAACTTTTGCGCGCTTCACGATCCGATACCGGGCCAATTCACGCCCGTTCCGCCTGGTGTCAAACCGGAAAAGACCGGCAGCGGCAAACAGGCGGATGTCCGTCAAATGCAAGGAGTTCAGCGCGACGCCATCGTGGATTCAGATGAGCCACTGTCGTCGAAAGCCAAGGCCGCGATGGTTTGGAAGGGTCTAGAAGACTGGTTGCGCGAATTGGGCGGCAAGCCCAAGCTCGGCCCCCATCAAGCAGGAGCCGAAACAGAGGCGTCGGCCCGCGCCGACCGTGACGTTGAGCGAGACGAATCCCCCGCCGTCCGTCGCGTAGTTCGATCGACCTGATCATGGGAAGGCCCAGTGTTTGCTTGAGCCATTCGTCGAACGACAAGGCGGAACTCGCGGCGCTGAAATCGGTGCTGGACAAAAGCGCCGCAGCGATCCCGTGAACCCGTGAACCCCAATGGCGCAGACACTCATCACCCGCGAAATGATGGGCCAAGTGGGCACGCTGACTAATGCTTCGCCAGGCAATCTAGGGAACGTAGTCACTGGCAGTTGGTTCACCCGCGCGGTCGGCCCGTATGACGGGACCACCAGCGCGCCGGGCTGGTCGGCGGACGTGCGGGCAGCCGGCTTCCAAAGCTACTGGGACTGCACGGTTTCCCCCTACAGCAATGCGCTGCCGTTTGGGGCGGTGAGTTTTTGGATTCGTTTCACTGATTTCTCCCAAGCAATCGCCGTCAATCATTTCACGACGCTGCTTCAGTTGCGGACCAGCGCCGACGCATTCATTCTCGATGTCGGCATCAACAAAAACGGAGACGTGAGCTGCGGGGACAACAACGCCAGTGTGAACTTTCCGGCCTATTTGAATAAGCACATTTGGTATTTTCTGGTGCTTGAATTCCAAAACCAGGCGGGTCCGGCCAAAGTAGCGTACAAGCTTTCCATGACGCCATTGGGCGGTTCCACCACAGTGATTCGGGACCGCACCGGCGCATTCTCCACGGGTGGACCGCAAATTGGCCGGGTACAGCTTCGCAACCGGCCAGACGGTTCGACTGGATATTGGGATGGGCGGATTGGGGCGTGCGGCCTCCATGCCATCGCGGCGTTCGGTGAGGGGGTGCAGCCACCCGATTTGATTTCGCCGGTGGAGGCACGGCACACATGGTATTTAAATCCAAACACAGGCAACGATAACAACACTGGCCTTGCCCCGAATCTTGCCTGGAAAACGGGCACGAAGCTCGCCGCGGAACTCTTGAATAGCGGCGTGTTTGGCAACGTGAATCCGTGGAAATTCACGGATGGCACTTTTCCCGCAGCGCCATTGAACGGTGATGATTTCTGCAAGTTCAATGCTGCGAATCGGCTGCTGCCGAATGGGGATACCGTATTGATTGACACCACCAGGGGAGTATTGGTGCTCAGTGCGCCAATTGTAATCCAGAGCCGCGCGCCTGGATTGCTCGTAACCTCAGCCGGGCCTGATCGCGCTGACATTCAAGCGTTCACGCTGATTTCTCCTTCAGGATGGAGCAAGACCGCCGGTCAAACGAACATCTATCAGACTGCCAGTACGGAGCCGTTTTCCGTGCTTTGGGAAATGGCGCCTGGAACGCCGGTGCAGGACTTTTGGAAGAGTCTGGTTTGGTATAATCACCCGATCGGGGCCAGCTTTGCCGGCGTCGCTGCCAGCATGGACGCTACTCCGGGGTCGTTTTGGACTGATGGCACAAACATGTTCGTTCATCCCTTTGGGAGCACCGTCCCCGGCTACGATGGCAAGGTTTACGCTCGGTCTTTGTCGCTCGGGAACACCGCCAACAGCGCGCTCATCGTCAGCGGGGGGGATTGCACGTTGAGCCGGCTGAAGATCGGAGGCACAGCAATCGTCGATTCGGCCAAGCAAGATTTTCCTCCGAACACCAATCATTACTGCATCCAGCTAGTCTCCAATAACAACAAAGTGAGCGACTGCTACTGCTATTACGGAGCCAAACACATCGTGGGCATTCTCGATGGCAGCAGCACCAAGGGCGCGTTTATTGAGCTAACGGATGCCGAACAGGGAAGCATTTACACCGGAGGTGGTGGTCAGATCCCGTTTATAACGTATTCCTTTGTTTCCACCGGAATGGTGGCTTACTGGAAGAACTGCACTTGCCTTCAGAATGAGGGGATTGTAGGTCAAACTAGTGGCACAATTGATTGCCTTGATCCGGCCTGGCACACACACAACAACGGAACCGGCCAGCAGTGGTCCAACGTGTACGTGGACAGCTGCAATTTCCCCGGCAACGTCATGTCGCAGGTGAACAATGCCGTTGTCGGCGGCATCACCATCACTAACAGCCGCATGGGTGCTTGTAGTCTAGATTATGCCAATATCGACGGCTGTTTCTTCGACATCATCGGGGCGGTGCCCAACGCTGGTGGTAACGTGACGATCACCAACACTATTTTCCGGCCTACGATCAATCCGGCAGCGTCCGTTCTGAAGGTCCAGGGAACTCTGACGATGAAACATTGCACCATCGATATGCGAGCCTCGGCGACTTTGGGAGTCAACGCCTACTTATTCCGTTTCGCGGCTAGCAACTTGACTTATCAGAACAACATGTTCGTCAACAAACCGGGCACCGACACCGCTCTGCACAGCGGATTCCTGAGCACCGACACGCTTGTTTTCAACAACAACATTTACATGCTTGGATCGGGGGGTCTGGTGGCGCTTTCCTATAACGACGGCTCAACCACGGCGAATCGAACACTGGCCCAATGGCAGGCACTCGGTTTCGACGCTGGATCAATGGCCGCTGATCCTCAGCTTGACGCGAACTTCAGGCCCGGCACGAAACTGGTCAACATCGCCGGCGTGGAATTGGGGCCACTCGATGACTTTTGTGGCGTTGTTTTCCAGCACCGCAGCGGCGCGGGCGCGTACGAATTAGCTCTGGTCGTTGCCGCTACCAATAATTCCGGGTTTGATTTGACCCCGCGCATAGCGTTGCTGGCTCTCGTCGGGGCCTTGAGCGCCAAGGCGGACAATATGGGGGCCAAGCAGGCGTTGAGCAACGCCGGCACGGCACAGTCCTTGAACCCGCGCCAGTTAGATCAATGCCTTTTGGGATTGCTTTGCCGCGCGGGCGTAAGTTGCAACGCGCAGACCTTGCTCAACACGTCAGGCATGGGCGGGATTCAAGCGCTGTTTCCGCTGGAAGTGATGATTGCTGAGGCGCAATCGGCCTGTAAATCAGCTCGCGGCGCAAGTTCCTTGCTCGCCACGGCGGTCTCCGGGGGCTTCGATTCGCTGGATAACCAGGCGCTGAAGCTTGCGGCGCTGGGCATTTTGTGCGGTGGAAATTGTGATGCCAAAACCTTGATGGCCAACGCCATCACTTCAGGATACGACTCGTTTGACCAACGCGAACTGGAATTAGCCATATTGGGAATTCTATTGAGCGGCGGCGATAACCAACCGTCCACGCCTTCCTCATTGCTCAACGGACGGTAGCCTACTGGAAATTGGAGGAAGCCTCCGGAACTCGCGTTGATTCGACGGGCAACGGCCATGATCTAACCGCAGGCATTGGTCCTGCAACCAATGGCCCCGGTCCGTCTGGACTCGGAAATGCGCTGGCCGTAAATGGCAGTCAGGGCCGAGGACGCGCTGATTCAACCGGCCTGCACTTTCAAAATAATGCGTTTACCATTGCCGCGTGGATTTTCCCGACTGCTTTTCCGGCTTCACTCGGCATGATTGCCGGAATCTGGCAGCCCAGCACAACGTGCGCGTACCGGCTGCACCTCAATTCGAGCGGAGTACCGTTTTTCGTTGTGAGCCGGGATGGCACTTCCACCAATCTTTTTGGAGTCAGACACGCTGCTGTTCTTCTGAACCGGTGGACTTTCATTGTCGGAGCCTGGGACCCAATCAACCACCGCCTGCTGATGGCTGAAGGCGCAACGCCAAACGACCCGAACCTGGATCTGTCACCCAGCGGCGTTCGGGGGCCGGGCAGCATTTTCGAGGGTAATTCGCCGTTCATGGTTGGGATCAACTTCGACGTGGGCGAAGGATTCATTGGCCGCATTGATGGGGTTGCGGTGTGGAACCGCATCCTGAACAACCCAGAAGTGGTGAAGCTGTTTAACAACGTGGCCGGACTGGAATACCCCTGGAATGGATGAAAACGATTGGAGCCTTTTTATGTTCCTGGCGCGGGAGCTTTAACTCGCCTCCGTCATGACCAGCACCGCCGCGCCTTTAAGTCGTCCCGTCCGCAGTTGCGCCAGGGCTTCGTTTGCATCCGCGAGTGGAAACGTCCGCACCTCCGTCCGCACCGGCACGCGCGGCGCCAAGGCCAGGAATTCCGCGCCGTCGCGCCGCGTGAGGTTGGCCACGGAACAAATCGTCCGCTCCTGCCAGAGCAGTTCGTACGGGAAAGCGGGTATGTCGCTCATGTGAATGCCGCCGCAGACGACGACGCCCCCCTTGGCGACCGCCTTGAGCGCCCGTGGCACCAACTCGCCGGCCGGCGCGAAGATGATGGCGGCGTCAAGTTCTTCCGGCGGCGACGCGTTCGAGTCGCCCGCCCAGACCGCGCCCAAGGATTTGGCAAACTGCTGCGCCGCCAGGTCGCCCGGCCGAGTGAAGGCGAACACCCTTCGGCCTTGGTGTTGCGCGAGCTGGGCCACGATGTGCGCCGCGGCGCCGAAGCCGTAGAGGCCCAGCCGCGGCGCCTCACCCGCCTTGACAAACGAACGATAGCCGATGAGTCCGGCGCAAAGCAGCGGCGCGGCCTGGGCATCGGAATAGCCATCCGGTAGGGGAAAGCAGAAACGCGGGTCCGCCAGCGTGAATTCCGCGTAGCCGCCATCGAGGGTGTAGCCGGTGAAGCGGGCGCGATCGCAAAGGTTCTCGCGGCCCGCGCGACAATAGCGGCATTCCCCGCAGGTCCAGCCAAGCCACGGGATGCCGACACGGTCGCCGGGCTGAAATCGGTCAGCGCCGGCGCCGGCCTCGAGTACGCGCCCGACGATTTCGTGGCCTGGAATCAGGGGCAATTTCGGGTTGGGCAACTCGCCATCCACGACGTGAAGGTCGGTACGGCAAACCGCGCACGCGCTGATCCCCACCAGCACCTGGCCCGCGCCGGCCCTGGGCCGGGGCAAATCCGTTTCCTGCAGCGGTTGGCCCGGCGAATGCAACACCATCGCACGCACGCCGCCACTCAAACCACAGGACCGATCAATTGGCAATCACTTGCGCAGCCGCCTCGCCGCCGACGCAAAGCAGTGGTTTTCATGCTCGCTCTGGTTGACCGGCCATCGTTAAGTGGTCGAGGTAACGCGAGCCAGAGAAGAGAGAGCGGTGGATGAAATCCAACTCTCGTATGTCCAATGACGCATTTCCGCGCCGCGGCGGCAGACGCCGGATCCTGCTGCTATTGACCCTCGGGCTGATGGCAGGCCTCCAGCTCCTTGCCGCGGCAAGCAAGGCGGCCGCCATCAGCGCCGGAAATGCGCCGCCGCTTCCCCTCACCGGAGCACGCATCGTGAAAGTCGCCACCGAACCAGAGCTTCAAACCGCCATGAGTAATCTGTTGAGCGGGGACACGATCCTTCTGGCCGACGGCACGTACCATCTCACCCGCAGCCTCTATGTCAACGGCCGACACAACGTCACCATCCGCGGCCACGCCGGTTCCGTCAATGTGGTCCTGGCCGGCCGGGGAATGGATAACCCGAACGGCGGCGAGGCGCGCTTTGGCGTCTGGTCCAACGGCACCAACACCACCATCGCGCACCTCACCATCCGCGATACCTACGACAACCCCATCATTTTCAATCCCGGCGCCCAATCCCCTCGCCTCTACTGCCTCAAACTGCTCGACGCCGGCTCCCAGTTCATCAAAGTCAACCCCATCGACGTCGCCAAGGGCATCGGCGTGAACAACGGCCTCGTCGAATATTGCTGGCTCGAATACACCGCCGGTCCGCCGGCCGATCACGGGGCGGGCATCGGCTACTTCAACGGGATCAGCGCCCATGCCGCTCGCAACTGGATCATCCGCGGCAATCTCTTCAAAAATCTCCACAACCCCGACTCCGCGGCTTACCACTGGAACGCCGCGGTCCTGATGTGGCGGCACTCCGCCAATACCCTCACCGAGCAAAACACCTTCGTCAACGTGGACCGGGCCATCGCGTATGGCCTGGAGAACCTGGCCTACTCCGATCACGACGGCGGCGTCATTCGCAACAACTTCGTCTATCTGACTCCGGGACTCATGAGCGCCAGCCGCACGGCCAGCTCGGACGGCGCGATCATCGCCTGGAATTCCCCCAGCACCGCGATCGACCACAACACCCTTCTCCTCAACGGCAACGTGCTCAACGCCATTGAATTCCGCTTCGCCACCAGCTCGGGCGCGGCCCGCAACAACCTTGCCGACGCCCCCATCCACTTGCGCGATAGCGCCACCGCCACCCAAGGCGGCAACCTGCTGACGGCCACGCCAGGCCTGTTCGTCAAGGCTTCCGCCGCCGATCTCCACCTGCTCGCTTCGGCCACCGCCGCCATTGACCAGGCGCGCGTTCTCGCCGCCGTCACCAACGACATCGACGGCGACCTCCGCCCCCACGGCGCCGGCCCTGACATTGGGGCCGACGAATTTGTCGGCGGTCCAGCAGACCCTGCCCGGTCATTAGAGAAAGCCAATCCTCCCGAAAAAGTGAAAAACCGATGAGTCAAGTTCGATGATGAAGTCGGCGTTGGGCAAAACGGCTTTCGAGTTCGGCTGAATCTTCTCAACGGCCGGCCAACTCGGCTCCAAGCTGCCACAACGAACTCACCGGCACGGCGTGGAGGTTCGGCCCGAACGCCACGCTGGTCGAACCAGTATAAAGCACGACCCCGCGCAAGAAACGCTTGCCGGCCTGATCGCTCAAATGCCGCAAACCTTTGAAATCGCTGCTCGTGGGACTGGCCGTCTTCTTGACCTCGATGCCGACCAACCGTCCGCGCGCGTCCTCCAGTACGAAGTCCACCTCCTGTTGCGCGTGCGTTCGGTAGTGAAACAGCCTTGGCCGTGTCTCACTCCAGGCGATTTGTTTGGTCAATTCTCCCGCCACAAAACATTCCAGCGCCGCGCCGGTCATCAAGTCGTCCGCCTGCAGCCGCGCCACGTCCAGGCCCAGCAGGTGACAGAACAAGCCGGTGTCCCCGAGCAGCACCTTCGGCGCCTTCACCAATCGCAAGCCGAGATTCGCGTGCCACGGCGGGAGCGGGCGCACGAGGAACGTCGCCTCGAACAGGGCCCAATACCGTTGCAACGTCGTCTGCGGCATCGCCGCGTCGCGCGACAGGTCCGCGAAGTTCAGCAAACCCATCCCCCGTGAAGCCGCCAGGCGCAGCAGACGTGGAAGTTCCCGAAGGCCGCTCACGTTCGCCAGGTCGCGCACGTCGCGCTCAAGCATCGTCGTGACGTAAGCGCCGAACCACGCCTGCCGCCGTGCCGCCTCCGTCCGCGCCAGCGCCTCTGGATAACCGCCCGCCACAATGCGCTCCGCTATTCTGGCCCAGTTCCCGTCGCCAAACGCGACGGGCTTAAACGCGCGCGCAAAGCAGGCGTCCACAAAGCCCTCGGTGCGGCCTTCGATTTCCCCCTGTGAAAACGGCCACAGCGTCAGCACTTCCATCCGCCCGGCCAGCGACGCCGACACTTTGGGCAACACCAACGCCTGGGCCGAGCCGGTGAGCAGAAAGCGCCCCGGCTGGCGATGCGTGTCCACACTCCGTTTGATCGCGCGGAACAACTCCGGCGCCCTCTGCACCTCGTCCAAGATGACCCGCGCCGGCAGTCCCGCGATGAATCCATCGGGATCGGTCTGTGCCGCCGCCAGCGTCGCGGCGTCGTCCAGAGTGAAATAATCCGCCGCGTAGCCATCGTCGCGCAGCGCCTGGGCCAGTGTCGATTTGCCCGCCTGCCGTGGCCCTTGCAAATACACCACCGGCGTGTCCCGCAACGCGGCCAAAACTTGAGGCCTCAGATGCCGCCGCTTCATGGTGGATATTCAACCAGACAATGGTTTATTTTCAACCAGCAATCTGCCGTGGCTGAATGGACGGCGTCTGCCAGGCCCCAGTATCTATCGCCCGAGAAGTTCACGGAACTGGAAAGTCCCGCGAACCCGCAGGCTCGGAAGCCTGCGCTCCTGGCGGCGGACACGCTAGCCGGCTGCCATTTACCCTGCTGCGGCTGGTCCTGCGGACACAGCCGCGCTCCTCCTTGTTCCTCGCGCCGAGCCGCAGAGAAGTACTAAAATTCCCAAGTTGCGTGCTTCGCCTCTGAATTTGCTGGCCGCTCCGCATCGTCCTGGTTAGCTTTGCACTCATGCCCTTCGCTCCCCGCCCCGTTCCGCTGCCGGCCCTGGCCGCTGTCCCGCCGGTGGCATGGCGCGCCGCCGAAGATCGGCGCCGCGAATTCTCCGTGCGCGCCTTCTCGAAGTTCTACCCCCTCGTCGCCGGTGCGGGCCTGATGGCCGCCACGCTCGCGGCGCTGGCAGGTCAGCCGCTCAGCCCGCTGACCCCGCCCCAGGAACGAGCCACCTTCCAACTCGCCGACCCGAACCTCACCGTCGAAGTCGTGGCCAGCGAACCGGACATCGTCGCGCCGGTGGCCATCGCTTGGGATGCGGATGGGAAACTCTACGTCGTCGAGATGACTGATTATCCTTCCGGGCCGGTCTCCGGGCGGGTGAAGCTGCTCGAAGACCGCAACGGTGACGGTCGTTACGAGAAGGTCACCGTGTTCGCCGATCAACTGCCGTTCCCGACCGGAGTCATGCCGTGGCGCGGGGGCGTGCTCGTGACCGCCGCGCCGGACATCTGGTTTTTGAAGGACAACGACGGGGACGGCGTGGCCGACGAGAAGCGAAAAGTGCTCACCGGTTTCGCCGAAGGCAACCAGCAGTTGCGCGTCAACGGGCTTTATTGGGGCGTGGATAACTGGATTTACGGCGCCAACGGCCGCAGCGACGGGGAAATCCGCTGGGCGGAGGAGGGCCGCGCAGCCGGCTCGATTCGGCGGCGCGATTTTCGGTTTCGTCCGGACACGCGCGCGTTCGAGGCCATCGCCGGCAACAGCCAGTTCGGCCTGGCCCACGACGATTGGGGCAACCGCTTCCCGGTCTTCAACAACGTTCCGGTTCGCCAGGTCGTCATGGAAGAGCTTTACGTCAACCGCGCGCCGAACCTGCCGTGGCCGGACACCGTGCCCAATATCGCGCCCCCCGGCGACAATGCGCGGGTTTATCCGGCCGTCGCGCCGCTGCTGCTCATCCCGCAGCCTTCGGGCTATTCGACCTCCGGCTGCGGGCCGTGCCTGAACCGCGCCCCCGGGCTTGGCCCGGCTTACTCCGGCAATGCCTTCAGTTGCGAGCCGGCGCAGAACCTCATCACCCGCCGCCGGCTCGACCCGGAAGGCCCGCAGTTTGTTTCCCGTCGTTTTCCCAGCGAGACCAATCGTGAGTTCCTCGCCGCCACCGACGCCTGGTTTCATCCGGTCTTTCTCGCCAACGGACCCGATGGCGCGTTTTACGTCGTCGATTTTTACCGCAAGATTGTCGAGCACCCGCACTGGGTCGCCGCCGAGCTGATTGACAAAATCAACTGGCGCGAAGGCGAAGCCCACGGGCGCCTCTGGCGGATCGCGGCGAAGGACTTCAAGCGAGGCGACGCCCGGCCCCGGCTCTCCTCGGCGAAAGTGACCGAATTGGTGAAGCACCTGGCCAACGACAACGGCTGGTGGCGCGATACCGCCCATCGTCTCCTGATCGAAAAACAGGACCGCGCGGCGATTCCGCCGCTCGAAAGACTGGCGCGCAATTCCGCCTCCCATTATGGCCGTTTGCACGCGCTGCACGTCTTGCACGGCCTCGGCGCCCTCAAACAGGGGTTGCTGGTGATGTCCTTGGAGGACACCCATCCGGGCGTGCGCGAGAACGCGGTGCGGCTCTGCGAAGCGTTCTGCCTCGACCGGACCCGGTCCCAGCCGGGCCGCGCCGCCGCCCCGCGGAATCCATCGGAAAGCTCGCACGACCGGCTGGCGGCGCTGCGTTCGGCGCTGCTCGCCCTCGCCGATGACCCTTCCCCGCGCGTGCGCTTCCAACTGGCGCTCACCCTCGGTGAGTTGCCCAGCGAAGCGTCCCTCGAGGCCCTGGCGCAATTGGCGCCCGACAACGTCGCGGACCGCTGGCAATCGCTGGCCGTTCTCAGCAGTGTCAGCGGAGCGCCGTGGAACTTTCTGCAACGCCTGGCGCGGCTTCATTCCGCCTGGCTGGCCGCCAACCGAGGCGCAGGCCGGGTTTCTCCAGGACCTCAGCGGGCTGGTCGGCGCGGCCGGCGCGCCCGAAGACGTCCAGGAATGTTCAAGCTGGCTGGCGCAATCCGGCGCGCCGCCGGCCGAACGGCTGGCGTTGCTCGCCGGCCTGGCCGATGGCCTCGCGCGGGCCGGGCACTTGGGACGGTTGCGCGAATCCCGCGCCAGTCTCGCTTCGCTCCTCGAGTACGCCACGCCGACGGCGCTGGACCGCGACGCCGGCCTGCGCGCGCGCCTGGCCGCCTTGCGCGTGCTGGCCCGGCTCGAGGCCGCCGCCGCCCAACCGGTGCTCTTGACCCTCTTGCTGCCAGCCCAGCCGCCGGAGCTGCAGTCCGCCGCCGTCGAAGCTGCCGCCGACCTGGCCGATGCGCAATTTGCGGAGGCGCTGTTCGCGCCTTGGAGCCAATACGCCCGCGCCACGCGCCAGCAACTTTTGCAATCCGCCCCGCATTCCTCCGCGTTGACCGGGGCTTGCCTGGCCGCCGTCGAAGAGCGGAGAATTTCGCCGCTGGAATTTGACCCGGCCACGCGCCAGGCGCTCCGGCGCAACAAGAGTCCGGCGATCAAAATGCGCGTGGAAACGCTCTGGCAGGAGAACGCCGACCGGGAAGCGGTAGTGCAACGCTTTCGGCCGGCGCTGGACTTGCCCGGTGACGGCCAGCGCGGCGCGGCTACTTTCGCGAAGACTTGCCTGATTTGCCACACCGTGCAGGGCCAGGGCGGCAACGTCGGCCCGGATTTGTCCGGCATTCAGACGCACACCAAGGAGACCCTGCTGGTCGAAATCCTCGATCCGAGCCGGCAGGTGTTGCCCGATTACCTCAGCTACACTTGCCTCACGACCCAGGGCGACACCGTGACCGGCTGCATCGTCGCCGAGACCGCGGCGAGCGTGACCTTGCGACGCCCTGGGCAGCCCGACCTCACCGTCCCCCGCCAGCAAATCCAGGAGCTTAAAGCCGACGGCATCTCGCTCATGCCCGACGGCCTCGAAGCGGGTCTAAGCGCGCAGGACATGGCCGATCTGCTGGAGTTTCTGCAGCATCCGGCCTTAAGTCCCGCCGCCGGGGCTGGGAATTGAAGCACAATGAGCACGTTTCAAAGCCCCCCGGCAAAGCCGGAGCCCCGACAGAGTTGCAGCGGAAAGGGGTCAGTCCCGGAGAATCGTAGATTTTTCATTTGTTTGCCTTCGCTGCGCGCAGACATTGGGCCGCGTAATCAGCCATCCCCATGGCCAGCCGCTCTGGCTCATGTACTGGTTGAGGTTGTTCGCGCTGTAATAAGCGTAGCGCAAGTTTGCGCCCCATTGGTCGCCGCCGGAGGCCGCCGATTTGCGGTTGCCGATGTCGTCGAAGCCATACTCGAACTGCTGGCCAGCAACGATCGTGCCGTCACTCCAGTAGCGCTTGCCAAGGGTGACCTGGCCCAGCGTATCGTATTGATAGAGCCAGCGGGAACTGTCCG
>WNGH01002326.1_pt1 | contig 18340 bp, 14 predicted proteins | sample 5400631 | NCBI WGS metagenome assembly WNGH01 (sample SAMN13153373, study PRJNA577476) | soil metagenome | isolation source: 115 cm soil or saprolite under Garry oak tree replicate 1 | place: USA:California | collected 2016-06-15
AGTCCAGCACGTGAAGATAAACTGTCGAGCCGCGCTGCGTCGTCACGCCCCACGGTCCCGCCGCAACTGGCCCTCCTCGCGTTCCGTAAATCGAATCACCATACTGCTTCGTCCAGCGCCCCACTTCCGTCAAGCGCTGCACAAACTCGGGCTGAATTTCGCCGCTCGGCATCGGCCCCACATTCAAAAGAAAATTTGCATTCAATCCCGCCGCACGCACAAGGTATCGAATCAAATCAGCCGTGCTCTTGAAGTGTTCGTCCGTCAGATTGAAGCCCCAGGCATTATTCATGGTTTCCGCGGTTTCGAGCGGCAGCGCACTGACGGATTGTTCGGGGTTGAAACCTGTGGTGTGCTGGCCTGGCAAATCCTTCTCAAACATCTGGAAGTCCTCTCCGGGAAACGGATTCTTATGATGATTGCTGCCAACCATGGCCTGCGGCTGCAGTTGATGAATCAGCGCGTACGTGCGGGCAAGTTGCCAATCCGCGTCCGGCTTGTCCCACATTCCGTCGAACCAGATGCCGCCAATCTCCCCATAGTTCGTCAGCAGCTCGCGCAACTGCCCGTCCATGAAATTCAGGTACGCATCCCAATTCCCTGAATCCGGACGGCCCGTGCTATGTCCCGTACGCCCGCGCGGAAAATAATCCGGTGAATGCCAATCAAGTTGTGAGTGGTACAAGAACAGTTTGATGCCCTGCTTGTGACATTCCGCTGCGAGCATCCCGATCACGTCTTTGCCGTACGGCGTTCGCGCCACAACATTCCAATCCGTCAAGCGCGAGTCGAACATTGCGAATCCGTCATGATGCTTGGAGGTTATGGTGATGTAGTTCATGCCCGCGGCTTTTGCCAGCGCGACCCACGCCGCAGGATCAAACTTGATCGGATTGAAAAACGTCGGCATCTTCGCGTAGTCCGTTCTATTGATCGGCCGCGTCTCCATAATCCATTCCCCATCGCCCAGCACGCTATACACCCCCCAATGAATAAACATTCCGAACTTCGCGTCCTGGAACCATGCGCGCGCTTTCAGATTCTCAGGAGTAGGCGTGTATTTTTGTTGCGAGGTTTGCGCTTTGGTAGCCTGCGCTCCCGCGATTGCTGAGCATAGAATTGCGGCTGCAAAAGACAGTGATCGTAAACGTAGTAGCTGAGACTTCATGGAGCCCCTCCGCGGAAAATAGCGACGCGAAAATCTCGAGCGCGTTGAATTCTAACGAATAAGTGGACGAAGTCGAGCGATATTCACAACTGTCGGGCCGCTGTTATGGGAGTCCAATCTACGGAAGGTGTAAGTGGATTTGACGCGAGGTGCGACTCGCCGGTCGGCTGCGGATTCGCCGCGCCGAGACTTACACACTAGGTCCCCACGTTGTAAATAGTGAAGCCGTCGCTGCCCGGACGCCAGTTGTAACGCAAGCAGAACTTAGCACTCACGGCCAGTGTGGCTGAGCGACGTGAGAAGGAATAGTCTCCACCTTCACATATTCACGTGTAATCCATTTCACGCGCCTTCCCTCCGAATCCGACAATGGATTCACTTGCCCGCGCCTTATTCTCTCATTTGGAGTATGATTCCGCCCCGGCCAGGATCCAACCCGGACCAAGAAATCGCTCAGGAGGTGGCTCATGGTCCTCGCCAAGCCAGTCAACGAAGCGGGCAGAATTGCCGCTTTGGAGAAATACGCCATCCTCGATACCGACCCCGAACAATCTTTTGACGACTTCACCTTGCTAGCCTCGTTTGTTTGCAGAACGCCTATCGCGCTGATTTCTCTTGTCGATGAAGACCGCCAATGGTTCAAATCACGAGTGGGTATTGATGCTTCAGAAACATCACGCGACATCGCTTTCTGCTCTACTGCGATTTTGCAATCCGATCTCTTCGTCGTGCCCGATGCGCTCTTGGATGAGCGCTTTCGCGACAATCCCCTTGTCGCTTCCGACCCGTACATCCGCTTCTACGCCGGCGCTCCCCTTATCAACGAAGACGGCTACGCCCTGGGCACGCTCTGCGTCGTCGACCGGTCGCCTCGCGAGCTGGCGCCCGAGCAAAGGGAGGCCCTGAAAGCGTTAAGCCGCCTGGTTATTGCTCAGCTCGAATTCCGTCGCAATTTACTTCTGTTGAAAGAAGCTCTTACCGACCGCACCAAGGAAGAACACGAACGTCAGCGCGAACTGGTCCACGTCCAAGAAACCCTGATGCGCGTGATGGGACTGCGCCAACGGTGAGCCTTGAGACTTCTGCTGGGTGGCATAGTATCACTCCCCATGTGACTAAGGGAGGGAAGGTTGGCCCGGGAGCTGAGACGGCAACGGCTTCTTGGCTGCGCGCGGCATTTGGAGTTTTGACAGCAGCCAAAGACGAGTCAATCGCGCTTGTGCCTTGACTGGCAGGACGAGCGTCCGGCTCGACAAATGTAAAGAGTCTCTTTATCTGCACGTCGCCTTGCATTGCAGGGGTGTTATCCTCTCTTCTCGTGCGGCCATGAAAAAGAAGCGAACGCCGAAAATACTCACTAGTTGCGCATTCGTTCTAGTTCCATCCTTGATCGTCACCACTGCCGGATTGATCGCGCGCGCGGCAAACGCGCCGGCACAAAGCCATGTATCCGGCCAGGAGCAGCAAGACTGGCCGGACTACGGCGGCGCGCCCGAGAACAATCATTATTCCAAGCTAGCGCAAATCAATCGCAGCAACGTCAAGCGCCTGGCCGTCGCCTGGAGCTTTGACACACAGGAGCAAGGTGGTCTTCAGACGAGCCCCATCATCGTCGAGAGCGTACTCTACGGAATCACGCCGACACAAAAGATTTTCGCGTTGGATGCCGCGACAGGCAAGCCGTTGTGGAAGTTCGACTCCGGAATGCGTGGAACGCAACCGGACCGCGGGCTCGCTTACTGGGCCGACGGCAAGGACAAGCGCATCCTGGTTGGAGTAATGAACTTTGTGTACGCGCTAGACGCCACGACCGGCAGTCCGATTGCGTCCTTTGGAGACGACGGCCGAATCGACCTGCGTGAAAATCTTGGCCGGGAGCCTGCCAGCTCTGTGTCTGTAGATCTGACCAGTCCAGCCGTCGTTTACAAAGACCTGCTGATTGTCGGCGGCCGCAACCCCGAGACTCTCCCCGCGCCTCCCGGCGACATTCGAGCCTACGACGCTCGAACCGGAAAGCTGCGCTGGTCGTTTCACACCATTCCACGTCCCGGTGAATTTGGCCATGACACTTGGCCGAAGGATGCCTGGAAGACCAGCGGCGCGGCGAACAATTGGGCCGGGATGGCGCTCGATCCCCAGCGCGGGATTGTCTATGTTCCGACGGGCTCCGCCGCATTTGATTTCTACGGTGCCGATCGCAGCGGTGACAATCTCTTCGCCAATTGTCTGATTGCCCTGAATGCGCAGACGGGCGAGAGAGTCTGGCATTTTCAGGGAGTCCGCCACGATATTTGGGATCGCGACTTTCCTTCACCGCCCGCCCTCCTCGCCGTGAAGCGCGACGGAAAAGAAATTGATGCTGTAGCGCAAACAACAAAACAAGGCTTCGTCTATCTCTTCGACCGCACCAATGGAAGGCCTCTTTTCCCCATTGAGTCCCGAAAATATCCTCCGAGCACTGTGCCCGGCGAAGTTGCCGCCCTCGAGCAGCCGCTCCCCACTCGCCCCGCGCCCTTTGCGCGCCAGCTTCTCACCGAGGATCTTCTGACCGCGCGCACGGCGAAAGCACATCAATGGGCAGTGGAAAAATTCAAACAATTCCGCAGTGAAGGGCAGTTCATTCCTTTCAGCGTCGGGAAGGATACTGTAATTTTTCCTGGCTTCGACGGTGGTGCCGAGTGGGGCGGCCCCGCGGTGGACGCTGAGACCGGAATCATGTACATCAATTCGAATGAGATGCCATGGACCGGCGCTCTCGCCTCCAACACCGCCGAAAATAGCCCACGCGCCATCTATATGAGCCAGTGCAGCATCTGCCACGGAGAAAAGTTGACGGGTTCCCCTCCCGCGATGCCTTCCCTGATAGGAGTGGGCAATCGGCTGACTCCCGCGCAGATTGCAACGGCCATCAAGAACGGAAATGGACGAATGCCGGGCTTTCCAAATCTGACCGAGGATCAAAACGGCGCGCTGGTCAGCTTTTTGCTGAGTGGTGAAAGTAAAGAGCTCGCAAGCTCCGCACCATCTCCGGCATCCACGCCGTATCGCTTCACCGGCTACCACAAGTTTCTCGACCCGGAAGGATATCCCGCCGTAACTACTCCGTGGGGCACTTTAAACGCCATCAATCTGAACAGCGGCGAATATGTCTGGAAGATCCCGCTGGGTGAATACCCAGAACTCGCCGCGAGGGGCCAAAGGAACACCGGTACTGAGAACTACGGTGGTCCGATCGTCACCGCAGGCGGCCTGGTGTTCATCGGGGCAACCAACTTCGACAAAAAATTCCGCGCCTTCGATAAATCTAACGGTGAGCTGCTCTGGGAGGCGATTCTGCCCTTCTCCGGCAATGCCACCCCGGCCACGTACGAAGTCAACGGCCGCCAATTCGTCGTCATCGCCGCGGGAGGCGGCAAGGACCCGAAATCATCGTCCGGTGGCGTCTACGTCGCCTTTGCTCTGCCTCAGGAATCACCGAGCACAACTTCCGGCCCACCGAAGCACTAGTTCAGGACGACAACTCCGGTGGACTTTTCCGTTCCTCTCCATCGCTAACAAGCCGCTTGCGCTACCAGCGCCTCTCGACTGCCCGATTAGTGGCCTAACTTGTTTTCCAGCAGCGCGCTTAGGAGACTAGCGAGCCTTGACTCCTGACGCAGAACTGTCTCCGGATGTGCCGCACCGCCATCCCTTGCGGTCAGCTGCGCGAGCTGTGCCGCCAAATGGCGCACTGCCACATCGTTTGGCACATAGGTTCGGTCCGTGGGTGTAATCGCCTCCCAGCCCGATTCTGTGCGGCGCAGCTCCCAGCGAACTTTTTCGCGTCGCCGCTGATAGTCCGTTTCTCCACCCGCGATAGTCGCTCGAGAATCTATCTGCAGACGGGCCCATCCGTGGTCCCCTTTGATTTCCAGACGCTCCACCTGGAGCCGCTCAAAGATGATCACCGGCAGCACCAGTTTTGTGGGGTCACTCGTGCGCAAGACACTTCCCGAGGCGTTGCTCAATTCAGAGATTCCTTCAGTAACTTGGCTAATCGTTGGTTTCTTGTTCTCCGGGGTGATGATTATGCTCTGCGGAACCTCAAAGGGAGCGGCTGCAACTGCCGGCGCCGGCAAACCCGGTGAACCAGGGACTACCTTTGTCCGCTCCGAAGCCGTTTTCGGTGGCCGATGAGAGGCGGAGGCCGCCACAGGAAATCGCTCCTCGATCACCGGCGCAGTGACGTGCTGCCTTGCAGAATCTGTAGCTACTGAGGAAGCCGGAGCCTTGGCGGCGGTCAGAGTCCCGGTGTTTTCAACTTTGTACCGGTAGAAGTGCGGTCTTCCGCGCGACTTCCAGTAAGTTCCCTCGTAATCCTGGGCCTCCAGGCCCGTACTCACTAGGCTGTAAAAGCTATGCTCCCGCGGGTCCAGGATAATGCCCACATGGCCTGGCCATGCAATCAAATCTCCCGGCTGCGGGTATCTCACCCGCTCAAAATTCTCGTTCCCGGCATACAGTTCGAACGAGCTCGCATACGGGTACTCAAAACCCGCGTTGAAATACATCTGATGAACCAGGTGAGAACAGTCTTGCACACCGCGCCTCGGTTGGTCCTGATCCTGCACGGCATCCACGATCGCCCGCCCTCCCTCCGCACTCAGCAATCGAGGACTCGACCCCGATCCCTGTGATGCAGATGTAGCCTGAGCCTTTGCGAGCGAGCCGGCGGCCATACAACAGCCGGCCAGGTATGCCACGAGCGCAAAACCGCGCGCAACTCTCCAGCGGAACTCCGTCTTCGCGTTATCCATTGCTCCTTCATCTTTGGCAGGTGCCCGGAGATAGTTTCCCCTTCTCTTAGGATCCATTTAGGACTGGGGGTTGCAATGGAACTTGCCCTGGGCGTAATTGGCCAAATGGCCAGTCGCAGCCAGCTGTGGAAAGCCGCTGTCCTTCGAAGGCTGAACTCCAGAAGAGGGCTGGAGAGGCTCCGAAGTACTGCTTAGTTCACCGTTACTTGGACCGGTATAGAGTGGCTGAGGTTGCCCGAAGTTCCCGTGATCGTAAGCGTGTAAGTTCCCGCCGGAGTACCTGGAGGCGCTACGGTGAGTGAGGCCGTTTGGGTCACGCCCGCATAGGACGCGGAGATGGTGACCGGTGTGGACATGGTCACCGCACTGGTCGTCACCGTGAATGTCGCGCTGCTGGCTCCCGCAGCAACCGTCACGCTCGCCGGGACCGTTGCCGTGGACGTGCTGCTGCTGGTGAGAGTGACGGCTGCGCCGCCAGTGGGTGCTGGCCCGCTCAGCGTCACTGTGCCCGTGGAGGATTGCACGCCCCCAGTCACAGTCGTGGGATTCAGCGTCAGCGTGGAGAGCGTTGGGCTAATCGGCGGCGGCGGCGTACCGTAGCCGCCACAAGAGTACGTGCAAAGCGAGACGGCGAGGAGTCCTGCTGTCGCGGCAAGGCCAGGCCGCCGAGGGCGAGATGCTCGACCGAAGGTCCACAACATCGCCGGCACGGCGAGCCAGGCGAAGCACGCCACCAGCGCCCACCATGGCTGCATCGGAGGCGCATATCGTGGCAAGACCAATGGCGGCACCAGGACTCGTGCCATCGTCGTCAAAGTCACCGTCGCCGTCGCCATGGTCGACCCATTAAGCGTCACAGACGACGGCGAAACCGTGCACGTGGCTGCCGCCGGTGCACCCGTGCAGCTCCACGTTACAGTCTGAGTGGAACCGTGCAGCGGTGTAGCGGAGACGGTGAAGTTTGCCTGCTGTCCCGCAGTAATTATCGTGCTGGGTGGTGCTGCAGAAACGCTGAAATCCGGAGAACAACTCGCCGCAGTCACTGACGCGAGAGTCGCACAAAGATCCAGCCGCCCGTGGCCCATGCCGGAATCCGCAAGCGGGACTGCATGGGCCACCGCCAAAGCGGCACTGGACTGGTTAATGGCGGCGTTTAGGCTGTGCAACAACGCCGCCCCTCCCGACACAAACGGCGCGCTGAACGAAGTCCCCCATCCCGCTGCATATGTGTTGTATGGGTACGTACTCACAATCGCTTCGCCGGGAGCCGCCACCCACACGATAGTGTCTCCAAAGTTGGAGAACGACGAGCGCGCGTCCTGATCCGTCGTTGATGCCACGCCCATCACATCGGTTTGCAACGCCGCGGGATATACAATTTCCGCCGTCCCGTCGTTTCCTGCGGACGCCGCGCCAATCACGCCGTTCTGGTTGGCGTAGTCGAGGGCTTTCTGCAGTTCCGGCGATGCCGTCGTGAGGTCGAAGCTCATGTTGATCACGTTGGCGCCGTGCTGCACGCCGTAATAAATCGCGCGCAAAATGTCGGAGAGCGCAGCTGTCCCATCCGAATGAAACGCCTTCAAGGGCAAGAGCTGCGCGGTCGGAGCCACCAGGTGGATGATGCCCATCACCATCGTCCCGTGTCCAAATGCCGCATACGGGGTTCCATCGAGCACTGCCGCCGTGGACTGGTCCAGCACTGCCGCCGTGGACTGATTCACCTTCGCTGGCGAGCAATTCGGGCAAGGGGGAGGCGGACACGTCATGAATGGACACGGCGAAGTATCGTTCAGCTCGGAACCGCCTGGCTGGTTCCGCGTGAAGTCGTAACCTTGTAGCAGAACCCCTTGCAGCGCCGGATGGGTGGGGTCCACTCCCGTGTCAATGTCAGCGACAATCCCCGTCCCCAATACGTTGAACGTCTTTTGCGTATCCTGGACTCCCACAATCGATGCCGCAGGTTGATGGACGTAGCCATCCCATGCATTCGTCGTGGAACCTGCAGGGTATGGCACCAAGGTTCTGTTCGACATCACCGTGGCTGGAATCGGCGTGGGAAGGAGATTCAAGCCGCCTACCAAGTTGAGTACTTGGTTCACCTCGGCATCCACGAATCCCGTCAAGGAGCCGAGCAGGAGATCCAGAAAACTCGGCAGTGGGAGCGGTGTGGTCACCAGGAAAACCTGGCCCACGGTACCGTCCAGCGCGCCAACCACTGTGCACGTTACTGGAAGGAGACAGAGCACCTGGAGCGCTGGCAGCCCCCCCGTCGTCCGAACGATCACCCCAGTGTCGGCCTTCGCTGGCGCAGCCAAGAGCAGCGCAACTAGCGCGCCAGCAAGGCACATTCTACGCTTCATGGCTCGGCGTTCCTTTCCAATCCGCACCTACGCCTCAGCGCCGCGCATTGCCTCGCGCGATCTGTCTCCTGCGACGGCTGGCCCTTTACATTCCGGAGGGAATCTTTCATGCAGCTGGACATCTTTCCGCTCCCAAAGACCTGTCCCCAAGACCCGCACCCTGCGGATCCAGCATTCTGCGGAAAGACCGACCCCAGCTCTGCCTCGGAGGGAGGCACGCCCAGCGAACTAGCCAGTACGGTCTTTCCTAAATAGATGGGGGAGACCCGAAAAAAAGAATAGGGGGGGAAAGACAGCAAAATTCGCTAAGGTAAATACCTTATTTCAATCCTTTTACCACCCTGAAGCGACGAATCCGTTGGTGTCCGAGGGACAAGGTACCTCGCTACCGTATCCTCGAGCAAGAACACTCCGTCGCCAATCGCCTTTTCGGATGGTTACGGGTTCCCAACGGCCCGTCTGAGTACTTCTCGAGATATATTGGCTCCGCTCACCACCAGCGTCACGTGATCGCCGCCACCCATGCCGGATCGCAGTAGCGCCGCCGTGCTCGCGGCCCCGGCCGGTTCCGCCAACACGTGTTCCTCCAGAAGTAACGTCTCAATCGCGCGTAGCATCTGCTCGTCGCTCACCAGGACCACGTCGTCGACGAGGTTCTGTACATCGCCTACATTCGCTGCCTCTGGCGTTCGTGTCGCTAGCCCATCCGCAATCGTGTCGCACGTCTCGGTTGTCACTGCTTTGCCTTTCTTCCAGGATAGGTAGTAGGCCGGCGCGCGTTCCGCTTGCACACCGATGATCTTCACTGCTGGCAAGTTCTGTTTCACCGCCGCCGCGATGCCGCGAATCAGAGCCGTATCCCCCACTGGCACAACGATCACGCTCGTCTCGGGAAGCTGCTCCAGGATTTCACATCCAATCGTCGCGGGCCCCGCGGGCAGATCCTCGTCGGTCGCATCATTCAGCAAATGCACCCCCGGCCGTTTGGCATACTCTGCAGCCAGCGTGAACGCAGACGCCAGATCGTCGCCGCCGCTCTCCACAATCGACGCGCCGAGCCCTGCAATGCGGTCGCGCTTCACCGGATTGCAGTTCGCAGGTAAAAAGACCTTGGCCTTGATACCAAACTGTTTGGCCGCACAAGCCACCGCCGCTCCATGATTCCCGGTGCTCGAAGCCACCACTTCCTTCACCTGCCCCCTCGCCATTCTCTGCGCCAGCGCCCAGAACGCGCCTCGCACTTTGAAGGAGCCCGTCGGCAGCTCCGTTTCCAGCTTCAAATAAACACTTCTGCCCGCCACCGCGCTCAGGAACGGCGCAGCAATCAACCGTGTCGGCACAAAATACTTTGCCAGAAATCTTTGCGCCTCACGAATCGTGGAAATGCTTGGAACAATTTGCAGACCAGCCGCACCGACCGAAAAACTCATCCGACCACCGCCGATGCCGCCGCTCGCTTCCCGCTCAGTTCCATGTACGGCTCCAGGTCCTTCATCCTACCCCGGAATTCCGCATGAATCCCCTACGGTCACACGCGAAATGTCCAGGTCGGCTGCGATTTCTCACCACACCTACAGAAGTTTTCAGCACCTGCAAAAGAAAGAACGTTGCCATCCTGAAGCCATCCGCCGAAGATCGCCGGGAGGATCTCGGCGTTTCCACCCAGCAGGGCGTTGGTAGTCATGGGGCCGGGTGTCTGGGGCGAAGGCGTGGGCCGCTTCTTTGTATTCAACTCGCGACGGCAGCCACTTCTTTCTTCCTCGATTCGTTCCAGAGATGAATGTACGGCGCTAGTTCCTTCATCATTTTTTGGAATTGCGCGATGTCGAGCGATTGCGCGCCGTCGCTGATGGCTTTTTCTGGCGCGGGATGTACTTCCACGATCAGTCCGTCGGCGCCAATCGCTACGCCCGCGCGCGACAAGGCCGGCACGAGGCTCCGCTTTCCCGTCGCGTGGCTCGGATCGAGAATCACGGGCAAGTGTGTCAATTCATTCAGCGCGGGGATCGCGGCGATGTCGCAGGTGTTTCGCGTCACGGTTTCAAACGTGCGAATCCCCCGCTCGCACAAAATCACATCGGGATTTCCGTGTGCCGTGATGTATTCCGCAGACATTAACAGCTCTTTTACTGTGCTGCTCAATCCGCGCTTTAGCAACACCGGCCGCCCGCATTTTCCCAGCGCCTTCAACAGCATGAAATTCTGCATGTTTCGCGCGCCCACCTGCATCACGTCGGCGTATCGTGCGACCAAATCCACATGGCGGTCGCTCATCACTTCCGTGATGATCGCCAGTCCCGTGGCCTGCTTGGCCTTCTTCAGCAGCTTCAAACCTTCTTCTTCCATGCCCTGAAAATCGTAAGGCGAAGTTCGCGGCTTGAATGCGCCGCCGCGCAACATTTTCGCGCCGGCTTTCGCCACGCCTTCCGCGGCCTGCATGATCTGTTTTTCTGATTCCACCGAGCACGGACCGGCCATCACCACGAATTCTCCCCCGCCGATTTCCGTTCCGTTTACTTTTATTCTTGTTTTTCCAGCGCGGAATTCCTTGCTCACAAATTTATACGGCGCCGAGATCCGCACCACGTTGTCCACCTGCGGCATGGCCTCAATCGATTCCATGCACGCGGTCACATCTCCCACACCAACGACTCCAATGACCACGCGTTCTTCCCCTTCGATGGAGTGCACCTTGTACCCGAAGTGCTCCACCTGTTTGCGTACTTCATCGATCTCTTCGCGCTTCGCGTGCAATTTCATGGAGATGATCATCTTGCCGGCCCTCTCAATTTGTTTTTCGTCCCTTAAAACAAAAAACCCACTCGGCTGGCGAGTGGGTCGAATCTTTTTCTCTGGATTCGCTTACAAAAACGCCCCCCGCCACCTGGATGGGTCCCCAGTAAATCGATACCAGCGGTAGGAGTTGGCGAGCCCGGCGTCCATGACCTACATATTGTATTTCTTCCCGTTCCCAGACACAACAGTTTCTTTGAGTCCCGGCGGGCCGCAGAATTTCGATTTGTCCTCAGAAGAATAGAACCGCGATGCGATAGCGCGTGAATCCGGCCGCGCCATTCGTGCGGCACGCCCCCACCGCCACCCTGCTGTAAGGCCTGCTCCGAATCTTTCTCTCGACATCTTCCGGCAATTTGCTCAGGTCAGTGGCCTCAAATCGGATCATCGCTCTTGCTGGCGTGCCTGCGAATCCCGCATCCCTCTCACAGGTTTTCCGCGCTCCCTCGGTTGAGTTGGCCGACCTGAATCCCTGTGCGGCTAGCAATGAAACCACCTTGTATTCCTGCTGCTCAACGCTCAACTCCGGGACAATCTGCGAAAAATCCTGGACCGCGAAGAGGCCCCCCGGCCCGCGCACCCCTGCGATACCAACGGAGGTGAGCCGCGGGTCCAGGATGTTCTTGCGGTGACCGGGCGAATCCATCCAGCCACCATGAATGATCTGGGGATTCGGACCGATGGCGATGTTCTCGGCGATAACACCGAACCGCGCACCAGCTTCGGCGAGGCGGTCTTCGAGGTTGGGTTCGCTGGGGAGCCGGTGCTCGAGCCTATTCAGGTTGAGCATGAGAAGGGCGTGCTGGCGGGCGGCTTTGAAGAGTGTTTCATCCCACTGGAGTGCGGAGAGGGCGTGGGCAGTGCGCTCGCGGTTCAGAGCTTCGAAAAGCTGGCGCTCCGAGTCGTTCCTCTCCAGTTGAGCATGCGCGCCGGTAGAAAAACAGAACAGAAATGCAACGGCCAGGAGAAATATGAGATTGCTCATGCCGATGAAATCAGCCGCGGACGCGGACGGCGCTGAAGCTGAGAACCACGTGGCCGCCGGCCGTGGGACGGCCAAAACTCAGCATGGGGCTGAAGCGCGAGAAGAGCAGCAACTGGTCAAGATGACGCCGAAGCTCCGGATTCGTCGGCCCGGAGAGAATCTGGTAGTCGGTCATTTGGCCGTGCGAGTCGACAGTGACATCAATCAGTAGGCCATGTGGCAAAGAGAGTTCCAGGTCTTGCTGCTCCGGCGCCCAGGCTTGCGGATAGTCCGAAAGAGAAACCAGCTCGGCTGGGCGCATCAGATTGAGAGCCACGTCGTTCTGGACGGCGCGCAGGGTGGTGCCCGGCACGATCGTCTGAAGCACCAGAACGAAAACGAGGATGGCAGAGAGGAATCCGCCGGTAGCCGGGACGGTCAACGGGCGGAAAACGTTATCAAGCAGAATTTCAGCGCGATCCTTCATGCGGCGCATACGGCTCGGCCAGTCCTGCGAACGCTGCGCCTGAGCGGCAGCAACCTTGATGCGCACGGCCAGATCGGCCGACGGAATATTTTTGGGTACGCGCGAGAGCATAACGGCCAGCTTGCGGAAGCGTTCCAGTTCCTGGCGGCAAACGCCGCAACCTTCCAGGTGCTGTCGAATCTGCACGCGCTCTTCAACGCGCGCTCCACCCGTTACCACATCATCGAAATAACCGGCCAGTTTGGTTCGCACTGTGTGGCACTTCATTGGACACCCTTGCCCGTGGAACTTGCCCGCGGAGACGTACATTGGGAAGAAACTGTGATACGCCGTGCGGCGGAAAAAGCATCGCCGAAAGGTGACGGCTGAGCCTCGGAGACATTGCCGTGCGAATACGTTTGGGGGTGACAACCGCGAATCTGGTGTCCGCCCAAGAGCGGCTCAAGAATTTCTTTCAGCGCGCGGCGCCCGCGAAGGATGCGGGACTTCACCGTGCCGACGCTGCATTCCAAGACTTCGGAGACTTCCTCGTAGCTCAGGCCTTCGAGGTCTCGCAAAATCACCGCGCTGCGAAAAACATCGGGAATCTGTTGCAAAGCGCCATGCACGACTACCTGAATTTCCAACGACGCAAGCTGCTCGAAGGGCGTGGCGCCAAGATCCTCGATCTCGACGCGCGCTTGCCCTTCCTCCGGCTCGGCATCGATGGAAACATTCTTCTGCAAATGGCGTTTGAACCAGCGCTTGTGATTCAGCGCTTCGCGGATGGCGATGCGGTAGAGCCACGTCTTCAAAGAGCTGCCCTGGCGGAAATTGCGGATGCCGCGGAAAGCCTTCAAGAAAACTTCCTGGGTGCCGTCGGCGGCATCGGAAGTGTCGCCAAGCATGCCGAGGATGAGGTTATAGACCGGTGCATGATAGTGAGTGACGAGCCAGTCGAAGGCCGTCTCCGAGCCGGCTTGTAGCTCGTGGACGAGATCGGCTTCATCGCGGCCCCAGCTAAGGGCACTAGCCCAATCGGACACGGCCGGCCTTTCCAGCCCGATTGAACCCACCATCCCGTGCAGATGGGTTACTCGGGCCACCCTGCTAAGGTCCAACGTTGGAACGATGGACCCAGGCACGACTTGCGACCCCGACCGAGTCGGGGTGTAACCGGGAACGTCGTCGAACGGTTCCCGATGTCCGCTCAGTATTGTTAGACACCGAGGGCCGCGCAGTTGTTTCCCCAGATCGGGAAGAATTCTCGTGCCTTGCCAATTGTGGCACCAAGGGCAACTGGCTGCAATGGGACACGGTGGCTCGGGTGGGTCGTGAACACAGTAATCGTCGCTATTGGACGGTCGAGTGGACGACAAAGGGGCGCTCCCACTCCTGGGAGCTTTTGCAAAAGAGCGTGGAATTGCTTGAAAACAAGAGGGTTGAGTTCTTGCAGAGGTAAGGGAATGCGCAGGTGAAAAAGAGGCGGATTGGGAGGGGATCGAGCACTAAGAGCCACGATCCCTCAACCATGGTTTCCGTAAGAACTTGATTCCATGTGTTGGAGGGCGGGGGCCGCAATATTGGCTATCTGGATTCGCTTCCTGCTGCGAGCGGTCGATCATCTCCAGGTCCGGAAAGTCCTTTGAAGAGATTCAGATAGCCGGTCTGCTAGATACAGCTCAAGCGGACGTGGTCGCCCGTCCGGCCCCGCAGCGCTTCAATCGCCACCTTTTCGCTTCTGAGCTACCAAGGCTCAGCGGTGGGCGCGGCCAATCTTAAAATCGAGGGCTCAATCGTAGGAGGTATGCTTTGGGCGTACGCGTGAGTTCCTCCTGGCAGCAAGGCAACAATCAACAATAGTGAACGGTGGAAGGGCGAATGGATGGAGAGTCACGTGGCAACTCGCCGGAAATATTCATTTTGATTTCCAAACCGCGCTACTCGGTATCTGAGTCGTCTGCGGCGGCGGATTCGAAGCCGGCGCGCGCGAGGAGTTTGCGGAGGGCTTCTTCCCCGCCTGCTCCGCGCTGAGTTGCGGCGATATTGCCGTCGCGGTCGATCACGACATAGATGGGATAGACAGTGGCCTGATACATGGCGGCGAGATTGGTGTCTTCCATCATGACGATCTTGGATTTGCGGGGATGCTGCTCGAGATATTTCTTGACGGTCTTCTTGGACTCGCCCACGTTGATGGCAAGAAGGATCAGTCCTTTATCGGCGAGCTCGTGGCCTATCTTGTCGACGAAGGCGGCCTCGTCGGCACAGAAGCCACACCAAGTGGTCCAAAATTCGAGGAGCACGACCTTGCCTTTTATGGACTGGTTGGTGAATTTTTCGCCGGTAGTCGTGGTGGCATTAAAGCGGGGCGCGGGCTCTTTGTCCTTGGGACGGGCAAGGGCGCAAATAGAGGCGAGAAACAATGTGCAGGAAAGTGCCACTCGCAACGTGAAGGTTCTCGACATGACTTGAGAGTGATTTGACATCCTCCTCTCCCTAAAGGGTCCCTAACGGGAAGGATTCCTACGGAGCCGGATGTTGGTCCGGTCTCTTCGGTGGGTTCCTCCACAGCGCTCTTACTTAAGGCCAGGACAAAGAGGCTTAACTTTGGGCTATCCGCCCATAGGTCTTTTGGACGCGAGGATCGTAGAACAAATCGAAGAAAAAAGAAAGCAGCCTTCAAGCCCCGGCCTGGACGCCGGGCTTGAAGGCCAGGACGGGTAGGCAAATGGCTCCCCGCCTGTCAATTACTGTGTTGGTACGTTCCTGGGAATCGAGACAGACCGTTGGCTAAGGTGTAGACGCACCGAAGGGATTCCTGGCGGACCGGCAGCCAGTGCGGGGAGAGGGATGGAGGCAATATTGAAAAAACAACTGCGCAGACAGATGGTTTCGACCGTATACCTCGAGGCGGACTATGACTGCTTTTTCTTGAACGTAGCGCACGCGATTGACACGATTCAGTGGTTGGGGCGTGGATCAGGGCCAAAACCCGAGAAGAATGGAGCCGCAAGAGCGCTCCCTGAAGTGAAAATCGGGTCGGTTGACATTGGTAGCATTCGGGACGGAGGTGTGCTAAAGAGGGCCGGCAAGGACAGGAGGGATTATGCGCGGAAAGCGGAAATTCGGGCTCATCCTACTGTTAGCGGCGTTGGTGGTTCCGGTATTTGGCCAGGGGCAACCGGCGGACAAAACGATCACCGCGTTCGGACAATCAATTCATTATTTTGATATGGGCTCGGGGCCGGTCGTGGTGCTGCTTCACGGATTGGGGAGCCGCAAGGAAGACTGGATGCCGGTGCTCGAGCCGATGGCGCAGAAATACCGATTACTGGTTCCCGACCAGATCGGGTTCGGGCGCTCGGACAAGCCACTGCTGGATTACAGCATTCAAACATATGTGGATTTTCTGAATGAATTCTTGCGGCAATTGAAGGTGGAAAAAGCGAACCTGGTGGGCGAATCGCTGGGCGGCTGGATCGCCGGGCTTTACGTCGCGGAGATCGGCAGCGGCGCGCACTTGATACCAGTGGAGAAGCTCGTGCTTGTAGATGCGGCAGGATTGAAGCAGGAGAAGCCGATCCCGGATTTGAATCCGAGCTCACTGGCGGCGATGCGCGGACTGATGGAGGCGGTTTTCTACGACACGAGCTGGCTGAATGAGGAGGCGCTGCGAAGGACTTTCACGGACAAGCTGGCGGTTCACGACGGCTACACGGTGCGCAGCTTGTTGGGGAATCCAACTCTTGGAACCGAAAGATTGGACGAAAAGCTGGCCAGTATCAAGGTGCCGACGCTGGTGACGTGGGGAAAACAGGACAAGTTGTTGCCAATCGGAGCCGGAGAACGGTACGCCGCGGGAATCGCGGGCGCGAAGCTGGTCAGCTTTGAGAAGTGCGGGCACGTCCCCCCGATTGAAAAAACGGAAGAGTTTCTAGCGGCGGTGACTGCATTTCTTGGCGGCGGGGCGGCGACTGCGCACTGAACTGAGCCGAAGCAACAAGAAAATCCTGGATGTGAGGGTGAGGGTGGCGCAAGACGTGGAGCTGCTGGCTTCGTACTGGACGATTGCGGGTGGGGCGCAGCCGCATACGGACAAAGAGTACAGTCCGTTTGATTTTGAGGACCGGGTGGTAGCGGCGGCACGGGCAGGTTTCAAGGGCGTGGGAATCTGGCATGCGGACCTGGAGCACGTCCTCAAGAGCAGAAGCTTGAAGGAGATGAAGAGAATTCTCGACGACAATGGAATGAAACATGTGGAGCTGGAATTTCTGAAGGATTGGTTTCTAGAGGGAGAAAGAAAAAAACAATCGGATATCGAGAAAGAGAAACTGTTTGCGGCGGCTGAGGCCATGAACGCCAAGCACGTGAAGGTGGGAGATTTTTCTCGCGAGAAATGTGAGATGGCGCGGCTGATTGAGGCGTTCGCGGCGCTGTGTGCGGACGCCGTCGAGCATGGAATCACAATTGGTTTCGAACTGATGCCCTTCGCCATGATCGATACGCTTGCGCAAGCGTTGACGATGGTTGAGGGAGCGGGAGCGAAGAACGGGGGAATCATCTTGGACACGTGGCATGTGGTGAAGCTGGGAATTCCGTATGAGGAAGTGGCGCGGATTCCCGCGCGTTACTTGATCAGCGTTGAGCTCAATGATGGGACGCTCAAGGCACCTTGGGACTTGCATGAGGACACCATCAATCATCGACGGCTGTGTGGCGAAGGTGAGTTTGACGTGAAGGGGTTCATAGCCAGCGTGCGGAAGGTGGGTTACACGGGTCCGTTTGGAATTGAGGTTCTTTCGCAGGAGCTGCGGCGGAAGCCGCTGGAAGAATTGACGACGCGAGCGTTTAGCACGACGATGGCACAGTTCCGTGCTTGAATGCAGTTCCCTGCAAGATATGCAATATTTTTATTTCTGGCCTGCATTGGTTTTCGGCAAGCGAGGCGCGTGTTGATGGAAAGGTTGCGCCGACCGACGCAGTTCTTTCTCTTGCCGCAAATGCAGCCGCGGCGGCCCGTTTGCTAGTTGGAAAGAGCACGGTCGATGGAAAAGGCGCCGGAGCCCCTGATCATGATGACCAGCGCGATGGCGAGCGCGAGAATGTGGTACTCAAAGCCTTCGCCCTTTTGGTTGCCGAGCCAGTTTGCAAAAAAGCCGTAGTGCCAGTGGACCATGGCCACGGCCACCATCATGTTGCAAGCGATGCCGAAAGCGGCAGCGCGGCCCAGAAAGCCGAGAATCAAGCCGATACTTCCCAAAAATTCTGCGAAGATGGCCAGGAAGGCTCAGGGCGCGGGGATATGCATGCCCTGAGTGAAAAAACCCATGGTGGCGGAAAATCCAAACCCGCCAAACCAGCCGAGGGCCTTTTGCGCACCGTGCTGGCCGGATCGTCCGTGGTGTTGATGAGTTTGCGTAACACGGGCACGCCCCCTGCTCTTGGAAGAGAAAATCAGGACTTAAGGAAACGGAGATGTTACACCGATTTCGCTGGGTGGTGGACACGAAAGCGGCAAACCAAGGGATCAGGACGGTTTGGATCCGGCATCGGCAATGATAGCGCGAGCGGGAGGGCGGACGGCTGCGGAGCCCGGACAAAGCTCATGACCCCATCTTGAGTCAAGGAGTGCGGTGGGAGTTACCGCAACAGTGTTACGAATTCCAGATCCAAGACGGCGCCGCCTAGGCGGGAACGAGTTGTCACTCGCTTGCCATTCCACTTGGTAGTAAAGTGGCGCTCATTATAGCGTCAAGGGATTGGCAGTGCCTGGAGGGGCATCATGGCCGG
>WNGH01026886.1_pt1 | contig 18339 bp, 16 predicted proteins | sample 5400631 | NCBI WGS metagenome assembly WNGH01 (sample SAMN13153373, study PRJNA577476) | soil metagenome | isolation source: 115 cm soil or saprolite under Garry oak tree replicate 1 | place: USA:California | collected 2016-06-15
ACGACGGGCGGTGTTGGACGACCGGTACGCATCGACGTCCTCCGTGTTTACACGAAGAACGTCGGGGTACACCAGTTTGTTCCGTCATTTTCAACTCAGGACACTAGGAGAGATCGACCCAGACAGACTTGACCTCGGTGTAGAGATCAAGGCCAGAAGCGCCAAGCTCCCGCCCGAAGCCCGATTCCTTGAAGCCGCCAAAGGGTAGAGCCGCATCGAAGAGGTTGTAGGCGTTGACCCACACCGTGCCGGCGCGGATCGCGCGCGCCGCTTTGAGCGCCTTGGCCACGTCGCGCGTCCACACGGCGGCGGCGAGCCCGTAGGTCGTGGCGTTGCCCTCGGCGATCCCGTCGTCGATCGACTTGAACGGGATCACGGAGAGGACCGGCCCGAAGATCTCCTCGCGCGCGATCTTCATCGCGTTGGTGACGCCGTCGAAGATCGTCGGCTCGACGAAGTAGCCCTTGCCCGAGCCGATGTTCGCCCGACCCCCGCCGGCGACGAGGTGCGCGCCTTCCTTTTTGCCCGCGTCGATGTAGGAGAGCACGGTCTCCATCTGCTGCTTCGACACGACCGGCCCCATGCGGGTCGCCTTGTCCATCGGGTCGCCGACCTTGAGCGTCTTGACGCGATCGGTGAGCTTCGCCATGAAGTCGTCGTGGATCTTCTCCTCGAGGAACAGGCGCGAGCCGGCGGCGCAGACCTCGCCCTTGTTGTAGAAGATGCCGGTGAGCGCGCCCTTCACCGCCGCTTCCATGTCGGCGTCGGCGAAGACGATGTTCGGCGACTTCCCGCCGAGCTCGAGCGAGAGCCGCTTCAGCGTGCCGGCGGCCTCGCGCATGATCCCCTTGCCCACCTCGGTCGAGCCGGTGAAGGCGATCTTGTCGACGCGCGGGTCGCGAACCATCGCCATCCCGACCTGGCTCCCGGGGCCGGTGACGACGTTGAACACGCCCTCGGGCAGGCCCGCCTCCCGCGTGAGGTCGGCGAACTTGAGCGCGGTGAGCGGCGTCAGCGACGCGGGCTTGAGCACCACCGTGTTGCCGGCGGCCAGGGCCGGCGCGATCTTCCACGACGCGAGCAGGAACGGGAAGTTCCACGGCACGATCGCGCCGACCACGCCGATGGGCTGGCGCAGCGTGAAGGTGAAGGCGGTCTCGCGCAGGCCGAGCGTCTCGCCGTGGATCTTGGTCGCCCACCCGGCGTAGTAGCGGAAGACCTCCGCCGCGAACGGGATCTCGACCTTACCGGAGTCGAAGAGCGTCTTGCCCGTGTTGAGGCTCTCGAGCCGGGCCATCTCGTCGACGTTCTGCGTGATGAGATCGCCGAGCCTCCACACGATCCGCCCCCGCTCGGCGGCGCTCATCCGCGGCCACGGACCCGAGTCGAACGCCTTGCGGGCGGCCGCGACGGCGAGGTCGACGTCGCGCTCGTCGCCGCGTCCCACCTGCGCGCTCGTCTCCTCGTTCGCGGGATTGATCGTCGCGTACGTCGCCCCGGAGACGGGCGGACGCCAGCTACCGGCGATGAAGAGCTGATCGGTGTTCATGGCTGACTCCTGGAGGCTACGAGCGGTTTGGCTCGGTCACAGCGCGAGCACGCGACCCGCGCCGGACGACTTCATGCGGCCGCCGTCCACGACGACGGCACCGTTGACGACGACGTAGGGAATGCCCGTCGGATAGCGGTGAGGCTCGGGGAACGTCGACTCGTCCTTGACGGTACGGGGATCGAAGATCGCGAGGTCGGCGACATAGCCTTCCCGCACGAGCCCGCGGTCGCGCAGACGAAGCCGCGCGGCGCCCATTCCCGTCATCTTGTGGACGGCGGTCTCGAGCGGGAACAGGCGCTGCTCCCGGACGTACTCGCCGAGCACACGCGGGAACGTGCCGTACGTGCGCGGGTGGGGCTTGCCCGGGCGGTCGCCGTCCCCCGAGTAGAGCGGGATCGAGTCGGAGCCGATCATGAGCATGGGATGCGCCAGCACCTTGCTGACATTCTCGATGCTCTGGGAGAAGCTGACCATGCCGACCGTGCACCGCTCCTCCAGGAGGAGGTTCATCAGCGTCTCGGCCGGCGCCATGCCGGACTGGCGCGCGATCTGGGCGAGGCTCAGCCCTTCGAGCTCGCGCCGCGCGCAGGTGGCGATGAACACCTGGTCGAAGCCGATTCCGCCCTGCGAGACCGTGCCCCAGCGCTCGCCGTCGATCAGGCACTCCTCGACGATGCGCCGCCGGATCGCGCGGTCGGCCAGCCGCTCGCAGAGCTTCGCGGTGCCCCCGTCGTGGGCCCACGCCGGCATCATGTTGTCGAGCTTGGTGCTTCCGGCGTTGTACGGATAGACGTCGCCGGCCACGTCCACCCCGCGCGCCCGCGCGTCCTCGAGCAGGCGCAGCGCCGCGTCGATCCTCGGCCAGTTCTCGCGCCCGGAGGCCTTCACGTGCGACACCTGCACGCCGACGCCGCCCTCCGCGCCGATGCGGATCGCCTCGTTGATCGAGTCGAGCAGCATCGAGGACTCGCCGCGGATGTGGGAGAAGTAATAGCCGCCGCGCGGCGCTATCGCGCGCGCCAGGGCGATCAGCTCGGCGGTGTCGGAGTAGGCGCTGGGCGCGTACACGAGCCCGGTGGAGAAGCCGAAGGCGCCGGCGTCCATGGCCTCGCCGAGCAGCCGCTGCATGGCGCGCAGGTCGTCGGCGCCGGCCGGCCGCGCCTCGAACCCGAGCGCGGCGATGCGCAGGGCACCGTGGCCGACGAAGTGCGCGACGTTCACCGACGGTCGGATCGCGCGGAGCGCGTCGAGGTACTGCGCGAACGTCTCCCCCGCCCAGCCCTGCACGATCTCGCGCTGGTCAGGACGCAGCGGGGCCTGGGAGAACGAGCACATTCCCACCACTTCGGTCGTCACACCCTGCCGAACCTTTGACTCGGCCGACGGGCACGCGAAGTAGAAAAGGTCGGAGTGCGAGTGCATGTCGATGAACCCGGGCGCCACCACGTGGCCGGCGGCGTCGATGACCCGGGCGGCCTCGCCGGAAAGCTTCGGCGCGACGGCGACGATCCGATCGCCCTCGACGGCCACGTCCGCCGCGCGGGCCGGCGCGCCCGAGCCGTCGATCAGCGACCCGTTCCGGACGAGGAGGGACCAGGCCACCGACTACTCTTCCGTGATCGTGACCGAGGTCATCTTGTCGCCCTGCTTGATGCGGTCGACGTGCTCCATGCCCGACACCACGCGGCCGAAGACCGTGTACTGGCCGTCGAGGTGCGGCGTCGAGCCGTAGCAGATGTAGAACTGGCTGCCCGCGGAATCCGGATCCTGGCTGCGCGCCATGGCCAGCGACCCGCGAACGTGCTTCTGCTTGTTGAACTCCGCCTTGATCTGGTAGCCGGGGCCGCCGGTGCCGTTGCCCTTCGGGCAGCCGCCCTGGACGACGAAGTCGGGCACGACCCGGTGGAAGTTGAGACCGTTGTAGAAGCCCTTCTTGGCCAGGGTGACGAAGTTCTCGACGGTCTTCGGCGCGTCCTCGGCGTAGAACTCCAGTCGGATCTCGCCGCCCTTCTCGAGCGTGATGACGCCGGTTTGCTTCACGATGGCAGTCTCCTCAGTTCACCTTGATCGATTTCACGCGGTCGCCGACCTTGATCTTGTCGACGACGTCCATGCCGCTGACCACGCGCCCGAACGCGGTGTACTGGCCGTTGAGATGGGTGGCCGCGCCGAGCATGATGTAGAACTGGCTCCCGGCCGAGTCGGGATCGTCCTTCCGCGCCATCCCGAGGATGCCGCGCTCGAAGGGACGCTTGTTGAACTCCGCCTTGATCGTGTATCCGGGGCCGCCCGTCCCCAGGCCCGGAGCGCCCATCGGGAGCGTCTTCGACTGTGGATCGCCGATCTGGACGACGAACCCGGGCTCGACCCGGTGGAACCGCTGACCGTCGTAGAACCCCGCGCGCGCGAGCTTGATGAAGTTCTCGACGTGCTTCGGCGCGTCGGCCGGGAAGAACTCGAGGGTGATCACGCCACCGTTTTCGAGCGTCATCACGGCCGTCGGCGTCTTGGCGGCCGGCTTGTCCTGGGCGAGCGCGGGCGCCACGACGACGACGGCCAGCGCGAGAGCGAGCAGGTGGCGCATGTGAGCGACCTCCGGCGGCGGCTTCAAGCCGTGAGCGCGAGCGCCATTATACATGCCGCGCGGCCGGACCCGTCACGTCGGCGTGATAGGATGGACTGATGCAGCAGCGCGAGAACGTCCGTAACATCGCGATCATCGCCCACGTCGACCACGGCAAGACCACGCTGGTCGACGCGATGCTCTGGCAGTCGGGGCTCTTCCGCCAGAACGAGTCGGTACCCGAGCGCATCATGGACTCGATCGACCTCGAGCGCGAGAAGGGCATCACGATCATGGCCAAGAACACGGCCATCACCTACCGCGGGGTCCACATCAACATCGTGGACACGCCCGGTCACGCCGACTTCGGCTCGGAGGTCGAGCGGACCTTGACGCTGGTCGACGGCGTGCTGCTCCTGGTCGACGCCGCCGAGGGGCCCCTGCCGCAGACCCGCTTCGTGCTGAAGAAAGCCCTCGAGGCGAGCCTGCCGCCCATCGTCGTCATCAACAAGATCGACCGGAGCGACGCCCGGGCCGCCGAGGTGCTCGACGAGGTCTACGATCTCTTCATCGACCTGGAAGCGACCGAGGACCAGCTCGAGTTCCCCGTCCTCTACACGAATGCCCGGACGGGCACCGCCACCGCCAAGCTCGCCGAGACCGGGCGCTCCCTCGAGCCCCTGTTCGAGGCCATCCTGGCCACGGTCCCGGCGCCGCGCTTCGAGCCGGGCGCCGGGCTTCAGTTCCGCGGCGCCATGCTCGACTGGGACGACTACGTCGGCCGGCTCGTCATCGGCCGCATCTTCAACGGCCGGGTCCGCCAGGCCGAGCGCGTCGCCGTCGTGCACCGCGACGGCGCCGTCGAGCTCGCCAAGGTCACCGTCCTCTACGGCTACGAGGGGCTCAAGCGCATCGAGATCGCCGAAGCGAGCGCGGGCGACCTCGTCGCGATCGCCGGCATCGACTCGATCGAGATCGGCGAGACGGTGGCGGACGCCGAGGCGCCCGTCGCCCTCCCGCTCATCCGCATCGACGAGCCGACGGTGTCCATGCTCTTCTCGGCCAATATCTCCCCGCTCGCCGGCAAGGAGGGGCGGTTCGTCACCTCGCCCCAGCTCCGCGACCGACTCATGAAGGAACGGCATATCAACGTCGGCATCCGCGTCGAGGAGACGGGCTCGCCCGATACGTTCCGCGTGTCGGGACGGGGCGAGCTCCAGCTCGCGATCCTGATCGAGATGATGCGCCGCGAGGGGTTCGAGCTCGAAGTGGGCAAGCCGACCATCATCACGCGGACCGAGAACGGCCAGACGCTCGAGCCGATGGAGTACCTGGTCATCGACATCCCCGAGGCGTTCATCGGCGCGGTGACCCAGAAGATCGGGCCGCGCCGGGGCGCGATGGCCAAGATGGTGAACCACGGCACCGGCCGCGTCCGGCTCGAGTATCGGATCCCGGCCCGCGGCCTCATCGGCTATCGGACCGAGTTCCTCACGGACACGCGGGGCACCGGCCTCCTCAACCATCTCTTCGACGGCTGGGACGTCTGGCAGGGCGACATCGCCCATCGCCAGTCGGGCGCTCTCGTCGCCGACCGATCGGGACGCACCACCGCCTACGCCATCGACAACCTCCAGGCCCGCGGCGTCATGTTCGTCGCGCCCGGCCTCGAGGTCTACGAGGGGATGATCGTCGGCGAGAACGCCCGCGAGAGCGACATGGACGTAAACATCACCAAGGAAAAGAAGCTCACGAACATGCGCGCCTCGACCGCCGACGAGGCCGCGAAGCTGACCCCGGCCCACGTCATGAACCTCGAGCAGAGTCTCGAGTGGATCCGCGAGGACGAGCTGCTCGAGGTCACGCCGAAGTCGCTCCGCCTGCGCAAGCGCGGTCTGAGCGGCCGCCGCCGCTTCTAGACTCGACCGCGCCGCCTCAGAGCTGCAGCACCACGATCCCCCCGACGGTCACCGCGACGCCGAGAATCGCCCGCGCCGTCAAGCGCTCGCCGAGGAAGGCGACCGCCAGCGGGATCGCGAACATCGGCGCCGTGGAGGACAGCACCGACGCGACCGCCACGCCGGCGTACTTGACGCCGGCGACGAACATGACCGAGCTCACCGACGTGATCACGCCCAGCACGACGATCCGGAGCCATGCGCTCCGGCCGCTCACGGCCAGCGCGCGCGGGGTGCCCCGCGCCCACGGGGTGAGCCAGAGGAACGCCGAGGCGAGCGGCAGGCGGATCGCCTGCGCGGTGACCGCGTCCATCTCGGCGAGGGGCGGCTTGACCAGCACGGTCGAGACCGCCCAGGCGAGCGACGCGAGGGCGGCCGTCCCCACGCCGAACCAGAAGCGCTCCTCCGGCGGGCGCTCGGCCCACGGCGCGACGATGAGCACGAGACCGCCCAGCGTCACCAGCGCGCCCACGACGATCGGCAGGGTGATCGGCTCGTCGAGGCACAGGGCGGCGATCGCGGCGGCGCCGAGCGGATAGGTCGTCGAGATCGTCATGGCGCGGGCGAGGCCGAGCGCGCGCGTGCTCTCGAAGCCGCCGATCGTCGAGCGCACGGCGTTGACGGCCACCGAGCCCAGCGCCGGCATCAGCGTCCGCGCCAGCAGGCTCGTGACCGCCCACGCCATCGCCGAGCCCAGCGCGGCCAGAGCGCCGAGGGTCGTCTCGGAGATCACCGGGGAACGGGCGGGGCTGTGTCGGGCCGGGACGAGCTCCCGGCTCGACAACTCGGGCATCGCACGGCGAAGATCATACACCGTGAAGATTCTCGTCGCGGCGGCCGTCCTCGTCGGGGGCTTCGTGCTGCTGAGCCTCGTGAGCTTCTGGCTCGCCGTGCGCCCGCCGCGGATCGCCATCCCGCTCCGCCCGGACGAATTCCGCCTGGCCGTCGAGGAGGTGACGATCACCGCCGGCGACGGCGTGAAGCTCGCCGCGTGGCTGGCGGCCCGGCCCGGCGCGCCGGCCCTCGTGCTGCTCCACGGCTATCCGGCGGCGAAGGCGGATCTGCTCCCGATCGCCGCGGCGCTGGCGCCGCGCTTCACCGTCCTCCTGCTCGACCAGCGCTACTTCGGCGCGAGCGGCGGCCGCGCGACCACGATCGGCTTTCGCGAGCGCGGTGATCTCCGGCACGCGATCGACTTCCTGGCCGCGCGCGGGTTCGGCGAGGTCGGCGTCTTCGGCCTCTCGCTGGGCGGCGCGGTGGCGCTGCTGGCCGCCGCCGAGGACGACCGCATCCGCGCCGTCGCCGCCTACGCGCCCTTCGCCGATCTGCGCTCGCTCGGCTACGAGCTCTACGGCTGGCTCGGGATGCTCAAATATCCGTTCGTGGCGCTGCTGCGGGGCCACGACATCACCGCCGTGTCGCCCGAGCGCGCCGCCGCGAGACTCTCGATTCCGGTCCTGCTCGTCGCCAGCCGCACGGACGAGCAGATCCCCTTCGCGCACGCCGAGCGGCTCCGCGGGGCCCTCGCGCAGAATCCGCGCGCCGAGCTCGTCGCGCTGGACCGCGGCCGGCACGGCGAGCTGCCGACCGGGTTCGAGGCGCGCCTCGCCGAGTTTTTCCTGCTATATGTGAGGTGACGTACGTCACCAGGAGGCGGCATGCACATCGGGGTTCCGCGTGAGATCAAGCCGGGCGAGCAGCGCGTTGCTCTCACGCCGGCCGGCGCCCGCGCCCTCACCGAGGCGGGCCATCGCGTCGCCGTCGAGCAAGACGCCGGCGCCGGAAGCGGCATCCGCGACGAGGAGTACACGGCGGTCGGCGCCGAGCTCGCCGCGGTCGACGAGGTCTGGCGGCGCGCCGACCTGGTGCTGAAGGTGAAGGAGCCGCTCGCGCCCGAGGTCGCGCGGCTCCGAGACGGCCAGATCCTCTTCACGTACCTTCATCTGGCGCCGGCGCCGGAGCTGACGCGCGGGCTCCGCGCCGCCGGGGCCATCGCCCTCGCCTACGAGACGGTCCAGCGCCCCGACGGGAGCCTTCCGCTCCTGACGCCGATGAGCGAGGTCGCCGGACGGCTCGCGGTCCAGGAGGGCGCCTTCTACCTGGGGCGCGCCCACGGCGGCCGCGGCATCCTCCTCTCCGGCGTGCCGGGCGTCCCGCCCGGCAACATCGTGATCATCGGCGCCGGCACGGCGGGCGTCAGCGCCGCCCGGATCGCCGTCGGGCTCGGCGCCGACGTATCGATCCTCGACGTGAACCTCGACCGGCTGCGCCAGGTCGACGATCTGTTCCGCGGCCGGGTGGTCACGCTGATGTCGAACAGCTTCAACCTCTCACGAACGCGACGCTCCCGTACGCCCTCGAGCTGGCCACGCGCGGCGTGGTGGCGGCGGTGCGCGCGAACCCGGTGCTGGCCAAGGGCGTCAACGTGTGGCGCGGCAAGATCGTGCACCCGGCGGTCGCCGAGGCGCTCGGCGAGAAGCCCGCACCGCTCGACGCGAGCCTCTCCTGAACGTTCGCGTCGGGACCTCCGGCTACAACTATCCGGAGTGGCGCGGGACGTTCTATCCCGACAAGCTGCCGGCCGCGAAGATGCTCGCGTATTACGTCGAGCGCTTCGCCACCGTCGAGATCAACGCGACGTTCTACCGGATGCCGAACGCCAAGACGCTCGCGACGTGGGCGGCGACCGCTCCCGCCGGCTTCACGTACGTCCTGAAGGCTCCGCAACGGATCACGCACTTCGCCCGGCTTCGTGACATCGACGAGCCGCTCCGCCAGTTCTCCGACACGGCGGCCACGCTCGGCGACAAGCTCGGGCCGGTCCTCTTCCAGCTCCCCCCGAACTTCAAGAAGGCCGCCGATCGGCTCGGCGCCCTGCTGGCAGCCTGGCCCGCCGAGCGTCGCGTCGCCCTCGAGTTCCGTCACGAGAGCTGGTTCGACGACGAGGTGTACGCGCTTCTGCGAACCCGGAATGCTGCCCTCTGCGTCGCCGACACCGACGAGGGCTCGACGCCTGCTGTCGCGACGGCTGACTTCGGCTATCTCCGGCTGCGCGCGGCCGAGTACACCGACGATCAGTTGCGACGATGGCTCGACACGATGGCGCGCGTCGGCGCCGGCTGGCGCGACACCTATGTCTTCTTCAAGCACGAGGCTGAGTCGACTCGCCGCGCGTTGGCCTTACAAACTCTGATCCCCACGCACGGGCAGCCCTGAGCCTCTCGAGCGATTCTCGGGCCGCACAACTCGCTTGACCACCCCGAGGGCTCAAGCAATCATGTGGCGTGTTTCAGCGCGCCATTGTCGTCCTTCTCGTCACCGCCCTTCTCGGGCTGGTGCCCGCCGCCTACGCAGATCCACCTGACCCGACGTGGCTCGGCGGTTATTGGAACGATGACGATTTCGACAGCGTCTTCTTTGCGATCGTCAGTATGTGCGCCGTCGAAGTCGCATCGCTCACCGTGCTCGGACCCCTGTGGACGCTTCCCATCGACGTCCAGGCGTTGCAACCGAGCTTCGTCCAGGTCTCGTCTCACGCCGCCGCTTCCCCCCGCTCGCCACCAATCTAGCGTCCCCGCCCGAGTCCTGATACTCGACAAGCGCCCCTGCCAGGTCGGCCAGAACCCCTCGTGGGTGTTCTGTGTCTCCACAAGACCGCCTGGCTCTATGCGCGAGGCGATCGCTGTTTGCATGGGGGATCACATGCTCGGTCTCCGGATGGTTACCGTCTGTCTCGGCTCGCCGATATCTGGGGACTGCCATGAGGCCTTCCGCAAGTGAGTCGCCATGTGTTCGGCGAGCAGGTGATTCCGCCGGCGCCCGGGGCCACGAGGACGCTGCCGGGTTGGTTCAAGGTCATTGTCTGGAGCCTCGGCGCCGCCGTGCTGGCCGGGGTCCTGGTCGAGGTGCTGAGCGGGGTCCACAGCGATTTCCTTTTGCACTACACCTTCGGGAAGCGGTTCCTCGAGCGAACCTTCATCTACGCGGAGAACCTGCACGTTCCCTACCCGCCATTCTGGGCCCTGTTCTGGGCTCCGTGGACGGTCATGCCTCTCGAAGCGGCACGGGTTGTCGCCTTTCTGGTCCTGGCGATCGGAAGCCTGACGGCCCTCTCGCTGGTCCTCGTGCGGATGGGTCATCGGATCATCCCGGCGCGGGATGACCGGGGCACGATCGCGCTGATCGTGGCGCTGGTGCTGGCGGCCCGCTTCATTCTCCGGGATCTGACCGAGAGCGGCCCCAACCTCTTCCTGGGGTCCCTGGTGTGGATGGGCCTGCTTCTGTACCTCGGGGGGCGACGAGTCGCTGCCGGCTTACTGATTGGCTTCCCCATTGCCCTGAAAATGACCCCGGCCATCTTCATTCCGTACTTCCTGCTCAAGCGGGAGTGGAAGACGGCGGCGGCGGCGCTGGCCACGGCCGTGGTGCTCAGCGCCTCGCCCGGCCTCTTTCGACCGTCCCCGCTTTTCTGGCAGGAGATGCGCACCTGGACCGGCAACGCCTGGCACGAAGTGACCACCGTGGATGCCTCGGCTACGATCCTCGGCCAGCCGGAGATCCGCAATCTCTCGTTGCGGCAAGCGCTGGCCCGGCTGCTCCGGCATTATCCGCCGGGACATCGCCTGGTCGTCGAGCACCCCCTGTTCATTCAGTTCCTCGGCCTTCCCCCGCGGGGAGCGGCATGGCTTGTCCGGTGGCTGATGCTGGCGTTCATCGGTCTGGTCGCTTGGCGCTTCCGAAGGCGCGCGTCGGAGGCAGGACATCCCATGGTCCTGCCGCTGGAGATGGCCACGGTGTCCGCCCTCGCCTTGCTGTATTCCCCCATCACGTGGAAGCAGCACTGCGTGAGCTTGCTGCCCGCCCTGTTCCTCCTGGCTCTATGCCGCCTGCAGTGGAACCGTGTGAGTCGCTGGATGTGGTGCGCCCTGCTCTACTACGTGGTGTTCGCCCTGGTCCTGACGCGGGACGCGGTGGGGCGCCCGTTCTCGATTCTTCTCGAGTCCTACCATGTGGTGACGTGGGCAATTCTGCTGGTCGTCATCGCGCTGCTGGCGTGGCACCGACGCGTCCTCTCGCCACACGGGCCCGGAGCCGGTGGAGAGAGGGGGTGGGCTGGGCCCTCGGCTGTTCCCTCGGCCCTCGCTGACGAGGCGGTTGGGCGTCGAAGCAAACCATGAATGTTCCACGCGAGCCCAAGCTGTCGGTGGTCATTGCCGTGTACAACGAACGGCGAACCGTCGAAGAGGTATTGCGTCGCGTCCATGCCGTCGCTATCGCCAAGGAGATCATCGTCGTCGACGACGGCTCGACTGACGGGACGCGCGAGCTCCTGGAGAAGATCGCGAGAGAGGAGCCGCCACTCGTCAGCGGTCTGAAGATCTACTTTCAACCGGTGAACCGCGGCAAGGGAGCGGCGCTGAGGCGCGGCTTTCAGGAGGCTCGCGGGGAGATCGTCATCGTCCAGGATGCGGACCTCGAGTACGATCCGCGGGACTACGCTCAGCTCATCGACCCGATCGACCGCGATCTCGCGGACGTGGTCTATGGGTCTCGCTTCCTCGGTGGCCCCCATCGCGTATTGCTCTACTGGCATTCGGTGGCGAACAAGGTGTTGACCGGGCTGTCCAACATGCTGACGAACCTGAACCTCACGGATGTGTGGACCTGCTACAAGGCGTTTCGCCGGCCGATACTGCAGAGCCTGATCCTGAAAGAGAACCGCTTCGGCTTCGAGCCGGAGGTCACGGTGAAAGTGGCCGCCCTCCGATGTCGGGTGTACGAGGTGCCCATCTCCTACCAGGGACGAACCTACGAGGAGGGGAAAAAGATCGGCTGGAAGGACGCGATATGGGGGTTGTGGTGCCTCGTTCGCTATCGATTCATGGACTGACGGTCGCCCCCCTCGGCCCCGGATTGAGTATTCTGTAGCGCGTGGCGACCCGGAAATTCCTCGCGCTTCGTGACGGGTAAGCTTCCATCAACACGGACTCGCCGGCGGCGGCCGGCAGCGCCCCAGCCCGCGCCCTGGAGATTCTGCGCGTCGCGACGCGCCTGGGGCTGACCTCCTTTGGCGGGCCTGTGGCGCACCTCGGCTACTTCCGCGAGGAGTACGTGGTCCGACGCCGCTGGCTCGACGAGGCCACGTACGCCGATCTCGTGGCGCTCTGCCAGTTTCTTCCCGGCCCGGCCAGCAGCCAGGTCGGCATCGCCATCGGCATCACGCGCGGCGGCCTGCTCGGGGGTGTCGCGGCGTGGCTCGGGTTCACGCTCCCGTCGGCGATCGCGCTCGCCCTGTTCGCGTACGGCGTGCGGGGGCTCGGGGCCGCCGACGCCGGCTGGCTGCACGGGCTCAAGGTGGCGGCGGTGGCCGTGGTCGCGCTGGCCGTGTGGGGCATGGCGCGATCGCTCGCGCCGGATCGGGCGCGGGCCACGATCGCAACCGTGTGCGCCTTCTGCGCGCTCCTGTGGCCGACGGGCGTGGGGCAGGTCCTCATCATCGCGGCCGCCGCCCTCGTAGGCTTGTGGCTCCTGCCCGGGAGCGCGGCGGCCCCGGCGACCGAGAGGCCGGTGCCGGTGAGCCGGGCGCTCGGCGCATGCATGCTCCTGGTGTTCTTCGGCCTCCTGATCGCGCTGCCCATCGCCCGTCAAATCGTCGGCCTCCAGGCGCTCGCGGTCTTCGACAGCTTCTTTCGCGCCGGGTCGCTGGTGTTCGGCGGAGGCCACGTCGTCCTGCCGCTGCTCCAGGCCGAGGTCGTTCCGCCCGGCTGGGTGACCGGCGAAGAGTTCGTCGCTGGCTACGGCGCGGCCCAGGCGGTGCCCGGCCCGCTCTTCACCTTCGCGGCCTATCTGGGCGCCGTCATGGGACCGCGGCCCAACGGTCTCGCCGGTGCCGTCGTCGCGCTGGTGGCGATCTTCCTGCCGTCCTTCTTGACGATCGTGGGCGCCCTGCCCTTCTGGGACGCGCTTCGCGGCCGATCGAGCTTTCAGGCCGCGCTCCGCGGGATCAACGCCGCGGTGGTGGGACTGCTGCTCGCCGCGCTCTATCAGCCCGTGTGGACGAGCGGACATGGCGATCGGCGTTCGGCTTGTCGTCGCTCTGGTTCTCGCACTCCCCTGAACCTCGACAACGTCGCGAAGCAACGCCAGCTGAACGACAAGGGTCGCGCCGACGCGAAGGCCGTCGGCAACGCGTTCAAGGCCGCCGGCGTTCCGATCGGCAAGTCCAACTCCAGCCGCTTCTATCGGGCGGTGGAGACGGCGCGATTGATCGGCGGCAAGGACTGGTTCGAGATCCGGGAGGGCGAGGCGTCGATCTTCAAGCCCGACGGGAAGGGGTCGTACACACTGATCGCGCGCGTGCCGATCGATCAGTGGGCGACGGTGAAGAAGTAGCGTCCCGCGCTACGCGAGCGAGCGCCGCAGGCCGTCGACAATCGCCAGGAACGCGTCGAGCACCGGCGTGCGCGGCTTGTCGCGCCGGAGCACGATGCCGATCTGGCGGAACAGAGGCGGGTCGAGCTTCACCGCCGTGAGCCGCCGCGCCCGCACGTCGGCCTTGGCGGCGAACCACGAGGTGATCGACAGCCCGAGGCCCGACTCGACGAGCTTCTTGATCGCCTCGGTGTTGCCGAGCTCCATCGGCAGGGCGGGCGCCGCGCCCCCGCGCTGAAACCAGGCGTCGATCACGCGCCGCAGCGTCGCCCCCTGCTCGAACAGGATCAGCGGCTCGCCGGCGAGCTCGGCCGCCTTCACGCGCCGGCCCCGCGGCCAGCGCCGGCCGGGCGGGCCGATCGCGACGAGCTCGTCGCGATGGAGCGCGGTCACCGAGAGCTCGCGCTCGCGGACCGGCAGGCTCACGATGCCGACGTCCAACTCGTTCGCCACCACCGCCCGGGCAATCTCCGGCGCGTTGCCGGTGACCACGACGAGCTCCGTGCGCGGATAGCGGGCCCGGAACCGGCGCAGCGCCGGCGGCAGCAGGTAGATGCTGAACGAGGCGCTCGTGCCGAGCCGGATCCGGCCGGCCACGACGCCCCGAAGCTCCTGGATGAGCTCGAGGCCGCGGTCGAGCTCCTGCATGGCGCGACCGGCGTGGGCCAGCAGCAGCTCGCCGGCCTTGGTCGTGTACGTCCGCTTGCCGACCCGCTCCAGCAGCGGCAGTCCGAGCTCGCGTTCGAGCTGCCGCACCTGCATGCTCACGGCCGGCTGGGTGAGCCGCAGCTCCCGCGCCGCCCGCGAGAAGCTGCCGTGCCGGGCCACCGACCGAAGCGTGTGGAGGTGCGCGAGCTGCACGTTCATGAAGTCAAAAAATATCTGATCGTAACGATCATGACAATTGATTTTACTGATGATCGCATTTACCGGATTATTCGTCCCGTGGACATGAACCACTACGTCGTGGAGATCATCGCGCGGGAGCGCCTGGACTGTGCACGGGCGCACGCCGCGCGCCGGAGGCTTCTTCGCGGCCCTCAGGCCGCGCTCGCACCCGCCGGCGCCTAGCGTCCCCGCCCTCTTCGACGGGCGCGTCGAGATCCGCGACGCGGGCGAGGCGGATCTCGCGCAGATCGCCGCGATCTGGGACCACGAGGTCCTCGGCTCCGACGCGACGACCGACACCGAGCCCAGGAACCCGGCCGCCCAGCGCGACTGGCTGGCCCGCCACACCGAGATCTATCCAGTCATCGTCGCGGTGACGGGTCACGATCTGGTGGCCTACGGGTCTCTCTCGCCGTACCAGCCCAAGCCCGCGTTCGCCCGGACGGTCGAGGACTCCGTTTACGTCAGGCGGGACCGGCGCGGCGCCGGGCTCGGGACGATGATCCTCGGCGAGCTGGTGCGGCGCGCCGGGGCGCTCGGCCACCGTTCGATCCTGGCGCGCATCACGGCGAAGAACACCGCGTCGCTCCGCCTGCACGCGCGCCATGGCTTCCGGCCCATCGGCCTCGAGCGGGAGTCGGCGTTCAAGCTCGGCCGCTGGCACGACGTCACCATCATGCAGCGTCACCTCGACGCGATCTGAGGGAAGGAGCATCACGATGATCGGACAATTCGACCATCTCATGAAGATCACCGACCGGCCTTCCGCCGTCATGGTCCGGGGGGCAGGATCGTGGATCTGGGATCGGGATGGCAGGTGCTATCTCGACTTCGTCCAGGGCTGGGCCGTGAACTCTCTGGGCCACTCGCCCCGCGTCGTGCTGGACGCCCTGGTGGCGCAGGGCGAGCAGCTGATCAACTGCAGTCCCGCGTACTACAACGAGCCCATGGGCCGGCTCGCAGCCCTGCTCGCCGGGACGTCGGGGCTCGATCAGGTGTTCCTCTGCAACAGCGGCGCGGAGGCGAACGAGGGCGCGATCAAGCTCGCGCGCAAGTGGGGCGCCCGCCATCGCGCCGGCGCCCACGAGATCGTCACCATGCACGGCGGATTTCACGGCCGCACCCTCGCCACGATGGCCGCCTCGGGCAAGGCCGGCTGGGACGGGCTCTTCCCGCCCGTCGTGCCGGGCTTCCGGAAGGTTCCGCTCGGCAATATCGGCGCCGTCGCCGATGCGATCACGCCCCGCACCGTCGCGGTCATGCTGGAGCCGATCCAGGGCGAGGCCGGCGTCTTCGAGGCCGGCGACGACCATCTGCGGGCCCTGCGGGCCCTGACGGCGGAGCGCGGGATCCTCCTGATCGTCGACGAGATCCAGACGGGTATCGGACGCACCGGCCGTTTCTTCGGCTACCAGCACGCCGGCATCGAGCCCGACATCGTCACGGTCGGCAAGGGACTCGGCGGCGGCGTCCCGCTCGCCGCGCTCGTGGCGGCGGAGCGCGTGTGCTGCTTCGAGCCGGGCGACCAGGGCGGCACCTTCAACGGTAATCCGCTGATGGCCGGCGTCGGCTGCGCGGTCGTCGAGACGGTCAGGCAACCGTCGTTTCTCCAGGCAGTCGCCGCGACGGGCGCCTATCTGACCGATCGGCTCCGGACGCTCGCCGAGCTGCTCGGCCACGGCGAAGTCCGCGGTCGTGGTCTGCTCCAGGCGCTCGAGCTCCGGGGAATGGACGCGAAGAAGGTCTCGGCGACCGCGCTCGACCACGGCCTGCTCGTCAACGCGCCGCGTCCGGACACGCTCCGGTTCATGCCGGCCCTGACCGTGACCCGGGAGGAGATCGACGAGATGATCGCGCGACTGCGGGCGAGCCTCGACTGAGCGCTCAGCGCTCCGGCGCGGCGCGGCGCTCGAGCTTCCGGAGCGCCGCCGCGACGTCGACATGCCCGGCGAGCACCGGCGCGACTGGATCGCCGAGCTGGGCGAAGCGCGCCGGCGCCGTCTTGATGGTGAAGCGCGCGGGATCGAGCCGGGCGGTCACCTCTTCCCAGCGGAGCGGGCACGAGACCGGCGCCCCGGGCAGCGGGCGCACCGAGAACGGGGCGACGATGGTCTGGCCGCGGCCGTTCTGGCCGAAGTCGATGTAGACCTTGCCGCCGCGCGAGCGCAGCGGGCGCGCGATCGTCGAGATCGCCGCTTCCGCCTCGACGCCCATCACCGCCAGGAGCCGCGCGAAGGTTCGCACCACCTCGTAGTCGTAGCGCGCGCCGAGCGGGAGCAGGATGTGCAGGCCCGTGGCCCCGGAGGTCTTCACGAAGCTCGGCAGCTGGAGCTCGTCCAGGATGTGATGCAGCGACCTCGCCACCTTGACGACGTCGGTGAACGGCGCGCCCTTGGGATCGAGGTCGAGGACGAGCCAGTCCGGATGGTCGAGGCTGGGCAGCCGCGCGCTCCAGAGGTGCAGCGGAATCGTGCCGAGATTCACGACGTAGCGGAGGCTCTCGCGGTCGTCGACGATGAAGTAGTCGATGTCGCGGCCCACGTCGTGCGAATGGATCCGCGCGGTCCTGACCCACGACGGAATCCACTCCGGCGCGTCCTTCTGGAAGAAGGACTTGCCCTTGATCCCGTCCGGATAGCGCGTGAGCACGAGCGGCCTGTCTTTGAGGTACGGCAGGAGCCACGGCGCGACCGCATCGTAGTACTCGATCAGATCCGACTTCGTATACCCCTCATCCGGCCAGAACACCTTCTTCGGATTCGTCACGCTCACGCGCCGCTCCGGGTTCGGCTCCGTCGGGGCCGCGGATTTCCCGAAACGTGACGGCTTCGAAGAGACGCGAGCGCGACCGCGAGGGGGCGAGGCGGGCTCGGGGGGGTCGGGAGGTGTCACCGGGACCCGTTCCCGTGAACCGGCGTCGGACCCCGAGCGCCCGGATGGAGCCCAGCCACGATCGGGCAGCGCACGCGCGCCGCGTGGTCCCGGGACACCTCCCGACCCCCCCGAGCCCGCCTCGGACCCACGCGTTGCGACCGGGACTTCGCGCACACAATCCTCAGGGCGTTTGTCGTCGCGCAAACCGAGGAAAGCCGGATGCCGGATCCCCCCGTCGCGCGTCCACTCCGTGAAGCGAACCTGGCACACGAGCCGCGGCTCGACCCAGTGGTGGCCGCGCCCGGTCGGGGTGCCGCGCGCGAAGGGGGATGTCGCGCGCGCCAGCGGCCGGAGCTTCTCGCTGACGAGCGCGAGCGTCCGGTCGTCGAACCCCGTGCCGACCTTGGAGACGTAGACGAGCTGGCCGTCCTCGTAGAGACCGAGATGGAGCGCGCCGAAGTGAGCGCGGGTGCCCTGGGGCACGGTGTAGCCGCCGATGACGAACTCCTGCTCGAGCAGGCACTTGATCTTGAGCCAGTCCCTGGAGCGCCGGGAGACGTAAAGACTGTCGCGCTTCTTGGCGATCACGCCCTCGAGCCGCTGCTCGCAGGCGGCAGCCAGGAACTCGGCGCCCTGGCCCGCGACGTGATCGCCGTAGGAAACGACGCCGCGCGCCGGCGCCAGGAGCTTCAAACATTCCTTGCGCGTTTCGAGCGGCAGCCGGCGCAGATCGCGGCCGTCCAGCCCGAGCGCGTCGAAGGCGATCATGCCGACCGGCACCTCGACGCGCGCGCGTTCGACGTCGGCGGGGCGCGTGAGACCCATGCGCTCCTGGAGCCGCTGAAAGCTCGAGCGCCCCTCGTCGTCGAGCGCGACGAGCTCGCCGTCCAGCAGGAACCGCGCGAGCGGAAGCGCGCGCAGAGCCGCGGCCACCTCGGGATACCGGCTGGTGACGACCTGGCCGCTCCGGCCGCGAAGCTCGACCTGGTCGTCGGCGCGATGGGCGAGAACCCGCACGCCGTCGTACTTGATCTCGAAGAGCCAGTCCGGATCTGTCGGGGGCGCCTCGACGA